>ERZ778019.227-NODE-227-length-129042-cov-12.948522_pt1 | contig 129042 bp, 173 predicted proteins | sample MGYA00375749_ERZ778019 | MGnify/ENA primary metagenome ERZ778019 (study PRJEB29350, sample SAMN05389821) | bioreactor metagenome | isolation source: Ammonium sulfate bioreactor | place: South Africa: University of Cape Town | collected 2014-03-17 ... | reverse complement strand
CCAGGTCATCTTCATCCTCATTATCATGAATATAATCCAGAAGCGCCCGATCTAAAACATGCACCACATCAAGGTCCACCGATGTTTATGAGACATCCAATGCATCATCATCCACGTATGCCAGGACCGCCATTAGCACCTGGACAAATGCCACCATCTCAACAGCAAATGATGATGATGAATCCTCAACGTACACTTGTAACAGTCGTTACTAATGCTGAACCATTACCACTCGAACAAAAACTACGACAAAATGATTCAAGTAAATTTCAATCTGCATAACAAATTCGTTTTTCTTTAATCTAGCTCTTTTAGTGAGTGTACCTAATAGCTCGATGCCACCTATTATGCATATAAAACGACATATTACTACCGGTCCTTATTCGAATGAACGACGACCACATCATCATCATCATCAACAACAACAACAACACCCTCAACAGCATGATCATTCAACAAATAATGAATCGAATAATCAGAGCAATAGTAACAATACCAGCAACAACAACAACAATAATAATCCTCCAAATACAAATAATGGATACAATAATCGAGGATGGAAACGTCCGTGTATGTTTTAGTTTTTTTTATTGCATTTTGATCAATATGAACGATGTTTTTCTTTTTTCTTTTATGAAATTAAGGGCAAAAACCAGATGCATCTGGATCTGCACCAGCTACACTTGAAATACGAAAAATTCCAGTTGAATTTAATACAATCTCAAAACTAAACGAACATTTTAGTAAATTTGGTACTGTTACTAATGTCCAGGTAAATCTACGATTCTAACAGAGAAAAAAAAGCGGGACTGAACTATGCTGATATTTAGATTGCTTATGACGGTGCAGCTGATTCAGCTCTTGTTGCTTATGCAACATTACATGAAGCTGAAACAGCTTATAAAAATCCTGAACCTTTATTTAATAATCGTTTTATAAAAATCTTCTGGCATAACAATAATAAAGTACGTCAATTTCATATTTTCAATACATTCATCAATATTTACGTTGTTTTTCTCATCTTTCAGAATCAATCATCTGGCAATAATAATAACAACAACAACAACAATTCGAATCAAAATAATCAACAACAATCGTCATCATCATCCGATGGAGCACCAACGAAAAAATCATCGGCCAGCGCTCCTAATCCTATGAAACTTCACTGGATGAAAATGCAGCAAATGTCAGGAAATAAATCTGAACAATCAGTAACCGTCTACTCTCTGGTTTTTTCTTAAAATAAAGAATTTAATTTTACTTTCAGGCTGCTCAACCAGCTGCTCCAGCTCCCACAGTTGCTCCTACAGCTAGCACTGCAGTACCAACACCGCCAGCAGCAGCAGCAGCGACAACAACAACAACGAAAAAACCAGTTGCATCAGTTCCAACAGTTTCGAAAAAGGACGCAGCGAAAAAAGCCGTTCTCGAAATTCATCGTAAAAAACAAGGCTTACTAGAAGAACAAATTCAACAACAAAAATTACTTCTAAAAAAACTTGAAACAGCCGAAACTAATGCAGAAAAAGAATCGATTCGTTCTCTGATGAAACAAGTCGATGCAACTATTGTTACTCTCAAAGATTCACTTCGCATAACTCCACCAGCGAAATCATCAACAACAACAACAACAACAACAGCAGCAGCACCAGTTGCAAAACTTAGTCAACAAGATCTACTTAAAAAACGAGCACAAACATTACAAAAACAACTCGAAACTCTTCGAGCGAAAACTTCAGCAGATATGGTAGTTATTTTAAAAAACACAAACATTTTTTATTAATATAACCTCATTTTCTTCTAGCGTCGTGCAATGAGCAGCACATTGAGTCAGACACCATTGAATTTGCCTAATATCTCTCAAGAAAATGATTCAAAAACTTCATCCGCCAATGAGAATCCCGCGCAGATTACAATTAAAAATATCAACAATTTGCCAAGAAATGAATTAGATGAATTCCTTAAGGTTTTTTCTCTATTTACATAGTAAAACTAAAAGTCTAGAAATATTTTTTCTTTTAATTAAATAGAATTCCGGAGCAACAAATATTCAATCTGGTGATAGCGATAATTCATTAATTGTGATATTTCCTTCAAAATCTCATGTAAATCAAGTAAGTCCAATTCATCGAACAAACGAAATCCTATTCAATGCTCTTGTAGATTCAAAAGAATGGTTTAACATTTCAAAACGAAAAACTCGATCTTTCTTTCGCCGATGATTCATTATTGAATACCAGTCAGAAAAAACGAACTCTATCGGAAACACTCGAAGATGAACTATTAGGTGTAACATCAACAGACACAGCAAACGATGATGATGATGAACCAAATGCTAAACGACGAAATCAAAGTCAAACAAGTGATGTCGAAGAAAATGATGATGATGATGATGATGATCAATTATTAGATAATAACGAAACGAAACAAGTCAATCTTTCACTTAGTACTCACGATGATTTCGAACCTCAAGATCTCGATGATGAAATTCAATTACTTGATTCTTGATACAGTATTGATTTATTTTCTCTCTCGCTCGATTTCTTTCAATACAACTTAGAGTAACTACATATTAAAAAAAACACTGGAAATATTCAGTTGGTGTATTTGTGTGTATGTGAAACTTTTTTTTGCTTTCTTTTTCTTCTCTTCGGCGTGTGCATGTGTTTCTCTTTTCTTTCTGTGTCTATTTTGCGCCTCTAGTTATTTGTTTCGTTTATTTGTTCCATTTGACTCTGTTATATGTCGTGAGCATTCATACACACATACTTTCACCAAACTGACCATAACAACAACAACACAAAAAAAAAATGAACTATGTTATACAGAATAAAAAAAACACAATATCTAGCGAAATATTTCGTTCGAACACCAATATGCAATGGTGTTCAACTAACTTAATTTGATTTTTTTATTGATACATGTACCTAAAATCGTACGTACACATCAATCATATTGAGAAAGAGGAAAGAATAAATTAAAAATAAGACATCTTGCATGTTCGATAGAGAACGAAAGATGAAATCGATGTGCCATATCTTTAAAATGATCTCGATATCAATATTAATTATCTACAAATATATGATAGGAGATGATTTAATAACAATTCATCCGTTGTTTTAATGTAAATATTTCGCATAGTAGAATATTAAACATGATCCACTCATTTGCAGACAAATGTAGAAATCTCTGAATGATGTTTTCATTTACATTCACAATTAATCTCGTCTTATTGCAATTGATATGAATCACATAGGTATTTCATGTATGTATGAAATTAATGCATAGGGAGAAAGGTCAACGGACGGTCTGCTAATAACCAACAATAAAAATAAAAAAGAATGAAACAATACAAAAAGAAACGATGGCTATCGTTGTCACCGCCTTATAATGACACACAATGCTATTCGTTGATTTGCTATATCTACTCACCTTCTCAATGGATACGGTTCAATAAACAGCACATAGTAATACAACGATGAGCGTAGTAGTTTCTCTTTCTCTCTGTATTTTGTTGTTTTGTTCACGTTGAAGGTTTCGTGATATGAAAATATAATATTTAAATTGTTCTTTATTTTTTCGAGAATTTTTAATGAATTATGATTTATCCAACGAGTGAATATACTTATGTTGATGAAAATCCACAAAATTTTGAACCAACAAGCTGTGTCCAACATATCTATACAGATAATAATGAATTGAATCCAGATGAGAATATTTATGATACAAATCAATATCAACCCGTGGTTGTCGATGGTTCTCAACCATTGTAAGTTTTATCAAACAAAAAAAACTGCTATTTTAATTGAATTATTTTCTTTAGAGCTAAATGTAGTGTTTTGTATTTGGGCACTGCGATCTCATCACCGGGCCAACGTGGTATCGATGCTATACAAGAGCCATTATCTCGACGATATCCAGTCGATGGTAAAGAAGTTGTTCGAGGTATCGAAGCTTGGCTATCTGTGTATGATAATGGTTTACAATTGCAATTCGCTCGTGATCCATCAGTCGTATTATTCTATCCAATACGTTCTCTTGTCTATTGTGCAAGTATTCGTTTTGCAACACGAACACAAACAGGCGCCGAATTTCCGAATGGTTGGCGTTTTGTTCCATTGGATTCGCCAGCTGCAGCTCGAGTTGAAAATACACGAAATCCGCCGCTGTTCGCTGCGACATTTCGACGTACACGTCATTTACCTGTCGATGAATGTCACGGTTTTGTCACGAAAACGAAACAAGCGGCACTGGCACTTGTTCAAGCTTGTTTCAGTGCGTATCAAGCAACGACACCGCAGCAAGATTGTTCGAAAGTTCCACTTTATTTTAAGGTAAAAAGAAAAAAAGAATGTGAAATTGAAATGACGAAAGAATTTTGTCGTACAGGTTGATGATTATGGATCGAAGAATAAGGAAATTGATAGTGAAATTCGAATTATTCCAGCACCTGATCGAGAACGAACGTTAGATTATCAGACGAATATTGAAGGCGCTGGATTCTTTTATAAAACCGATCGTGTGCCGATCGATTCATGGCAATTATGGGAACATCATAAACATGAAGTTGATCGATCAGCAAGTCGAAATCGTCGATCATCATCACGATGTAAATTTTTTCTTATCCAAAAACCAAAAATAACAACAGAAAATTTCCTATTTTTTTTTGTCTTTCAGCTTGTTCATGCAGTTCAAATGATTCAAATTCATCATCATCGCGTTCGTCCTCGTCATCTTCATGCTCATCATGTCATCATACTCGTCGAACTCGACGACGACGATTAGCATCGATTGCATCGATTCCTAACATTCATCAACAACAAACCTTTCCCGAACCCGATGTTCAATCTTTCTCCACTAATACAGCGCCCACAACAATGTCGATACAACAAACACCTCAATCGCCATCAGTTGATCCCTATGCTCCCGCACCGAATTTAATTCGTGTCGAACGTATAAAAGATGTTAATTCTGGTCAAGATGTTTTCATTCGATGGGTTAGCGAAGCGAATACATCGACGACCATCGATGACGATCATCAACAACAACTGTCGCCACCACAACAAGCATATTCTTCTCAACCACCGAGAACCTATCGTCATGAACAACAATCATTCGATCAAGACTTGTCGAATGATATTGAACATTTAGTATTCGAAGACGAACATCTAAGAAAATCACTGCTATTCGACGAACGACCGAAATCGATCACATCGAATTATGATTATAAAAGATATAAGAAACATTCGAAACGTCGTGATTTAGACAGTCAACCATTGGATTATGAAGTTGTCAATGGATTTTTCGAAGATCGTCATGGTCGACGTCGTTCCGTTAAACTCGATCATTCTCAAGTGACAACTGTCAAAGATTACCGACATAGACATAACGAATCTGTCGATGCATCGGCGCCATCCAATGATCAACGACGTCATCGTCATCATCCTACATCGTTTATCCAACAACCCGTTCCCGAACAACAACAACAACAGCCGTTAAGATTTCCAACACCGAATTACTCTTTGACAAATCCACAATTATTAAGACCATTTGGATCAACATATCCTCTACCACGTGGCGCACCTTTCTATCCTCAACAAGCACTTTCATCAGCTCCATTATTTCCTGCAGCGAATTTCATGAATAGAATGCCCTTTTCACATCCTTCTTATTGGTATCGACCAATGTAGTTGTTTATTCACCTAGTATTTGTTCTTGTTTTGCGTGGGTTCTTAGAAAAATCGAACTTGTTGTTTTTTTAAACCTAAAAATAAACTCAATATATATTCCATGTGTCATTCATGGCTAAAAATAATTCCCAGACTACAAATTCTCTTTGTTCTTCTATTGACATATCCAGAAACGCTATAAATACCGTTTCTTCCTTCGCCGTTTGTCTATCTGATAAAGCTCCTACATCTTACGCAAAAACGTGATTATTTCTCCAAAAATGAATAGAAAAACACACCACACAATTCTTCCTACTCAACAGTCAACGATCGAGTTTACTCCCGACAAACAAACTAACCAAACCCTATTAATAGAATCGATTATTTATATCATCACTTTGTTTTTGTTAAAAAATCTTCTACCACGATGCCAGATCAAACAATTCAGATCGAACATATGCGAAATGATATCAATCAAATTACAAATCTTGTTCGAAATAATCTCTGTCGATTGGATAGACGATATGACGCATTTCAAGATCTTGTCAATGCTGTCGAAGATTTAAATCTCAAAAGTCAACAATTTCATCGTCTTTCAAGAGATAATAAACAGAAATCTTACGTTCGAAATCTCTCTCGACTCATTCCCGTCGTTATTTGCCTTCTTACTTTATTGATTTCATTCATTGGAATATTATTTATATTCAGCAAAAACTAGTGACATCTAATATGTAAATGAATAAAATAAAAAAAAAGTTATTCAATGAAAATATTCAGTTGTAAACAAATACATCGTATGAAAAAAATTATTCGAAATCTGTCGATATTTTTTGTTTGAAAAAATAAATTCATTCGGAGGCATAAAAATCGCACAAATACGAATCTGATTGATTTATTTAAACCAATTAGAAGACTTCTAATACCCTTCATCGAAAGAAAAATTTCGAAATTTCTTTCATTTCTTTCCTTAGATTTTTCTTTTCTTTCATATATTATATATATATCTATATGAAAAGAAAAACGAACAGTAACAAAAACGATGTCTTTCTCGCTCAGCCTCTTTCTTTTTCATATACTTTTCGACGCGTGGGTACAGAGTACACATTTTACATATATATATATATTAAATTTTGCTCGTTGAAAAAAAAAGAAGAAGACAAGCAAAGATTTTTCTTTTCTTTTTAGTATATCTATTCGTTATTAAAAATAATATACTATTCATCTTAATAAGTAACGAAATTAAACGAAATCAAGAACGTACGTTGATTCATATCGAACAGTGAGAATTCAATTAAATTATCATTGAATTTTACATGAAAATGAATTAGTATTTTATCATTAAACGCAGATATTTATCTCCTATTACAGAATCGATATTTCTTTTTCTCTTCATTTTATTACTATTAAATTAAATGCACACAATGAATACTGATCAACAAACTTATTATCCGAATCCAACATCGGCTGCTTTCTTTCCAGCTACTGGGATAGATCAACGTAAATCGAATTTCAACAATGCAAATAGATTTCAATTGCTTTTTTTTAGAATATACAATGAGAAATCCATCGATTTATGCGGGGCCACGTATGACAGCACCGGTAGGAGAAAATCATTTCATTTGAATTGTCTTGTTTATCAATGAAAAATGTCTTTGAATAGTATTACAATCCACAAGTATCGGCTGGTTATACCCAACCACAATTCTATTATCAACCAGGATACGCTCCACCTGCTCCATTTGCTCATAACAATGGTCCACGAGTAAAATTTTCGCCTTTTCTTTTGTTTTTCATGCGAAAATTTCTTCAATTTCGCCGATATTTAGAATCAATTCGGTGTTCCAGTTATTCGACCAGCTAATGAAAATCCAGCTGCTGGTCAAACTTATATCCCTCAACAAAACTATGCTACCTATGGAACTCCTAATTTAATCACCGGACAAGCTATTTACAATCCTACTCCCTATCGTATGAGAATCCTTTCGATTTCGAATTGAAATTCATTCATTTACCTTGTATTTTTCTTTTCAAAGAATACCAAATGGCGAGCTATGGTCCACCTACATCAGCTACACAAATCACTAATTCACAACAATCACCAATGCAATATCCGACACCTAATAATCAAGCAGGAACGCAATCAACACAAACATCTCAGCAGTCAACTGTACGACTCAACTTTCTGATCAATTCTATTTTCATTTTTGTTTTTTTTTTGTTTTAGCTGGATCAATCATCTCAGTCTATAGCACGAGGTATTTTGTTTCGATTTGCTTTGTTTTCCTAGACTAAATTGATGTTTAGATAATGCTAAACGTGAAAGGAAACCGTTAACTATTGTTGATCCCAAATCGAATAAAGCTGTAGAAGTTGAAAAACCGGTTCCATCATCAACGACAACAACACCCTCAACAACAACAACAACAACAACAACAAACACAAACGCAACGACAATAGTCAACGATGAATCAACGACAGATTCGAAGAAAACCAAAGATGGTACCGTCGAATCCCAAAAGACCCAAGCGAAATTTCGTGAACAATTTGCTCGTTTATTGAACAACGATGATACTCATACAGAAAAAGTATCGGCTGAAAATATTCAACCATCATCTCGATCGAATTCGATATCGAAAATCTCCACTGAACAAGTTCAACCGAGCCTTCCGGGCATTCGAACTGGAAGTGTTACTGAACAAGAAACGAAATCATCAACCGAAAATATTTCCTCAACGGTACGAATCGAATCGAACGATCTTGTTTTTTCTTTGTTTTGTCATTGCTCAACCGGTAGTAAAGATCACTGGGGAAAAAAGAGAGAGATATTCACGATGAGTCATATCTTCACATTTCAGTTTTGATTGGACAGACAGTTGTATTATGTAAGAACAGAGAACATAAGAGTACTTATATAAAGAAACGAACTTGACGAGTGCAAAATTTAATTTTCAAATGAGAATAAGAATAATAAATAAACGAGCAGAGAAAAAACAAATTTTTGTAAGAATGAATTCGAATTTCTGTAAGATGATGAATTTCATTGACTCTTTTTTTTGCTGCATTCTAGTCGAATGAAACTGAAAATGTACCGACAATCGAACTTGCTTCAGCACCAGCTCAATCGAATGAAAACGAAGCTCAATCTGTTCCCGCATCCGCAACGAAACGTCTCGGTTACACAATGGAAGAACTCCGTCAAAAATCCCGAAGCCTTCTTTCTCAAGAACGTCCCAATGAACTTCGAGAAGTTCCTGGTGTTACAACACCTAAACAACCCGTTAAACCAAAGATCGACGGTAACGAACAATTCATTCGTGATGTTACCTCGATCTTAAACAAACTAACACCACAAAAATACGATTCTCTTATCGAACAACTCGGTGAACTCGAATTGAATTCGGCCGAACGTTTAAACGGAATGATTTCCGTTATATTTGTTAAAGCTGTTGAAGCCGCCATTTTCTGTTCGCTCTATGCTAAACTTTGTAAACATTTCGAAAAACGACAGGTTACCGTACCGAATGATAATGGTCAACCAGTTACGCATTTCTTTCGACAAATTTTACTAACACGTTGTCAAAAACAATTCGAGAGCGATTATCGACAAGATATTGATTATGATAATCGTAAAAAACAAGTCGATACGATCGAAAACGAAAAAACTCGACGTGAAGCAGCCGAAGACTTAGAAGAAGCACTAGTCAAAGCTAAACGAAAAAATCTCGGCAATATCATGTAGAATCTTGACAATTGATTTTCGTTTTCGAATTTCTCTTTTTGAATGTTTAGTTTTATTGGTGAATTATTTAAATTGCAAATGTTAACCGATACGATTATGTATGATTGCATTGAATATTTACTTCGTGATAAAACTGATGAAGAAAGTTTGGAATGTTTATGTCGTTTATTACGAACAATTGGCAAAGAACTCGATGCTAAAGCTACAGACAAAGTATGAAAATCTAATCGAACGAGATATTTTTTCTAATTAACTGGTTTGCTTTTCGTTTCATTTCAGACACAAAATCGAAAAAGTCTCGATAAAAACTTCGGAGAATTAGCTAATATCACCACACAACGACAAGCATCAGCAAGAATACGTTTTATGATTCAAGATATTCTCGAAATGCGAAAAGTAAAGTTTCGAATGAAGGAAAAAAATTGTTTGTTCTTATTGTTTATCTTCTGTAGAATGATTGGACGGCACGTCGTGCAGAAATCAAACCGACAACGATCGATGAAATTCACGAAAACGAACGTATCCGTCGAGAAAACGAGGAACGTGAACAAGACCGAGAACGACAACAACGTCGAGACAATCGTGGCGCCGGCGGACAACAACAATATCAAGGACGAGGAAGCGGAATGAAACAGCAATCGAACCGAAACGAACAAGATCGAACGGACAATCGATTGATCGTCGATTCCCTTCGACAATATCAATCGAATGATAAGAAAAATCCAGGACAATTACCATTCAATTTAGCTCCACAACGTGCTTGGTCGAAAGGCTCAGGCGTCGACAAAAAAGCCGAAGACGACCGTTCGAATGCCGCACGAATCGGCGGCAAACCACCAGCCGGCACTGGCAATCAACAATTTCGTCCCAAGAGCGGTAACACACCGCCGAACTACGGAAATCAACGACAATCATCTCGAGTAAATCGATAGCTGAATTTCATTTCGAAATGTTTTCGTGTTGTTTTTGTTCGTAGGAATTAGCTCGTGAAAATAGCGCACGTGACCGTGACAGTGCTCTCGAAACTTTACGTAAAACAACCAGTCAAACAGGCCCATCGAATCTCTCTCGAACGAACTCCCGTGAAGGCTCTCGAACTGCATCTCGAGACTCGAGCGTAGCTGATCGTGCGTCGGCACAAGCACCTGCAGTTGCAACCACGTCCAAAACTTCGACTACCAGCGCTCCATTCGACGAAAAGAAACTCGAAAATCATGTTCATTCATTAATCGAAGAATTCACCGAAAATTATTCCGATACAAACGATCGATCAGTTAACGAAGCTATGGAAGATCTCACGAGCTTCTGCGCGCCAGTTACCAATCAACAGGCGATCGTCGTCCGAGAATTGTTCACCAATGTTCTAGAAGCTAAACCACGAGCGAGAAAAGCTGTCGGACATTTACTCGATGTTGCCATTCACAAAAATGCCATTTCAAACGAAGGATTCGTCGCCGGTATGAAATTATTCATCGAAATCGTTCCTGATTTCGAAGTCGATATTCCTCTACTTTGGCAATACATCGGTCAAATTCTCGGCGCATTGATTGGCGCTCCGTCATCGAACATGAATTTACTCACGCCTATTTTTCAATTAATCCCAATAAACAAAGCCGAACAACTCTTCAACGATATTATCCGTTATGCAATTGAATTCTCCTCGGAAACTCACATCGAAAGTCTATGGCAATCAGCTGGTTTATCATTAGATGATTTCCTTTCGGCTGATTCCTCGATTCGAAATCAATACAATTGGTTAACACAATCAACTGCCACCTCCGAACCAAGTACTCCGATTATTCGAGAAACACAATCACCACACGCCGATTCACAGTTAGTCAAACTTTTCAAATCAATCAATGATCAAACTACAACAGTAACTGACGAACAAATTCTCGACTATATTCATCAAGTAAACAATCGGAATATTTCGTTTCTTGTACTCATTTCTTCTTGTGCTATTATTCTAGAATATGAATGTTGATGATAAATATTATGTTCGTAATATTGTTCTTTCATATTTGGAAGCATGTCTAATCAATCGTGAAAATACACAGAAAAAAATTCAAGAAAACATCGCGAGAAAACGAATGACAGTTCTCAAAGAAATCCTACAAAAAGGCCAAGAACATGAAGTACAAGCTGTTTATGCTATTCAAAATTTCGTTCATAAACTCGAGCATCCACAAAGTAAACACACACTTGATTTTATTTGAGTTGGTTTTCTTTATCAATATATTTTTTGTATAGAAATGGCTCGATTGTTATTCGACATCTTCTATGATGAAGAATCGATTACTGAAGATGCATTTTTAGTTTGGTTAAATGAACCTGATCCAACTGAAACAGAAGGTCATTCAGTTGTAGAAATGTCGACAAAAGATTTCTTTGATTGGTTAAACGAACCGGATACTGAAGAAGATGCCTAAAATGCTTTCGTTATCTTTGTTCTGTTATTCTTCTTTTCGTTTTCTTTTGTGTTATTAGATAAAAAAACAAATTGTTTCTCCTTGTCTTTTTTTAAAATCTCTTTATTTATTTTCTATAAACGAAAAAGAAAAAACATAAATTATATATAAATATATATGTATCAGTACACGATTGATGGTGTTTCCGTTTTTTCTTTCATATTGGACATTGAACTGTGACTGTCGTCTTCTGTTCGTTTGTTTTCTTTTTTTTCACTGTCTCTCTCTCTCTCTCTCTGTCTCTCCTCTTCTTTCTCATTAAATCGGAGTATTCACATTGATCTATATCGTTGATTTTCAGTTTGGTTGGTTTGTTTTCTTTTGCCTCTCTTTTCAGTTTGTTTTGCTTTGTCATCGATAAAAAACAAGCACAGAAAATATATTCTAACCGATTATTTATTTTATGCGAAACAAACGAGACAAGAAAACAAAATAAAACCTTTATTAGAAGAGTATTTTTGTCCTCTTCGTACACAACCTAAAGTCAAAGTGCACATATTTGCATATGTTCGCATACCTAACTTCTAAAAATATTTCAGTCGATGATTAAGACTGACATCTAACGTCGACAGATTGATTCGAGTGGTCGATCGATCGATCGAAAGATGTTTATCGTTAGTTGATGTTAACTTTTTTTAATTGAGAAATGGAAATGAGTTTTTTTTTGCTTGGGTATGAAAAGGTCACGAAACTGTGCTTTTTTTTCGTTTTCTTTTAATTTCCCGAAGAACGACGTATAAGAAAAAAGAAATATTTCATGGAAAAGAAAAATAAGCAACGAGACGGCGCATGCGTCAATGAAGTTATGTGATGTATATTTGTTGTGTTTCTTCGATTACTACGCGAAGAAAGGGAAAAAAGAGAGGAGGTGTGGACTCACGATCAAAGATTTATATCGTTTTTATCGCCAATAAACCGTTTTTTGAATACAAAGTCCAAAAAAAACGAAGAGGAAAAAGAGAAGAAGAAAAAAGAGAGTTATATAATCATGTTCGATAAGATCTATTCATTGAAATGAAATCCTATTCGACGACGATGTTTATTTCTTTACTTACAACTGATCAACAACAAGAAAATAATTTCGATCATTTTCCTGATTTATCCACGAATCAAACCGAATCGAATACAATCGATTCAATATCAACAGCAGCAGATAAAAATGGAAAAATTCTGGTCAACGAAGACGAAAATACACGGGAAACATGGTCAAACAATCTTGATTATTTAATAACTACACTCGGTGGACTCATTGGACTCGGTAAATAGATTTGATCATTTTGGTTGATAAATATTTTAATAACATTATTTATTGTTCAGGTAGTCTCTATCGTTTTCCGTATTTGGCATTTGAAAATGGTGGTGCTGCTTTTGTCATTCCTTATGTAATTATTTGTGTTCTATGTGGTATACCATTATTAATGATGGAAACAGCTCTTGGACAATTCGCACGAAAAGGTCCGGTTGGCTGTTGGGATTTTGCTCCAGCTATGCGTGGAATTGGTATTGCTTCGGTGACGATATCATTCTTTGGTGCTCTCTATTACATTATGGTTATGGTTTGGGGTGGCTTGTATCTGTTCTATTCGTTCAGTTCAATTGGTTCGCCGTTACCATGGAGTGATGATTTAAGTAATTTCAAATTAGTTTCTTTGTTTTTCGAATTCGAAAATGATTTTTTTTTCTTATATAAATAGATTTGAAAACGAAAAGTAATAGCACGACAATCATAACTTCAGTTCAACATTTTTGGAATACATCGATATTGAATATCTCAGAAGATTTCAGTGGTCTAACAACATTCCATCGGCCATGTTTATATACTTTGATTATCATGTGGACAGTTGTATATTTATGTTTATGGAAAGGCATACGATTAACAAGTCGTGTTGCCATATTTACAGCTTTATTTCCTTATTTACCTATGCTAGCTTTGTTTATACGTGGAATGACACTTGATGGATCATGGGAAGGTCTAAAATATTATCTCATACCAAATGCACAGAGTCTGTTGAATAAAAAATCTTGGATACAAGCTGCTGGTAAAGATTTTCATTTGAATGAAACATTGTGAAAAAATATTTTGGTTGATTTAGGACATGTTCTTTGGGCGTATGGTATCGGCTGGGGTATAATTCCAGCTTTATCGAGTTATAATCGTCCTAATTATAATTTCTATCGTGATATTGTTGTAACCGGTTCAACGAGTATATTAACGAATGTATTCAGTGGGTTTGTCGTCTTTCCTGTTTTGGGTTTTATGAGTCATAAAGCAAATGTTTCAATCGACCAAGTTGTTTCCAGTGGACCTGGTTTAGCGTTCATTGTCTATCCAAAAGCGATTAGTCTCATGCCTTTGCCACATTTCTGGGCAATAACATTCTTTTTCATGATTTTCCTACTCGGTATTGACTCACAATTTGTTACATGTGAAAGTGGTATGATCTACAGAATAGTAATCAAATTTTGTTTTCTATTTTATTTAAATTTTAGTATTAACAGCTGCACTTGATAAACTCGATCAATATTATGAAAAATCTCCGAAACGACGTCGAATTGCTCGCGAATATGTCGTTGGTATCTATGTTCTAATCTCATTTTCAGTCGGTCTTTTAATGACAACTCGAGCTGGATTTTTCATTTTCAATGTATTCGATGGTTATGTGTGCGGTACGATTCCTTTGTTAATTATCTGTATCGTACAATTAATAACTGTTCTCTTCGGTTATCGAACAACATTCTCATCATGGTTTACAAATTGGCCGTTAACACATTGGCCAGGTCAACTATTCATTTCTCATATCAGTGAAGTTTTAAAACGTCGATTAACACATATTTGGCTTTGTTGGATTATCATTGTGCCTATTTGGTTATTCGGTATGTTAGCTATTGCTATTCGTACAATTGGACCTATCTCGTACGAAACATTCGTCTATCCGTTACCATTTCAAATCATCGGCTATCTTCTAACATCGATTGCTCCGTTGAGTATACTTGTTTATTTTGCGTATTATCAATTCACAAAAGACAGATAGAATTTTCTTTTGTACGTACATATATATTTTTTTTTGTGTTTCTATTCGAGTATCTCACCGAGCCATTATCAAAAAGATTGTATTATTCTATTCCTTTAGATTGATTGTTTTTCTTTTTCTTTTTTTTATGAATTTTAAAATCGTTCGAACGAAACTGTCAAATGATTTGTTTTTGCACTTTGAGAAAAAATAAAATACGAAAAAACAACAGACGTCGACTTTGATCTTTGCAATATTTTGTTTTTTTATGAAGGCGTGAGAAAAATAAAATCGAATATTCACATCATAAAAACAGAAATGTTTTACCAAAAGAAAAATTTACGCGAAAATATGCTATTCGCTTGAATAGAATATCAAATATGTTTGTTTGCGAAAAATAACGCCTAATTAGGTTCGATGATCTCGAAATCATCGACAGTCTAATGATTTTTATGTTTAAACGAACAAAATCGAAAAGCGAAACGAAATATGGAGATCAGTATCACTTGTATACGTATGTTAATAATCTATTATATAATGAAAATTACATAAGCTATTGATGACATCTATCCTATACACTTAATATATATTTTTTTTCTTAAATATAAATAAATCCGCGAAAAAGTTCTTGAAAGTCGATGACTCTTGTTTGAATTATCTTCTTGATATTCTTTTCTCGAAAAAAAAATCATCAATTCACTCTTTCATCCGCTCTCGATTCTGTCATTATCAAGTTCTTTGTTCAAGTATGTCAACGATTTGATTGTTTCTTCTCTCGTATGGCATAAATTAAAATTCTTCATTGATCGTAATGTCATCGCCAAGTCTTAATCTTCACAAGGCTTTATCATCGGAATCACTTAATTCTCGACAAGACACGTCTCAACAACGTATTACTTTACAACATATATTTAATTCCTGTGTACTCGATCGAAATCAACGAGTCAATGCAGGCGAACTTATACGACACTTTCGTTTTGTAGCTGAACAAAATACTGATTTGGTTTGCTGGAGAATTTTCGTTCGATTGAATTTATATCGAATTGTTCTTTTAGTTAAGTATTCAATTTGACTTTGTTTTCCTATTAAATCAACTTGGCGGTTCGGATCAACAAGTGACATTCGATCAGTTATTTAATGCTGTTGAACAGCTTTATTCTCAACTTGTTGAGTATGGCCTTTTTTCTTTTATCGAGATTAGAGAATAATCTTTATCATTTTAAGTAAATCGAGTGTAAGTACACCGACATCAAAATCAATTTCTTCGATGTCATCGGTTAAAAAACGACGAAATAAAGAAAATATTGATGCACCACCCAACGACGATCTCTGCGATTCACGACGAAAATCACAAGTACATGATCATGAAAAATGTAAGATTGAATCGAATGAATTAATGGAAATCAATCGTCGACAAAGCGAACGAGTTAAAATGCTCGAAGATGAATATAAAAAACTCGAAGATGATCATCAGCGTTTATCGAATCAATATGAAGATATTCAAAAGAAGAAACTCATGTATAGTTTTGAATTCGAGAACATCAATCTAGGAGATTTCAATTGAGAATTTTTAGGCTAGAAGATGATTTAACTCGTTATTCGCGTTATATGAACGAGAATGTTGATTTACATGTTTATAAAACTCAATTGGAAACATCGTATCGTGATTTAAAAGAAGTGAATGACTCATGTGAAAGAGAGAAATTCGAACTTCAAGAACAAATCATCGATATGGAGAATCAATTGCAAAGTTTACGTTATGAACGCGATCAATTTATAAATAAATTCATCGATATCGAACAGCAATTTAAATCTGAATCCGTATGGCTAATAAATTTCGTTTGATTTTCATGTTTGCTTTTTTTTTGTAGAGTTTGAAAGAACAATTCGAAGAACAATTAAATAATACTCAAAACCAATTGAAAGAAGTGAGATAGGGATTGATTTCGGGTTCTTAAGTTCGATTTGAATATTTAGAATAATCAATTGACTAATTCATTGAGAAAAACAATTGAAGATTTGAATTATGATAATCAAGTCGAGTGAAATTTTGGTTTAGTTTTGAAGTTGAACTAGCGTTTTTGTTTGTTTTTAGGATTTACGAGAGAAGAATTTTGATTTAGAAAAAACTATTGAAGAACTTCGAGAACAACTTCGAAAGTAAATTTCGAATAATCGAATTTCGTTTTTCTTTATTTCGACGAATTTCTAGTGCAAAAACCGAATCTATCGAAGCTCGTTTATCATTATCGAATCTCTGCGATGAAGAAAGTTTTCTTTGCGATGAACTCGAACAACGTGTCGATGTTTCACGTCGAATCACCATATCCAATGGTCAATCACTCTTCGCCGAAATCAATACACTCGTAAAAAACGACGAATTCATTCTCCTAATTTTATTTTTTCATTAAATAGGATAACATTTCCAATGAATGTGTATCTCATTGTCTCGATTCATCGAATATCGAAACGATCGATGACATGGAAGTGCAAATACTTCTCTCGAAAAGTGATAGTTTCAATTGCAATTATTTAAAAGATGTGGTAGGCAGTCAATCGATTGAGTAATTGACTTGACACACTCGGTTCGATTGTTTTTTAGTTCCATGAATTGCATGCTAATGGCGTGAATATCAATGAAAATTTCGTCTCGTTATTGAATATTATTCAATGTGAACAAGAACGAGATGATCTAACAGCGAAAACAAGTTCAATCGAAAAGTCGTTGTTGATGATTAAGAATTTAATTAAGAAAATTATTGATAATAAAGATGTATTCGAAGGACGATTTAGAAAACTACAAAGTTTATTAATCGCTAGTCGAGGTAAAGAGAAACAATTTGAAAGGAGTAAAATAAACTTTTATTTTGAAGAAAAACAACAAAAATTTCAATTTGAGTTAAACGAATTTTCCGAGGGAATGAAAATCGATGTGACATCATCGAATGTGATCGATTTGTTGAAAGATTACTGTCAAACAATCGAACAGATGAAATCGAAAGAACAATTGTTCGAAGAGAAAATACAAAATTTAGAAGAACAATTGCAGTAAGACGAAAAATGAAAATTAATAATGAAATTTTACCGAAGATTTTCCTTTAGAAATCAACGAGAAACTTTTCAAGAAAATGGTAAGAGAACGATCGTATTGAAACGATGTAATTGTATTTATATTCTTTGTTTTAAAAGCACGATTATCAACAAAGAAGTTTCGTTCTCGAAAATCGGTAAATTGACATCAAAATTTCTATACAAAAAAAAGAACAGAATTTACTCTCATTTCTTTTCTCAAGAATCTCACTAATGGTATCTGTCCATTTCATTCACTTCGAGGTAAGACTTTGACTAAAACAAAGCCAAAACATCGAAATATTCTTTCGTAGAATTGCTTCAAGATGACCATGAATTATTTCATTCGACTTCGACATATCTACCATGTCGATGTTTGAATCGTTCTCGATCGACACCTGCTATTCAACAAATTCTGAATTCGGACAATCATATTCGACGTTTGTCATCGCCAACACTATCGATTCCAACTGATTCAGGCTTGAATACATCGACAGTTTGCACGACAAGTCGATCAGATACGCCTGAACTCAATGATGATCTATCCTCCGCTATGACATTTCAGATCGATTCGTTATATAATCGAACATTAACGAAACAGACAAGTCAAATTCGAGAAAAAGATAAGAAAATTATGAAAAAAACCAATCGATCGGTTTATATTAAATCTGATCGAGTTAAACGAGTTTTAAAAAGGTAATACAGGAAAATATTCATCAGCTGTGGTCTACATCGATATTCTCACTTTTTAGATTGCAATGGTGTGCAATAATAACTAGTTGTTCAATCGTTTTATTTCTTTGGAGTGTTATAATACGTTATTATTGTTTAACATCAGCAAATGATGATGATTGTAATCGATTATCGTTTGCATGGTGGCCATTTGCGTATTGTTCAACAAATGGTATTACTTTATAAATAATCAAATATCCTTTATTCTTCTTCTTCTTTTTATGTTCTCTATTCACTCATATATCTACATGTATATGTAATACAAATCAATGACGAATAAATATGCGAAAAGCAAGAGTTTCTTGTCTATTTTTCTTTTTTTTATTGAACAAACATATGTAAATGATGAGAGTAACTATACAAGATTTGTGAGAGACATGTATTCTAAGAATTGAATTTGGATTATTGTATCGAATTTTAAGAACATAAAAAAGCAATATCCTCTAATCTCAAACTGAATCTATCAACGCAGCCAGCTAGAACATCGTCAGCTAGTTTGAGTTTCGTTTCTTGTAATTGGGAAATACGTTCTTCAATTGTATTTTTAATCATTAATCGATAGATATGTACATTTCGTCGTTGACCAACTGAATCAAAAACTGAATTTGAAACAGAAATGATAAATGAATTCAATTACTTCGATAGATTCGATCACAGGCTTGCTGTTCATTTTGTGGATTGTAGGATAATTCACAGAGAAATAAATGATTTCCGCCGACTAGATTTAAACCTTCACCACCGGCTTTTAATGATAGGAGAAGAACCTAAGAAAAATTCAAATTTCAATTTTTAAAGAATAACTTTTCAAATCAAGACCATAAATGGATTTTCATCGCTATTAAATGCTTGTACAATCGTTTGTCGATCGCTTATTTTAATTTCTCCACTAATTGTTTGACTACGTATTTGATTTTGTCTTAAATGATGTCGAACAATATTCAACATGCCAACCCATGATGAAACAATAATACCTTAAAAGAAAACTCGTTCTCAGTTTCAATTGATCTGCTATTACATTTTTCTCCTTGTTGCTTGACAATTATTTCGACCTTTTTCATTAGACAATCAAGTTTTGTACTCAGCAATTTCATATCATATTGAAGTTCTGTATCTTTTGCTAATGCTTGAATATTTTTATCGTTAAATGTATCGTTTAAATCTAATTTAAACATCGACAATTCCAAAGCTACATCATCTTTATCATCGAAAACTTCGTCCGTCGATAGATTTTTGACTAATGAAAGATGATTACATGCTTGACGTAATTTAAGCCTAAAAATACAAATTTGATATTGAAATAAATTTGTTCTGTATTCTTGTTACATTAGAGTAAAAAGAACGACTGTATTCGTTTTCTTTTTTTCTTTTCGATTACGAATAAATAATCTATATGCATCAGTCATTTCGACTTTAATTCGTTGATAATGTTTCATTTCTTCATCGGATAATTTCAACCAAATATTTTCGATTTCTTTCGTCGGTAATGGTACAAGTAGTTTGCCATTTAAATCGTGATCAGTCTTTGTTCGTCGAAGAATTAACGAACGTACAATTGTTTTCATACGTTCGATGGATTTATATTGATTTGAAGAGAATAATTTCCATGTTGAATAGACATCGAATGGTGAATAATGTAGAAAATGAAGAAGGGAGTAGAAATCATCGGCTTTGTTATGAATAGGCGTGCCTGTTAATGCCCAACGATAGATACTATCGAGTGCGGCACATGCCTGAGCTGTTTGAGATTTATGAGAACGAATTCGATGAGCTTCATCGAGAACAATTCGTTGCCATTTAACAGAAAATAATGGATTCTATTTAAACGAATAGATAAAATTTTACGCACAAAATGAATTTACTTTAGTCTCATCGGAAGTATGTTCGGCACGAACTAATTCATAAGATGTTAAGACAACACAATATTGTCCAAATGCACGAATAGCACCACCAGTTGGAATGTCTTTCTTACGAGATGATCCGTGATAAATGAAACATCGCATTCGACTGTATTTGTTGATTTCATTTTCCCAGTGACTCATGAGAGTTGCAGGACAAATAACGAGAGTTGTTGGTATGGCAGTGAGTTTTGTTGAGTCAATGAATTGTTCGACTTTATCTTGTTTGATAGAATTCATTCGAAGTTGAAGAAAAGCAATTGTTGTTACAGTTTTACCCAAACTAGAAATCAAAACAAATTATAGAAACGTTCGCTTTCAAATAAACACATCTTTCTACCCCATATCATCAGCTAAAATGCCTAAATAATATAAAAAGAAAAGCCATGAGATGAAGTTTTTGGGTTTAAAAACTACCTCCAAACGGTGGATTTGATTCTCTCCATTCCATCCAAGCGAGTGCATGTTTTTGATAACCATGTAGTGTCACATTTTTCAATGATAGTGGTTGTGGTGCTTCTTGTTCAGGTCGTGGACATTGTTCCATATTCGAAATTAATTGTTTCAATGCAATTTCAACTTCTGGCATGCGTTTACCAATGCTAAATAAATTCTGTGCTGATTGCATGTGTTTTAGAGAAGTTATTGGTCGTTCAATCGGTGTGATGACTGGATCGATAATTTGAATCGTTCGAATTGACGATGCTGATGTTGTCTTCGATAGGGATGATGGTGGTAAAACGAATGGTCGTTGATTTGGTTTCCATCGAGCTGATGGTTGTGTTACTGTTGAGAATATTTTCACGTCGGAATTCGCAACAACTGGCTAGACAAAGAAGAAGAAGATTATTCTCGTTTACCGTTTGTTTTTCATTCATTACTTTAGGATTCTCGTTGATGGGAAATAGATTTGTTTTTTTAGCTGGATCATATCGATTCCAAAGTTGATCGAGTTTTAATTGTGTCGAAGAATTCTTATCCATTTTCAATCAAAATATTTGAAGAAGATATTTAAATCTATCTACACGACACATTCATTCATTCATTCTTTCTTTCGATGAAATCAATTGTAAATCAAAATTAAATAGTGGTCGTTAGTTGTCAGTGCCATCTGATTGACAAGAATTATTGAATTTCAAATGAAGAAAAAAAATTTTTATTAAACAAAACAATTCTGCATCAATCGTCTTTTCGGTTCAACTGATTATTTGATTTTCTTGTTTTGTTTCAAGACTATCATCAGTTTCTTCGGCAGTTTTTACATGTTTTGTAACCATTGGAAATTGTTTGCAAAAGAATTTATCGAATTCTTCTGTTCCCATTTTTACAATATGAATACGTGCGAATTCAATTGCTGCCATTATATCAGGATGACAGATTTCATGCGGACGTAGATCACCAAGAACAGCTTTGAATCGAATTACTGTTGGTTTATCTCCAGGCTAAAGAAAAAATCCTTTTCGAATTCAATGATTTAAAAACAAAATCTCATTACATCAGCAAATTCTTCCATTTCTTTCAAAAGAAGAGTGATTATATGATCTTCACTATAATCCGGTTGAACCATTTGTAATAAATCAACGTACCTAAAATAAGTTTTTATTCGAAAATAAGAAGAAACAAAAGGAGGCGAATTTCAACCATGATTGATATTTGAGATAAGCGGAATTGATTTTCTTTTTATTTTCATCGAAACGAAGTTGTTTCAATAATCGATCGAGAATCGTTAATGGCGGCATTCTGTCTTGAAGTTCACGTAGTTTTGTTTGACAATAAAAAAGACGATCGTTGTCGACCTGTTCGAGACGATTATTAAGTATAATCGATTGTTCTTCAGTAAAATCATTGAAATCTCGTTTGATTTTATGTAGAATTTGTGCATGACGTTTCGATTCAGCGGATCTGAAATAAGTTTAATTGTACAATATTTGTGCTTTTTTTGGAAATCATCTACCCAGCAGTTGTTGTTGGACGTCGTTTGACATTTGCAACGAGTTTTCGTTCGACATCACGTGTTTCTCGTTTACGAATTTGCTCTTTATTTCCATCGGTTGCATTTTCTAGTCCGAATATACGCATAAGATCATCACTATCGCCGACATGCAATAAACGTATTTGTGTTTCCTAGGATAAAATATTCTTTTCAATAATATAAATTCAATTTTCACATTTTTACAGATAATGGCAAAGTTTCATCGGGATCACTCATTTTGATTTTTTGATTTTTTAGCCATTTTTTTAATAGAATATCTGGACAACGTCGTTGTTCCATGATCGATGTTAAACGACCTGATTTGCCTCTCATTGTCGATTGACCAGCATGACTCGACATTGACGTTCGACTTGTATTTGATAGAACAGCAGGAGTTGCAGTCACTGAACGTACGTTTGTCGTCAGTTGACTACTATCTAAATTCGTTGTTTCTGTCGTATCGCCTTGATTACTTTTCGATGACGATGATTCATTTAAATCCGACTCGATATTTGTCGAATTTAATTGTAAATCAAAACGTTCACTGGCATCACTAATTGTGCTTTGTCGACCAGTTTGATCGTCTTTAAACAAATAAAAATAAGTCGAAAATCGCAAAAGAGTTTTGGAAAACAAATACCTGAGCTGACCGTATCAAGTACTGATGATCCTTTTTGTTTTGAACTCTAGGAAAAGAAAAACAAAAACGTTTTTTAGGTTTCTGTTTTTGCCTTTGATTGAAAATGAAAATTCACAAAAATTGAATTGCATGTGCAAGATCGAACAAGAATAAGAAAGAAAACTATTCTTATTACATCGGTCTGTGCAGCTGAAGCACGTAATGATGCAAGGCCGGTTTCTTTAGGTGCATTGTTTTTCGATACTGTTTTCGATTCGGTTGGCAGACTTCTTGTTTGATGAACTTTAATTGGTTCATGCAATTTTTTCATGTGTCGATGATGATGATGATGATGATGTTGATGTGCATGCGTACGGGATTCACCATTTCTTAACCTGTATCAAAACGAGAAGACACAAAAAAAAACAAGACAATACACGAGATCCATGCATTTGTATATGAATCAGAAGATTTTGTTGTGAGAAAAGAGATAGATCGAAGTGATAATCAGTTAACTTACGTACCACTGTTCGATATTCCAACAACCACTGATCATTTCTGACCAATCGGGTCGACCCATGGCACGTAATAACCAAAGAATGCAACATAATTGACGATACAATGCATCTCTAAGAATAATGAATAGAAATAGTTGATTTTTTATATGAAAATAAAACCTGAATGGCATATGTCTTGTAAGACGTAATCTTGCTGAGATACCGCTATAACGTGGAGTAAAGGGGCGTAATGTTGCTTGACGAATATTATTTCGATTTAATGGTGGAGCTGATTGACATAATTTCATTGGTATTAACGAAATTCTAATGCAAAATAAAAGATTATATTCATTTGTAAAAATCTTCCTTAGCCGAAGCTCACTCCGTTGGATGATTTTTCAGTGTTTCAGACGTTTCTGTAATACCAGTGCTGGTCAAATTCGTATTTGTGATTGTTCTTGGTGACATAATATCATCACGTATATCACTCACACTGTGATCAAATCAAAAGTGCACGTGTTTCAAACATCAAACATTGAATAATTCGGTTTCTGTTTACTTACCTTGATGCATCTGTTTCATCGTCTTCATCGAAATCATCAAGTAACATGTCGTATAAAACGTCGGACTCTTTCTCATCACCGATCACACCTGGTATTCCATGAATATCAACACTATCAACTCGACCACTGTTCTACAAGTGAAATGTTCGTAAGGAATTAACGAGATCTGATTTCTTTTTTCTTCGTCTTTTGGGCAAACATACCCGTCGAGGATATTTTGCAACAATATCTTTTATACTCTGGCCAAGTTGAACACGCTTTAATATGTCACTGAAACAAAAGTATTCCATTAGAATTTTTCAGCCGACGGCATTGTTATTTTAAGAAAGTGAAAAACTTACCTAGACTTTTGAAATTGTTTTTGTTGAGCTGTTTGTAAACGTCGAATAGTTGTTTCGAATTGTGTTCTCATCTGAGACAAAAAAAACTCATTCATTTCGAATGCAAATCTCAACTGACTAAATGATCATCTTGTCCAATGGATCCTGATTTTGGACGTGTCGATGCACTACCAGCACTGGATAATCTCGATGCAGATTTCAATTGTGTCGCAACAGTTGTTGGTTCATTCTAAGAAAATAATTTCAATAAACACAAATGGTTAGCAAATGGTAATTATCTAACATGTGTTGCTTTCAAAGGTTTTGGTGGCAGATGAAGAGGATCAATGCCTTGATAAGGAATCGTTCTTGGACATCCCCAACCTTGCAATTCTTGAGCTTTTCGTCGATTGAAGTTTTCTTGTCTGACAATATCTCGCGATGGATACGAGGATTCGCAAACATTTAATGTTCGCATTCGTATACGCGGAGTTTGAGCTGTTGCTGTCGATGTTGCCGTTGACATACTATAATCATTTGTTGATGTTGAAACAAGCATAATGACTCGATAAAATCGAGAAGAATAAACAAAAAGAAAGAAAGAAAAAAGTAAGAAAGAGAATATCTTATGTTCTATCGGGAAGGAAGGTTTGTTTGTCTTGTATTGTTTGATGTAAGTTTTTATGTGACGGCCATTTCTTGATTTCTCACCTTCTCACCAACCCTCTCTTTTTCTTTTCTCTCTCTTCTCACTTTACACTTTCGTTACTACAATCAATCAAAGTTGACAGCAAAGAAAACTAATTTGACGACATTGTCGCACATTGTAGAGATTTCTTTCTCTACAAACGATCGATTATTGATAAACTATAGAAATTTTAATAAAATTCAAGTGTAAATAACCTTACTCTAAAAACAATTTTGTTTTTTTTAAGCAAATCAGTTACTATCGTTCGATATTTTTCCTCGTATTCAGCTGACACATGAGAGAATAATTATTCTCGTTCGATTTCGAACAATTTTAAATGTCATCAACTTCACTTTATAACCTATAATAACACAGAGAAGAAGAGGAAAGTGAAATTTGATCTAGAAAACGTTTTTGTCTCAATTTCATCAAACATAACTATCTTTATTATCAATATTTGTAAAGTAATGAACGGACATGAATTTTCTTTTGAACAAGTTTTCTTGAAAAAATGTCAATAATTAATCAATAGAAAACGACTACAATTATTTATTTATTTTATTACGATTGCTATAATGTGAAAATAAAAATTGTTTGGCAATAAGTATAGGTTTCCAGATCGAGTGTTCGATTAAAGGTGTATAATAAACTGAATGATTGTTTCGCTGTAAATTAAAGCATCGAATGAACAGAAGAGTAATCACAATAATAGTAAAGATTATGAAAGCATTAAGTAGATAAGCACTTTTAGCACTAATAAAAAATAGAAATGCTGCATCTCGACCAATCCAAGTATGTCCCTTTTCTTTCCAGATAAACATCGGTTGAAATACATTGTAGTCTATCATACGCACAGTATTACCTTCAGATGTTGTGCTGAATAGACGCTCCTGAATCGAAGCATAAATAGGACCTGCACTAATAAGAATTGTCCAAAAATGAAAGATAAAACGATGATTAAATGAATGTAGTCGAGAGACAAGTCTTTTGTATAGAGGATGACCAGGTGTAGTAACGAGAAGATCAGTTTCAACACCGAATGCTTCACTTCGAGGAAATGCAGCCAGATGAGATGAATCTGGATCAAGTGCTTCAATAGTATTTAGTAAATCTTTGAATGGACGATTACAACCATTATCCATATCAAGGTAAATCCCACCAAGATGATACAATAGAACATAACGAAACGAATCGACTCGTTGCATATCATATTTATATGTTAAATATGTATTTTTATAGAATTCTGGTTCATGTTTTTGAATAAAGGCACTTATATTTTGATCAGTCCATAACAAATATTCGAATTCACCCACGTTCTTTGTGAGTACTGATTGATATGATGCATTCCATTTCGGTGGTACGTCCATGCCCCAAGTTTTTGTATATGCCATAATCTGATGAATCACTCGAGGTATACGACGTCGAGCTGTCGATATGTTCGCATATCGATTAACATCTGTATCATAAACGAATCGTGGAGGAGGTCGATTATGCCATGTAAAAACAAAAATTTTCGCAGTTAACCATATCACAACCAGAGTTAATAGATACGCGCAACCAATGGTATACCACTTGGGCATTATTAAAATTGTAGATCTTCAAAGAGTTGAGATATCGATAGTGAAGGCCATCTGAGTGCTCATATACAACAATTGAAGTGCACTCTCTGTTTATGTGTACACTTTAATTGTTTGTCTTTTAATTCAGAATAATAACTCAAAACAAAATATAAACATTACTAGCGAACGTACCAGCTAGAAATCAAGATAGTTTGGTAGTGTCTATCATGAAAAATTTGATTAATAAATTCAATCGTGTTACATTGAAGTTTTGTTTTTGAATAAAAGCAATAGTTTGCGAAAAAGGTTGCGATCCAAAATAATTCGTTAATCAAATTTTTCATGATAGACAGTGCCAATCTATCTCGATTTGTAGCTGGCACGTTCGGTAGTTAATTACACATATTTGAAACTATCCTTCACGGAAAGAAGCGTTACATGTAATATTTTCCTTTCAGTCAAAAGTTAGCAACGTTAACGTTGCGTTACTTGTTTATTTTCCTCTTTCTTCTTCTCTCTCTCTCTCTCTCCCTCTCTCTCGAATGCATACATCGGCAGTAGCAGCGAGTAAGTAGTGCTAGACATACAAGGATTGGGGCATTCGCTATGATTAGTCACTCTGACGAACAGAGTGAGCATACGACGGCAAACATCTATTATTCAACGATGCAGCATCATTACCTAGCAACTGACTAAAACAGAAACGAACGAGAATTTCCTTTGTAGTGCTCTTTCCATTCATTAAAAATAAAATGTGTGAAATAAATAATAAGTTAAAATATTCGGTTTGTTTTCATCGACATACTTGTCTTGTTTTTTTTCATGTACTCTGATTTTTTTGTAGTCGGAGTTTAATTTGTGTTACTTTTATCACAATAAAGTAAACTTAATATGAAGTACTAAAAATATACAATATTTTCTTTGATGATAAAGCAACATTGTGTTAAATAATTCTTTTTTACTTCAAATAAATCATCTAATTCGATTTGACAAATAATTTTTCAATATCATGAGCACTATGATTTCATTCACTACAAACGATCGATTATTGGTAAAATATAGAAATTTTAAAAATACTCAAGTGTAAATGACCTTACCCTAAAAACAACTTTGCTTTTTTAACCAAATCAGTTACCATCGTTCGATATTTTTTCTCGTATTCAACTTACACATCAGGGAATAATTATTCTTTTTCGGACAATTTTAAATGTCATCAACTTCACTTTGTAACATATGTTTTCGTCTCAATTTCATCAAACATATCTATCTCTATTATCACTAGATGCAAAAGCAATGAAAGGACATGAATTTCCTTTTGAACAATTTTCAATCAACAGGAAGCGACTACAATTATTTATTTATTTTTCGACGATTGCTATAATGTGAAAATAAAAATTGTTTGGCAATAAGTATAGGTTTCCAGATCGAGTGTTCGATTAAAGGTGTATAATAAACTGAATGATTGTTTCGCTGTAAATTAAAGCATCGAATGAACAGAAGAGTAATCACAATAATAGTAAAGATTATGAAAGCATTAAGTAGATAAGCACTTTTAGCACTAATAAAAAATAGAAATGCTGCATCTCGACCAATCCAAGTATGTCCCTTTTCTTTCCAGATAAACATCGGTTGAAATACATTGTAGTCTATCATACGCACAGTATTACCTTCAGATGTTGTGCTGAATAGACGCTCCTGAATCGAAGCATAAATAGGACCTGCACTAATAAGAATTGTCCAAAAATGAAAGATAAAACGATGATTAAATGAATGTAGTCGAGAGACAAGTCTTTTGTATAGAGGATGACCAGGTGTAGTAACGAGAAGATCAGTTTCAACACCGAATGCTTCACTTCGAGGAAATGCAGCCAGATGAGATGAATCTGGATCAAGTGCTTCAATAGTATTTAGTAAATCTTTGAATGGACGATTACAACCATTATCCATATCAAGGTAAATCCCACCAAGATGATACAATAGAACATAACGAAACGAATCGACTCGTTGCATATCATATTTATATGTTAAATATGTATTTTTATAGAATTCTGGTTCATGTTTTTGAATAAAGGCACTTATATTTTGATCAGTCCATAACAAATATTCGAATTCACCCACGTTCTTTGTGAGTACTGATTGATATGATGCATTCCATTTCGGTGGTACGTCCATGCCCCAAGTTTTTGTATATGCCATAATCTGATGAATCACTCGAGGTATACGACGTCGAGCTGTCGATATGTTCGCATATCGATTAACATCTGTATCATAAACGAATCGTGGAGGAGGTCGATTATGCCATGTAAAAACAACAATTTTCGCAGTTAACCATATTACGAAAAGAGTTAATAAATACGCGTATGCAATAGTATGCCATTTGGGCATGATTAAAATTGTAAATCTTCAAGAAGGGAGATGTGTTTTTTTTAGATTAAAGAATATGTTTGACTAACAAAAGAAAATTTTCGGTCGTGTCAATAATGAAATCGTATAGTTTCAACGTGAGTATGAAAGGCTTATAAGAAAGGGAGAAGGTAGAAATGATGTGAACTTTTCTTGTAATAAAGCATGCTCGAAATGGAATATAAGATTGTTTGCGTAACTCGTCTCGTTAACGCTTTATGATCGGATGTTGCCAAAAGGCAACAATTTTGCCGTTGGGTGTACGGGATTTTTTAAAAAGTCGGATATGAAAAATTGATCCCCATAACTAAACAACAAAGTACATATAGAAAAATAATTTTTTGTTTGCTGTTGCCTGGTAGCCGGCCGTAAAGGGTTAAGAAAATGAATATAATATCATCGAACAACGTCAAATCAATGTTCAAACAGTTGAATATTTCTTAAAAATACTTCGAAAATTTTATAGACTTTCTCCCTCGTGTAAAGTTTATTTGTCTATAATTTTGTTTTATATCTTTCATCAATTTTAAACCATTTTAGAGAAATATGTAAATAAGAAGAGAATTTTTTAAAATTATGTCAATATTTGCATTTAATATATATTAATTTCTTCAATGATTGCTGCACATTTTCTTGGAAAATGTTGTTCTTCGTTACTCGGGTGCAAACATTAATGCCGACCTGAACATATGCAAATCGATCATGTCAGACAATCGGGAGAACGACAACGTGACAATAGAATCATCGATAAATATCAAGGGCGAACATGCATACTAATTTCGGACTTATTGATTTAGTTTTATTTCAAATATGAACTTCAAAATAGACACAGCATGAATTCGCTGTGGCACAAAACTCAATAATGAATAAGAGATAAAATATAATTATGTAAAATAAGAAAAGGAAAATGTCAAAATTCTGTTATATCAAAATCATTTCTTCACTGTCGATTTCTACTTTAATAAATAACGTATCATCTTTGATATATTCAAGTGTTTGTAACGTATCCAATTCGGTAAATTTCTGTGCGCCAAAACTTGCATTACGTTCAGTTATAGGTCGTCCTAAAAATGGTTTATTTTCTTTGCATGTATTCGGTTTAACAGTGTAGACAATATGTCGACGATTGTTCACATCTTCACATTGATCAAGTAATGTAAATGTAACACGATGTGAAAATGGCCATGCTAATAGAGCATCATATTCTCCTCGACAAATGCAAATAAATAATGAAACACTTTTTCCTTTGACTAGAAGACGAGAAAAAAAAACCGGTGATAATTAGTCATGAAATGCATTTGAATTGAATCAAACCTTTTCCATCACCACCTAAACAAAGTGACAGCGATAGACGGTAACCATGTCGACTGGTTAAAAATGGTGGACTGATTAATGTTGTTTTTTTGCTTGTACGTGCTTCTTGTAATCGATCCTATTGAAAACAAAATCAAAACAAATCGATTCTATTCGAAGTTTTTCTACTGAATAATGATCGATTTTCCATATGTACTGTGCACCGTAGGTTTTGTCCAAAGCATTGACTTTACTCGCAAGAACTTCGATCCATTTTTTCTGTTCATTAATACGTTCTTCATAGGCTTGTAGTAGTTTCTTTTGTATGGTTATAGTTTTTCCGGCAACATTCAAATGAATGCCCGGTGATTCCTTCATGTGTTTAACGATTTCTGTTCGTTGGCCACGATATTCACATCCGCATTCGAAAAATGGGCAAGTCAATTCTTGTTTTGGACATTCATTGTCAAGATGATTTTGCATCTAGACGAATTCGAATGTGAAAATAAGATTTTTCAAGTGAATTGAATTTACTTGTCCACGTGGAAAATCTTGAGTTGTACATTGATTTGGACATGGAATTCGAAATTCCGAACAGGAAGTAAGATGAGGAATTTCATCTTCGAAAATAAGATCTTGTTTGCAAAATTCACAAGACACCGTTCGTTTCGGACAATCATCTGCTTGATGTTTAGGAATAAAACGTTTTTCATATCGAATTCCACAACCATTCGGACATTCCAAAGTTTGATATTCACATGCTTCTACATGACTCTGAAATATAAAATTCTTCGTTCATTTTCAATCTCGATATTTCGCCTTTTTTCTACTTACGGAAAAATCCTTCAACGTTCCTTGCCAATCGCAACCTTTGTCCTTATTCGCACAGAAAACATCGAGATTTTGAATTTGCTTTTGTAGACTAATATCATTCGCCATTCTATCACGTGAAATCGGCTGTTGACAAGTCGGACATCGTGGTGCTACACTAAATTATCCAAAAAAAAACAAAACATATGTTAATCGCATTCAATTATCTTTTTCTTCTCATACCGCATAACATCTTGTAAACAACTTGAGCAAACATGATGTCCACAATCTTCGAACTGAACCGGAAATCTCAAATAACTATTACACAATGTACAAACATATTTTGCAGGTAAACCTCCAGTTTTCCATTTCGGCTCGGGCTCTTGTTTTCTGTGAAAATGAAATAAATATTTTTTTCGTTTGACAAACAGAAAAATTGCTGATGTACCGTCGTGTGAAACCTGTCATTGGCCGTGCTCGAGCCATGGATGGAGTTGTACTACGAATTGAGATCATCGAACCTTCGTAGACAGGAATATGGAGCGGTGATTCCGTCATTATTCTGTACTTTGGAAGTACTTGAATTTGCTAGTGAATGTTAACAGTAAATGATAGTTTTCTCGTTTTTGACACCTCAAATGTTTAATAAAGTATGTCCTATTTCTCGTCGATCTTTTTCTCTTTAATTCAAAATGAAAAAATGACATTTATTGAACAAGTTAATATAAAATTAGTTCTTTTTTTTCTATTAAAGACCAAAAGCAAGAGAGAGAGAGAGAAAGAAAAAAACAAACGGAAATCAAATAAGAAAGAAAAGTGTGTAATTCAAATTTTTTTTTCTTTGATTCTAGATCTTTCTGCAAAAACAATTGCGTTTTTATTTGCGTAAATTGACCGAGAGAAAAAAAATCATCTCGGTGAACTTGTGTCAATAGATAAACGACAGGTCGTTATATAAACAATCTTAAATAATAATTCTTCGATAAAACAAAAGAGACAAAAACGAAAGAAAGAAATTAATCATTGGAGACAGTATCTCATCCGAATGTAATTGGATACTGATCGATTGAAAATATATCCGCTTCGTTGTTTTGTTCCTTAGATAGAATCAATCACTATGGTATTGTCGTTGATTTTACAGGCTATTATTACATCATCAACAAGTTTATCTTCGTCATTATTGATCAATCTTGCATTATTGATAGGTTCTCTATAGTTGAAGCGTAATGTTCATAGATACATGCAGGGGTTAATATGAATTTGTCACATCTTTGTTTTATAATAACGCTCGAATGAGCATATTGAATCATATGAATATATATACACGTATGTATGTGTGTGTGTGTGTGTACTAAAGAAAGAAAAAACCTTCTTCAATTGATTACGCATATTATTCGATGATTGAATACGGATATGTACATGTTTCGTTTTCTCTGACCGACATTCCGTCACATAGGCACATTCTCATTTTCTTGATAAAACATTCGAACAAAAATATATACGAATGTATAGAGAATAAAAAAACGATATCAAATTTTGTTTGGCTACTGACTAGTTGAGAACAATTGTTCGTCCAATATATCGTACTACTTTTACAACAGCTATTACACGTCTTCAACAAACGAAGTACACGAGAAGAAAAAGGTGAAGCAGATGCGGTTGTATGTTGAAGAGGGTCAACTAAAGATAGTAAACTTTATTTTCATTCTTTTTTTTTCTTCTTTCACGTTCAATACGTACGCATCTCCCGGCTCTTTCTCTCTTGTGCATCGATTTGATCGATTGATATTCGATCATAGTGTTAGATACTCATCATCTTCGTTATTCAACGTAGTTATTAAGTATGAAAAGAAGGACAACTGACAGACATCAACACTAATGAACGGTGGTCGCATCTATTATTTTTCTCTCTTCTTATCGTCATTCTATTAGTACAGTGCAATAAGTTAGGCCAACATTACATTAATAGTCGTTTTTCTTTTTTGATTTTTTTACATTTTCCATCGGGGAAAAAGTACAATCATCGTTGTCATGTTGGCTATTTATTAGTAAATTATATTCGTTTTCTCTTTCTTCTCTCTCTTATTTGTTCTATGTTTGTATACGACTAAACGCCTCCGATGATGTATAATAATGATGATTATTGATTTTATCGATTGATACTGTCAAAAAAAGATCGTTTTCACATTTGTATCTATCAAGTATATCGAGAAAAAAAAACGAAACGAAATCGAATGATAATTTTTCGATGTATACAAACACGCGTGCCGAATGTCTCGAGAATGAGGAGTAAGTGACAGTGACGTAAGAACAAAATTTTTGTAGCTCTCATCGGATCCTTGACAAGGCGAAGAGGGAACGATGTCGACAAGAGAAATACAGAGAAGCAAAAAATTTGGTGATTTCATTCGTCTCTCTCTCCCTCCCTCTCCCTCAGTTTTTTTCTCCATCGTTCGTTCGAAAAAAGAAATTGATTTCCTACTTCAATCATCACCGTCAAGAAATATGCGTACATAACCTTTCGTTTACAAGTCATGGTTAAAGTGAGTAGTCTGTTCTATTTGAAAATATCAAATTTTTTTGTTCACATATGAAATCAAAATACACGATTAGTTTCTCTTTCCCTCGATCGCTGTTCATATAATCGATCTCTGTCAGTGATTGACAGCCGAGAAAATATATTCATGTGTATTACATAGTCACATCCTTTTTTTTTCTTATTAATCAAATTTGACTTGCACGAACTACGTTTGCTAAAAACTATCATTGTCTTGTTCTTTTTTTCCTGTGTTCCTCGCCGATTCGTTCTGTTGCCTTGTCCTTCTATAGTTCTTCTTTCTTTTTTTTTTGTTCTATTGTTTTATAAGCGATATATTATACTCAATAAGATCTTTTCTAACATATCTCCGTATCGCTTACATCAGGAATCATTTTCTTCTGTCTCACTTAATATATCAACTCGTCGTTATATCGATACATTGATTCGGTTCGGGTTGGTCTAGCCTTTCTATACGATAATCAAAACAGTCTGTATGCTGTTGAATTATTTGCTTGCTCTTCATCTTTCGTCCCTTTTGGATAATTTTTTTACTGACGAGAGGAACTCACAGAGAGAGAAAGAGCGAGAGAAAGACAGAAAAAAGAGATTAGAAATGAATGATTGTAGATATGAAAAAAAAGAACGACGAACAACCGAAACAGAATTGGGAAACGAGAGACGATCCATCTTTCCTATTCTCTGCTTGTCTGTTATTGACAGAACTAGCAAGAACAGTGTAAGAGAAACCAGATGATGATATACGATAAGAAATAATTCTAATCGAGATCGTCGACAAATAGCGAAAGAACGAGAGAGAGAGAGAGAGAGAGAGAAAAGAGCAAGTTCTTTTTATATGTCTGTTTATTTGTCTCTGAAAGATCATTGATTGCTAATACTGTTATTAGTAAACTGCATTCTATTATTCAAATCAACATTTAATGTTTGATTCAACAGCAACAAAATCAACGGATGTACGCATTCGAAAGGTAGTCAATCGAATGTAATTTAGCATCTTATTTGAAAATGTCAATATTATTTGAAATCGTTATTTTCTTCCTTTACATTAAACGAGTTTCTCTTCTCTCTCTCGTTCTTCTTTTTTTTACATGTTTTATTACCTTTCTTTTTTCCTCTAACATCAGTCATATTTCTTCTTTTCTATTATTACAATATAGAAAATGGGTCCAAACTGTTTTGAAAAAACGACAAGGACACAGAACGAGATGACATCATCATCATCGGCAACTCAACTATCCACAACAATATCGTCATCACCATCTTCGACATCATCGATTCCATTGGCTCCATCATCAACTCGAAATACTCATCATACAGGTGGTCATATAACATGCGTCGTTATCGGAGACTGTAGCGTCGGCAAATCATCATTAGTTGTTAGTTATACAACAAATGACTTTCCAACTCAATATGTACCGACTGCATTCGATAATTATTCCGTCGATATTTCAGTTGGTACTCGACTTGTTCATTTCGACATTTGCGATACGGGCGGAAAGGTAAATATCGTATGTCCTAATAAAAGAAAGACAACTGCTGTGCCAACCTTGAATCGTCCGACTAGAATACGAAGTGCGGGACAGATAATTAGAGAGTAAATGAGCAGAATAAAGATTAACTAGTAACTGTAAATGTATATTCATAATAAGAGTCCTTAGAAGGAAAAGTGAATTATATAAATATTATTTGTTATTTTTTGCTTTAACCTCGGTTTGTCTACATAAATCCGTGTACTTCTACGGACAATATTTTGTCCGGTAGGCATTCAGCGAGGAATTTTATTTATATTCAACTTGAATAACAAGTGGTAAAACCGTGAGAGAGAGAGAAAAAAGAAAGCGAACAGGAAAAAAATTGATCAATCGACCTTGATTATATTTTTTTTCTGCTTTACATTCGGATACTTCAGATGTATACTTAAGATACACCTCTCAAGCAAAAGAAGAAAAAAAACAGCAGACGAGAACTTCTCTAATAAATGTAAACTCAGATCGAATTTCAGTTTATGCACTAATCGATTCTCGTCATCTCTAATGCTGATTTCAACTAACTTTTTCATTACAAATAAAATATCTACACAATGAAAAAAAACCCACCGATGTCTTTAGTTTTCAACAAAGTCAATAGATCGATTTTACTCGCGTCTAGACGAAAATCTTTTTCATTTATGCTAATTCAATTACATGTGTACACACGCAGACGACAGAAGAGAAAACAAAATATAAAACAAATAAATCCCTGTCAAACCCAATAAATCTGATTTCATTTGATTAATTGTTCTTTTGCTCCATGTATATTTATCTACATCGATCTAATTATTAATGTATTCCTAACATGTAGAAAGCAAATAAATTGAAGGCAACAAAAAAGGACGAACTTGTCATTTGAATAAATTTGAATATTAATATTGACTTTTGTTTAGGAACAATTTTCACCTTTACATGGTCTCTGTATTCCGTATAGTGATGTAATTTTACTCTGCTTCAGCGTTGTTAATCCTCAATCATTTCAAAATGCAATCACATATTGGTTATCACGCGCACGTCGTTCAAATTCGAAAATTCCTATTATACTTGTTGGTACACAAATGGATCTACGATCAGATTTACAAACATTATTAACATTAGATCAACAAAAATTAAAGCCGGTGACTGAAAAAGAAGCACGAGCACGCGCTCAACAAATGCATGCTTGTACTTATATCGAATGTTCATCGTTGACTGAGAAAAATTTAAAGACTGTTTTCGATACAGCTGTTCTTGCAGCCATCGAATTTCGTGATACGAATGCGACGATGTCATTGCCACGAGCATCGATTTTACCTTTAATCGAGCAACAACAACAGAAAACATCGAAACAAAACGATACACGACATCATAATCAAAGTCATTCGGTTAAAACTTGGAGAAAACTTGTTTCGGGCTGTATAGGCGTTTGAGAATATCTCTATATTTATATTTGTTTTCTCTCTCTCTCTCTTTTTTTTCTTGTTGCTTGGGTTACAGAAACAAAAAACAAGTTTTTCTTTCTTTCGTTTTTTTTCTCGTATATTCGTACGTTTTGTGTGCTTTTTTTAATTTCTATCTCTATATTTCGATTGATTTCGAATGGATGAATTGAAAGTCTTGTCGGAGACTGATCTATTTTCGACTGAATTCAAATGTGACAATGAGTGGAACTATTTAACCAAAACCTATTCGAATAATAGTAAACATTTGAAAAATTCGATATCGAATCTTTCGATAAACGATTTGTCTTGTCTTATGCCGATTAATATGAAACAAATGTTAAAAACACAGAATAATAATGCACCTTGGTTAGTCAATATGATTAAGAGAAAATTTCATCGAAACAAAAAATCAAAAAATCATCGAGAATTCGTCCAAGAAATCCTATCGAAACCGATGACGAATGATGGAATCAGTGGCAAATGGATTGTTGACGAGAAAGAAGTCATTTCTCCATCGAATCCATCAGATGATTCTCTTCAACTTCATCATTATCACTATAATTTTCGAGTTCGATCTTCATCATCAATGTCTATTAATAATCAAGAGCCTACATGTAAACTTCCTTCAACAGTTCAATTGATTGCTGAAGATCTTAAACGATTACCAACAAATAAGTCAAGCAAACGAGCTCAATCAACATCTGCAAGTCAAAATCGTCGACAAACAAACAAACGAACGAAAACAAAAACCTATCAAGAACATATCTTATCTCCCGAAGAAATCGAACTGCGTGAAGCCTTGCGCATTATCGATTTAGATAATATCGGTTTTTTTCCTCCAAGTGAATTTCGTAAAGTTTTAAGTGAACTCGGCATTGCATCGACTGATATCGACAAACTCGAACGATGTTTACCACTCGACGAAGATGGACACTATTCGATCGATAATCTCGTTAAATTATTATTAAGTTCAAACTAGAAAATTTCTTTTTGTTTTTATTAATAAAGAAAAACAAATAAACGGGCAAAAATAATAATAACTAGGGATAATCGTCAGACGGGATAACATGGGGTGTATCTTTAGATATTAAAGCCAGCAGCTCGCATACAAGCCTTATGTGCTTCGATTTCTTTGCCACAATTTTCTTCTCCATTTAGAATAACACATTCATCACGTATGCGTTTCGTGTCTGGACAAGCACAACAAGGTTTACATTTTGGTTTGTTCTCTTCATTTGCTGTTGTTGTTGTATTGGGTGTTGGTGGAACAGCATTGGCTGTTTGAATTTTAGTTTGATTGGCACCCATTTATTAAGAAATCTATAAATAAAAAAAGAGAAATAAACCAAACGAAATACAGAGTTATCTCAAGCTTTTTAGATTTTTAATATTGAAAAAAAAAGAAACAAACGAAAGATAGAATAAGACACGATGTAGATTTGATTGAGAGAGGAAAAATGGGAGAAGAAAGAGAGAAAACCAACTGGTTTACCATAGAATCAAATAAAACAATAGATTGTGTGTTTGCTTTTGGCAAGAAAGAAATAGTTAGAAACGATTGATACGCAAACAAGACGACAACAACAACAACAATAACAACAATAGTTAGAATAAAAAAAAGTGGAACAAAATGAAAATAAGGTTTTTGCTTTAGATTTGACTTTTTCTTGAACAGACGCAAAGAAACTGTACAAAAGAAAACAAACAATTTCGAAGTCATACTTTAGTTGGTTAGTTTGTTTGTTTATTTATTTTGTTCAAAAACAACAAATGACGAAAGAAAAAATATATATGTATCGATTATATGAGATGGATAATATGGAGAGAAAGGGAGACAGAGAGAGAGAGAGACTGTTATACGATCTCACTATGATTGTTGATCAAGACAAAAAATAAATAAGTTTTTGTTTGCGTATTGGTTTCTTAATTATCATAATAGGGTAAATCATTTGTGTGAGAAGTTATTTGTTGAATATGACGAAGAACATCTTTCTTTGTTATGATACCTTGAAGACGGCTAAATAAGAAAGACGAGAAGAAATTTATTTCATTGTCAAAATATGAATATGTACCCATTATGTGTGACAAACGCTTGACGAAGACCAAGTTTTCGAAATAAATCGATAACTGTTTCCATTGGCGTTTGTTCAGTGACAATAATCGGTGCCTAAACAATCAAATTTCAATGTAGAAAACAAGAAATAAATCGAGAGCATTTCTCAAACTTGATCAAGTAGATTGCCAACTCGAATGACTTCGTTATTGATTGTCGTTCGTTGTTCGACTTGATGATCAGAATCATAATCTGAATTCGAAACTGCTTCGGATTGTGCAGTGAATTCGATGATGTAAGATGACAAACGATAGCGTTGCATTTTTTGAGATTCTAAATTATATAGTTTTAGAAAAAAATGGCTATTTTCATTTGATTAAACATACTCAAAACAATCTGTAAATCTCGTCTTTGTACTTGTCCAACAATGTACGGTTGTTCTCGCGTAACAACAACCGGATAGAGTGCATGTGTGGTTTCTTTTAATAGATTTTCGACTTCTAAAAATGTCATTCCAGTCTTCGTCAAATAAGCTAATGATCCACCTTGATCTGGTCTAAATTCATAAACGAAAAAAAAAAAACTCTCGTTAGAAAAAGCAAACAAAGAACATCAAACAATTCAACCTCGGCCGCATGACATCGGCTGCAACTGTTGTAAAATTAAATTCTTCTTTATTATCCAAAAACGGGTACCCATTTAATTCAATATGTGCATCATAGATTCCGCCCCGAACGAAACTATCTCCAATCCATTTGGCCGTCATAGCTGCAGCCATTAACGGAACGATATAAGTCAATCCTCCCGTCAGTTCAAACATAATAACGACGAGTGACACGGTCATTTTACTGACACCGCCGAGAAATGCACATGCACCGACGATAGCATACAAAGCTGGTGTCACACAATTTTCATCTTTACTGCAATCATGTCGGAAAAGAATAAATGTTGGATTTTGTAATGCTAATTGTTCAGTTATGATTCCTATGATACGGCCTGTGATTGCGCCTATTGACATCGATGGAATGATGAGACCAGAGGGAACTTTAACGCCGATTGTGAATGTAACCAGTGCAACTTGTACGATAAGTGCAAAGAATAATTGCCAAATAGCTCGATGAACGCCAGGACCGGCTGGACCAACGGAACCTTTCGATTTACCATTGATTATTTGAGAATGTGGATAATCACTAGACAAGATCAATTTTATTTTTCAATAAAAGCAAAAACACACTACGTCTATTTACCAAAGATCAATTATATCTTCAACTCGACATTGACTAACTAAACGTTTGATTAACTCTGACATTGACATCCGTGTATAGGGATTTGGATAAATAATAACAGCTGTAATTAATGCAAGAATGACAACCTATTTTCCATAAACACAACAAAAAACAATCTCTTTTTTTTGTTTGAAACCTTTTTTTATTACTTCAAGTATCGTGTATTGACCTAATTTTGAATTCTTTCGGAAACGACACCACCAGACATTGGTTTTTATGAAAAATGCACCCCATAACCCCTAGAACATTTCAAATTAATACAAAAAAAACATTCGTCTAATTCGCTATTTTTACTCCGAGAATTCCGAGTAAAATAAACGGTAATAATTCAAACGATGACCAAGGAATTGAATAATCAATGCTGAATTGAATATCATGTCCGTTACCATATGGATTTATTGATCGGACAACAAGTGCGCCAACCATTGCACAGAAAAACGAACGCCATAGAGTTTTATACGGGAAATAATAGGATACTTCTTCTAAACTGAATAGAACACCACCTAAAATTTTCGATTTAAACAAAACAAAGCACGATTAGACATCTCTCGAATTGAAATCGATTACCAATAGGAGCACCGAATGCAACCGAAACACCTGCAGCTGCAGCTGCTGAGAGAATTTCTCGTTTTTTCGCTTCATTTCGACCGTATTTTGGAAATAAATAAGAAAATATATTGCCACAACAGCAAGCAATATGTACAAATGGTCCTTCTTTGCCCAAAATAAGACCAGCACTTGTTGAACACATCTAAATCATTTTTTATATTTACAAATTAAACTCGAAAACAAAAAACTCTCTCTCAACTAACCATGCCAATACTTTTAATCAGCAAAGTCCATTTGCCTAGATAACCTCGAATAATGAAGCCACCTAAGATCGTTTTAATCTATTTTCAAATTAAAAACAAAAGAAAATGAATCGAATTGTCGATGAATTAATTCTTAGTACTTCAGGAATACCACTGCCGCTTGCATACGGCGCAAATACTTTGACTAATAAAACGGCAAATGTTGCGAATACCGTCGACCAAAATATATACATTATATAAGATAAAAGATATACTCCTGCTCCTTTCTTATAAGTGCCAAAGACTTGCGGCCATGTAAACCATTCAACACATTCTTCAGTATTCACATGATCGAATTGAAGATTTCTCGATGCCCAACCTAAAAATCTCGATTTTCGAATCGTCAAACAATTTCCTTCGAACAAATCCTACAGCATTGTTCTCGATTGAGCCAAAATGCGTTCAAACAAATGCCGTGTTTTAAATGTGATATCCAATTCGTTCCAATATCGATAACACCAGCAATCACGCCTGCACTCAAGCCAACGAGTAATACGCATAACCAGCCTGACCAAGCATCGTGATACATGAGAAGTTTATTTAGAAATGATTGATGTGTTTTAGCACGTAATAAACGATGACGAAAACGATCTCGCATGAGATCTTTGAGCCAATCGATTGTCTGAAAATCGTCGTAGTGTGTTTTGATTTCGACGTTCATCACGCCATCTGAAAAAAAACGAGCGAAATTGGCGAATAGAGCAAAACAACAAAGTTTACTATTTGTGCGATCATTTGATGAATTTCGAAAATCAATATCAATCATGTCATCATCGTGATGATGATGATGATTGGAATTTGTTGTGGACATAGTTGTGGCAGGTTCAGCAAAGGGATTAATAGGAAGAAACGGTTGATCATCTAATTTCAAAAAAAGAAAATGTATCGAGCATTGGTGAAATTCAAAGAGCAAAATCATGCGAAAAAAATATCAATTTGTTGGTTTTTTTTCGTTAGCAAAATAAATAGATTTTGTTGCTGTTTTTTAGGTAGAAAAATGCAGCTGCATATTTGTTTTTCTATGTTCTTTTTACATCGATTACCTGAGGTTTCAGAACCTAATAAACGAAAGAAAAAGAAAAGAAATCATTGATTGATTTTCGTCCTCCGAAAGCATTTCGCCTGTGTCAATTGATTTCTCAATGTCAAAACAAAAGCAAAACAATCGTTCACTTACTGGACGTTGTCCGAACTGTATTATATTCTTTATTCATATCGAAGTCGATCAAAAGATATTTCTTTTCGTTCATAACATCTAAGTAAAAACGAACAGAGAAGTTTTGTTTTCAATAATCATTTTTGGGCTTTTGACTTTTTTGTGTTGTCAATCAATGGATTCTTACTTTGGCGGACATTTTGTTGCTATTCGTCATTAATGACGAGAAGATTTGTGTTGTGCTGTTTTTGTTTTATTAGAGAGACGATCAACAATGGGATTAGAGGCGTGATTAATGTTTTATTTCTTGTAGAACAGATTTTTGAGCAGCAGAGGCTAACGTCTCGTGAGTAATGAAAAAAAAACTCAAAAGGTCTTCAATGAATGAAGAAACAAATGAAGAGAGAAAAACGAACGAAAAGAATATATTAATCATCACATATGAGCTTTTTATTGGTTCATGTCAACATATTTTATTTATTTATTTTTTTACAAATAAACAAAATGAGATTTCGAATTTCAAAGATTAAAATCAATCAATCGAATATTTATGAATTTCATTTGACGGAAAGAAATTTATTTCGATAAGATATTTAATCTCTCATGAGGAATAGATTCGAGTGACATCTACCGATGATTATTAGCGTACTACAAGCAAAGCGTGTGTATGTGTGTATCTATCTTACCAAAATTTGTATCTGTTTAAATTTGAATGAATTGAATTTGTGTTTGATTTTTGAGAAAATGTAATTTAATCTTGTTTTTGCAGTTTAAGAAACGATATCTGAAAACAAAAATGCTAATCAACATAAAACAACTCACATAGAGAAGACGCAAATCACGAAGTGTTCCGATTTCTCTTTTCTTTTTCTTCGTTGTCAATTCTCTTTAAATAATTTCCATGTGATTAGAACATGATTAACAGCAAATAGAAGAAGAAGAAGAAGAAAAGAGCAAAAACCGTCTTAGCATTGATAATTGAACAAACAAATCATTTGAATCTGAGAGCTTCCTTGTTGAATGACTTTCTTACTGACTGAAATAGCAATCTGTCATCGACTAAATAAATACGCTGACGACAAAGTCAATTTTCTTTGTCACATCATTTTCAAATAAAAAGAAAAAACAAAGCAAAATAGAACATGATTGCATGTCAATGTTGAAGAAATTAAGTTGATATCATCGTTAGCGAACGTTTTCTCACGCACAATGATATGAAAATCATCTTTTATTTATTCAAAATTCTTTCGGATATTAATTGTTAATTGTTTGAATTTTTGGATTTTTCTTCGAATGATATTCGATTTTATCGGCTAACGGAACATTTCGAGTTTCAGGCAAGAATAAAGTTAATACGATGCAGATTATTGTTAAAAATGAAAAGATAAACGAGATATATCGCATTAAAATTTGATCATGACTTATTAATGCATCGATAATCGGTGCGATTGTTGAACCAAGTCGACTGAATAGAACAAAAAAGCCCATGCCAGTTGCACGAATCGACGTTGGAAATAGTTCCGGTACGAAGATGTACGTCACACAAACAGCACCACTTATGGCAAATTTACCCAATTGTGCGAACAGAACAAGAACAAACCCGTCAAAACTCGATGTCATTGGTTTGAATAGAACACAGACCATCGTTAACAAAAGAAAGCCAATGAACACAGTTTTTCGACCATAGGATATCATGAACAAACTAGCTGCGATGTAGCTAATAGCTTCAACAAGAGCACCAATGATAATGTTTAAATACGGGTCGATATGGTCCATTGCACCTAGATCGTAAGCTATTTGAAAATAAAGTAGTAGAGTAACAAACCCAAGAAAAGCAGCGATAAATAATCGACTCATAATAGGTATATGAGTTAGAAATCGACAGATTTTATCGGCGAATGAGAGACGAATAGTATTTTTTTGATTGATTTCTTTTTGTTTTCGATGATGTTCAATCATATATTTATAAAACGGTAACCATTTACATTCCTTTCGTCGATTAAATCTCGCTATTTGCCGTAAAAGTTTTTCTAAATCATCGTATCGACGTTTCATCAAATACCAATGTGGTGATTCCGGTAGGAAAAAAAGGTAAGGTACAATTACAATCATGTATAATGTCATCATCCATTTCAATAGAAGCCAATCACGAGCAAAATAGGCCATTCCTGCGACGACAATTTCACCGAATGTAAACGCAACTAACGCTAAATTGCCAATAAATGTCGCATGTTTCGATGTTGTCAATTCGAGTAATAAGATAAACGAAACAATGTATGTATCAATACCGGATACGAATTGATTGACAAGTAGTAAACCATATTTTTGATTATCTGTTAGTGAAACATATTGCAAAAGGCCTTGTGTTATGAGCGATGTCAGTATTAATAAACTAACGAGAATGTGTGTTGAACGACGTCGACCAATCATATCAGTTAATTTACCACTGAAAAATATCATCATTGCACCGATTTGTAGGATTGTTGCAAGATATGAACGTTGAATATCATAATGACAAACGAGATTTATTTCTTCGGTGAACGTTTTTCCGAATCGAGTTCGATCGTAGGTCCATTTTTGACATGTATAAGTTTCGATTGTTTGATTCGAAGCATTTTTAAGTGCATACGAACATTGTGTTGAAGATATTTCGATGGAAAAATTTGATTGATATTTATCATCTATGTCACATCGATGTGGAACATAGGCAGCACCGAAAACATAATAGAAATTGAAGATTCCTGATGCAGTTGGAAGTAAAAGAATAAAAAAGAAATGAACAAATTGATATCGATTAAATGCTCCACATTTCGAAAGAACATATTCGAGCGTATACGTTTTCGAATTGATCTCATCTTCAGAGGATAATGGTTGATTTTCCTTATGAAATTCAAGACAAAAAAAGCAAATATCTTAGTTTACGCAAGTAAACAAGTCATTTCTTACTTCGGTAGTCATTACACTCAAGGTAATTGTTTTTTTTCTATGACATATTTTGTAAGTAAGAAAATATACTTATAGTTTATCTTTCACTACACTAATGTTTTTTTTTAATCAAATAAAAATATCAAATAACCAAAAATGAAAACAAAATAAAGTTTCCATTGATAAAAACAATCCATTATCAGTGGTAACGAATGCATCGTTCTCTTTTGTGAAGTTTATTTAAAAAAAAAAGAAAAGAAAGCACGAAACACAATAAAATTTAGTTTATTAGAAATTTCTTTATCGATTTCTCTTAGTCAGACATTTGGCAAAGCAATGCACTGCCCATGGATATCCAATAATCTTGAGGTTTATCAGTTGGTAAATTAACAGTAACAACAAAGTTTGTTGAATGACCTAAACAATTCAACTTGTGAATATACTTCAAAAGAAACACGCTTTTTTTTCTCACCAGTTGTTGATAGAACACCAGCTCGAGCAGCTGTCTTATATAATGGTGAAATATATTGTGTTGGATCAACAACATAATTCTGTCTTGGTTCCATATGTAACATAGGCAATGTGGCGATCATTTCTCCTCGAGTAGCATCAGTAATTTGCTGTCGTTCGAGATCCCATCGGAACGCTTCCATGTATAAACCGTGAAGAATAACTCCGTCTTTGATTTGCGGCAACTAAATAGGAAAATAAAGAGATAGGAAAGAACAAAAAAAGGTCAAAGTTACTTGTTCATCGACTTCGAGTTTTTTTCCGTATTCTAAACGTTTCATTTGGTCGTTATAGGTAACATGATCACGTTCAAATGGTAGAATAGTAAAGTGAAAACTCAATTCATCAATAGGTAAATCATATTTTCGAGCATGAACTTGTAAGACACCTGTGAGAAAGCCTTGTGGAAAGAAGAGACCTGGCAACCAGTATGATTTCGGTAGGCCATGAGTTATCCAAAGCTAAACAAAATAATATTTAATTAAAAAAATGACAAAATCAATGTTTTACAGCAATAAAATCGCAACGTAGTAAAAGATCTTTAATCCACGATGCTAATGATTTCAATGATGGATAAGCTGCATCGGCCCATATAGCTGGTACTTGATTATTCAAAAATGCCGTATACACTAGAAAAGTAAAGTCAAATGACATTTCGAAAAATAGATTGAAAAAAAAGCTGACTTTTTTCTAATGTATCATCCATAACAACTAAACCTTTGATAGCTTTCATTTGATTCATTAGTGATAGTTTGATAATATTCAAAAGACGATTGTATCGATCGACTTCTTGTTGAAGAACAGTAGTTAACGAATTGAGACGATCTTTCGAATCGGGTTCGAATAATGAACGTGGTGCTTTTTCAATATCTAATTTTTCAGGTAGTTTAGCTAAGATTGTTTCAGCTAATTCGTAGACGATTTCATCATTGGATTTTCCAGCGCCACCTGATGATACACGCGGCTGTATATCAATAATCGTATTCACCAAATAGTTCGATTCTTGTGTCTTAAAAGAAGCATATTTTCATGCAAAAAAATTCATCGAAAATCATCCTACTTGAAATGTAATATTCGCATTCGAATTCATGCCGAATATTTCCGGATTGTCGTTGATCGGTAATTCTTCGATATAATCACGATATTGTTGAAGAAATTGTTTCTCTGGACAATAATAAATTCCTGATTGAGAATATTTGTAATCAGGTACTAAAGTTTCAGGTGAGAAGAATCGACGTAAGATCGTTCGTAGACATCGTTGATCCCAAAAATCAGTTACACGACCACCGTAAGTTATTTCACCTGTGATATAGATCAATGCATCCCATGGAATAGCGCCATCTTTGCAGAACATATCGAAATTTGATAAAGCACAATCACGATCACTCTGAAATAGATCGAATCGAATCAAAATTTGAGTGCAAATGATAAAGAAAACTTACATCGTTGAATTCATAACGAATGTTAAAACCCAACGGACCGAATTTCTTTCTTTCCAATAGAATTGCATGAAAGAAACAAATGCCAAAGACAATCTTTTTCCAGTCCATTTCCAATCCTGAACAATCAATCGATTTTTGATTAACACAAAAACAAAAAATTCAATTTCTCATGTTACTTACGATGTGTTTCAAAGAATGTCGGTGTGATATCAATAAATGCACGTTTCATATTAGCTCGAATACCTTTCGGTGGTTCACTTGTTACTTTAACACTATTCTGTAGGACACTAACGGGAAACGTACGAGCCGGCATTGAACTTAGAAATAGTCGAAAATTGGCATGACATTGTGTAACACCTTCGTTGATATTTTTTACAATTGATTCCATATTTATCATCCAACTAGCAGCTAAATGACAATTTTGAAGAAATACCCATTCACCAGCCACAACAGATTTGGCGATCATATCTTCAGCAACTGGACCTTGACCTTGACCGAGTGAAATAGCTTTGTAACTAGAATTCGAGAAACAAGAGATGATCGAATTCAATGAGCAATGAATTCGAATTTACCTTGTTGACATATTCATTTCAGCTGCGAATCTTGTAAAACTTGACATCGGATCCGAACCGGTACTTAAAATAAATACCAATGCCGTACGATTTGACATATCTTGATAGAGTATAGGCAATTCAACCGATGGACTTTCAACAAATTTCTTTCCTAATCGTTGAGCAACGAAATACGTTATCGATTGTACAAGTGAATAAGGTGCAAAGGCTTTGACGAATAATAATTTTTGAAAATCAGTTAATTTCGTATTGTATGCACTTGGCATTTCAGTGGTCATATCTTGACTATTAATAACAATACGTAATTCCGGATTGACTTGTACGTAGAGTGGCTGTTGGTATTGTTCGATATCTTGTGGTAATGTTTTGAATACGTCGGAAATTTCTGAGAGAAATAATGCTTGAATCCAATGATCGACTGATAACCAATCATGACTGGGTTTCGGTGGTCGTTTCTATCGAAATCAAAAATCAAATCAAACTGTTTTATTCAAATAAAACTTAGCGTACTTGTTCAGTGACTAAACCACCACGAAGAAGAAAATTCCATTCGATTTCATTGATAACGCCTTCGAGTTTTAATATTTCAGCACAAAGAAGAAAACTGAAGATTAATTTATCTTTCTCGAAAAGACCTCGTGAAACATTCGTATAGATATTTTCTGTTGTTGAATTGAGAATAATTTGTATACGTTGATCTAAATCATTGGTCTTCGTACTATTTTCAATTGTGGCATTGAATAATTGAGTGAAATATCGAAGAGAAAATTGATACATCGGATCGATTAAACCTAAGTCAGCGACAACGAAATACAATAATGAACCACGTTTAGCTGCTGGACGATATTTTTCTCTTGCAGCAGAAATATTTGCTTCGGTTTTCAATGTTTCTTCAAGACGTCGTTTGATAGCTGATGATGTTACCTAACAAAGAAATAATATTAATGTTAGTTTTTTTGTTGTTCGTTTAATAAATTCGATTGGTACTTTAGAATCATTCAATGAGTTAACTAATTCTTCATTGTCAAGAATATTTCCTTCACTTTCAAATAACATTTTCAAGATTTTATCTTCAATAGCTTTCAATTGATTTCGATCATTATTCATCGTCACGATTAAACGATTCATTTCTTCATCGAGATCAGGTCGTTCAAGTCGAACAACATCACTGAAAACATTCAACATTCATATCAAGCAAAACGTACATTTTCTATTATCTTGTGAATTACCTTAGAATTTGATCTTCTAAACCTTGTTTTGTTACACTGAAATTGATAATTGTTACTTTAATACAGATCTCCGGTAGATAATGTGGATTGCTTAATTTTGTTGTCATATAAAATTTAAAGTTACTATCGTATTCAATATCCGAATCTCCGAGACGAATCAACAGTCTTCCTCCCTAGCAGAAAGAAAACGAAGATATTTTTATGATCATAATTGAAGTTCTCTCTCGTATTCGATTCGATACATACAGACATGAATGTTTGTTTGAGTAGAATTGGTTCTAACGCTGGATCAAGTGTTTCACCAACATCTTCTAATAGAAGAGGCATACCGATACGAACACAATTTTCTAGGATACGTAAGAAATGTCCATCGGTCATTTTAACGATTTTCAAAGAATTTTCTTTTTCTTTATTTTTAATCCAACGATTGGCTTGTTCTTGTGGATCAATAATTCTAATTAACAGGAGAAGAAGAAAAAAACAACGAAAATTTTCTGAAAGATCATCATTTCATTTTGCTTACAAAGGCCATCGACGACCTTTTGTTACGAGAATAGCATTTTCTGTACTGAAATCATCTCGTGGTAAACCTTGTGTAATCCATTGTCGAATCGAAAATGCGTCCGCAAGTACATTAATAATCGATGGATTGTCTGAAACAGGAATCTTATGTTCTTTACATCCAGAAACCCAATTTTCAACAAGCTAAAAATCAATTTAAATTTTCCTTTTGAAAATCTATGAAAAATTCAATTACTTCTTGTCGATATAACGAAGGAAATGCTCCATAATAGGCGACACAGGCTGCTGAAACGAACACGTTACCAGTGACAGTTTTCATTTGTTCTTTGAATTCATTGATATTTTCTTTCCATCGAATTTGTTCATCAGCTAACGCTGTCGTTAATTTCGACGCACGTTTCAAACGTGATTGTGTTTGCATAATTGAAATTTCTAATTTTTTCTTTTCAGCCACTTGATGATCATAAGATTCTTGTAATTGTTTGATTTTCGATTCGACTTCTTGCAATTGCAGTTGTTTTTTCTTCAATTGATCGGTCACAGCACGCAGATCGGCTTCAGCAGCTGCGACACGTTTACGTTTCGGTTCGACTTCTTTCGAAATCTTGGCGTACATATCCATGGCTATGACCCATTCGGCAAGACTTGCACAAGCGACTGAACTTTGAAGAACATCTTTGTAATTAAAATTCGACATTTGTAAATACGGTTTCAAATCACGAAGAATCGATTCAGGAATGTTATCTTTCGGATAATTACGAATTTGATTGATAAAATCCCCATCACCAAGTAAAAGTTTTGCTGATGGCCAATCCTAAACATCAAGATTTGTTTACATATTGTGAATGTTTTTTTTTCTCGAATAGTTTTACTTTTTTCTGTTTGAACATAATACACACAGCTTGCATGACGACTTCAACCATGTGTGGTGGTTTTGTAAATGTTCGAACTTCACCAATCGATTCTTTTTTCAAACGTCCAATAGCTTCATTCGCTTTTTCAACAGCTGGTAATGCTTGATTAAGATCACGTTGAGCATCGTCTTTCATTGCTTGAGTTTCTTCAGCTTTAACACGAGCTACAGCTTCATCTTCCATGACAACTCGTCGTACTTCATCAGCTTTTTCTTGATCAACAGCTAATGTTTCCATTAATTTAGCTGTTTCATCTGATTTCTTCTTCAATTCAGGTTCCAATGCAACTAATTCCAATTGCATTTCTTCGACTAAAACATTGGTTTCTTCTAGTTTTTTCAAACCACGTTCAACTCGAGCTCGTGCATTATCGATTTCTTTTTTCTTATCATTTAACATCATCAAATACAAATTAATCAATTCTAAATACGATGTCGGCGTCGTATAATAATATCGTCTCAATTCCGAAAGCAATCGTTTCGCTTGATCACTAACACTCATATGTATTTCGACGCTCATTTTCGCCAATGCATCGATCATAAATTCTTCTCCTTGTTGCCACGGATATTTCTCGAATGATGTATGTGCAACCGATAGTAAAGCTTCACGTGGCCATTCAGAAAACCAATCCAATGTACAACAATTGACAAGCGATGGAAACATACGGCAACGTGTTCGAAATGCTGAACCGACTGGTGACATACACAAAACTAAATGAAGATTATTTCGAACGCGATTGATGAAAAATGTGTAGATGCCATCACGATCATTTTCGGCTATGCCAGCATCTTTTGCTCCGGGCTAAAATCAAACGCAAAGTTATTTACCTTTCGAATGTGGAAACTTACACGACAGCCGATAATCATTTTTTCGTATTCATCTTGTTTATCGAATAGATTTGGTACTTCGCCTGAATTGAGAATATTATTAATATCTTCTAAGAATTCTTCGACAACAATTTGATTATCCGTAAAAAGAAAAACTGTATTTTGATTGTTCGGTCCAGCTTGTTCATATAATTTCTTCAAATCTTCATGAAAACTATCGTAATTGTAACCTCGTGATAATTCAATTTGAAAGCATTTGTATCCACAGATATGACTGGCAAGACGTGTCAATGATTGTTTACCTGTACCACCGACACCGACTAATAGTGCATTGCCACGATCTTGTCGAATAATACGTGCTATACGAGCAATATGTTCGATAGCATCCATGAAAAAGACTAAACGTGTGTTTTTATTATTGGTTAGATTGTAATCTTCTTGATAATCTTGAAGAACATTTCGAATTTTATTCATATCGGTAATTTCTTCATAGAGACGTTCGTTTTTCGGTGCGCCAACTTTCATAAAATCTCCGAATATAATCGGTTTTTGTACGAATGTTGTCGGTTCGATTTGCATGGTGAATAAACGTGATGCTAATTCGGCTAACATCGTATGAAAATATTGTTTATCTTCATGATTTATCAATCGATCATGAAACACTCGCATAGCTTCATGAAAGAATACTCGAACTAATGCATCCCGATCGGACACACTCTCGGATTTAACTTGAACAATACCTTGAACACACTTTGAAAGATCACGAAGATTGAAAACATAGTGAGATTTTGTTGGTGTTGGCAATAATTCAGCACTCATACGAACATAGATTTCGACAGCAGCATCGATAATACTGTCGCCGGCTGATTTAATATTCGGATTGAAATCTGCTAAATAACCGTTGAGAATCGATTTAAATATATGTTTAAGACTGTATTCGGATGGAGCTGGAATAGCAAATATGGCGAAATGACGAAGAAGCCGAGCAGTTGTTGGATTACGACCACCGCCTGGTGGACCACAAGCAGCACAAAGAATAACATCTTGAATTTCGATCCATTTCAATGTCTCACGATCGTATAAACCGCCAAAATCTTGATATTGCCGTAAAAGTTCAATCGGTGGTTGAGCACCATAAGTTTCCAATTTCGGCATATTTAAATCGTCGATCAAAATAACCATTCGTTTGCCTCTCGGAGGACCCAAAGCATTTTTCTTTCGTTTCTCTAGTTTAGGTACAATCATTTCCTGTGTTCGTTTGCTACTTGTTTGTGCTGAAAAATTCAAAAATAATGGCAAAATATTTTGTTCATCGGCTAATTTCAATAATTGAGCTCGTGCAATCACTGTTTTTCCAACACCGGTTTCGCCAGTAAATAGAACTGATTTATTAACTGAAATTAATTTCTCAAGTAAATAACCGAATCGACACGAATCAATATTCGGTACTAATAAATCGAAGAATGGTTTGGTTTTATCATATTTAAATGATGGTACACTCTTTTCCCATAATTCCATTCGACGATGATGAACATCGATTTCATATGAAAATAGATCGCCGCCTTGACCTAATTTAGCATCGGCATCTTCTTCGAATTGTTGACGAACATACGTATCAAATTGATCCCAATCTTTAGCATTTATATTTCCGCCAATACTCCAAACATAACAAAAAGCAAATGCGGTTGCAATCATAATTTTGATTTTAGCTTCTTCAAGTTTCAAATCAATTTTATTGTCAACTGTTAATAAAGAATCGATGAGACAACATAAAGTTATCACTTTTGCAATATCGACCTAATCAACATTAAAAATAAATCCGATCAGATAATAGCAGATTTTATTCAACATACTTGTTTAACAACTTCTTTACAATTCTTTTTAACGAATGTAAGACCTTTATCAATATGTGTTTGAAATAGATTCAATAAATATTCAGTATATAATTGTCCGAATTTTTGTAAAAATGTTTCACTCCATGTTTTTACATATGGATACCAACGAATATCATTCGAATCAATATAAACCATACCACAACTATTCACAACAAGTCCGATTTTGTTTTCAATAAACACTGAAAACGAAACAAACTACATACCGACTGACAGTAGCTGGCGATGCACTAGCTAAATCTTGAACTTCGAAAACCATATGCATATAAGGAGTATATTTGATACGTTCACTATTGGCTAAACATAACCTAAACAGAGAAGAAAAGTAAATAAACCAATTTCAATTGAATCATCATTTACATTTTGTTATCATCGAGTACAGTATTTAAATTTTCAATCCAAACAGCATCGACAGGTCCATCACAAATAATCCAATGATGATCTTTCGTTTGATCAGTGACACATTGTCGAACACTACTACCCATGAGACCATCTTTCCATTCCATAGTTGTTTTATTGAATTCGCCGTATAATTCACCAGCTGTAATCGATTTTGGATTGAGAACATAGGTATGTACGGGCTGATAGAAATGATAATTAACGCCATTGGCATGTAGATCAGTGAGTGAATCAGCTAGAATTCGATAGACAGTTGTTTTGCCACCTAAAGTTGGTCCGACTAACATCACACCATGACGAATTAACATTGTTTCGTAGAATTGAATGACTTTACGAATTTGACTTTCATCATTCTGCAAACCTCGACGTGTTTGAACATCGACAATTGTTCGACGTAATTCGCCATAATCATGTTCAGGCAGGAGAACATTAGGAAATAAATCTTGAATAATTGCTTTGAATAGAATAGCATCATCAGTTAAAAATTTCGGTAGATTCGAATCACGTAAAGCTCGAATAAGAACGAGATCTTCATCGATGTTTGGACTTTCACGTTTCAAAACACCGGCCATGACTAAAACGGATTTGACAGCACGCATACCGAAATCATAGTGATCTTGTTGAGATAATTGTTCCGAACATAATTTGTACATTTGAACCATTTTACGTGCGAGAACTTTGGAGTTTTCGAAACCTTCAGAATAGAGAATAACTTCAGCAATTAAACGATAATCAGGAACCATCATCGATTGAGGACGAAATAGAGCTTTTAAGTTATCAGGTAATTCCGTACGACCGGCATAACCAGGATTCATTGTGATGAAAACAGCACAGCTTGGAACTAGTCGAATTTCACGACCTTCAAACATAAATGTCGATAATTTAGCTGCTTTAGCATCACGAATTGTAATTAATTGTTGTGCAATAACACTGAGTACTTCGATATTGATACGATTGAATTCATCAAAACAAGCCCATGCACCTGATTGAGCTAGACCACTAAAAAATCGACCCATCATCTTATAATCGACTTGATCACTACAATTGAAGACAACGCATTGTTTTGCCAATGCTTTCGCTAAATCCTTTGTTGTTTCAGTTTTTCCTGTACCAGCAGGTCCAGCTGGTGCACCACCAAGATCCAATTGTAAAGCTCCCATTAAACATAAATAACATCGATCAGTCAATGGCGTAATGACAAGTCGATCGGATGCGCCAAGATATTCATAACCATAAGTATATTGTGCATTAGCCATACGAATGACAGTTAGATCTGATTCGAAATAGTATCGTAATTGTTTCAACCATTCGAAACTGGCTATACTAGCATTTTTAATTTGAACCATTTCAGAAACAATATCTCGAGCGTGTACATCGATTGTAATCAATGCACGGCAAACATCTCGAACAAGTGGCAATAATTCTTGACGAACAAGTGCAGCTAATTTATTCAAATCTCGATAACTTTTCTGTTCGAATTCTTCTAAATCTTTTTGTCGAACCGAATCATCGCTTGTTAAAATTTGTGTCAATGCTAAACACCAATAGGTTTGAGAAACTGTGAGTACACTTTGATGTGGATGTCGAACGAGCCATTCTTCTCGAACACTTTTTTCAAAATCATCTTTGGCTTTTTTAATACAAGCTCGAACGGAAATGAGCATATTTTTTTCGACTTGTTTCAGCCAATCTTCGACATTGCCGGTTGCTTTCACTTTAGCCAATTCGACTCGTTCGCCTTCTGGTGATAGCATGCCTCGAATTTCAGGTGCCATGGTCACTGTCATTTCCATATCATCGCCGCCTTTGCTGACAAATTCCAAACGATTGATACCTTCGAAACATTTACGTAAATGTGGTTGAACAGCCAATGGATTTCTTGTTTGAGCAAGAATTTCGAGCAATTCTTCATCCGAAAGAAAGTAAAAACGTGGAAAATTCGAACGTTTCGTTTCAAGATACGATGCAAGAGCACGTTGAATTTCATCGAGTAGAGAATTATTCGTTTGAAATAATTCGAAATAGCCCGGTTGTGTTCCAGCTTTAATAGCCAATGGAATTTTATTTGTTTTTCGCATAACATCTTTGAATGTTTTATCGACTTGATTGAACATTTTGGCTTCGGCTGGCAATTGCCGTTGGATATCCGGCGCACCGAAAATCGGCTCGAGATATTGCCAAGTCTGTTGACATTTCGACCAGGCATCTAACGTCTTGCCGAAGAGATCTAAATTGGCTTGCCATTCGTCGACACGTGATTTTATCGGACCAACGTGTCTCGAACTGGCAATAGTCGCAATATTGATATTGGCATCGTCGAGTAATTGAATGATTTCATCGGTACCACCGAGAATATAAACATCTTTGTAATCTTTGTATGGAATGACAGGAAATTCGGCTGATCTCCACGAAAGTTCCACTCGTATGAGAATACCTTCAAGACTGGCTTCGGAACTGGCTTGACCAGAAATTTCTTGAATACGTTCTTCATGTTGAAATGCATTGATATCGATTAATTTGCCTAATGTCAATGGTTCTTCTGGTGTTGGATGAAATTTAATTAAATCTTCAATAACATCCCAATGACGACGTTGAAGTGATGGATTTCTTAGATTGACAATTGTCGGTAGTTTGGCTCGTAATGATTCGACTTTTTCTTTCAAAATCGGTACCAATTGATTCGGTGGTAAACCACGTTCGAGTTGATAAACATTTTTTCCATATTTATTCACTGTTCCTGTCAATTGTTCATGATCTAATTTACTAAAATCTTGATTTTTCACTTCTTCTAACATGACATCCCATTCGTTCAATGAATTCCACAATAATTCTTTTAATTTCAATTCGCCATAAACTTCTTCGAGTTCGTCGAATTTCGTTACTTCGACTTTGAAATTCTTTTGATACAAACGATATTGTGTCGATATTCGTTGTTGAACATCGATCTTTCTCAAATATTCATCTAAGACCAATTTAACCTTATCTTTATCCGCAAATGGATCGAGTAACAGTGGATTTTGTGAATCTTGTTTAATCTGTTTAACTTCAGCTGAAAGAAGTTCAATGTCTTTATCGAGTAGAGTAACGAATTTCGTTACATAAGAATCTCGTTCGGTCAATGCTTTATCCATGGCATTTCGACAGCCATTTAATGTCGTTGCTAATGAACTGTATGAGACGATGTCTTCAGGTGGACAAGGAACTTTATATTGATCGATAAGTTCGTACATTTGACGAACGATTTCAGCTTCTTGTTCGAGTGGATCAATACGTTCTTGGATTTCATCGAGAAACGTCAATGAATCGACGAAATCAAGTGTAGTTTCAGGTTTAGTTTCGAGTTTAACAGTTGCATCTTGTGCTTCGGTTTTCAGCGCATCGGTTTTAGCTTTGGCAATCTTAGGTAGAATTTCATTGATTATATCCAAAATTCTAAACAACAATCAATTTTCGAAAATATTACAATTCATTTAGGATTTTACCGTCGTGGTGATGGTTCTAATTTCGTTTTTGTGTCCGTTGAATCGATTAATAGTAAACCTAACGGTTTTTTTATGTCGATTAATTGTGCCATTTTCTCTTCACGTGTATATTTAGCTAACGACTCGGCAAAGAATTCCACGCCTAGAGAAAAATTGAGTTCAAATGTTTTTTTTTTGTTTCGAAATCAAACCATGAGTATCGTCTTTCAACGCATCGACATCGGTATTTTCATTTTCAACATAGAATTGATGAAATTCATCGAAAGTATCAGCATAGATTTTTGCAGCATTGAAACCAGCCTCGAGTGAATCACTGCAATCTCTGACTAGATCTTGAAAATGATAATCAGCTGTGAACATATTACGAAGATCGGGTCCTTCACCTAAATATCATCAAAATAGACGAATTTTTCAACCAAACAAAACAATCGAACCGCAAGTTTTCTCTTCGTATTTCTCATTGATATACGGGCGAGTAAAGTTATCGAAAGTTGTGTCAGGTATGAGATTATCAATCGAGAGTAAAGTTTCTTGAAAACCATTGATGACATGATTAATACCTGAAAAGTAAATCAATGAAGTTTTGTTTACTACGTATTTCATGTAAATGTACCATTTTGAAATGACATTGAATCAGGCTGATATTGAATAGCTTCTATGAATAATTTCATTTCAGTTACGAACAATGGAATATGTCGTTTAGCAGCTTCTTCTTCCTATGAAGAGAAAACAAAAAATCGAACCGGTAAATCATTTTGAATCATAACTTGTGATTTACTTCTGTTGGTTGTCGAGCTCCAGGTATTGGCATTGGCGGTGGGCCAAGTGGTGGTTGTTGAGGCGGCTTAGCTTCTTGTTGTGGTGGTGGTACTTCTTCCGCGCCGTCTTGTGATGTTGATTTATCGACTTTACGTTTAATTTCTTCGACATAACCAACAATTTCTTCTTTCGATGGTGTCGATTCTAATTGTTCAAGAAAATGATTTTTCAATGATTGAACTGAATTAACAGCAAGAACATGAAATGTATTAACAATCAGATAATCACATAAACGAATAAAACTAAATATTTCAAAAGTATTCACTCGTGTCCTTTTCTTTGAAACAAAATTTTACTTTGTCAATCGTCGACAATGTGTACGTTTATTAGCTTGTTCGGCATAAGTTGCTTTATCAGGTGGTTGAGCTAATGTATCGATATCCATACTATCAGGCATGCCGCCAAAAGCATTACCAGCAAAATTATCTTTAGAAAAAAGGAGAGAAGAACGTGATGAGAAATAGATTTGAATGTGCAAACCAGTTGATTCTTGTGGATGAAGAAAATCATCGGGCACAAATCCGGCTTCGAATAAACGTGTTCGACAGGCACTTGCTACGACATCTTTGACGAGATCACGAAATTCTTGAAGACGTTTAGCAACTTGTTGTAATGTTTGATTTTGACTATCAGTAAACTGTAAGAAACAAAGAAATTTCGTGATCGAAATTCAACTAATGACCGAGTACGCACTTCATTTAATGTATATGTATGTTTCTTTTCGATTTTACAAAGACTCATATCACTAATACGAAAGCACATTTCTCGAATGTTTAGTAGAGCTGGTCGTAAAGCCTAAAACATTGTTATTAGGAAAAGTACGTGTACAAGTTTTAGTTTTCTCTCACATCTTGTAATAAGAATAGATTAGTTGTAAGTGCTTTAGACGCTAGTGTGACTTTTTTAACACGAATATTTTTATACCAAACCATAAAGGCTTTCCACATTCTGCAAACAGAAATATTACTTTCAATATAGTCGAAGCAAGTATTTTACCTAAACGTTGAGAAAACTTTGATCTAAACAAAGACGCACGGTGATTTAGAAGTCATGGTTAATTTTATATTTCGTTTACTTGGATCAATCGAGTATATCGATAGTATTCTTTAGCAAAATTTTCCAATGGTGTGAATTCGACTTCTTCGCCTGGTCGATAGTAACTCACACCTGCATTCGATATAGTAAAATATTCACGTCCGCATTGTTCGTAATTGACAACTCTAAATTAAAGATATCTAATGAATCCAAAATGAAGAGAAAAAAACAAAAGACAAACTTTAAATTATAATAACTATGCCGAGTATCATTGCGTGAATATGAATGAGTTAAGTAGAGGAAGAAACCATCGGGTGCTTGTGAGATATAATCGATGACTTTACCCATGTCTGTTTGACCGTAGAGCATTTCTAGAACACGAACAAACGAAATAATGAAGAAACGAAAATAAAATTTCATTCTCAAAAATACCTCGCGCATCGAGTTGTCTTCGTTTAGCAGATAAACTCGAACTTCGATCGGAACCGACATCACTTGTTCGGCCGATGTCCGATGATCGACCATTAATCTAAATTATTCGATGAATTCATAAACTTCGTTTCGAGCGCATTTTGCTAACAAACCGGTGGTAGAGAAAGTCGAGCGCGTTTCTCCGCTGGTACTTCAGGTGATGAAACACGTAACTTATTGGCTTCGATTAGTTGTTGTCGATTACGTGCTTGAATTTCTTTTGGATCATTGTGTTTTTGATACCGTTTAAGTACTGGTAGTGGTTCGAATTTATGTTCAGCAGGTGTTTGTTTATTGAGATAGGCTGGTACGTGACTACCGCCTGGTAGTTGTGAAGTGTTTGCATGTTCATCTTGAATCGACTTTAATGGATGTGAGACAAGTCGACTCATGAGACGATTTGGATCAATGTTACCATAACGAAAATTATTAGCAGACCGGTTTGATGAGGGCAACATACCACCATCAGCCATTGCTTGCCTTATGTTATTTACGAATGAGAGAAAAGAGAATATTCAAGTACACACGAAATCAATCAGGCATTTGCCATTTGTGTTGTCATAGTAGAACCTTTAAATTCAACTCAAATTCATCTAGCGACATCTATCCACAATTGAAGTACTTGATTTAAGAGAATTATTTTCTTCTGTTGAATTCGATAGGAATACTTGATTTTCATCGAAAAGAATCTCGGTTGAACGAAAAGATTGATCTTATATTTGACAACAAAATATCTGTGATAACTGTATCCGAATTTGTTCTGATTAGATAGAGGGGGAATCATGATGCACCCCTGAAGCAGGGGTGCAACTGCTTAGAATATTGAATCTATGTGAGCACCCCTAAAAAAGGGGTGTAGCTGCATAGAACATTGAGTCTATGTGAGCACCCCTAAAAAAGGGGTGTAGCTGCATAGAACATTGAATCTATGTGAGCACCCCTTATAAATCAAAACGGGGGAGAACGATTCATACAGGTATATATACTCAAACCAAATGCTTGCATTTAATCAGTCAATTATTTAACATTTCAATCAACAATACAATTATGCCAAAATCTTGCCAATGCCAAGGTTCGTTTGATCATCACTTTCTGTTAGCACCGTTTTAATAATGTGAATTTTCGTTTTTAGCTAATGCCTGCGGATGCGGTGCTGGATGTCAAGGTGATTCATGTCAATGCAATGACAACTGCTCATGCAAATGTGATTGCAAATCTTGCTCTCGTATGTTTTCTTTGTTGAACCTGTTTTAATCACATTCGATAACTTTTTTCTCTCATAGATGAAAATACAAGCTGCGGGGCATCCTGTTCATGCAATGCTTGCAATTGCTCAGCTTGCAAATGCAATGCTTAAAAATAGTTTTATTTCGTTTTTGTATTCGTAATTAATATTGAAACTAAATAAAATGCGATCATGTCGGTTGATCAAATTGAAAATCTCTGATAGCTCTTTACAGTTTTATTCTACTTCGGAATTTATTCACATGCTTGAATAGAAAGGATTACAAAAAAAAAACACAGTCGATTAATGTTAGTCTTTATACAGTTGCAGTTTCGACACTTCAAGTACTTTGGATAATTTCAGAAATATCATGAGGGTCTATTTCCACAAGAACTTCGATGGTTTGAGGATTTTTAAGAATAGCCACGTAGGTTTTACCTTCTTTTGGTTCTTTGACTTCATCATCTTCGGCAGCTTGTCTAACTTGTTCATCACTTTCATTTTCGATTTTAAATTTTAAACCTTTTGGACTTTGATGATATTGAAAACGAGTGGCATCATCTGTTTTTTGCAATTCTCCACGAATAACTTTTATATTTTCGAATTTTAACATATATGAATTCGTTGGACTATCTTGTCCTTCAGCTAGACCACCTTCTACATCGAAAAGATAGGCAATAAATGCTAGTTCTGCTTTGGATAGATGCTGTACTGCTTGCTCCTTGCCTTCTGAAACCATGAGGACGACTGTTGCTAACAAAAAGTAAAATGATTCTTTATGATTTTTACTCAACGCATTTTATAGGGTAGAAAGAAGAAAAAGAAAGAATTTTGTGTTCGTTCTACGCAGAAGACAGAACAGGAAAGAAAAAGAAAGTTCGAATTGATTCAAGAACATTGAACACGTTATTTGTCAGATTTTTATTAAAGCAAACTCTAGAAATGAAATCATAAATTTGTTTGAATGTATTCATCGATGATTTTTTCTAAAATGTTCAATGGTAATGCTCCATTTAATAAAACAGCTAAATGAAAAAAAACAGAAATATTCTTCAAAATCGATTGATATTTGACTATAATCTCTCACCGTCGTGAAATTGTTTTAAATCAAATTTATCACCAAGTGCTTTTTTTGCTTTATCACGTAAAGTTAAAATCGTTTGACAACCAACCATATATGAACAAGCTTGTCCAGGATAGACAAAATATCGTTCAACTTCAGTAACAACTTCTTCTCGTTTCATACAAGTATTTTCAACCTAAAAATTTCACATAGAAAAAAAGACCAATCGAACACAAATAAAACCTCAATACCATATATTCAATTGCTTCTTCACGAGTCCATTTTTTCCAATGTATACCTGTGTCAACAACAAGTCTAAAAACAAGAACTATTTGGAATCGTAATAATTATTGAAGAGTTCTACCGGCATGATCGAAAGAGTTGAAAATCAAGATATCCAATGTAACTTTGCCATGATTTATAAAAACCTTCTTCTCCTGTGAATTGTTCGGTGTACAACGCCCAACCTTCGATATAAGCCGTAAATGGAATCATTCGACGAAAGAATGGTAAATGCTTAAGTGATTGAGCAACACTTATCTAGATAAACGAACCAAAAGCAAATGAAGATTTCAATTCTCAAAATCAATCGAAAATATCTACTTGAAAATGATGACCTGGAACAGCTTCGTGATAAGCCAGAGCATACATTTTATATTTGAGAACTTCCTTAATATCTCGAAGATTGATAAAGAATGTGCCCGGTGTTTTCCCATCGAGTGCAGCTGGAAAATAATATGCACCCGGTGATGTAGCTTCTTTAAACGCAGGTACACGTTCGACTGCACATTTTGTTGCCGGTTGACATGCCGATGAAAAGTATTTATTCATTTGTTGATCAATATTGTCGATGATTTGTCGATAATCATTCATAATGACTTCTCGATTGGCATCGATATCTTCGTATCGTTGGCTGAGATCGTTTTCAAAATTAGTTATATTCGTTCGAAAATCTTGCCAATTTTCGACTTGTTTATCTTTCAAAATACTGGAAAACAAAATGTTTGACAAATAAAATCTGTCTTTTCGTTTTCGACTACCTTCGCATTTCGTTTTGAATTCGTTCGACATGTTTTCTTCCCATTTCATGAATATCTTCAGGACTTAAATTCGATGTCGTATGATATTTCAAACATAAACGATAGTATTCATCACCGTTTGGTAATTTCCAAACGCCATGATCAGTCGTAGCATTCGATAAATCTTCGTGCAGAACATTCAATAGACGATCATACGCTGGACTCACATGAACTCGAAGAATGGTTAATAAACGACTAAGCAAGTCATTTTGTTGTTCTTTCTATGAGAAAATGTGTTTGTTTGTTTGTTATTCGGAGGAAAAAAGTGAAATTTTATTTACTGAACAGATTGTTTCGTTGAGTTTATCGAGAAATGTGGTTACCAATGGACTACAGAGAGCAGATTTGATTGAGATAAAACGAGTGTGAAGATAAAACATTACTTTTGATTTGGTTCGGTTTGCAATTGCTTTTGAAAAGCTTCGAGTTCGTCGATAACTCGCCGAAGGACGAAACGAGGCGTTTCAATATTTCGATGACGTCGTTCGATTTGTTGTTCGATAAGTTGATCAAATGCTTTCGATATTCTTTCGACCTTTTGTTTTCGTCGAAATAATATCAAAAATATTTATTTTCAACTGCAAAATAAAACAATTTTTACTCGAAGTAAATACGCTTGAGCATCTCGAAAACTTAAAATTCGATGAAATTTTGTTATAAATGAAATAATTTCCGATTGTGCACCCATCATTTGATTGATCAGATAAAAATGATAACAAAATTCATCACTATAATCTCGTTTAGCGTTTATATTCATAAAATATTCCATAACATCGTATGATTGTCTTTCATGAACAGTCATTTGAGGATTTTGAAATGACTGAAGATATTTGTAATTGTTTCGAAATTTGTTTTTTTCGTATTCATTAAATGCAACTGAATAATCATGTAATTGACTATTGAATAAATCCAAACCACTACAAATATCAATTGAATTTTAACGAAAAAAAAAGCAAATTCAATGAGAATATGTACGTACAGTGGTCGAAGTGTAGATAAAAGGTCAGGTTTATCGAATAGAAATTCAAAAAAAAATCTAAACAATTTTTCATCGATTCGTTTTCGTTCGTTTTTCTCTCAATTACCTCGTATAAAGAATGTTGAGATTAATTGGTTTAAAATACGCATTTTGAATGATCAATATTGACCAAATAACAAATATGATTAATGCAAGATAAAAGTTCAATAAAAGAAAAAGAACTAACGGCAACGAACAGAGAAAACATATCAATGCAAATTTAAGATCTTTCCAAAACCAAGACTTTGGAATTAGAGACACAAGAGCAACTGTTAGTTTATTTAATATCGTCATGCGTCAGTTTATTTATCAAAGTTTATGTAAGCAAAAAAAGTACACATATCTTCTTTCGATTCGATTTCTTGTTTGTGTGAGTGACGAAGGGTAAATTTATCAAATAAAATAAACCTGATAAAGAGGGCGTTACTGAATAAATCTAATTATATAGTTGATGTCATGTTGTGGACTTTTCGTGTCGTCATAAATCTTTATCTAATCTTTAGTTCTTTTTTTCGCTTTACAATGCAAGTAGAATAAAATACGTGTTATTTATGTTGATTGAAAAGGGTTTCTATTGATTTTAACCGGATTAATCATGTAAAATAAAGAAAAACGCAAGCATTTTCTTTAGATAGTTAATATCGATCTTCTTCCTTTATTTTGTGTTCGAATGAGCAAAATTTGATTTTATCGTCAATCATATATCTTTGTTGGTCATAGATCGAGGAAGAAGAACAAAAACAACAACAACAGAAGATAAGATGTACAAAAAACTGACGAATGCTATAACCGATATAAAGTATGACTAAGTTTGTCAATATCACTGATATTTACTCGCACTCAAGATAAAGTTTTTTGTTTTTATCGTGAGAGTTTTGCCCCGATAGTGGAACGTATGCATGCATGTTTCTAAACTTATTTAAATAGAGTAACAACAAGTGACAAAAATATTGAATTAAACACAATGTCTCAACCCTCAACTATGCGAAAGCCGTTAGTCAATGCTGACTACGAACCTGTTAAGGCTTCACATAAACTAAAACTTTTATTACAACGATCAGCTCGATATTCATATCGACAGAAATGTTGTAATCTTTGTCCAAATGTAGTTTTTGAAATCTTATTACCAACTCTTATTATCATGGTACTTGCTTTGGCTCGATTTGGAATCAATAAGCTAAATGACGAAATGAACAAATCTGGCCCCGGTTCTGGACCTAATAATGGTATTGGTGAGCCCTGTTCACAAAATTCTAGTCTACCAGCAGTTACATCGAATGATATTTTTAAAAAATGTTTTGCATTTCCACCAAGATATGAAGATACTTGGTTTGGAACTCCTCGAAATATATCGAATGGAACAAATATAGTTTTCGAACCAGTTGGACTCGAAACAGATGCATTGGTTTCTCTAGCTAAAGCTCGATTATACCAAATGAATTGCTTTAATGTCGAAGTCTGGTAAGTTGATTCATCGAAATTTAATCGTCGATACTTATTGATTTGTCTATTCAAAGGAATCAAAATGCAGATGCTGATTATGATACTAATCTACTCAAGAATCTAACTACAGATACTGTGATCATTGATTTAACACCAACGAATAATATAAAAACAAATCTAAATCTTGTTTGTGAGTTTTCTATTTTATACTGTTCGTTGTGTTGCAACTGTGGTCTCAATTTATCTTTTAGATAATATTCTTGTTCGAGCACCAGATGATACACTCATGAATGATCCTATCGATAGATCATTTCTTCTATTTAAACATCCGGGTATCGATATTTGCAAAAAGAAAAACTTCGTGCATATTTATTTGATAATTTCTAGCTAATCAAATCGATCGTTCCAATCAAACGGCAAGATCTGGTAAAAAAGAAGGATCAGAATTACCAGAATTTACTGATCTGAAAATGTTTGTGGACTCACTTTTAATGGAATATCAAACTAATCGTTCGATTCAATATGAACTCGAACGTAATCTAATGACTTGTTCACCATATCGAAATGATGTTCTCTTTAGTAAAGAAAAAAACATCAATTTTTGATAAATTAATGTTAATCTTTGTCTTTTAAAGCGAATGTGGCCAAATTTTCTTCGACAATTATGTCAATAATTGATGTTATATTTGCTATTCCGTGAGTTTAAAAAGATTCTCTAAATTCAATTGAGTTTTCTTCTTGGATGTTTTAGCTTTATACTATTACTATCGAGTTTAATTCGAGAGAAAAATGCAAAAGTCAAAGAAATTCTCAAAGTACTCGGTATTGAACCAATATACAATAATTTAGCACAAGCAATTCGGTAAAGAACAGCAACTTGAAATCGAAAGAAGCAAAATCAAAATATTTGATTTGTTTTTCTCATAGAACAATGATTATCTTAGTTATGCTAGTTCTTATGTTATGTGTTGTTTTTAAAATTAAGTTTAATCCATATGGATATTTCGACACGGTTAATTTCGGAAGTCTCTTTCTTGGTTATATTATTTTCTCGATACAATTGGTTTCATACTGCATTTTCAATGCACAAATATTCGATTCTAATGCTCGAGCAATCATATTTACAATTGTTTTCCATCTAGCCATAGGTCAAATTAGTAATACAATATTTCAATGGCCAACAGCAATTCAATATATACTCATGTTTTTCTATCCGTACTTGGGTGAATGGACAATTTTCCAAGTAAAGGAATTTTCATAGGAAAGCTGATTAAATAATTTCTTTTCGTTAATTAGCAAGCTGTTTTACATGATCTAGCCAATAAAGATCTCGCTTATTTCGAAGCTATCTATCGAAATGTGACGTTGTTCTTTCCCGTATTGATTATCATGATTTTCAGTTCGATTTTCTATTGGGCTTTATCATGGTACTTAGAAAAAGTCTTTCCTGGTAAATAAATTTCGTTTCTATTTTCGATTTTCTAATAAATGATTTAGGTGAATTCGGTGTTCCACAAGAATGGAACTTTTTATTCAAACGTGATTATTGGCGTAAAGTTGCACCTCAAGAACAACTTCTCTCATATAATAATCGACAATCAACTGTTTCAACCTATGGAGCAACACTTGCCTATGCCGATGCTCATGGTACACCAGTCGTTCATGTCGATCGTTTAGTCAAAAAATTTGGTCCAGATAAAATCGCTGTCAATGAAGTTTCATTCGATTTATACGAAAATCAAATCACATCACTTCTTGGACCGAATGGTTCTGGTAAAACAACAATATTCAATTGTTTGATTGGAATATATAAACAAACATCGGGCACAATCACTATGGCGAATGAATATGGTGTGACTTGTGATACAAGAACAAGTTTAGAAAATCTAAGAAAATCAATTGGTTATTGTCCTCAGCATGATATACTTTTTGATTTATTAACAATTGAAGAACAAATTGAATTCTATGCTTCGGCAAGAGGATTAGATCAATACAAGAAACAAATCTCGCAAGAAATGTTAGCAAAAGTTAGCTTAGAAAACCATAAAACTACATTCTGTCAATCATTATCGGGTGGAATGAAACGACGTCTTTCACTAGCATGTGCATTTGTTGGAAATACGAGAATTATTCTCTTGGATGAAGTAAAATCATTTCCTTTTTTTTGTACAGATAAAATATCAATGGTTTCTTTTTCATAGCCATCAAGTGGTCTTGATCCATCGAATCGTCGTTTACTATGGGATTGGTTACGTACTATGAAAGAAGGAAAAACTCTTCTTCTAACCACGCATTTTATGGAAGAAAGTGATGCTTTATCCGATCGAATTCTCATGATTTCAAATGGAAATATCAAAGCTGATGGAACATCCGCTAAATTAAAAGAACAATACGGTTCTGGTAAAATTCTCCTTCCTATTATCTCAGAATCAATTCTCAGTTTTTGTTTGTTAAGGTTATAAATTGGTTATAAACAAACAAGCCACTGTTACAACAAATCAAATTCAGGAACAATTACGTACTTATCTACCTCAAATTGCGGTCGAAAGTGATTCTACAGCTGATGGTGACGTTGTATTTCGTACAAATCAATTGCCCGACGAACAATTCGTTCAATCATTACGTCAATTAGATCAAATGAAAGCGAATAACCAAATAAAAAACTACGGTGTACAAAATAGTACAATGGACGATGTTTTTCTTAAAATAATCGAAGAAGAAAAACAAGCCAATGAAACAAGCGTTAACATTGATCATCTCAGTTCGTATCTTTTCTTTCCACGAAATTTCATAATGACAAAGGAAAACGATTTATTTAGATGAACAATGTCGAGATGTTTTTGATCAAGGACAATTTTATGAAGACATTAACTATTATTTCAGTCAATTGTATGCTTTGATAATAAAAACATTACTTGTTCGATATCGTCGATGGGGTTTATTGCTCGCCATTTTTCTTTTACCAATTGCGTATAATATTCTATCGAATGCAATCTCGGAAAGTCAAAGTGCAACTGGAACATTTCAAATGTCGCCGAATTTACTGAATCCACAAACGGTTTTATATCGAACGGATCCCGCCATGCAAGATTATTTTCAATCAGCAATTGGTAGTCCTTCAAGTAGCATTCAACTCGAACAACGATCTGATAATATTACGGAAATAAATGAATATATTCGACGTAAGATTTCAGAATGCTATTTTTTCTTAATAACACAAAAAAAAACAAATTGAATTTTCTAGAAAAACGTATCGATCGTCCGTATACATATACAGACATTTATCTTGCATTCGATATTGCAAATTCAGATCAGGGAAACTATACAGTCAAAACTCTTTCATCGAATTTAATTGCTGGCTATGAAATCGTTTCTGTTGCATCGGATGCTGTTTATAAACATGCTTTACAAAATATGCAAGCTTCAATTAAAACAACACTTGTCTATAAACGTGTGGGAAATATCACTTTTGAACCAACAGCTGGTGGTTTTTTCACTTTGCTTAATATGGCGTCATGCTTTGTCAAAATTATACCAACATCATTAATCCTAGACGTGTAAATAAGCTTGAGATTGAAGGAGGAAAAAACAGAATTCATTTCAACTGATGCTTTTCTCATTTAGATTTGTATTCTATGTCATCTTTTTCTACGTCGCAATTTTTCTAACAAGTGAACGTAAAGATAGTTTTCTCTCGTTATTGAATATCAGCGGTTTACAGTAATAAGTTCTTCAATCAAATTTGTCTTTTGTCAGTGTAAATTTTTGCTTTTCAGTCCGGCATTTTATTGGTGGTTTAATTACATATTCGATCTGATCTTATGTGTCATATGGTTTTGTTATCTTCTCGCCGTTTATTGTATCGTCTACGTAGCTTTTAATGGTTCACCGACGAAAAAAACACCGTCTTCTGCTTCGTTCTCAACTGAATTTGCTTCGGCGTGGGATCTTCGAATTCAATTCTATCCATTATCAATTCTAATTGCAATACCAACTTTGCCATTTGTTTATTTAATAACAAAAATATTCCGAAGTGATATTCTCGTAAGAAAATTTCATCGAACTTCACTCGTTCATTCATTGATTTTATTTTTAGTGTGGTTTATTGACTCTATTTTTGTTGATTGTCATTCATTTAATTAGTATGATTGCTTCAATTATATTGTCACTTCTTACCAGTAAAACTGTTCAAGTGGCTGTTTATTGGATATTGAATATTATTTTCCCAACACTCAATGCTCAAGCAGTAGTAACATCGATTATGGCAAGAAAAAGTTTATTTTGTCAAACAACTGCTAAGTATATCGAAATTTTTGATCATATTGGTGATGATGAAATGTATCTTAATTGGATACTTATGTTTGTACATGCATTGTTATTTTTAACGTTGCTCATTGCAATTGATTGTGGACTTATACGACGACCATCTGGAAAAGTAACAAATTCGAATTTTGATGAAAGTAAACTTGACAATGATGTTCTTGCTGAACGACAACGAATCTTAAATTCTGATGGTGAATATACCGATCAAAGAGTTGTTAATCAAGACGGTCGAGCCGAGAAGCAGCATACGGATCATTTAGTTGTTCGTGATCTTGTTAAATCGTATCCGCGAAAACAAAATCTAGCTGTCAATCATTTGACATTCGGTGCTAAACGTGGTGAAGCATTCGGTTTACTTGGTTATAATGTAAGTTGAATAGAACCTAAAATTTCAAGAAGAAGAGCTTCTTTTTCGAATTGAACAGGGTGCTGGCAAAACAACAACGTTTCGTATACTTGTTGGCGATGAAACACCCACTCAAGGTATGGCATTTATCGATGGACAAAATGTGAGCCGTCGTCTCAGATCTGTTCGACGTCTTGGCTATTGTCCACAGGAAAATTGTAGTATGGAATATTTAACAGTTCGAGATGGTTTATATTTATTTGCTCGTATACGTGGTGTGCACTTTTCTCGAATCGATCATTTGGTTCAAACAATTAGTTCGCTATTTTTTTTGGATCCATTTTTAAATAATTATGTTCATCAATTGAGTGGAGGTACTAAACGTCGATTACATGCAGCACTTTCGTTGATTGGTAAGTTCGATATTTTCTTTTCAATTGAATTCATTGACTAACAAATTTTGATTTCGATAGGACCCCCATTAGTTGTTATTCTCGATGAGCCGACGACAGGTGTCGATCCAACAGCAAGACAACAAATGCAAGAAGTATTTATTAATGCTGTTAAAGCGAATTTAACAATTATTTTAACAAGTCATTCAATGGATGAATGGTAAATAAACAAAATAAAACGAAATAAACAATTCAAATTGAGTTGATTTCTTCTAGTGAACGTGTCTGCAATCGTCTTGGTATTATGTTCAGTGGACAATTTGTCTGCTTAGGTACAATTCAACATTTGAAATCGAAATTTGGTGAAGGTTATACCATTGAAATTAAAGTTCATACAACACCTGACGATACTACTGGAGCAACAATACAGAATGTTCAAGGATTTCTCTTATCTCAACATCAATATGAAATATCTGTACGAGAATTATCTTATTCGACAGGTTCATTTCAAGTTCGACAAGGTACACCAGCTGATTTGTTTCAATTACTTGAACAAAATAAACAACAATTGAATATCGAAACGTATACGATATCACAAACGACACTTGAACAAATATTTTTATCATTTGGAAGACAAATGAATCAAGATTAATGAACAAATGTTTTATTATTCGAGTGAAATTATTGTTTTTAAATAAAATCTTCAAATGCTGTTTGTTTTTGTTTGCTATTTATCAATAGTAATAGGTTTCTCTTTTCTATAAGTTCGAGAACGACGACGCCGATGCTTATTCGATACTATCTTTTTATCATTATCCGTAGAAATACGTTTAAAAAATATTTCTGGTAGAGAATTCTGATCTGTATCATCATTTTCTTCGATTATTTCATCATTGAGATCAAGTTTGATTTCGACAATTTGATCCACATTGTTGTTGTTGTTGGCATCAGTCTCATCGATATTCATTAATGGTGGAGAAGATTCGTCTATAAGAAGAATGTATTTATAAAAAATATATATATCGAGCTGATTTTACTTGTTAGTATTGAATTCTGTTGTACTTTTGGTAGAATAGCTGTATTCGAATAGTTTAATTGATATTGTTGTTGATTTTCATTTGATTTCTCATCGACTGCTGATAAAACTTGAATACTACCATCTGCACATAGATGTATCAATCGTTTAGGTTTAAATGGTGGATGTAATAATAATTGATTACATAATGTATTTTCAAAATCTAGAAAACAAAACAATCATTTATATTCATTCGTCTTGTTTTCTTGAAGATTTATTTTTCGTTAGAAAAGACTTTTATCTATATTGTTGGTATTGTTTGTTCGATTAGAAGGATGTTCTTTGAGAACATGTGGCAGAGTCGAAGCAAGTATACGTAGAATTTCATTGATTTGATTTGAATCTGATAGATTCAGTTTGCTGCAAAGTTGCTGACATAAGATTTCTCTATTCGATACTGATTTCATTGTTGTCCTAGAATTTTGATTGTCTTGATCTTTGTTCATTTGTAAAATCTAAACAAAATGTACATATTAACAATTTTGATGAATTTCCTTCATACTTTTTGATATTTTGCTTGTGCATTTTGTATTGAATCATCTACTAACATTGCTGCATTTAATTTCAATTGATTTGATAAAGTATCTGTTAATGGAGTTTCAATATTTGGTGAATCTTCGATCAGTTGAGATTCACTTGCATTTGTACTACGTTGAGAATCTAACCGTTGAAAATGTTGACTTGATTTTGAACGATAATTTGGTATATTAGGGAAGTATGTCGGTCGACAATGACTAAAACATATTCTACGATGATGATACATTGAATCAGTTGTTTGTTCTCGCAGATTATCATTTCGTCGGTTTTTATTTTGACAAAATGATGATTTAACAGGTACAACTGTGATATGTGAATTAATCATTTCTGAAGTGTTTTCTTTTCCTGTCAATGAATTATCTGAATCCGCATGATTTAGATTTAAATCTGATACTGAATGCACAGTTACACGAGTTTTATTACTAAGATGCAATATTCTCTGTAGATCTTTTACCGTAAAACAATTTTTTACCATGAATATTGTGAATTACTTCTTGATAATTTACGGCAGAATCGTTTCGAACGATTCTCTCGAGCTGAATTATTTAACGAGAGAATATCCATTGTATTCATAGTTTGTTCATATTGAGTATAATGTAATTCTTCTTTGGTAAAAATTAAAACTTGCCAAAGAGATTTGAGAAAAAACTTTATAAACCATAAAGAATTTTCATAGAAATTAACAAAATTATTGATTAAATAATCACGAATAGTTTCAGTTTCATTATCGATATCCATTGAGAATCGTTATTATTTTCATATAAAAACGAAAAAAATAAAACTATACTCGCGCGTTTCGTAGAACTTCGTTTGGTAAATTTTACGACGAAGATGGCGCTTGATATTTATTCGAAGATCCTTTGTTTGAAATTAAACAAAAGATAAATCGATTTTAACTATCTTCATTTTATGTTTGTACCATGCCGAGAATCCATCAAAATAAACACAATAAAATCAAACGGCTCTACCGTGATGAACATAAAACAATCGTAAAAGTTTTTTGTTTTTTTCTTACGTCTTAAATTCTAAGATCATAATATCTGTTTTTAATTAAATAGAATTCATTTTTACCGGCTGAATTATTCAATAAAACAGTAAAATACAATAAATATTTTGATTATCCATTAGCACAATTGCTTGTTGATCATTCGACTGATCCGTTGCAAAATACATGTCGACAATACACGAATCAATCGCAAAACACAATTCCAATTGAAGGTCGGTTTGCAAATCATGAAATGATTATTCGTCGAAATGGTGAAACAACAATTCTACGACCTAAACACGATTTAGTCCTTGCTCGTGGATTTACGCCAGTTATTCGACCTTCATCGATATTACCATCGTATCATTCGATTAACTCCAAGTCTCAACCTGAATTATCGTTGTCAATTATTAATAAAATGTCAACAAAGAAAAACGAATTACAATCGGTAATTAAAACCAAACGAAAACGATGCCGAGACAAAACAATAAACAATGGTTATAAAAAAAACTATGTACCTGATGCACATCTACTTCGATCGTTTAAACAAACTTTATATGATTTAATTGAACGAGTCGATAGAAGCAAATTTTCTTCTCGAAATTCAAAACAAACGAAATCAAAAGGCAAATCGCGATCATAATAATCTTTAAAAGAATTCTTACACTATGTACGTCGCCAAATTATACATATATTATATATATATTTATTTATTTATTTAATTTATCTATTTGTACATTTTGTTTCTCTTGATCTGCTTAGAAAAACATTGTTGAAATAATAAAACTATAAGTCCTAATCTTAAGTTCTTATCCGCTGTTATCTATCAGTTCCATTCATGTAAATATGCGAAGATGCATAAGATAGATTGATGTAAAAAAAAAGAAATCTCGACACACATTTGCTTATTTCTCCATTTTTTTTTCTTGGTGATATATAAGCATATGCACATCGATAATTATCGAATAAACAACATAAAACTATCTGATAAAAGAAAGGTCATTGTTGATCATTCATCCAAAAACAGAAAGATCTTGTTTACTCGACGACATTGAAACTGATGCAGATGTTTATGCACTTCATGTGAAAATTATATAAGAAAAGACAAAAGAAAAATCTTGATTTTTTTTTTGACGATTATGTTATTATTTGTCTGCTGTTTAATATAACAAATAATGTATCTTGTATTGAATAATAGTAAATAATAAAATGATGAGGGTAATAAGAATAGAAAGAAACAGGTTTTCAGAAAGAGGATGTTTCTAAAGGTGATTGTATAAAAAACGAGTGAAGATAAATGAGAAAAAGAAAGAAAGAGACACTTCTGCTTTGTCTTAATAGACACTGTTTTTACATGAGAATGAATGGATTAAGATGTTAAACTTGAATTTGTTCCATTTATTCTTGTTGACCAATGCCAGGTGGTGGAGCATAATTGGGTTTGTTGCTAAAGATGAAATCGAAGAATGATTCTTTCGAAAACGAAATTTACCTCATCTCAGATCCACTTTTGTTTCCTAAATGTTCGCCAGTATCCATACCTAAGGCACCAGCACCTTGTCCGAAACCAACACCTTTTGGTCTAACGAACAAAAAAAATAGTAGTTCTCCTTTTCTCTTCTTTTATTCTTACCCGAATTTACGGCCGTAACATTGTTTACAGTAGATGTTACCTTCATGTTCAGCCATTGTCATAGCTTCTAACATTTTTTTGCAGAGACCTTTTTTAGGAAAGAAAATCAACAATATGATTTTCTTAAATGAGACATATATTTGAAACATACCACATTTAAAGCACATTTTGTGAAATTTTTTGCCAGCTGCTGGAACTTCTTCGGCAGCATAGACATTTTGGTTGCATTTTGGGCATTTGGAGACCTCTGGTGGTTTGAATGGCATGATTTAAATTTGATCAGAAGCTAATAACACGGAAAAGAATATCTAAAATGAAATAATTATGTTTGAGAGTCGGATCACACGGTGCTCGAGCATTGTTAAGGAAAAAAATGAATAAAAAGAAAAAAGAAACTGATAATTCGAATAAACGGTCTATGTTTTTGGTTTTCGGTTCGACGCGCCACTTTATTCTGCTTGAGCTGCGCCAGGTGGTGGAGCGTAATTTGGTTTATTTCTACATTAAATAAGTGTATTTCATAAGTAGATAAGAGAAAATTCGTGTTATGACTTACGACATTTCCGAGCCAGATTTATTTCCCAAATGTTCACCTGTATCCATACCTAAAGCGCCAGCTCCTTGTCCAAAACCAACACCTTTCGGTCTAACGAACAAGAATAAAATAGTAGTTTTCGTTTACTCTTCGTTTATTCTTACCCAAATTTACGAGCGTAACATTGTTTACAAAATAAGTTGCCTTCATGTTCAGCAACTGTTGTTGATTCAAGCATTTTCTTGCATAAACCTATTCGACAAATAAACAAAACAATAAGTTACTTATAGTTATCACAAGGACTATCATGGAGTGTACGCATGCGTGTATGATTATATCACACAGAAACGACAGACTGATAAATAGTGTCTCAAAGAAGTGAAGTTAAGCGGAAAATGAAATTACGTGATTATGTATGTGTATGTGTGTGTGCGTGTGTACAGATGGTGGTCAAGTTTTCTTTTTTTATTGCACGAGATTTATACCGCATTTGAAACACATTTTATGAAATTTTTTGCCAGCTGCTGGAACTTCTTCAGCAGCATAGACACTTTGATTGCATTTTGGGCATTTAACAGTTTCAGGTGGTTTGAACGGCATTGTTATTTTAATTAATTTTTATAATCTAGTGACTAGAAAAAGAAAGAAAGAAAAAACCACGAATATAAATATATTCTTTTCTTAGTATACTTACATTAAATAGAACGTACTCAACTTCTATACTGACTGAATGATATTTTTTCCTTTTCTGAAAAGAATATCGAACGAGTACAGTTGTTTTATGGATGTATGTTGCTTTTTTTCTCTCTCATTTGCTATCTTCGTATCTGTCTGTTTACATGTAATTCTTTCGTCCCGAGAAAAAAAAAACAATCAACATCTTTTAGAACATGTCTCCTTCGAAAATGATTGTTTCCAGTAGCCTTATTCTGACGATGAAAGAAGATGGTGTGTGCACATAGCTCGAACGACGAATATATCAAGTCTGTCTGTGCAATGATTAAACAAGAGAAAAAGAAAAAACTATAGAATGGAACCAACGATATTATCAATACAACTCGATAGATTTTTCTCGTACTGTATAGTACAGTAATAAAAAGAGAAAGAAAAAAAAACGAGGAGATATAACTAAAGCTCTCGAGATGAAGACGAATCGGTATTTGTATATGTATATATATATATGTATGTATATATATTGTAGGCGTGGGGTATATGCTGATAATAAGAAAAGCGTTGACAAAGTGAAACTCTAACCCAAATGTTCCTCCCAATTTAGCGTACGAAGTCGATCGAGAAAAAACAACCGCTTGTCTGTTCTTGTCCAACGACCAACAAGATTGCTTGATCTAATACGGATAAGTTTGTATATTTCTCGCTTCTTTTTCTTCTCCTTCTTCTTTTTTCTGTTCTATTTCACACTGTTGTACTCTTCTCCTTTTCTGGTTTCTTTTTAGACATACCCACTCGTTTCTCACCAATGACATTTCAGTTATCAGACACATTCCACAAAAAGAACAAAAAAAAATGTCCCATATTCAGCTAATATTCATCGTAATAAGCAATGTTTTCTTGGCATCGGTTTTTTTTCTTCTTCTTTTCCCTAATAATAATAATACACTAACAACCTAAAGGAAATAAGAACAGTAAAACCAAAAAAAGATATATGTTTAGATCATGTGACACGTACTTCTTTTCGAATAACCATCTGTTTCTCCCGTAGTTATTTATCCATGGTTTTTTTTATCTTATGTTATTCTTCGAAATGCGTAGGTGTTAACAGAATTCACGGCTTGATTATATGAGCCAAAAATAGTCTAATTTTGCTAGCCTGAGTGTATCATTAGCAAGTAAGGCAAATCGACAGATACCAGATCATCTTTTGCTTCGATCAATCACAGAAAAACATTTGCAACATTTTCTTTTTTATCTTTCTTCGTGTCTTTTTGTTTTATTTTTATTTATAAAGAGAAAATGAGAATGATCATTAAGTAAAAACATAATTATTTGCATTAACAATCGAATAGAATCTGTTCATGTGATGATGATGATGAATCCGTTTGAACGTGTCGAAAATGTCTAAAATAAATAATTGTCAATAATATTTATTTGACTAATCATCGCCTATTTTAATTAATAGTGTTAACTAACAATCACAAATTATCTTTCGCTTTTTTTTTTCTTCTGGGATATTTCAACACAGATAAAGATTATCAGCTCATTTCAAGTTCTTGTCAGGAACATATTGCCCCTTTCTGTCAGCAATCGAATGGCGATTATTTATCTTGACGTATAATTTAGCTCGACATTGTCGAACAAGAGAAGACAGTTGAGAAATTACTTTTGGAAATCAACTGGCTTTATAGGCGAACTTGTGCAAAGACGTCGATTCGAATTTAATGATCGTCGTCGAACTTGATCTTCGTCATCAGTTGAAATACCGTCTATGAATATCGGAAACGATTTCTACAAATAGGTCAATGCTATTCTTTGAGATTAAAAAAAAAGTATATCATTGTACTGAATGTTGTATTCGAAGTTCCTAAATTCGAACAAGAGAAAAGATGAATGAAATGAATCAATCAATCGATTTTACTTCGATTTCCTTTAATTGTACGTTCGATCGTTGTTTCGAAATGACCAATGCTTGTTCGAGACATTCGATTTTTTTATATAAATTGTAAATCATCGTATTCTTATCGGTGATTTCCATTTGTAAACTACTGACTTCACGTTTGACTTGAAGAATATTTTCATTATATTGCGAAAGATGATTTTCGTTCTATGAAAATAAAACGAATCTATCGAGAAAATAAAATCTAACCAAAATACTTTTGTTTGATTATCTTTTTTCAATTGATGAATTTCATTTGTTAATTGTCGAATTTTTTCTTCTAAATTTAATTTATGCGAATTCCAATAACTAGAAAATACTCATACATCCACTCATCATTAGTCTTTACAAACATTTTATCTACCTAATCAAGTTATTTGCTTGATCAATATTGATTTCTAATTCATTTCGAATGAATCTTTCATAATCATGATGTTCGGTATCAGACGCTGAGCTATCGGCTAATTTTTGTTCCAAAAATCGAACTTTAAGCATTTCTTTTTCGGTTTGTACACGTTGTAATTCTAATCGAAGTAGATTACATTGTTGTTCGCTATTATTTACTGACGAACGTAATTTATTAATTTCATCTGACTAAATCAAAAGCAATGAACTTGTGTTTTTCTTTTAAATCAATGAGAATAAATATTTCATTTACAACGAGATTCTTTCGACAAGATTCTAATTCATTTCGATGACGTTCGTGTTCGAGATGAAGTTGTTTTGTTAATCGTTGAATTTCTGCGTCCTAAAAAGCGAATCGATCTTTTTTCTATGTATGATAAATCGATCTACTTGTTGTTTAGAAATCTTAATATCATTCTCGAAAGATTTATGTTGTAACGATTGAATAAGTTTCTCGTTTTCACTTGTTAAACGTTGATTATCGATTTCAAGTTTCTATTGAAATCAATAAATTATCATTGATTTTTATAGAAAAAAGTACTTTATTTAGCTCTCGAAGACGAGTCATTTCATTGAATGCATCATGAATCGGTCGATTTTCTTGATTGATTGTATGTAATCGATCGTATTCTTTTTGAATAAACGAAAGCTAGACATAGGAAAATAGAAAACATTTCATAAAATCGATGAAAACAATCAATCAACTAACTTGTCGTTTTAATTTATCGACATCATTTTCGTATTTTGTCATTATGTTTTGTGTTGTCTGTTCGGCTTTATTTAACATTGCATGTAATTGATGCAGCTAGTGATTACGAATAAGAAGCAAAATGATGAATTAGAGTTATTTGAAGGTTTTCTTACTTCGAAATCTTTCTTTTCTAACGCCATACGATGTTGTGAACTTTCGGATTCGGATACGAGTAGATCTCGTTGTAAATCATCAAGACGTTTTTGATGATTTAGTAATTTCATTTGTCGTCGATTGATAAAAACATCAATCTTTTTGAGAATATTATTGAATTGAGTTTCATTTGATGAATGATGACGATTTCTTCGAAAAAATAAATAATTTCTTTGCGCAAACAAAAAAAGAATCAATTTACTTTTTACAAGCATCTTTTAGTTGAATAAGAAGATCATCTAATTCGTTATCTGACATTTTTCTATGTATTGAAATGTGAATGAAATTGTCTTTTTCTTTTTCGTTCTCTCTTTAATCACTTGTCAATCGAAAGATTTTAATCAGCGCCATCTACTTACTAACTTAATAAATATTTACACTTCATGTACTTTCTTTCTTTGGATATTCAGAGTAGATCTTATCTTTGACTTTGCATTTAAAAGGTTTTTTAAACAAGAATAGTTCTTTCACATTCTTTTATGTTTCTCTCTTGATATTCATACTTAACATGTTTATCAAGTTTAACCAAATTTCTCTTCTACTTTTCGTAGTTTTCTGTAGTAGTACAGGTAATGCAACAGTTCGATTTGCTAATTATTACCAAGATCATATGGTTCTACAACGAGCACCACAACGTTCTATTGTGTGGGGTTATAGCGATACTGTCAATCGTCCTATCGCTTTAACTCTTAACAATAAAGTCTATGAGACAGTTAGCTCTCCAGTATTATCAAATGCAGAAAACGGTTCAATTTGGACAGTAACATTAGATGCTCAACCGGAAGAAGGTCCATTTCAAGTCCAAGTTTCAGCTAAATTACCAAATGGAACTGTGGAAACAATTGTTCTTAATGATGTTCTCTTCGGTGATGTTTGGATATGTTCAGGTCAATCGAATATGCAATTCTCCGTCAGTGGCATGTTTAATGCATCCGTTGAAATAGATAATGCTATAAAATATCCTAAAGTTAGATTATTCACTGTCAGTGATACTGTAGCTTACACACCATTAGAAGAACCATTAGCAATTGGAATGAAATGGTCAGTTCCTTCGAATACGACTGTCCCTCACATGTCAGCTGTTTGCTGGCTTTATGGTCGTATGGTACATGAAGGTCTTGATGGACGACCTATGGGTCTTATACATACATCATGGGGAGGTACTTTTATTGAATATTGGACTCCACCAGAAGTTCTCACTGATTGTGGAATTCCACCGTAAGTAAAGATGAAGTTAATATTCATATGAAAATATATATTTTAGAACTGGAGGCGAAGTAAATGTAATACTAAACAATACAGTACTATACAATGCTATGATCCATCCTTTTATGCGAATGGTTATTAAAGGAGCTATTTGGTATCAAGGTTTGTCTTTACATGAATATGCGTAAATATAGATAATTATTGAAGCACATTGTAGGAGAACAAAATACTTATTATAATCGAGATAAATACAATTGTACTTTTCCAAAGATGATTCAAGCTTGGCGTAATCTATGGTATATACGTACGAATGGTACAACTGATCCTGCGTTTCCATTCGGTTTTGTTCAAGTAACCTATATCGAATCGAAAAAAAAAGAAGAAGAATATTTTCTCTTTTAAATATTTAATATAGTTATCAACAGCTACAAATAATAGTGCACAAGTTGGTGGATTCCCATGGATTCGTTGGCATCAAACATTTGATGTTGGTCATGTCCCAAATACAAAAGTACCGAATGTATTTATGGCTGTTACTTTAGATCTTCGCGATGATGATCATGGGTGAGATAATTTCATTCTATAGATCATAGTGATTACATGAATACATGTTTGTAATATATTAGAGTTCATCCTCGAGACAAACTTGACGTAGGCTATCGACTATCACGATCGGGTTTAGCAGTAGCTTATGGATTTCAAAATGTTACATATCTTGGACCTATTATCGAGAATATTGCAGCTTCTGCCGATAGTAGTAAAGTCAATGTTACTTATTCGAATGCAGCATCACCAAGTATTGAACTTCGCAATCCTAATGGTTTTGAAGTAAGATTTTTTGTTTCTATAAATACGTATATCTATACAATTGTGTACTTATAAAGGTATGCTGTGCAGGAAAAGATGTTTGCAGTTCGAATGATACAATTTGGGTAGCTGCACCAGCTAGTCGAATCGAAGGAACATCATTAAGTGTTTCACTTACTGTTCCAAGTTCATGTGTTTCAAAACCGTTGAATGGCCTTCGATATCTTTGGCATGAAACACCATGTCTATTCAAACAAGCTGCTGTCTACAATTCATTAGATTCGGATCTTCCTGCTCCACCTTATCTTTATTACTTTTAAAATTCAAACTTTTTTTTCGTACTTTTCTATGTTTTCTCTAATATCTACCAATAAACTACAGAGTATGATATCTACATTGAGGGTGCGTTACCTTTATCTATCTTATCTATTTATATTTTAACTATTTAAATGCACCTTAGTAATAATACCGCACACATTCTTGACGTTTTATTATCGACAAAAGCATTATTTATGGTTGCACTTTCCGTGCGTTTGTTTGTTCTCGTTTTAGCATTGTTTTATGGGTCAGGTAAGCATTTTCTACTTAGACTATATAGATTAAATAATTGATTGTTTTAGCCCATGGAGCATTTAGATTTGCTAATTACTATCAGGATCATATGGTTTTACAACGTGCTCCACAACGAGCTACTGTATGGGGTTATATTGATACGGCTAATACCAGCATTACTCTAACTATGGCTGGTAAAGTTTACGAAACGAGAAGCTCATTATCATATTCTGATGCAACGAATCAAAGTATCTGGACCCTAACACTCGAACCTCAACCGGAAGAAGGTCCATATGAGATTCAAGTTACAGGCAAATTACCTAATGGAACCGCGGTAACAATTTCTCTTGAGGATGTTCTCTTCGGTGATGTTTGGGTGTGTTCTGGTCAATCAAATATGCAATTCTCCGTCAGTGGCATGTTTAATGCATCCGTGGAAATACAAAATGCAAATAAATATCCTAAAATACGATTATTCACTCTAGTTGATACGGTAGCATACACACCGTTAGAAGAACCATTAGCAATTGGAATGAAATGGTCACTTGCTTCGAATGGAACTGTATCGAGTGGTTATACATCAGCAGTTTGTTGGCTTTATGGTCGTATGATACATGAAAGTCTTGATGGACGACCCATTGGTCTTGTACATTCATCATGGGGTGGCACTAATATTGAATATTGGGTACCACCTGAAGTTCTTAATACATGTGCTGCTAATCAGTGAGTATATTTGTTATACATATCGTGATTATTTAAATTTTAATTTAATATAGAACTGATGCAGTACTTAACAATACAGTTTTATACAATGCAATGATCTATCCATTCACAAGAATGGTTGTCAAAGGTGCTATTTGGTATCAAGGTAACTACGAATGTGACATGTTAAAATTAAGTTAATCTGTAAGTTTAGGTGAAAACAATGCTGGACATAATCGAGACAAATATAATTGCACTTTTCGTGGATTAATTGAAAGTTGGAGAAAAATATGGTATGAACGCACGAATGCTAATACAGATCCTGCGTTTCCATTCGGTTTTGTTCAAGTAACCTATATCGAATCGAAAAAAAAAGAAGAAGAATATTTTCTCTTTTAAATATTTAATATAGTTATCAACAGCTACAAATAATAGTGCACAAGTTGGTGGATTCCCATGGATTCGTTGGCATCAAACATTTGATGTTGGTCATGTCCCAAATACAAAAGTACCGAATGTATTTATGGCTGTTGCTTTAGATCTACGTGATGATGAACATGGGTAAATTTGTTTAAAAAAAGAGAGAGGAACGGAATTTAACATTTATTTGTATGTTTTATCATAAATAGAATTCATCCTCGAGACAAACTCGATGTTGGCTATCGATTGTCGCGATCGGGTCTTGCAGTAGCATACGGTTTCAAAAATATTACTTATCTAGGTCCTATCGTCGGTAGCGTTACTGTTGCGTCTGATAGCAGCAAAGTTAACGTAACCTACACAAACGAAGCTTCACCAAGCATCGAACTCCGTAATCCGAATGGTTTCGAAGTAAGATTATTGTTTCTTTAAATATATCTATATAATTGTTTATCTTATAAAGGTATGCTGTGCAGGAAAAGATGTTTGCAGTACAAACGATGCTATTTGGGTAGCTGCACCAGCTAGTCGAATCGAAGGAACATCATTAAGTGTTTCACTTACTGTTCCAAGTTCATGTGTTTCAAAACCGTTGAATGGCCTTCGATATCTTTGGCATGAAACACCATGTCTATTCAAACAAGCTGCTGTCTATAATTCAGTAGATTCGGATCTTCCTGCTCCACCTTACATTCAATATTTTTAATACGTTTATATGTATTTCTTATAATAAATAAATAAATATTTAAACGCACCTTTCGTTACCTTTAGTTTATCTTATCTTTATTAAGTCGAAAATATTCTCTCACACCTATTAGTATTTATCACAAACAGTTAAAATGTTGAAAGAGAAATTTCTTTTCTTATTGAGCTGGTTTGTTTTGTGCTCAACATCAGGTATATCTATAATTGATTGAATATAAATATGACAAATTATTTCTGCTAGTTCATGGATTAATAAGATTTGCTAACTATTATCACGATCATATGGTTTTGCAACGTGCACCACAGCGAGCTATCGTATGGGGATATACAAACGACACTAATGCACGGATTACTTTAGCCATGAATAATAAAATCTATGAAGCTACAAAGTCACTGTCAGCCAATCAAGCAGAAACAACAATTTGGTCCGTAGAATTAGATGCTCAGACCGAAGAAGGTCCATTTCAAGTTAAAGTGTCTGCTAAATTACCCAATGGAACAATAGAAACACTTGTCCTAGATGATGTTCTCTTTGGTGATGTATGGTTTTGTTCCGGTCAATCGAACATGGAATTCTCGTTAGGACGAATGTTGAATTCATCCATTGAAATTCAAAATGCAAACAAATATCCGAAGATTCGATTAATGACAGCAGATCCTTCATCAGCAAATACAACACAAGAAGAACCACCTAAAATCGTATTCAATTGGTCAATTGCATCGAATGTCACTACTGCTAATGGACGTGTATCGGCTGTTTGTTGGATGTATGGTCGAATGATACATGAAGCTTTGAGTGAAAGACCAATTGGTCTCATTCATTCATCCGTTGGTGGTACTAATATAGAACAATGGACACCCGCAGAAGTTCTACAGCAATGTAATATCACATCTGAAAACAAACTCGATGGTACAGATATGCAATTATATAATGCAATGGTTTATCCATTCACAAGAATGGCGATCAAAGGCGCAATCTGGTACCAAGGTAAGATCGTAGTATGACTAAAGCATAGAGAAAGAGAGAGAGAGAGAACGCGTTTTTATTTTAGGAGAGTCGAATGGTTATTACAATCTTAATAAATATAATTGCACATTACCTAAAATGATTGAAGCATGGCGATCCATCTGGCATAGTCGAACAAATTCAAGTACTGATTCACAATTTCCATTTGGTGTTGTTCAAGTAAGTATGCGAAAGTAAGAACTAAAGAGACCCTTTAATTTTTGTTTAGATATCAACATATGTGAATAATACTGAGTTAGTAGGTGGATTTCCTTGGGTACGTTGGCATCAAACATTTGACGTTGGTACTTTACCAAATCGTCTAGTGCCAAATATATTTATGGCTGTGACATTGGATCTACGTGACGATGTTGGCGGGTAATAGATTTTTAGATTTAAATCAAGTGAAATATTTTTATTTCGCTTATTGATTAGACTTCATCCTCGTACAAAATATGATGTTGGGTATCGATTATCACGATCAGGTCTTGCAGTAGCATATGGTTACAAAAATATTACTTATCTAGGTCCTATCATTGGTAGCGTTACTATTGCTTCTGATAGCAGCAAAGTGAACGTAACGTATACAAGTGAAGCTTCGCCGACTATTGAACTTCGTAACTCTAATGGATTCGAAGTAAATCATATATTTGATTGTATCGATAGTTAATTACACAACATGATTTAATTTTAACAAAGGTTTGTTGTGCTAGTGCACAAATATGCAATACAAATGATGCAATGTGGGTGCCAACACCAGCTAGTCGAATCGAAGGAACATCATTGAGTATTTCGCTCGCAGTTCCAAGTTCATGTATTTCGAAACCTTTGAATGGATTACGTTATCTGTGGAGAACAACACCATGCATTTTCAAACAGGCAGCTGTTTATAATTCAATCGATTCTGATTTACCTGCTCCACCCTACATTCATTACTTTTGAAAACACACCAAGTTTTGTCTTCTTTTATCAATAGAATGAATAATAAAATTTTTCTTATTCATCATTATGACGTATTTAATTTGTGCTTCAGAAACATTTTTTTTTATCAAAACAAACCTTCATATACATTGTCAAGTTATCTTATCGTACCGTTTTCATTTAAAAGAAAAACATGATGATGCGACAGGTCTAGTTTCATTTGTTATGCTTAGGAGTTCTATTTCTCTACATCTTTATTTGCTGCTTGCATGTTCCCTCGCAGGTAGATTCATTCAAAAAAAGAACTGATCTATTGTTTTTTTTTTTAAATTTTAAAATTTAGCTCATGGCGCGATACGATTTGCTAATTACTATCAGAATCATATGGTTCTTCAACGTGCACCACAACGAGCTATCGTTTGGGGATATTCTGACGTTCCCAGTTCTCCTATCATTTTAACTATGCATAATAAGGTTTATAAGACATTCAGTTCATCATCAATCAATACCGGAAATACATCAATTTGGTCCGTACAATTAGATGCCGAAAGTGAAGAAGGACCATTTCAAGTCAATGTTACACAACCTTTAGCTAATGGCACATTAGAAACGATATATCTCGATGATATTCTGTTTGGAGATGTTTGGATCTGTTCAGGACAATCGAATATGGAATTTTCTGTGAATAGAATGTTTAATGCATCGACGGAAATCGAAAATGCCAGTAAATATAGTAAAATACGACTTTTTACTGCAAACAAAGAACAATCGCTCGTACCGCAAGAAGAACTTATGGGCATTATACTCGATTGGTCTATACCTTCAGCTAAAATCGTTGGAAATTCACATGTATCAGCAGTATGTTGGTTGTATGGCCGAATGATTTATTCAGCATTAGGTGAACGACCAATTGGTCTTATTCATTCATCATGGGGAGGTACAGGTATTGAATTTTGGTCACCACCACAAGTATTAAAAGCATGTGACATCGAAGAGTAGGATTTTAAATCTGTTCGACAATTTTATTGATTTCTCGTACATAGATCAATCCTATTATCTTCAGACATTGATATTACATTGAATCATACTGTTCTCTACAATGCAATGATACATCCATTTACACGAATGTCTATCAAGGGAATTATTTGGTATCAAGGTAATGATGACAGAGACAGGTTAAAAACTAATCGCGAATCTACATGTTTAGGTGAATATAATGCGAATATTAATCGTAATAAATATAATTGTACATTTCCGAAAATGATCGAATATTTGAGAGCGATTTGGCATGAACGAACAAATTCAACAACAGATCCACACTTTCCCTTTGGTTTTGTTCAAGTAAATTCATTTCGTATATGTTATTCATCAACATTTATCCTCGTGTAATTTTTAAGTTAGCAACAAATGATCCAAGTGGCACGAGAGTCGGTGGATTTCCATGGATTCGTTGGCATCAAACGTTTGATGTTGGTTACGTTCCAAATACAAAAGTATCGAATGTATTTATGGCAGTTGCGTTAGATTTAAGAGATGATGGTGGAACGTAAGTATTGTACTCGTAAAATTTCTTTTTGGAATCAGTATCTATGGATTTAGTCTTCATCCACGTGATAAATTCGATGTGGGCTATCGATTATCACGATCTGGACTAGCTGTGGCATATGGTTTCAAGAATGTTACTTATCTTGGTCCCATTGTCGATGTTGTAAAAATACAACCTGATAATAAGAAAATCACTGTATCCTATACGCGTCAAGCATCGCCTAAGATCGAATTACGAAATTCTCATGGTTTCGAAGTAGATTTTAGTTTTAATGCATTCAATTCATTTTAACATAATCATATATCGTTTATAGATATGTTGTAAAGAAGAAGACGAATGTACATCAGTAGATACAGCATGGGTTTCTGCACCGGCAAGTGCAGTGGAAAGTTCACCGTTATCGATTTCTCTTAGTGTTCCACGTCCATGTATTTCCAAAACGATCATTGGATTGCGTTATTTATGGAAAGAAACACCGTGTCTATTTAAAGAAGCTGCTGTTTACAATTCGGAAGATTCAGACCTTCCAGCACCTCCTTTTATACATTTTTTTTCGAATTCCTATTAAAAAATTGTCTTTTGTTTAAACGTTCTTTTGATGACCTATCGTATTATCTTATCTATTCATATTTATTTCAACCGCTCACATAGTTTCGTTTCACTCCCACCATTTTCTTTTCTAAGTGTTCCAAAAGAATTCGTATGTTTATGAATCCAACGTATCTTCAATATCTTGCTGTAATTCTATGCTGTACCACAGGTATACGTATATCCTGATAAATCATATAGCAACATATCAGGAATACTTTCCGTTCGATTGTTTAGTTCATGGAGTATTTCGTTTTGCCAATTACTATGAAGACCATATGGTACTTCAACGTGCACCACAAAAATCCATCGTTTGGGGATATACAGATACTACTGATTTCCCGATTACTTTGGCCATGAATAACAAAGTCTATCAGGCAACATTTTCGAAATCGAATAAGGCCAATGATCTTACAATCTGGGCAGTACAACTTGATGCTCAACCAGAAGAAGGTCCATTTCAAGTGAAAGTTTCAAGAAAATTACAGAATGGAACCGTGGAAACGATTTTCTTAGACGATGTTCTATTCGGTGATGTGTGGGTATGCTCAGGACAATCAAATATGGAATTTGCTGTTAATCGAATGTTCAATGGTACAGTTGAAATTGAAAACGCATATAAATATCCCAAAATCAGATTATTTACTGCTGCTTTGAGACAAGCCTATACACCAGAAGAAGAATTGTTAGCAGTTGGATTGCATTGGTCAGTTGCGTCCAATGTGAGTGTTGGAAGTAATTATGCATCAGCAGTATGCTGGCTTTATGGACGAATGGTTCAAGCAGCATTAGGTGGACGACCAATGGGCTTAGTACATTCATCGTGGGGAGGTACAGGTATCGAATTTTGGTCGCCACCGGAAGCTCTCAAAGCTTGTGGCATTGAACAGTAAATTACGTAGTTTTTTTTTCTAGACAGACCCAAACCTTTTTTTTTTATAGAATTCCAACAATGGATTCTCAAAATGAAATTCGAATAGATTTAAATAATAGTGTCCTTTACAATGCTATGATGCATCCATTTACACGTATGGTTATCAAAGGAGCTCTTTGGTATCAAGGTATAAGTCTTTCTTCTAATTTAAAATTTTTAAAAAAATGCACAATTGTAGGTGAACATAATACTGGTGGTCATGTTCGTGATAAGTATAATTGTGCATTTGCGAAACTTATTGAATCTTGGCGATCTATTTGGCATGTACGTACGAATTCATCAACTGATCCAACATTTCCTTTTGGTTTCGTTCAAGTAAGTTAATCATCACATCATTCATTATCATTCATCATTACTGGTGTACATTTCAGTTAGCCACAGCCACCAATGATACGCGGGTTGTCGGTGGATTTCCAATCATTCGTTGGCATCAAACATTCGACGTTGGTTATGTTCCCAATACAAAAGTACCTAATGTATTCATGGCTGTTGCTTTAGATATGCGAGATGATGCAAACGGGTAAGTAATTCTATTTATTAAACTAATTATATCTTCATGTTCATTTAGTGTACATCCTCGAGATAAACTTGATGTTGGTTATCGTTTATCTCGTTCAGGTCTCGCAGTTGCTTATGGTTTTAGGAATATTACATATCAAGGACCTATCATAGCTGAAGTTGTTGCCACTGAAGACAGTACGAAAGTCAATGTAACATATTCGAGAGTAGTATCACAAACTATTGAATTGAGAAATCCGAACGGATTCGAAGTATATTTTTATCTTTATCTCGATTTAATCAATTGAAATATTTTCATTTAGGTTTGTTGTGCTGGTAAACAAGTTTGTTCCACCAACGATGCCGCATGGGTACCTACACCTGCTAGTCGAATTGAAGGTATTGCATTGACAATCTCTTTAGCAGTACCCAATTCCTGTCATTCAAAACCAATTGATTCACTTCGTTATTTATGGAGAGAAACACCATGTAACTTCAAAGAAGCAGCTGTCTACAGCGGCGAAGATTCAGATTTACCAGCTCCACCCTATATTCACTACTTTTAAACAACATTGTCTTTGATTTCCTTTTCTTTGAATAAATCTTCATTGTATTTTTGGCAAAGAACTTAATCAAACGCACCTCAGTTCACCTCTCTTCTGTCTTATCTAATCTCGGTATTTAAATACAGGACTTGCCAACACATTCCTCAAAGATTTTTACGCATTTAAATAATGTTTCAAAGCATATTTATTCTTGTTCTCTCGCTTATCGTTTCAGGTTTGTTCATTTGCACGTTGGTCACTATTGAAACGAAATTCTGAAATTATTTTAGCACATGGAGTATTTCGATTTGCTAATTACTATCAAGATCATATGGTACTTCAACGAGCACCACAAAGAGCTATCGTATGGGGTTATGCCGACACGGCGAATACTCTAATCACATTGACGATGGGTGATAAAATCTATCAAACAACAAGTTCATCATCACTTTCTAATGCAGCCAATGGTTCCATATGGGCACTACAATTAGATGCACAAACTGAAGAAGGTCCATTTCAAATCAAAGTCACTGGAAAATTAGCAAATGGAACATTAGAAACAATATTACTAGATGATGTTCTTTTTGGTGATGTTTGGTTTTGTTCCGGGCAATCGAATATGGGATTTTCATTGAGAAATATGTTCAATGCATCAGTCGAGATTAATAATGCCTACAAATATCCAAAGATTCGATTATTCACTGTTTTAACTACGCAATCATATAATCTTGAAGAAGAAGTTTTAGGAATTGCACTCAAATGGTCAGTTGCATCGAATGATAGTGTTAGTAGCGGTGCTAATTCAGCAGTATGTTGGCTCTATGGACGTATGATTCATGAAGGTCTCGGTGGACGTCCTATCGGTTTAGTGCATTCATCATGGGGTGGTACTAGCATTGAATGGTGGTCACCAGCAGAAGCTCTCAAAGAATGTAATGCGACGCAGTAAGTTCATCGTTAAATAGAACAAATATATGTATTTGTTTTCAGAACAAACGCCATCACGCCCGAGGACAAAATCCAATCAGACAATGAAGTCAGTGTTACATTAAATAATACAGTATTGTTTAATGCGATGGTTCATCCGCTGACACGAATGGTCATTCGTGGTGCAATCTGGTATCAAGGTTTGCTTACGATTGAGAATGCTCGATGATGTTAATTATTGATTTTAGGAGAAAACAATGCAAATGCTGATCATGTGACGTATACTTGTAAACTAATTAAACTAGTTCAACACTGGCGAAACTTTTGGTATACACGTACAAACTCGAGTACTGATCCTAACTTTCATTTTGGCATTGTTCAAGTAAATATATTTCTCGAAACATTCGATATTTAATCAGCCAATTTGTTTAGCTGTCAACCTTCACCAATAATAGTAACTATATCGGTGTATATCCTTGGATGCGTTGGCATCAAACATTTAACGTTGGTTATCTACCTAATAGTGTCGTTCCAAATTGTTTCTCAGCAGTAACATTCGATCTTCGTGATGATATCGGCGGGTGAGTGCTCACTAGTTATACTTTTAAAACATTAAAAGTTTTGACTATCGATAGAGTTCATCCAAGAAATAAACTTGATGTGGGTTATCGTTTGTCTCGATCTGGTTTAGCTGTTGCTTATGGTTTTCAAAATGTCACTTTTCAAGGTCCTCTTATCACTAGTGTAACACCTGCTGCAGATAGTAGCACAGTGAATGTGACTTATTCAAGTGTTGCTTCACCATCGATTGAACTTAGAAATCCCAATGGATTTGAAGTATGATCGATAGAATCTTATTCATGCTATTATACTCGATGAATTTTTCTTTTAGGTATGTTGCTTAGGTAGTCAAGTTTGTCAACAGAATGAAACGGTGTGGGTGGCCACTCCTGCAAATCGAATCGAAGGAGCTCCATTGACTCTTTCACTCTCGGTTCCAAATTCTTGTTTATCGAAACCCATCAATGGAATACGTTATCTTTGGAGAATGACACCATGTTTATTCAAACAAGCTGCTGTTTATAATTCTGCAGATTCTGACATACCCGCACCGTCTTATATTCAATACTTCTAATAATATGAGTATAACTCTTTCTTTTCTTTTCTTTTTTTCTATGTCGATCATTATCGATTAAATGCTGCTATATAAAGTAAAATTTCTCGCGTGATGAATAATAAAAAGAAGTTTTAGATTACTCGCTCTTATATAAATATAAAACAAGTCAATATAGACTTAACAAAAACCCTCTTGTTGAAAGGAAAAAGAGAGTCAATATAAAATGAATCAGCTCCTATTTTTTGTTCTGATAAAAAGGAAATTGTTTTATTGTCTTTCGATTATCATCTATCAATGCATGTACATATACGAGAAAATGTCAATAAACTCTCTGTGCAACTCTTCCAGTTCAATGAATTCTCTATCGGAAATATCTTTTCAACTTTTCATCTATTTCCTTTGTATTAATCATCTCGACTATGTTTAGCTAATGAAGCAAATGTCAGAATACCATTCTTTCTTTCTTTGATGGAGAATTATGACAAGACATTTGACTAGGATATAGATGTCGTTGGTTCATGTTCGTATGATTTCATTAACAAGCAAATAAAACCTCTTCGAAGAACAACGGCATTGATGGTTGACTGAATGAGTCATCCTATGCAAAAAAAGAAAAGAAAAAAAATACTTTAGAGGTAACAGAGGTTGTTAGTAATATTGATTGTTCTATCGTTCTTTGAGTCGCCAGCTGTTGTATTGATCTGTTTCGTTCTTTTTTGCTTGCTTGCAGATTTTATTTCATAGACGATAAACATAAAAAACGAAGGTTCAATGGCAGCTGATGAATGTAGCATTCGTGTTGTGGCTCGTTTTCGTCCATTGAACGATTCTGAGGAACGTGCTGGAAGCAAAAGTGTTGTCAAATTTCCAGCTGATCAAGAAGAAACTGTTCTCATAAGTGTATGTTTAGTTTTTTTTCTTCTTCTTTGATTTCCACAAACCATTGAGTCTTAATAGGGAAAAGTTTACGTCTTTGATAAAGTATTTCGTCCTGATGCTACGCAAGAAAAAGTTTATAATGAAGCCGCTAAAGAAATTGTTAAAGACGTTCTTAGCGGTTACAATGGAACGATATTCGCTTACGGTCAAACATCAAGTGGCAAAACGCATACAATGGAGGTAAAGACTTTTCGAGAAGAAGAAAAAACATTTTCACCATTGACTCCTTATTGTTTTTCTTTCTCCCTAGGGTGTAATGGGCAGCAATGACAATCAGGGTATCATACCTCGTATTGTTCAAGATATATTCAATCATATCTATACATTGGATGCGAATCTTCAATTTCAAATAAAAGTTTCTTATTTCGAAATCTATCTCGATAAAATTCGTGATCTACTCGATGTGTCAAAAACGAATTTAGCTGTACATGAAGATAAAAATCGTGTTCCATATGTCAAAGTTCGTTGAAAATTTTCTTCAAATGTCCTAGTTCGATTTTTTTTTCTTTTATCAAGGGCGTCACCGAAAGATTCGTTTCATCGCCGGATGAAGTTTTCGAAATAATGGAAGAGGGAAAAAATAACCGTCATATAGCTGTTACAAATATGAATGAACACAGTTCACGTTCTCATTCGGTTTTTCTGATCAATGTTAAACAAGAAAATGTCGAAAGCGAAAAGAAATTAACCGGCAAACTTTATCTCGTCGATTTAGCTGGCAGTGAAAAAGTTCGAATTATTTGAATTTGAAAATCAAAAAAAAAGCAAATTTACGTTTTTTTAAGGTTTCGAAAACTGGTGCTGAAGGTCAAGTACTTGATGAAGCGAAAAACATTAATAAATCATTATCAGCACTTGGAAATGTTATTTCAGCACTAGCTGATGGAACGGTTTGTTTCAAGAACACGAAAAAAACAAAATAACTAAACAATTTTCTTTCGCAGAAATCTCACGTACCTTATCGTGATTCGAAATTGACACGTATTTTACAAGAATCTCTTGGAGGCAATGCTCGTACGACGATTATTATCTGTTGTTCGCCGGCAAGTTTTAATGAGTCGGAAACGAAATCAACACTTGAATTTGGCAAAAGGTACGAAATTCGAGATAAGACAATGACTTTTGAAATGATTGTTTGTTTGTTTTTAAGAGCGAAATGTATTAAAAATTCGGTTACAGTTAATGAGGAATTAACAGCCGAAGAATGGAAACGTCGATGGGAAAAAGAACGTGAGAAAGTCGCACGATTGAAAGGTCAATTAGCTCGAGCTGAACTCGAACTCGAGCGTTGGCGTCGTGGTATGTTTCATCTCTTTATTTTTACATTTATTTTCGCAAGCAAATCTGTCTCCTAGGTGAAACGGTTACAAAAGAAGATCAAATCAATTTGAATGATACCGATGAAACATTATCGACAACGCAATCGATGATGTCTCTATCGACTGTTGCATCGACATCATCAGGTCCAAGTGCATCAGTAGCTGCAACGACTACTGCTGCTGCTGCTGCTGCTGCTGCTGCAGTCAGTCCATTAGGCGGACTCGATGCTCGATCGGGTAATGCCGATGAATGGGAAAAAGAACGTACTGCACTCTATCAACAATTAGATGAAAAGGTAAATTTCGATTTGAATAGAAAAACAAGAATACAATCGATTTTGTTTAAAAGGATGATGAAATTAATAATCTTGCTCAAACATTAGAACGACTTAAATCGCAAATCGGAGAACAAGATGATTTGTTTAATCAATCACGAAAGGATAATGAAAATCTTCAAGCTGAACTCAATCGTCTTCAACAAGAAAGTGAATCGGCTAAAGAAGAAGTCAAAGAAGTTCTTCAAGCACTCGAAGAGTTAGCTGTTAATTACGATCAAAAAACGCAAGAAGTCGAAACAAAGAGCAAAGAAAATGAAACTCTCGCACAAGAACTCGATTTGAAATTGGTTTGTTGATTTGATAAATTCGAAAAGGAAAAACGTTCAATTCGTTCTTCGTATTTGTAGAGTTCATTGAATGGTATTCGAGAAGAATTAGAAAGTCTTCGAGAAGCTTCGCAAAGTCATCGTAAACGTTTTCTCGATATGATCTTAGTACTTCTACGAGACGTCGGCGATATTGGTAGTATTATGGGCGGACAAATGAATGAACAGAAAGTATGTGCAATTCGTTGTTTTCGAACTTGTTCGCATTCGTTTTTTTTTTGTTTTCTAGAAACCAACTATCGAAAATCTCGATACAGCCGAAGAAGAATTTACATTAGCACGTCTCTATTTAAGTAAATTAAAAACTGAAACAAGAAGTATTAGTGGCGTACGTATTCTCAACCCAAATAAAATTCTATTTTTTAAACTTGTTCTTCGTTGTTTTCATTTAGCGTTTAAGCGAATTAGAATTGGAAAAAGTCGATCATCAAAAAGGCATTGAATTGAAAGATAAAGAACTCGATGAAGCTCGTCTTTTAATTCAACAACACGAAGCTAAAATGCGTTCGATGCTCGAATCAATTAAAGAATTAGAAGAGAAAAAACGAACTCTCGAACAAACACAAGATTCATTGAATGAAGAATTAGTTAAACTTCGTGCTCAAGGTCGAGTCGCTGGTTCATCATCGGATATTCAAAAAGAATTGAATCAACAAATGGAACAAATAAGCGAACAACATCAAAAACAACTGACAAGTCTACGAGATGAAATTCGTACAAAAGAAACACAAATGGAAACATTGAAAGAGTAAATCATAAGATTTCAATGACAAACAAAATCCTATCTTCTTCTTCTTTTTTCAGTACATTACAAAAATTACAATTATCCTATGAGAAATTATCGGGTGATTTCGATAAATTGAAAAAAGAAGAATCAGAAAAATCCAATCGTTTACAAGAAATGACGTATGATTTTTTTTGAAAGTTTGAATTCGAAAAAACGAGGATTTTCGTTTTAGTTTACAACAAGAACGTCGTGAACAAGCGAAACAAGATTTGAAAGGTCTCGAAGAAACTGTTGCTAAGGAATTGCAAACATTGCATAATCTCAGAAAATTATTCGTTCAAGATTTACAAGCTCGACTTAAAAAAGTACGAATTCATTCATTGACTTTTGATGATTCGATAAAAGAAATTCTTCTAGTCTCAAAAACAAGTCGAAACGGAAGAAGATGATCTAGGTGGAACAGTTGCACAAAAACAAAAAATCTCATTCTTAGAAAATAATCTTGATCAATTGACAAAAGTTCATAAACAAGTAGAATTCGATTCGATGATTTATTTTGTAAAATTCAACCAATTTATTATTTTAGCTCGTTCGAGAGAATGCTGATCTTCGTTGTGAACTGCCTAAATTAGAGAAACGTTTGAAAGCAACCATGGATCGTGTTAAATCACTTGAACAAGCTTTGAAAGAAGCCAAGGAAAGTGCTATGAAAGATCGAAAACGTTATCAATGCGAAGTCGATCGAATTAAAGAAGCTGTTCGACAACGTAATCTCGCTCGTCGTACAAATGCCGCACAAATTGGTTCGAGAAAACGTTTTTTTTTTGTATTCGAAATATTTTCATGTTTGTTTTTTTTTCAGTCAAACCAATCCGTGCTGGTGTCAATCCATCGGCAAATACGTCTACACCAATTCCAACTATTCGTGGTGGTCAACCTGTAGAACAATAAAAACAAATGAAATAAATTTCATTATTTCTCACGAGACAGCAATTCTGAACAATTTATTAATCTGCACATTGTTTTTTCTTTCTTTCTTTCGTCATGCATTTTTATTATGATTATTCTTTATTATTCTTATTCTTATTCTTTCAGAGAATTTATTCCTTTTTTTTCTCTTCTTTCGAACATATAAGCAACCCGTTTTGTCTTTTTCTCTCTTTCTTTCTTTCTGCAATAACGACTAAGAACTATTTCATGAGAATAACTTCATCGCTTAGCGAATATTGTATTTATGAACCTATTGAACAGTCCCATATATCTTCTGTGCCTACTAATACCTCTGTTCATTAAGATAAATCTATTGAAAACAGCATACATACACACACAAAAGACATAGATCTCAAGATATATCTCCTCTCATTTTTCATTTTTCTTCTTCTTCTTCTTCTTTTTGTTCAAATATCTGTATGTGTATATGGTGGTTGTTGTTTCGAATGTTTTCAAGTTAGTGTTTCCTTTTATCATTCATGCGCACTGTTTCGTTCATTTCTCACGAGCATTTTTATTCTTCTTTGACATTCTCTTTACTGGCGATTTTTGAACATATGTCATAATGAAAAATAGGACAACAAACGTCATGTCATGTTCTTCGTGTTGTTGTTTTTTCTTCTCTCTACTCTTTCTCTCAGCACGATCGATTTGAAGAGAAAAGTTGATTTTATGAATGAAAATCTCGCGTGTCAAAGCACATTGAATACTAATTGGAAAGCTAATCTTTTGCTTACATTGGAAAGTAATTTCCTGCTTTTATCCGTGTTGTTCTTTTTTTCGACAAGAAAAAAAAAAGTTTCAACTCGACAAGTTGATCTAACTTACCTATTCAAATTTGAATCCACGGTGTTGCACTCAATTTAATGAGTTATTTTCATCGAATTAAATAATCTGTGCAGTTTTTTGGCATCATATTGATAAAAAAAAAGAGAATGGATTCAAAGAAAATGCTCGTGGGAAAGATTAGCATATATTCAAGATGGTTTTTAAAAAAGGAAATCAAGGAAGAGATTAGAGGAAAAAGAGACGAGAGAAAAAATGTTGATCTGACAGCGTGAAAGTAAAGCAAACTAAGTTACTCTGACAGACTTTGTTGGTTGATTAGCATTGACAATGAAAAGAAATCGAAAATATGAAAATGATTCCGATGAATATTTGCATCCATTTTGGTTAGGCTTATTAATGTTATTCACTGTGACAACCGTTATCGGTACGATTTGTTTCATAAAAAAGAAATGTTCTTCAAATCTACGTTATCTATTCAATTGTTTACGTTGCGAACATAGATCATCATTGACGGGTAAATAATAAATCGAAAGTTATTTGCATGTTTTTCGTCTTTGCTTTTTTCCCAATGAAGAAAATCAGTCGAAAATACGACGACAATCGTTTACATTGAGTACATACAATTGGCAACCTACTTATGCGCCATCTCGACCAGCGAAATTAGTTCGACATACTCGATTGACGAGTTTGGATAAACGAGTATCCATTCCATGGACAGATAATCAAGATGATTCGATTGAACATGATGTTTTTTCAATAACTGACGAGGCCGATTTTGCTCGAGTAAAACAACGAATGTTTTCTTTTTGTTTTCTATTTTTGATAAATTCTATTTCTAGCCACCGATTTCTCACCATCAACAGAGACGACATAGTGAAACAGCTCGAAATTTTTTTGCTAATATGCGTCATACACATGAACGTCGAAAATCACAGTCCATCGATAGTTCAAATACGGAATCATCAACTGCACAAGCAATGAGCTATCAATCGAAAAAAGTCATTAAAACAAAACATATCAAACTATTTCGTACGCCACATTTTTTTCAATCGATTACCAGCGATCATTAATCGCAACTAACATAATAATGATCGATCTAACCTTTGTCTCATTTTTATTTTCTATCTATGTGTATATAGTATATGATTCAATGAAAATAAAGCTACACTTTTACACATCAACAGAACATAAACCGATATCTATCATTGTTGATATTCTCGATTCGTAATCGTCATCAGATGTGTGGAATCGATCGATGATCGATGATAACATTTTCAACACTCAGTAGAACATGTTCAATCTACTGTCTTTTAAGATAGTTCCTTTTTCTTAAGATTATACTATTGACCTATGTGTCAAGGTCTGTATAAAAAAACAAACAAACAAACGAAAAAGAAAAGCAACGAACATACATTGAAACATACAGACAAAATCAATAGATAAGAATTTAAAAAAACCAAAGAGAAAACAAATGATTGCACTGTTTAAATGTTAGTAATTAGATCGAAATAATTTTTATCTAGAAGGGTTTGCACAAGACATAAACGCACAAACAAAAAAAGCAATAATGTTTCGAAAGAGAGAGAGAAATCAAGATGATTGTGTTCAAGTATTTGTATTGCCTGAAGCGACTTCGAAGTTTTTGACAAGTTCACTAACCGGTCGTCTTTCATAGGCAATATCAGTTTCGGTTGTTGTCGTCGGTAGAGTAGCTTGTTGAATCGTTGTTTTGATTGTTTCATTTCGTACTTTAACCGTTATAACTTGAACACTTTGTTCCATGATTTTTTCACCCGATGTTGGATCATTCGAAAATTCCGATTTCGTTATCACTTTCAACGTTGTTGTTTGTTCATCTTCATTCGATGGATGTTCATCATAAGATTCGGTTATAAAATGACGTGATTGTTCGCCATCTCGAGATTCCGAATGAATAATTTCCGTGTAAGTCACATTGTGACTTGGTGATTTGATAACTTTCGATAGAGGCGATCCAACAGGACTAACGACAGGTGCGGCGCCGGTTGTTGTTGTCGATATTGTTGGTTCTTCGAGAATCGGTTGATGTTCTTCAATAATTTGACTAATTGATGTCGCCATTTTGGTTAGAGCTTGATCGGATGTTGTTGTTGGTAGATGTTCTTCTTCGATCTTGCCCGATGATGTCGAAATGCCCAGTTTAGTGACTGATGTTGTTAGATTCGGGTTTGATAGACCTGTTTGAGTTAAATGTGCGATTTCATCGAGTGACATTTGTTTAATAAGTTGAAATGTATCTTTCTTTCCACTTTCTTCGGTTGAAATAAATGATTTTGGTCGGTTTTCACTACGTAATTTGCCTTTCTTTTGTACTGTTGATGGCGGTGGTGGTGATGATGATGATGATATTTCTGTTGTTGTTATTGGTTCATTTTGTAAAGGTGATGTTAATCCAAGTGAATATGATGATACTTGTTTAGCTGGTGGCGTCGTCAATGGAAGACTTTCTTTAGATTCATATTTTTCTCCATGTTCTCGAATTTCTCGAACAATTCGTTCGATTTGTCCTTGTGATTCATCTTGAGATACAGCTGTCACGATCTGTTCGGTTGTTTCAGTTTGATTTGATGAGATCAAATTACCTTCGACAGTAGTAGTAGTAGTAGTAATTGTTGCATCGACCGCATCCATAGTTAATTCAGACGTATCATCAACAGGTTTCGATAGTTGTTCACTGGCAATTTTTTGTTGTTCAGCCATTTGACGAATAATTTCAGCTAAATGAACGGTATTATCAATAGGTGCTGGTGGAGGTTGTTCGTTCGGAAGATTTGTTTGTTCTTTCGAAATTGATTTTGGTAATGGTGGATTGGTAACACCACATTGAAGAATAGGTGGCGGTGATATAGGCCGTTTGGTTGTTGTTTTTTCCACATGAACTTCTTGAATAGATTCGCCTGCTGTTGTTGTTGTTGTTGTTTGATAAACCGCTTCTAATCCTTTGAGAGCAGCATCGATCGAACGACGAAAATCGTCAGTAATTTCATTTTCATCATGCACTTTCAATGGTGGCAATGATGTAGGTGGTGGTGGTGCATTGAACAATGGTGTTGTTCTTGTTTTCGGACGTAATTTAACTTCGGTAAGAACAATTGAACGAAGTAAATTACCATCATGATTAATATTTTCATCGTTTTCATCGAGAACTCGTACATCATAACCACCATTTGGATTAACAAATATAGCTGCTTGCTTACCCTGAAGAAAATATTTGTTTTTTTTTTTTATATCCCGGTTTAATTTGCAGAATTTTACCTTGTAAAATAGTATACGAGCTTTTTCTAAGGCATCTTTAAGAGCAATGCCAGGCTCTCCTGATGAAATTTTCGCACTTTTATTCTCTGATGTCAAAGTTTGATCAACACCCTAGATTATATATATAGAGAGATAGAAAACTAGAGGTTAACTCTACAGTGAATTTTACTTGTTCATTATTTATTTCTTGTTGTTCAGTTTCTAAGTGAATATTTCCACTTCGTAATTTATCTGCTGTTTGTTTGAGAACATTAATTGTATGTTGTACTTTTCTTGGCGATGCGAGACAAATTTCTTTTTGTACCATTTTACCCAATTTATTTGTCGATTTAATATCTTTATGATCGGCAAGCAGATCAAGTGCTTTGCCAACAATCGTTTTGTAATCATCGACTTCATTTACTGGGGGTGCAGTTGATAGAACGTCGTTAAGAACATATTCATCGGCTTTAGGTCGATTTGTTTTTAACCATAATCGAAATGAATCATTGATTAATTGGTGACCATCATCAACAATTGGTACTGGTACCGGTGCCGATGTTGGATTTTGTTTACCTATTGCGGCTTGATTCGAACTCGTACAGCCCATTATTATAAATGAACAAACGATCAATAATAATTACTCATCGTTCTCGACGTTTTCTTCTTCTTTTTCTTCTTTTGCTTTTTCTTCGTTTCACTTGTCTCTCAGCTTCGATCTACATATAGATAGAAAGAAAGAGAGAAATAGGGAAAGAAAGAGAAAAAAAATGAGAATCCCTATTTTTTTTGTATACTGTCTCTTGCTTTCTCTTCTGACTTGACTTCTATACTCAACTATATGGAACTATACTATACGAATATTATTCTGTTATAAGTTATGCCGCTCGGGAGATCGATGTATGTGTATGCGTTCAATTATTTAGTAAAGAAAAAAAAGAAAAAGAGAAATCTAGAATCGATAATATTATTCTCTCTCGTTTTTTTTCGCTTCTTTTTTGTGGTTTGGCTATGATAAGCGTAAAGTTGAACTATCAGAAGCAAAAGAAGAATGCATATACACACACAGTTGATTTATTTCTCTCCCTTTTTTCCCATTTTCTCTCTCTCTCATTCATATTCTCTTGTGTAGTTCCCTTTATACACGAATTATTTTCTTCTATTGTTCGTGCTAGTACGTGTTTGAAAAATAAAAATAATTCGTGTCTACCAGAGAACACGACATTGAATGATGAATTTAAGTAGAGAATCTTATATATTCTCTTATTTTGAGCGACGTGCAACCATGTTCTTTTGACTTAGAGGATGCTCAATCATCGTCATCATTGCAAATTTTCGATTGTCATTAGTTTTCTTTTCTTATCATCAATTCTAACATCCGTTTTTAATAAATTCTTAGCAAAAAGAAAAAGAACGAACCATAATCCATTTATGATTTGTACATATTTTCTTTTTACAAATGGAATGTCAATGAGAGAATAACTGAACATATGCGTAAAACGACAAATTGTTGGATTGCAAATATATTTGTTTTGATGTAAAGATAAGAAAACAAATCGCAATCATGAATTCAATCATAGAAATAAAATCAACCGATGAAGAACAAACTAACTAGAAAAGAAGAGAAAAAAAATCGAGAATAAATAAGTGACGTTTCGGCTGCTGAATAGTAAAGAGATGTCAGAAATTCAATTTACTTATCGTTGACTAATGAGAGTCCAACAAGCGTTCTGCTCTTTCCTTCTTCCTCACTCGCTCTCTTTTTTTTAGCTCTGTCTGTAGATTGATTCGATTAAACACATCTCTATACTACTCGTTAGTTCACCCGAGAATCGGCTAAGTCATAGCGTGGATAGCATTTTTCAATAATCAAGATTAGTTTTGTTTCTTATATATATATATGGTCAGACACTACTTGCTAATATGCATTAATTCCAATGGGAATTTAATGAAAACTGATGTACCAGTATCCTGTATGTTAATGCTATACAGCTAACTATATTTTTTGAATTGAACAAGAAAGAAGAAACGGAAAAACATGCAAGAATATTCTTTGCATCAAAATTCAATGATCATGTTGTGCCAAAGAAAAAATGAGAGAGGAAGAGAAAAAAAGAGAACTTCTATCTTGTCGAAACCATGTCCATTAATGGAAAGTATTCATAACCATTAGATATGTCATTAATTATTCATGTATGCATTCATTGTTGACTAATAAACATTGAATTTTCGATTCCAAAGAGAAATAAGAAAATCAAGCATAAAGAAAAAAAATAGATCTCTGAAGAAAGTCGAGTTCAATGAATCTAATTGAAAACATAGCAAATAAATTCAATTAAGAGATGTTTTAGATGAATAATACGAAGAAAATTTCTTTCTTTCTCTCTCTTTGTATACGTTTATTTTCATTAGAAATTCAACTAATCTGATTAATCCTTTTCGAGAAAATCAATTGAATTCGAAGTTAATTTCGATGATTTATTCAGAATAGATTCAAAACAAAGAACTTAACATTTATAATAATGACGAACTTCATATATATCGGTCGGACTCAATTTTACTCGTTGGCCAATTTCGACATTCGCTTGATGTGTTGAAATTGTTTGTCGACCATTGTTAGAAAAAGCGTCTCTAGGATAATGCATAATACTACCATAATCGTAGTTGGTTCCTTGCATTTCAGCTGCACCATTCCATTGATGTTTTTCGAAATTGTGCATCTAAAAAGATACGATCAAATCGAAGATGAGAACAAGAATTCTACTTGATTGGAATCGATATTTTCTTGATGAATGGTAATGTATGAATCACGATCAGGACGGGATTGTTCATGGAAAAAGCCTTTAAATTAATCAATTCTGAATTCTCGAAAAAGAAAATTTTGTTTCTTATTATACCAAGTACATGCATGAGTTCATGTTGAATAATACCATTATAGAAACAAGCTTGTGATTGTAATGTAAGAGTTTTCGTATATCCATTACCGTATCCGATCTAGATTAGATTTTATTTGAGTTTTGATTTTTCTTGTTTTCTCATACCATGGCGTTACAGCCGTTTCCATATTGAATTTTGAGAACATCAGTATCAGTAGATTGAGCTGGTCGAAAATAAACACAAATATATCGCGAGATTTGACCTGTAATAGGTGTTCCAACATCGTACATCAAATGATCCATAGCAGTTATAATCATTTGACGATCATTGGCATCTAAAATTCAATTGAATTCTTATACCAAAAGATAAACAAAATATTCACTGGTAATAGCTGATAGATCGTACGGAATGACTCGATTTGGCCAACGACTTATTTTATTATTAAATCCAACACCACGAGTAGTAGAACTTCGACTCGGTGGCAAGATTATGTCACCTTCGAATCCACCACCTGATTTCTCAATAAAGAAAATCAATACAATAAAAAAAATCTTCTCTTTATATTCTATTCACCATTCAATTCTGGATTGGTTTGATTTAATGATAATCCATCAATCTAAATCATATATCAAATGAGTTCCTGTTGTTTTCGAAAATACACGCCATTAAATACCGGTAAGGCTGTTGCAGTCAACACAGAATACAAAAAAATAACAATTACCAACATAATTGATTTTATTTTCATTGTTTTCGATTATATATATATATTCGCACACACACACATTTTGTAATGTCATTTTTTAAATATTAGAATGCCTGACTTCATTTTCATCGAAGTCTAATCCTGTTAATTCGTTTTAATGTTTCCTTTATTTTATATTTTCAATATATTTTTTTTTCAAGAAAAACAATCATACAATACAACATTGTATTGACATGCGACAATAATGAGAAGAAGAGAAAAAAAACGAAAGAAAAAACAAAGACATGAACGAAAGGTAAAAGCTAAGCTGAGATATTTCAACAGACACACTCGAAATGTATTCATAGCAAAATAAACGAGACCGGTTTGTCAGGAATAAGAACGAACGAATATCACTATTCGTCAAGATCGTCATCATCGGATATTGAGTCAATTTTTTCGAATCGAAGAAGATCTCGAATATTAATATAAGGCAATGTTCGACGATTCAAGGCTGTTATTAAATCATCAGCATGATTATTCATCTAATAAATAAATAAATAAATAAATGGTTAAAAGGAAAATGTTTGAAATTACTTTGGGGAATAATTTAATACGTTTTTCATATTCTTCTTTGTCTTTATCGGTTATCTCATAAGTCATTTCATCGTTCCAACCCATTCGTTTTAATAGATCTTTTTCTTCGTTCGTTTCTGGTAGGGATAATAAACGAATGGTTTGCTTGGTTAATTGATGATATGAATTGGTATTTTTTCGATCATTTGTTCGTTGATCGAAACTAGCCGGTGTACTTAAAAGACGATCTTTTCGTGAAAGAAAACGATTTTCTTCGGATGAATGCGAATTAGTTGTTGATCGAAATGGAAATGAAAATATATGTTCGGATGATTGTCGAACATTGGCTTGATCGACAAGATCCGATGAATGGTGTCGTTGACGAGTTGAGAAAAATGGTGAATGATTTGTTCGATTGAAACTAAATTTTTGATTTGGTGAACTTTTCTAAATAAAAACAAAACAACAAGAATAAATAAATAAATAATTCATCAGTAGCACATACATCTGAACTGGGTATTTTCATCCAAGCTGGCACAAAGCCACTTTTAGCCATCACATTGCGACAAAAATCAATCAAATTAAAATAAGAAAAACGATTGAAGATTGATAGGAAAATAATCGAACTGCTGAGTCAATTTGTTTCAATTACTAAGACGTAGAATAATAATTCTTCTTCTTCGTCGTGCGAACAGAGGAAGAAACAAAAAGAATCAATCAACAAAATAAGAAAATGAACTTATTCGAATTTTGTTTTTTATTCACTCGAAAAATTTGTTTAAACAAAAGAAAGAAAAATATCTACAAAATATTTATTTTCGACATTAATATGTTCTTTTTTATTATCGAGAATATTCGCATGAATGAACAACTAGCGACACGAACCAATGGAGTGTCTGTTGCTAGGCAACGGACAATGATAATGGTAAATTCGTACTTAAAACATTGAGTTTTTGTTTTGTTTGAATTGCATATTGATTTGAGAAGAAAAATCAAAATGGATGACCTACGTTTTCGTTGGTTAAAAGATACGATTTATACGATATTAGATGTTAATGGAGCTGATCCAGCGTTCGAAGATTTCCTTGAAGGTGATGATGGTGCTAATGAACTATTGATTGCAAAATTTCTTAACGAAGCAACACCAAATGTTGATGATGAAAATGCATTATTATTTCATAAAGAAGTATTTGAAGAATTACGCGACGAACAAGTTGAAATTAGTATGTTCGAGATTTGAATTTTAAACGAACATGATTTGATTTTTGTTGTTTAGCTGAAGAAGAATGGATCGAAGAACAACTTGCAATCAATCCAGATTTCGATCCAAATGATGAAGCAACGAATGTTAATAGTAGTACTGATGAACAACAACAACAACCATCGACAGTCAATGAATCAGCAGCGCAAAATGAAACATCAGATACAACAGCCGAACAACAGACAGGTGCCGATGGAGAAAATTCAACAACTGAAACACGACCAAAACCAAAACGATATGTAAATTTCGACGCTCTCGTCTTTTTCTTTCTCTTAAAGAACGTTTTTTTTGTTCTAGCGTAATGAATTAGTCAAATATCTTCGTACAATTCTTTATTTATGTCGTGATTCCTATCCGCCGAATTTAAGTCAGAAAAAATGCGCCTATTTTCTTCGTACAACTCCGGGAACAATTCCGGTGCCACCATCACTAGAAGATGCTGATAAAACGATGGTCACATATCTTGATTACGGTCTGTTAAACGGACATACATTGCATTTACTTGCGAATATTCTGAATAAAGTATTTTCACGACAAAAAACTTTTGTTTTTGCGAAATTCTTATTTTTTGTTTAGGTTTATAATCCTTTATTGACATATCAAAATGAAACTGAAGAAACTGATATAGCTGAAGAATCTCGTGCAGCATCGGCAGTAAAAGCCGACAAACAAGAAGCACAACCCGAAGATACAGAAGAAGCAAAACGAGATGAAAAAGTTCGACAAGAAACTTTGTTGTTGTTTTTTTCAACAAGAATTTTCTTCTATTTAGCGTCGTCAACATGAATTAGAATTACGAGCGATGTTACGCGATGAATTTCTTATTCAATTACAGAAATTTCTCAATCAAATCGGTTTAACACTTCGTCAACTCGAAGGTAAATCACTCTGATCGTTCCATTCGATTTCTTTGTCTCGTTTTAGGCGAAGTTCGACTTGAACTACCTCCACAATTCGATATTAGTAAAATAGTCAAGTCAAATAAAGACACAGTCGAACAGGCTGAATTACTTGTCTACAAATGGAACGGAGAAATTCGCGAAGCACTTGAACGTGAATTGAAAAAAGTAAAGATTTCAGTGTTGTGATGAAAGATCGTTTTTTGCTGATTGTTTCAAATTCTTCAGACGCCACAAACAGCCGGTCCACTAGGCGAAATTGATTGGTGGCGAGAACGAAACATTTCTCTGAGCAGTTTATTCGAACAGACGAAACAAGATCATGTCGAACAAGTTCTTGAAAAACTTGAACTAGCTGAAAATGCTGCTCCTTCATCATTTCGTGATACTCGAACAGATCTATCGAAATACTATCTCGAAGCAAAAGACAATGTCAAGTAAAAAGAAAAAAAGATTCAGCATATTTATCGAATTGATTTTGCTCAGATTCTTATCGACACTTGAACGTCATTTCAAAAATGTCACACATGGCGCATCATTTCGTGTTGTTACTGAAACGATTCCCAAGATGATGAGCGCCTTACGTATGGTTTGGATCATTTCTCGACATTACAATCGAGATGAACGTATGGTTCCATTGATGGAACGAATTGCTAATCAATTATGTGATCGAGTTGCTCGTTCGATTAATGTTCGAACATTATTCAGGTAGATGAGTTTCTCGTTTCTCTCGACAAAAGAAAGAACATTTTCGTTTGTTTTCGTAGCTATCAACCTAGTGAAATTATTGAAAAATGTACCGAAGCGAAAGATATGTTAGAAAAATGGAAACAAGTAAAAAAAACAAGAGAGAAGAGATGGTAAATACGGTGTCTTTTCTTTGTTTAGTCGTATTATGATGTTCGAGCTGAAATCGAACAATCGGGACGAGATTCTCGATGGGAATTTGATAATAAACGTTTATTTAAATTAACTGATCACATGGCGATTATTTGCAATGATTTCATTGCAATTGCCAAAGAATTAGAACAGTTTTATAATATATTCACACCGGAATTGAAATCTGTCACAGGAAAACCACATAAAATCAATGAAATTCTCGATCGTGTACATCGAGTTTTAGAATTAATTGAACATGTAGGTTTTTGATTTGTTTCAATGACAAATTTACTTTTAACATTCGTCATGATCTAGGCACCATGTGATCCATTTCGTCTTGAAGATCATGATAAATGGAAGATGGTTGCGGATAACTATGCTCAACAAATCGAAGAAATCGATGAACAAACAAAAAGTTTCATTTCCGAATCATTCAAAACTCTACGGTAAATAAAAGAACTTGTTCTTATTGTTGTTTTTTCATTCGATTGAATTCTAAATTCTCAGTTCGGCCGAAAGTGCCTTTGATATGTTACTGAAATTCGAAAAGAACAATACTCGTATGACGATTCAAGATGAAATGCACAAACGATTCAACGATATCCTTCGACAATACGATAATGAAGTAAAACTATTTCAAAAACAAAAACAATTGCCATTTGCGCTTTGTTTTTGTTAGATCACTGAGATTAACAGTATCTTTCAACATAATAAAACCAATCCACCTGTAAATAAAAATCAACCGCCATTTTCCGGTGCCATTGCATGGAGTCGTTCATTATTTCGTCGTATTAAACATACGATGTTGCGTTTACACACGAAAGAAGCTCTAATGCAAACCGAACTCGGCAAACAAGTACGAATTTTGACGATGGAAAAACTTGTTAACTTGAAATTGTTCTCTGTAAATCATAGATCAAGAGTTATTATCTTCGTGTTGCAAGAGAAATGAAAGCATTCGAAGATGCCAAATTCGTTGAATGGAAACAACGTACTGAACAGATTCTACCAACTCTACAAAAACGAAATGTTTTGAAAGAATTACCACTAGTTGAAAGTAATTTATTTACCTATCTCTCAAGAAGCAAATCTTTCATTTGACAATAGATCAAAATCCATTGACACCTCGATATGTAATCGATTTCGATCCGCAATTAAACGAAATGATGACTGAAGCTCGTTATCTCGAACAATTCGATTATTCTCTACCGGAACCTATTCGTCATTTAGCATTGAGCGTACGTGTAGAACAAAAAAAAACGAAACTTTCAATTATTATCATTATTTTATCTTTTCAGGAAGACAAAATGAAACAATTGTCCACTCAATTGAAAATTGTTTTGAAAAATTATCATCGTCTCATTGATTCTCTCGAACCACATGAACAATCTCTACTCGAAGAAAATCTTCGACAATTAAAACGTAATATGCAAACCGGTACTCAACGTTTGCCATGGACATCGACTAATCACGAGAAATTCATTTCTGTTACATCGGAAGTAAATTATTTCGAGAGAGAACAAATGTTCGTTTTTTTTGCTACAACAGAAAATCATTTAGATAATCTCAAAACTCGATTCAACAATCAATCAAATTAAAAAGAATGCTCAAGATATTCACATATTTCTCGATGAAATTCGACAATGTAATCTCTTTCGTGAGCCACCGCTCAATCCCGATGGATCACTTGTTCATTGTCGAGTAAGAAAACGATCATTTGCCCTCTCTATCGAATAAAAACTTTATTCAGGAATATTTCGAATTCGTTGAAAATCATCGACGACAAGATGCGATTGAATTACAAAAGAAATACAAACTTATCGGCCCATTGATAACCAAAGTCGAAGGTCTAGTTTTCAATTCTAATACATCTCAATCATCGAAAATGAAAGCCTATTACGGTTATTGGGAAAAACAAATCTTTTCAACATTATCCCAAGTAATTATAACGAACTAATTTTCTTTTCCTTTCTCTATCTGTGTCTCGCATTTTTAGTTAGTACTCGAGAATTTCAAATTGTTACAAGACACTCTCGAAAATGGCTCGAAACCATTGTTTCAAGTCGACGCTTTACTTGTTGTGCCAGCTGTAGCTATGCAACCGAATCAAAATGAAATTATCAAATTATTCAATCAATCGTTGCGAGATTGTGTCGAAGTGTAAGTATTCTTGTAGCGAAAAAACGAAAAACGAAAAAAAAATAATCAGATGTTTGTTGCAACGATTTTTTGTTCGTTTCTTTTTTTAAACGCATTTGCTTTATGTTTAAAGTAACGTTTCTCTTTCTCTCTCTTTTTTCTTCTTCTTCTTTTTTTCTTGTTGTTTTTGACATAACATCGTATTACTAAGCAACCTCTCCTCTTCAAGAAATATGAACAAACGTTCGCAACACATCTGTATATATAGAAATTGCATTTGCGTTTAAACGATAGAGAATGAAGAAAAAAATTAAATATATATATATATATATGCGAAAGAAACATAAGAACAAAGAAAAAAATAAGAATGTTGAAGTCATAGTGAAAGAAAAATAAAGTCTGTCGACGACAATAAACAACGATTAGATTTGCCTATTTGCTTTTTTCTCTTCTCTCTCTCTCTCCTCTCTCTCTTCTCTTTCTGTCATTCCTTTTACTTATTTGGATTCTAATCAAATGAGTTTAAATTATCAACAATATCTTTCGTGTCTTCATGCGGGACAAACTGTTGATATTCAACGATCGAATGGTCGTATACATCACGCAAAAATCTTACAAATAAATCGTCTTCTCAAAACAGTTACTGTCGAATGGCAAGAGAGAAACGAAAGCAAAGGAAAAGAAGTTGATCTCGATGCGATTATTAAATTAAATCCAAATCTATTCTCATCGATTCAAGGTGCTAATAACCATGATTTTAATCATGATAATAATTTATTGAATGGAGGAAATACGATTCGTCGTCCACGACAAGAACAAATCGATATTCGACGACAATCACATCCGACTTCATACGTTTCAAACAATCACGATCTTTCACCGTCAAGAGTTGTACTCGATCAAAATCGATCAAAAGTTGTCAAAGAAATCGAACGTATCGCAGCTAATCGTGAACAACGACGTGTTAAACATGAAGAACGTCGACAAAGACAATCTGTAGTTGATAATTCGGTGCCAGCCGGAGAAATTCAAGCGATGGTCAATGAATACCGACAAGAATACGAGATGAAATATTTAAATCTTAATGATGCACAAAAAGATTTAAAAATCTGCGTTTGTGTACGTAAACGACCGATAACAAAACGAGAATTAAATCGAAAAGATATCGATGTTCTAACAATTCCCAATAAAGAAGTTGTTGTTGTACATTTACCCAAAGTTAAAGTCGATCTAACCAAATACATCGACAATCAAAAATTTCGTTTTGATTATGCATTTCATGAATCATGCAGTAATGATATTGTCTATCATTTTACTGCTCAACCATTAGTTCAATCATTATTCCAAGGAAATAATCCAATGGTTTTCGCCTACGGACAAACCGGTTCAGGTAAACACATTGAATTCAATCTTTTCTGACAATTCAATATGATTTTTTTTCTGATTCTAGGAAAAACCTACACAATGGGCGGAGATTTAAGTCAACGTGATGTTGATTTTTCCAAAGGAATCTATGCACTAACAGCTAATGATATCTTTCGTTATCTGAATCAGTTGCCTTACAAAGGTCAATACGATGTATATTGTACATTTTTTGAAATCTATTGTACAAAAGTATTCGATTTATTTAACGAAAAAAAACGTCTACGCGTTCTCGAAGATCACAATAATTTAGTTCAAGTTGTCGGCAAAAAAGAAGAACAAGTACAAACAGTGAATGATGTTATGTCATTGATACGTCGAGGTATGAGCGTACGAACCTCAGGCACAACATCAGCCAACGAGAATTCATCTCGGTCACATGCAATCTTTCAAATTATTCTCAAAAAGAAAAATACAACCAAAGATTTCGGCAAGATTTCACTTATTGATCTTGCTGGAAGTGAACGTGGTCGAGACACGCAAACCAATGACAAAGTTACTCTCATGGAAGGTGCACAAATCAATAAATCCTTATTGACATTAAAAGAATGTATTCGAGCATTGGGACGTAATGCCGAACATATACCATTTCGTGGTTCGACATTGACAAAAGTCCTACGTGATTCATTTATCGGAGAGAAATCCAAAGTTTGCATGATTGCTATGGCATCGCCAGGACATAGCGATGTTGAACATACGTTGAATACTCTTCGTTATGCTGATCGAGTTAAAGAATTGAATGTCGAAGAATTGAAACAACGTGGTGCAGACATTCATTATAGGCAAAATTTCAATGAGCCCGATGAACTTCCGACATTGTATGAAGATGATGATGATGATGATGACTTCGATGGTGCTATCAATCAGCCAGTACCATCATCACGATCGACTCTACCAAAGAATCCTTCGACAAATACGAAACGTAGTCTCGGAAATCAACAATCGAAACGTAAATTCGAACAAGCGATTGCACGTTCACATGAAATCGAAGATGTGACCTTGGAATCACATAATAAATACATTGATGATTTACCTAAAGCCGTTAACAGTCATCAGACGATTCACGAGAAAACAACCCATATGAATTATGACCGAGAAGGTTATGCCAAACAATTAATACATTTAATCGATACACAACAAAAACATTTAACACAATTACGTTCGAAAGCTGTACAAATGCGAGATGCTGTTGCTTATGAAGAAGCTTGCGCGAGAGCTTTACCCTCGAAATGAAATTGCATTTTTCTTTCTTTCTCTTTCTTCGTATTTAAATCACCGGTTGCATTTGTTTGTTTGTTTGTTTGTTTGTTGGTTGGTTTTTGGTGATAGAATATTCGTCTGATAAGCTACATCGTGTACATTAGCGAAATTTTTCATTTTCTTCGTCACATTAACACCGTTGATATATATATACATAGAACATTTTTTAAAGATTGTTTGAATAATAAATTTTGAATTTATTTATAGTACGAGTTATTTCACTCGATGGAAAGATGGATCATGTATTGAAGTAGCTGCAGTTAAATACGATCGACCTGTCGGTGTACCAAATGCGGGTGCTGGTCAAGGAGCATTTGATTTCGATACATCATCGGTTCATTTGCCGGTTGGAGGAAAATCACCGAGTCAAGAAGCTGAACATTTGTATACATTCTATGATGATATTCGATACATACCGGAAATTCATGAAACAGCATCTGCTCTACAAACTGTCGTACATAATACAATAAATAATATGAAGAAATTTTTATTGAAATTCAGAAATTACAAACATTTATGGCGAACAGATAAAGTAAAATGAAGAAAAGAAAATCGACGTGTTTTTTTTCTTAAATTCGAATTTGATTTTTATTTTTAGTTGGCAGTTTGTGAGAAATTCTTCGCGAAAAATCCTTCGTTAGGTACATTCGACGAAGAAGTAAATAAATATCAAAAAAATCTCGATGAGGTAATTGAATTTCTATGCAAAACAAAAAGGAAAAGTCAAGATTTCTTTCTTAGCTACACGCAATGTCACGTTTGAAAGACTTTGAGTTCATACAGCTGAATCTCACCTCGTTTCTTCGAGATTTAATTGGTCATGCAAACGAAACAATTCATATGTTTAGTAAATTTCTTGCTGATGAGGCTAAAACACAATTATTTGAATTGCGTGACAAACTCGATGTAGGTCGATTTTACGAAAACAAAAAACACAAACAAATTATTATTTTGATCTATAAATAGGAATATGAGAATAATCTCAAACGAACGACAGATACACTCGAAGATTTGAAATTTGTCTTGCGTACAATTGCAGAAATTCAAAATCTATCTGATGTAATCGAAGAAAAAATTAATAATGTCAAAGATAAATACAATCTTCTCGAAAGTTATCATCAAAAGGTCTGTTTTTGATTAAGTTCAATTTTTTTCTTAAATTTAAAAATTTGCCTGTTCGTTTATAGACAAGTGATGAAGAAGCTTTAATTCTTCAAACATTGACTTCACATTGGTCCGAGATATTTCTTAATTCGAAACATCGAGATGTTAATCTCAAACGTGTCAAAGGACGTTTTACTGAAATAACCTTGATTCAACTTGATCGTTTGAGAAAATCAATTGCTGCATTTGCCGATAAATTTGCTCAACATGGTCCCGGTTCGATAAAAACTGGCGAAGAACTACCTCAAGGTTTAAAACTCATGCGAATCTATCGTGATGAATTGACAAAACTCGAAAATGAAAAACAAGAATTAACAAATGCGGAGAAATTATTCAATCTACCGATTTCATCCTATCCAGAATTGTATGTTATACAAAAAGAAACGAAAAACTTAGAAAGACTCTATCAATTATACGAACAACAAGTAAAAGCACGTGAACAATGGTCAGAAACATTGTGGCGAGATCTCGATGTTCAATTGCTAATTGATGGCATCGAAAATTTCATAAAAGAATTGAAAAAAATGCCTCGAGAAGTCAAAGGCATGCCGTTAGCCAAATTAATTGAATTAAATATGAAAGAATTCCGTGAATCATTACCGTTGATGTTAGATCTTAAAAATGAAGCTCTACGTGAACGTCATTGGCGTACACTTATGAAAGAAACAAATATCGAATTCGATATGAATCCTGAATCGTTTACATTGGAGAATCTCTTTCAAATGAATCTACAACGATTCAATGATGTCATTCAAAATATTGTCACATCAGCAACGAAAGAATTACAAATTGAAAAAGGTGTTCGAGAAGTTGTCGATGCTTGGGAGAAGATGAAATTCAATGTTGTCAAATATGTCAAAGGCAATCAAGAACGTGGCTTTGTACTCGGTGCTGTCGATGAAGTTCTACAAGCATTAGATGATCATACAATGGCCTTACAAAGTATGGCTGGTTCAAGATTCATTGGACCATTTCTATCGACTGTTCAACAATGGGAAAAGAGTTTATCATTAATTGCTGAAGTAAAATCCGTCCAATCGATTGTTTGCTCTATACTCTCTGATTTTTTTTTTCATCTCTAGGTTATTGAATTGTGGATAAATGTGCAACGTAAATGGATGTATCTTGAAGGTATCTTTGTCAGTGGTGATATTCGTTCTCAATTGCCTGAAGAAGCGAAGAAATTTGATGAAAAAAATAAACTCTTCAAAACAATCATGACAGATACATATCGTGATCCATTGATTAAAAAACAATGTCATGTACCAAGTCGTCTTGCGGATTTAGAATCGATTTTTGTCGGCCTTGAACGTTGCCAGAAAAGTCTCAATGATTATCTCGATTCGAAACGAAATGCTTTTCCACGATTTTTCTTTATTTCCGATGACGAACTTTTATCGATTCTCGGTTCAGCTGAACCATCGGCTATTCAAGAACATATGATTAAAATGTTCGATAATATAGCGAGTTTACGTTTGGTTAAAGTTAGTGATACGATGACACAAGCACAAGCTATGATTTCGGCAGAAAAAGAAGAAATGCAGTTTAAACAGAGTGTACCAACCGATGGACGAGTCGAAGATTGGATGACGAAAGTTTTAGAAGAAATGCGACGAACAAATAAAATGATTACGAAAGAAGCAGTTTACTATTATCGTTTTCGAAAAACTCGTGTTGGATGGATGTATAATTATCAGGGCATGGTTGTCTTAGCTACGAATCAAATTTGGTTTGCTTTTGCTTGTTTTTTTTTGGTAAAAGTTGATCGAATTTGATATTTGTTTAGGTGGAGTTGGGAAGTTGAAGATACATTCATCAAAGGTAAAAATAAAATGCTAATTTTGTTGATGAATAAATTAAATCTTTGATATGGATATTTAGTTGCCAAAGGTCAAAAAATGGCCATGAAAAACTATGCTAAACAATTGAACGCTCAAATTGAAGAAGTCGTTGCTGAAGTAAAAAAGCAATTTTTCTATATTCAAAGGATTTTCATCGAATGTTTCCTTCCAATCTACGTAGATTCGAAATCCATTGGCCAGTAATGATCGAAAAAAATTCAATACCGTTCTCATTATCGATGTACATGCTAAAGATATCATTGATGGTTTCGTTCGAGATAGGTAAAAAGAAACGATAGGATAGACGTACGTTGTAATTATTTATGAATTTCGTAGTATTTTGGATGCAAGAGAATTTGAATGGGAAAGTCAATTGAGATTCTATTGGGTCAATGAATCTGACGAATTAAGAATTCGACAATGTACTGGCGAATTTGGTTATGGTTACGAGTATATGGGTTTGAATGGTCGATTGGTTATTACACCATTGACAGATCGTATTTATTTAACTATCACACAAGTAAATCGAAGAGAATTTGAGAAAGAAAAGGATAATGACACTCTGGATAATCATTTTAGGCTTTATCCATGCAATTGGGTTGTGCACCAGGTAAGAAACAACTCGAAATAAAATGTTTTTCTTAGGATGATTTTAATTTTGTATTCTAGCTGGTCCTGCCGGTACGGGTAAAACTGAATCCGTCAAAGATTTAGCTAAAGCTCTTGGTATTCTCTGTGTCGTCACCAATTGTGGCGAGGGTATGGACAGTTTAGTAAGTCGATTTGTTGATTTTAAACCGAGAGATTGTAATAATAATCGAATTTCAATTTACAGGCTATCGGTAAAAATTTAAATGGTCTATGTCAAAGTGGTGCTTGGGGTTGTTTCGATGAATTCAATCGAATTGATGCATCCGTACTTTCCGTTATTTCCTCACAATTACAAACTATTCAATTAGGTTTAATAACTAAAGCTAAACGATTCAATTTCGGTGGAACAGAAATCGATCTTGATCCACGTGTTGGTACATTTATCACTATGAATCCAGGTTATGCTGGTCGTACTGAATTACCCGAATCGATCAAAGCATTATTTCGACCTGTAGTCGTCATTGTACCGGATTTACAACAAATTTGCGAAATTATGTTGTTCTCAGAAGGATTTTCTCTTGCTAAAGTAAAATTAATCTCCATGTTTTTTTTTTGTTCTTTTGAATCAAGACTTTTTATTAAAAAATTCGGATTAGATGTTAGCCAAGAAGATGGTTGTGTTATACAAACTATCTCGAGAACAATTGTCGAAACAATATCATTATGATTTCGGTCTTCGAGCTTTGAAATCAGTTTTAGTTATGGCTGGAGAATTGAAACGAAATTCTTCTGAATTACCTGAAGTAATTTTTTTGTTGTTATCGAAATAACGACATAATTTTCATTTGATTTCAAAAGGACATTGTCCTGATGCGTGCCTTACGTGATATGAACATGCCGAAATTCGTCTATGAAGATGTGCCATTGTTTCAAGGTTTAATTACTGATCTCTTTCCGGGATTGAAATGTGAACGTGTTACCTATCCATCATTTGACAAAGCTGTTCGAGAATCGATTGCTCATATGAATAATGTTGTTGACGAAGTTCAAGTTGATAAAGTCGTTCAATTGTATGAGACGATGATGACACGTCATTCGACAATGGTTGTCGGTCCAACAGGAGGTGGTAAATCGACAGTTATCAACACATTAGTTCAAGCTCAAACACGGTACTTAGAAGATTTTCTTTTTTGTTCAAAGAAAACTAAAGTGATATTCTTCTTGTTTAGAATGGGTTTACCAACGAAAGTTCATACATTAAATCCAAAAGCATGTTCTGTCATTGAATTATACGGCTATTTGGATCTTGCAACTCGTGATTGGACTGATGGTTTACTTTCGAATATTTTCCGAGAAATCAACAAACCAACTGACAAAAAAGAACGACGATACATTTTATACGATGGTGATGTTGACGCTCTTTGGATTGAAAACATGGTTTGTTTCTTTCTTTCTTTCTTCGAAAATCAAATCAATATTCATTGTAGAACTCTGTCATGGACGATAACAAATTGTTAACACTGGCTAATGGTGAACGTATTCGTTTGCAACCACATTGTGCTATGTTATTCGAAGTCGGTGATTTGCAATACGCTAGTCCTGCAACCGTATCACGTTGTGGTATGGTCTTTGTCGATCCAAAAGATTTGAAATACCGTCCATTCTGGACACGTTGGTGTAATTTACGAGAGAAAAAAGAAGAACAAAAATGTCTCGAACAATTATTCGATAAATTCGTTCCACCATTGATCACATTAATCCTCGAAGGTATTATCGATGGTAAACAAGGAGAAAAACTCAAACAAATCATTCCATTAACCAATCTTAACATGGTAATGAAACAAAAAACAAAAAAGGATTTGCAGTTATTGTTTTCGTTTTGTAGACAAGTCAATTGTGTTATTTCTTGGAAAGTCTTCTTCAACCGTACGAATCATCAAGCGAAGCACTTGACGATAGTGTGTATACGTGCTATTTTCTGCAAGCACTTTACTGGGCATTAGGTGCCGGTCTAACCGAACCAGCTCGTATTACATTCGATGCTCAAGTTAAATATCTCGCATCGATGAATTCAGTCGACGAAGGACCAGATGGAACGGCTAAACTCGGTAAATAGAAGATTAATTTGATTGAAATATTCTTTCGACTGACTTTTTTTTAGATGAATTACCAACTCATGAAGCAACTCTATTCGAATACTATTTCGATGCATCGAAACTCTGTTGGATTTCATGGAAACGACTTGTTCCGAAATATCAACATAATCCCGAGAGAAAATTCTACGAAATTCTCGTGCCAACTATCGATACATGTCGAAGCGATTGGCTTCTACAGTTATGCTATCGAATCAAACGACCAGTTCTCTTCGTCGGTGAATCGGGCACATCGAAAACAGCAACGATCACGTCGTTTCTACGAAAATTGAATCCCGATCAAAACGTAAACAAAATCAACATTCATCGATCGAATTTTTGTTTTCTTTTTCAGTTACAATTGAACATCAACTTCTCGTCGCGTACATCGTCGATGGATGTTCAAAGAAATTTCGAGTCCAATGTGGAAAAACGTACGAAGGATACGTTCGGTCCACCGCCTGGCAAGAAACTCGTTGTTTTTATTGATGATTTAAATATGCCGAAAGTTGATACCTATGGTACACAACAACCGATTGCTTTGTTGAAGTTATTATTAGAAAAAGGTGGTATGTACGATCGTGGCAAAGATCTCAATTGGAAGAAATATCAAGATATGATTTTCATTGCTGCTATGGGCAAAGTTTGTGATTTCAAATCATCGAATTTTCTTGAAAATTGTGGTTTTGTAGCCTGGCGGTGGAAGAAATGATGTTGATCCTCGATTTATTTCATTATTCAATGTTTTTAACATCACATTTCCATCAGAAGAATCTCTATTTCTCATTTATAATTCAATTCTCGAAGGTCATTTACAACCATTCAATAAAGATGTTCAAGATATCGCACCGAATCTAACACGAATGACCATGGAACTTTATCAGTAACTATCAAAAATAAAATTCAAACTTGACTTATTTACTTTTCTTTTGTGTTTTTTTTTCTAAAGTTCACTTCTCGATTCTTTACCACCGACGCCATCGAAGTTTCATTATATTTTCAATCTTCGAGATCTAAGTCGAATTTTCAACGGTCTCGTTTTGACGATTCCTGATAAATTTGATTCAGCTGCTAAATTGGCACGTGTATGGAGAAATGAATGTTTACGTGTTATCTACGATCGTTTGATCGATACAACCGATCGAAAAATTGTCGACGTAAATTTTATTTCTGAAAACATTTCTATGAAAGTCGTTTATTTTGAAATTATTTAGGAAAAACTACAAAGTTTAATTAACGATCAAGCACCATTGAAATCTCAGAGTGAATATATCTTTCGAGAACCATCACTGTTCGGTGATTATCGAACAGCTTTGGATATGGGTGAAGCGAGAATTTATGAAGATCTTCAAGATTACGAAGCAGCAAAGAATATATTCGACGAAGTAGAATCTCTTGTTTGAACTTTGTGGTTCGATCTTTCCGTTTGTTTGACAGATTCTCGCCGAATACAATGAACAAAATACACGAATGAATTTAGTTCTATTCGAAGATGCACTCGAACATTTAACACGTATTCATCGTGTTATTCGTATGGACAAAGGCAATGCACTATTAGTTGGTGTCGGTGGAAGTGGAAAAGCTTCATGTAGGAAAAGATTGTTTGAAAAAGGAGATTTATGTTTTGTTTTGTTTTGAAGTAACACGTTTGGCATCATTTGCAGCTGGTTGTGAAATATTTGAAATCAAATTAAGTCGAGGCTATAGTGAAACACATTTTCGAGAAGATTTGAAAATTCTTTATAATAAACTCGGTATTGAAAATAAGAAAATTGTCTTCATGTTCGGTGATCAACATGTTGCTGAAGAAGGTAAGAACATATTCTCGTCCATGTTCGATTCAAAACTAAATATTGAATATTTTTCAAAGGATTTTTGGAATTAATTAATAATATGTTGACAACTGGTATGGTACCTGCGTTATTTGCTGATGAAGAACGAGAAGGAATAATTAATAATGTAACCGATATGAAACTCGTTTTTGCCTGGAAAAACTGACATTGATATTCTAGATTCGAGATGAAGCCATGAAAAACGGTGCAAGTCCAGCTAAAGAAAGTATTTGGCAATATTTCGTTACGAAATGTTCAGTGAATTTACATGTCGTCTTGTGCATGTCACCAACTGGCGATACATTACGTACACGTTGTCGTAACTTTCCAGGTAATTATCAACAAATCTCAATAAAATCTCCATTGAAATGTGATTTTATTTAGGTTTGATCAACAATGCTATTATCGATTGGTTCTTACCTTGGCCTGAACAGGCTCTTTTTGCTGTATCAACTTCACTTTTATCTGAAGATGTAAGTATTCTATTCGAAATCGGTAGTAGATTCTATTTCATATATCAATGCACATATCGTCTAGTTGATGTATTCACCTATAGGAAAACGTTTTGTGAGTAAAGCTAAGAAATCTTTGCTCAGCTATTGCCTATTCTCGCTAATTTTCTCGATTTTTGCATTCGAAATTGTTTTATTTTGAAATAGAATGAATTTATTCCGAAAGAACATCGAAAATCTATCGTTGCGCATATGGTTATGGTTCATCAATCAGTCGAACATTACAGTGAACAATTCGCCAAGAAACTTCGTCGACATAATTTTACAACACCAAAGAATTATCTTGATTTTATTTCGACTTATTTGAAATTATTAGAACGAAAAAACAAAGAGAATTTAGCTCAAGTTTGTTTGTTTGTTTGTTTAATTGATTGATGATTGTTTTTCGTTTTCAGCAACAACGTCTTGCTGGTGGTCTCGAGAAAATCGACGAAGCTCAAATTGAATTAAAAGAACTCGATGCACGTTTACAAGTGCAACGAAAAGAAGTCGAGAAACGTTCGGAAGAATGTCGAAAATTGCTAGAAGAAATCGCTGAGAAAACAGCAACGGCTAAAGTCATGGAAGGAGAAGCTATTGAAAAGAAAAATTCACTCGATGTCAAACAAGCCGAAATCAGTGTGAAAAAAGTTCGTTGTTTTTTTTGTTTTTCGAGCAAAAGAAAAAATTACATTCGAAAATCTAGGGCGAAGCTGATATCGAATTAGCAGCAGCTTTACCTGCTCTCGAAGAAGCTCGAAAAGCTGTCCGTGAAATTACAAATAATCAAGTAGCAGAAATTCGGTAATAAAAACACGAGAAATTCTATTTGAAAAATAAAACACGAATTTGTTTGTGTTATTCAGAGGTTTCAAACAACCAGCTGTGCCTGTTGCTACTGTTTGCCGTGCTGTACTAGCCATTCTACGTCCGCAAAGTGCTGATACATGGGCGGAATGTCAAGCAATGATGGCTGGTAAGAATTATATCTTTTTCTCTTTGATTTTATCATTTGGATGTATTTGTTAGATGTTGGTTTCTTGAGACAATTGCTTGATGTCGCAATTGAAAAACTCTCGGTTTCAGCTGAAAGAAAATTGAAAACAATTATCGATATGCTCGAAGAGAATCTTTTGAAAGATGTTGGTGGTACAGTGCCTGATCCGGAGAAACGTAATGAATTTCTTCTTGAATTAATGAAGAAAAAATCAGTGGCTGGTGCTGGAATGTTTAAATATTCTCAAAATGTTTTGAATTGCGTTCGGGTCTATCGAGTTGTCAAACCAAAATCAGATTTAGTCATGGTAAAAACTCGTCGAAAATATTTTTATTTGAGAAAAAAAAACGAGAACATTGTGCTTTTTAGCGTTTACAAGCCGAAGCTAAACGTGCTACGGATGAATTGAATAGTACACAACAACAAATCAGTGATCTACAAAAGACATTAGCAGATCTGAATAAAACCTACGAAGAAGCTATGGAAAAGAAACGTGTCATCGAAGAAGAAACAGCGATTATGGAACGACGAAAAATCGGTTTGATTCTCGTCGAAATCTCTTGATCATTTCATTTGACTTTCGTTTTCTTTAGCTGCTGATAAACTTATTTCTGGTTTATCTTCGGAGAAACAACGGTAATCAAACTTTAATTTTATTCTTCTTTCTTCAATAATGCTCCTTCTAGTTGGACAAATGATCTCAACGAGCTCAAGCAAAAACTTCTTCGTTTATTAGGTGATACTCTCATTTGTGCATCGTTTCTCGCCTATGTCGGCGCATTTACTTTTGAATTTCGTCATGAATTACTTCGTAATCAATGGGAAAAGGATCTACTCGAAAAAGAAATTCCTCTTTCACAACCAATTCGACTCGATGAACTCCTGACAAGTGATGTCGAAATTTCGAAATGGACAAGTGAAGGTCTACCACCGGACGAATTGTCCGTTCAAAACGGTATTCTAACAACTCAATCGAGTCGTTTTCCGTACTGCATCGATCCACAACAACAAGCTTTGAAATGGATTAAAAAACGCGAAGAGAAAAATAATTTGAAAATCTTAACTTTTCACGATAGTGACTTTTTGAAACACTTGGAAATGTCGATTAAATATGGTTTTCCAATCTTATTTCAAGATTGCGATGAATACATCGATCCGGTTATCGATAATGTTCTTGAGAAAAATGTTCGTGGTGTCGAAGGTCGAGAATTCGTTGTTCTTGGAGACAAAGAAGTCGATTACGATAAATCATTTCGACTTTATCTCACATCGAAATTGCCCAATCCACGTTTAACACCTGCACATTTCGGTAAATCTATGGTCATCAATTATACAGTTACATTGAAAGGCTTAGAAGATCAATTGTTAGCTGTTATTGTTAAAAATGAACGAAGAGAATTGGAAGAACAACGTGAACGTTTAATTCAAGAAATGTCAATTAATAAGAAACTATTGAAAGATTTGGAAGATGCACTCCTAAGAGAATTAGCGAATTCAACTGGAAATATGTTAGATAACGTGGAATTGATTTCGACATTGGATGAAACGAAATCCAAAGCTGATGAAGTCAATGAAAAGTAAGAGAATTGTGATGAAAGAATTTTCTTCCATTGACTTGATTCTATATTCGATTAGACTTCGTCTTGCTTCGAAAACTTCGAAAGATATCGAAAAACTTCGTGATGGTTATCGTCCAGCAGCGAAACGTGGTGCCATTCTCTTCTTCGTTCTTTCTGAAATGTCATTAATCAACACAATGTATCAATATTCTCTCACAAGTTATCTTGAAGTATTCGAATTTTCACTTCGTAAATCGATACCTGATCCAAATCTCGAACGTCGTTTGAAAAATATCATGAATACATTGACATTAAATGTTTACAATTACGGTTGTACGGGCATATTTGAAAAACACAAACTATTGTTTTCATTCGATATAACAATTAAATTAGAACAAGATCGAGGAAATTTAAGTCAAGATGAATTAGACTTTTTCATCAAAGGAAATCTATCGTTAGAAAAATCGAAACGAAAGAAACCATTTCTGTGGATTCACGATTCAACTTGGGAAGATTGTGTACGATTATCGAGAGACTTTCAAACTTTCGCTACTCTATTAGATGATATTGAAAATAATGAAAACGTTTGGAAAAAGGTTTGAAAGAAAGAAAGAAAATAAAAAAACATATATTTATATATATTTCTTCTAGTGGTTCGATAGCGATTCGCCCGAACAAGAGGAACACTTTCCTATGGATTACAGTCAACGTTTGACAGCTTTTCAATATTTAATGTTACTACGATGTTTCCGTGTCGATCGAATTTACTTAGCTATCACACAATATGTGACGAAAATCATGAGCGATCAATTCGTTACACCGCCAGTTATTCATTTCGAAGCTATTTGGGAACAAAGTACACCGGTATCACCGATTATATTCATTTTGAGTCCAGGTAGTGATCCAACAACTGATCTATTAAAATTAGCCGAACGAATGGAATTCGGTGTTTCGAAAGTCAAAATCTTGGCTATGGGTCAAGGACAAGAAAAAGTATTTCATTTTGACTTTTTTCTTTAAAAAAAAAACAACTTTATTTTGATTGTTTAGCCGGCAATTAGTTATATGGAACAAGCTATTAGTCGTGGTTATTGGCTGATGTTACAAAATTGCCATTTATTAGTTAAATGGTTACTTGAACTCGAAAAACAATTAGATAAAATCTCGAAACCGCATCCTGACTTTCGTCTATGGTTAACAACTGAACCAACACCGAAATTTCCTATTGGTATTCTTCAACGTTCACTAAAAGTCGTTACTGAACCACCTAATGGTTTGAAACTCAATCTACGTAATACGTACTTCAAAATCGCCGGTCAACAATTCAACGATTGTCCAAGTGACGCATTCCCATCGCTGGTGTTCGTCTTGGCATTTTTCCATGCTGTCGTTCAAGAACGACGAAAATACGATAAAATCGGCTGGAATGTTTCCTACGATTTCAACGAATCGGACTTTCGTGTTTGCATGTTAATTCTCAATACTTATCTGACCAAAGCCGTTGCAAACAACGATCCTAAACTCCCATGGGGCTCATTGAAATACCTCATTGGCGAAGTAAAATCTTTGTTTCTCTCAAAATCTTTCGATTTTTTTACAAAATAAACTTAGGTTATGTACGGTGGTCGAGCTATTGACGATTTCGATCGACGTGTTCTACGTACCTATATGAATGAATATATGGGAGATTTCATTTTCGATACATTTCAACCATTCTATTTCCATCGAACGGACGATGTTGCTTACTACATTCCGACAGCAAATCAAGAACAAGCTCCAGCTACGGGTCTACCACCGAAAGAAGCGTCATTAGGTAAGCAAAAGCAGTTGTTTTGTCGCTTTGCTTGATATATTTTTAATTTTGAAATTGAATGTCGTTTTTCAGAAGCATCGAAACGTAAGTAAATCTATTATCGAATGTCGACATAGTTGCATGAAATGAATACTTCTCCTAATTATTCACTACGAATCTTCTTCTGACTGTTTTTGTTTTTGATCTCATTGAACACTCTTTTTTCTACACATTCTTAAACAGGAACATTACGTAAAATATCGAAAAGTAACGATGCATTCTGTTGTCTCCGTATCACTTCATTTATCATTCATTCATTCATTTATTCGTTGAGCACTTCGCAAACGATTCTTGATTTCATTCTTCGAAAACTAATTTTAATATTTTCTTGTATCTTTATTAAATAGAATATATCGAATCACTACCATTAACAAACACACCGGAAGTATTCGGTTTGCATCCCAATGCTGAAATTGGATATTATACAAAAGCAGCCAGAGATATGTGGGAACAATTGATTGAATTACAACCTCAATCAAGTAAAAACTTTCGTTTAAAAAAAATGTTTTTTTTTGTCACGAAACAAAATTGTCTCTAGGCGAAGCAAGTGGTGGTATGAGTCGAGATGAATATATCGACAATGTTGCTGCTGATATTCTCAAATTGATTCCACAACAATACGATGTTACCAAAGTTTGGAAGAAATTCGGTGGCGAAACTATTTCACCGACATCGGTCGTACTTTTACAAGAACTCGATCGATTCAATAATTTAACAATCACAATGTCACGATCATTGACAACATTACGACGAGCATTGAAAGGTGAAGTCGGTATGTCGAACGAATTAGACGATCTTTCCCGAGCACTTTACAATGGTCAATTACCACCGATGTGGAGACGTTTAGCACCGGCAACGAAGAAAAATCTCGCAAATTGGATGAATCATTTTCTTCGTCGAAATCAACTCTACAGTGGATGGGTAAAGTTATTCATAAAATTTGTATTTAGTTTTTAGAATTTTCATGTTTTTTCAATTAGATTAATGATGGCGAACCAAATGTTGTTTGGTTGTCAGGTCTTCATATACCTGAATCGTATTTAACTGCACTTGTTCAAGCAACATGTCGAAAGAATGGTTGGCCATTAGATAAATCAACACTGTATACTCAAGTTACCGAATGGGAAACGCCAGAAGATGTTAGTGAACGAGCACATCAAGGTTGTTTTGTTACAGGTCTCTATCTCGAAGGTGCATCATGGGATGTACATAAACGTTGTTTAACAAGACAAAAACCGAAAGTTTTAATACAAGAACTACCAGTTATGAAAGTTATTCCAATTGAATCTCATAAACTTAAACTTCAAGTACAGCGAAAACATTGAATTCATCATTTGCATTTTTCTTTTCTTTTAAGAATACTTTTCGATGTCCAGTTTATGTTACAAGTGATCGACGTAATGCTATGGGTGTAGGTCTAGTCTTCGAAGCTGATTTAGCTACTCATGAGCATATTAGTAAATGGGTTTTACAAGGAGTCTGTTTGATTCTCAATACAGATTAAAAACAAGAACACAAAAAAAAACATTTTTGTATCATTTGAATGTTGTTTTGATAAACGTTGCATGTGTTTTCTAATCTGAATAAACTATTTTGTTGAATTGATTCGCACAAATAAGCAGGTGTACGGAAAATAAGATCGATAGTGCTATCGATATCGCTTTTTTTTGTTGAGTAGCTTTTTTTGTCTCTCACTTCAATATTGACACAATGTTTGATAGAAGACCATCTGTTCACGATGTTTGACATTCTGTTCTCACTTATTTCCGCTTAGTAGACAAACACTTATCCAATGATCTATGATTTTCTCATATTAAACATTCTTGTCAATTGTATTTTCCAATTAACTACGTTTTTCTTTTCTTTTTTTTTGTATTCAAATGATTGAACTATCCTATAACGGATTTTTATCTTCATCGTTAATCGTTAATCAATCAGGATTTTTGAGTTTTTAATCCATCTTCTGATCTTTCTCACGGTATTCAGTGATGATTATTGGCATCATCATCGATTGTTCTCATTCATTGTCTATTTTCTATCAGTACTTGACCTCTAATTCTTTTCTGTTAGTTGTTACCTTTCTGTCTTTGTCTTTTATGAAATGAAATTGAATAGTTTCGAAGAACGCAAGAGAAAACAAAAATATATCGGATTGTTTTCTTTCGTTTGCTTCGATAAATCTCTCAAAACACTTGACAAACATGTTCGAGACAATATTCAAAAGAATTTTAATTCTGTTGTTATACGATTGAAAGGAACAATTATTTATCATTTTCATCGAACTTGTTATCAAAATATGAAAGGAATTGTTTGGAAAAATAATCATTTTTGAAGTAGCATGATTTTAAATATGATGCTGATTTAATTCGAGTAACACTTCGATTAATCCATCAAAAAGAAGAAGAAGAAGAAGAAAAAAATCAAATGACTTCATCATGAACTGCTTTACGTCGATTCATTCAATCATTAAATTCGCTTGTGTGTGAACAATCTGCTTCTTACGGAGATTTGCTCTCTTTTTTTGTCAAGTAATTAGGTGTCAACTTGTTTGATAGATTCACGCCTTTTCTTTTTCTCTTATTCCAGCCGACATACGGCATCATGATGACTTCAAACATTGACAAAAAAAAAAGAAAAGAAATGAAATGTCTAAATATGAGAACGTATTTAATATCAATGATTATCACTGATGTCGGCAATATACGAATGAATTACGTCATTTTCATATCTTATATATTGGAGTGGCACGACATATTTTCACCGAAGACATTTGAAATAAGACACATGAATATAATTATTATAGTTCAATGTTAAAATCTCCTTTTTAGTTGAGATATGATCAATGAAGTAGACATGATTTGAGAACTAAAAAGAATTGTCGACGAACGAGCGATAAGCATCAATACAACGTTGATTCGTCAATTGTCTTTAATCGTTTCCTCCCTTTCACATACGCATACACACGACCATCTTCAAACGTGAACACTCAATTGACTACGAAGGAGTGCGCGTTCGGTTAGTTGCGAGCGCACACATTTATAGTATGGACACATACTAAATAATTCATAGTTACTGCTTTAGCAGTAAACACACATGCACACTGATGATGAACAATCAATGACACTTTTATGCCGGCAAAGAAGAAGAGTTTTCCTGTGCGTATGTGCATCATTATTATCCACCGGTGAAGAAAAAGAAAGAAAGAAAGAAAAGACGGGCAGGTGAAAAAAAGAAAGTCAAGAAGCAGAACAAAAAGATGAGAAAGCGCATTGAAGCAAACATTACAATCGTTCTCAACTAATTGCGACCAAATGTCTTTTTTTTTGAAAAAAAAATGAGAATAAGAGAAAGGAAAAGAAAACATGATAACTATCGTTTTCGAGACAAACATCATCAAGCAAACTTCAGGTGTCACCATTGAGTTGACTGTGAAAATGAACAAATTTACACAGACGGTGACGACAACGGCGATTCTTTTTTTTCCTAACATTCAATATTAGTTTAAATATATGCGCTCATTAGTATCTATATACACACAGCGGCATGAAAAAGAAAAAGTTGTTAACTGAGATCGGGACGATTTCCCTGATGCATATGCACTTTGCATGTTTCAATTAATCATTGAAGTTAAAACTCAACCAAAATACATAACAAATTGTCTCTTGTGTGCAGATTTACTTGTTATTCTCTGTTCGATTAGTGCAAATCGTAATGAAAAGATCGATATATATCTGAACAAAATCATCAGGTTTCTTTCTTTTTCTCTTGTTCTATATTCGTACGATTTGCTTGCTAAATTAAAAATAGTTTCCTGTTGATCGCGTGATTCTAATTCGATTTTGATAAAAAAAAATAAATTTCTCTTTCTTCTCTATATTTCCACTCATCATCTTGAAAATGAAGAAAACGTGCTTTTCAAATATTTATATTATATTGAAGATGTGACATGATAGATTGGATGGATTGATGATGAACTCGGAACGTTTTTCTTCTTCTGCTGCTGCTTTTTTTTATTCATTGACTTTCGGTCAAGTTAAATTTTTTTGTCTGGTCTGCTCTATTTCTCTTGAATATTTATTTTCTATTATTGATAAGGTGCTCTCTCGTGCGCGCGCGTCCGTCGTCATCACCGTGTGTTCAAGCTCTCAGAAAGAGAGTGAAATCATTAAGATCGAATGACATCTTCACTTTTCAACGATTTCTTTTTTTACTTTACTTGCTCGATTATCAGTTCATTCTCGCTCTCTCCCTCTCTCTCTCTTCCCGTTCGTCGAGAAGAAGATGGTTTCGGCTACCGATCGATAGAGAAGAGAAAGAAAAAAAAAGATCACTAAAATCTTGACAAACGGTAGTTACTACTATCGTTGCTGTTGTTGTTGCTGTTGCCTCCCCTCCTCCTCTTCTTCTTCTTCATTCTCGTCGTCCTACTTCATTTTCTCCATCTCGTTTTCTCTTGTGCGTTTGGTTTTTACTTTTTATTCATTCATTCATTCATTCAGCGAGTATTATTTTTTTTATTTGATAGTAGAAGTAACAGTAAAAAATGATTTCCCCACTCGTCCCTCCTTCTCTTTCGTCTTCATTTTCTTCCCTTCTCTTCTCGTCCGTCGTTTTGTTCTGATGTAGTAATAAAGCTGCTT
>ERZ778019.226-NODE-226-length-129229-cov-12.976985_pt1 | contig 129229 bp, 147 predicted proteins | sample MGYA00375749_ERZ778019 | MGnify/ENA primary metagenome ERZ778019 (study PRJEB29350, sample SAMN05389821) | bioreactor metagenome | isolation source: Ammonium sulfate bioreactor | place: South Africa: University of Cape Town | collected 2014-03-17 ... | reverse complement strand
GGTAACGAACGTTTCCGTTGCCCAGAATCACTCTTTCAACCATCATTTTTGGTACATTCATTTTTCTTTTCTTTTCTTTTCATTCGTATTAATTCTCTCTCTCTTACTCTAGGGTATGGAAGTTGCTGGTATTCATGAAACAACATTCAACTCGATCATGAAATGCGATATCGATATCCGTAAAGATTTATATGCTAACACAGTCTTATCAGGTGGTACTTCAATGTACCCTGGTATTGCTGATCGTATGCAAAAAGAAATCACTGCCTTAGCACCATCGACAATGAAAATCAAAATCATTGCTCCACCTGAACGTAAATATTCAGTCTGGATTGGTGGTTCAATTTTGGCTTCACTTTCGACCTTTCAACAAATGTGGATCTCGAAACAAGAATACGATGAAGCTGGTCCATCAATTGTTCATCGTAAATGCTTTTAAATCAACCTTATGCCAATTGCACGTCTACACCAAATATCTTCTTCTTCTTTTTTTTTCTCCTTTTTTCAAACGATGTGCCATCATAACCTTTCTTCTTCTTCTTCTTCTTTTGCCCCGTTTTTAATTAACAATTTTGTGCAATGACAATAGCATATATTCACAAGTTTGTTTTTTTTTGATGAAAAAAAATACAACTCAATTACCTACCTTTTCTTTGAATGGAACGAAAAACAAAATTGCCTAATCTCTTTCGCGACTCTATCGAATTAACACTAACGAGTCGAACATATAATTATTCGAATTATACGATAAGAATCATGATGTAATTGATTTGAATATTATTTGACTCGTTCGATTGTAAAATAAAGAACGACGTCTGTTGTATGTCTACAAGTGCCATAGAAACAAAGACTTGCTTTTATTTATGTTCGTTTCTCTCGCGGGTACGTATATGTACATTGGATCAAGCTTTCATTTACTCATTTTCTTTTCGATCTCTCTTTTGCGTACGTACGTATTTTCAAGAGAGAAAAACGATTGTGTTCTTCTGATCGGCAGACATCGAGCATTGGCAAACAAAAAGAGAAGAAAAAAAAACTGAAGTGAAGTAATAGAGATTTTTCTTCGTCGTCGTCTTCTTCTTCTTCTTCTTCTCATCGGATACCTTTCGGTCTTCTTTCGTCTGATTATTGAAGTAAGAGAACGGAACGAAAATTTAATGCTAGTAAGAAAAAAAACGAGAGAGACAGAGAGAGAGAGAGAAAAAAAACTGCCACCTACACATAAGAAGCAATGCGTGAGCTTCTTCCTCACCGTATAAATGTATATGTTTATTTGACAAGTATGACGTGACTTCAAAAATAGAATTTAATCGAGTGAAAATAACAAAATACAATGGTCAATTCATTTATTCGCAAAATGTCTCTATTTTTTCATCGAACACGTTTAAAATCTCGTTATATCCTATCAATTCTCGTCGGTTTAACACTTGGTTTCGCATTAAGTCTTGCTTGTTTACCTATTATGACCATTTGTGATAATTCACTAAACAGTCAAATTGATTCATCAATCAACATGCCTCTACATAATGAATCATATTCAATTCGAAATCGTTTCGATCCACTCGGTATTTTAATTCGTCATGTTCGATCGGTGGCCGACGTTACACTTGTCGACTATGGAAGTAAAGATTACGAACCTAAGATTCATCCGTTACAACAAGCATCGTTTGGCAAATCGAATAGTGTCAATAAAACGATTGCTACATCGACACGTTCATCGAATCAAGCGAAATTAACTCGACCACGTTATATAGCCGATGAATTAGGTATTAAAGAAAAAGTCCTAGTCGCTGTTCTAGCTGAAACAAATCGTTTGAATACATTTGGTTTATTTTTAAATAATTCTTTGCAACATCATATCAATCGTTTACTTTTCTTTATCAATGACGATATTCAAGAATTTCCTAAAGGCATGCAAGTTGTTGCTATACATGACAAACGAACTTTTTTAAAACCATTCTATGTTTTAAAATATCTTGCTGAGAAGATGATGAAATCCTACGATTGGTTTATATTAGTACCGGATAATACGTTCATTCGAGGTTTTAAGGTAATTAGAATGAAAACTATCTTGAATATTTGTTTTTTTCTAAATTGATTTTCTAGTTAAACGAATTTCTGTATCATTTGAGTATTAATCAAGATCTTTATATGGGACAAGCATATGATGATATTCATTCAGTTTATTGTTATTTTGGTTCAGGAATTATTCTATCTGGAGTGAGAATATTTTCATTTGAAAATTTAATTCGCAAAATTTTGTTTTTGTGTGTTAATAGACTATTCTTCGAAAAATTCACGATGAATTAGATTGGTGTACGAAAAATGCTTTCTCACAAGATCTCACCGATAATCTCGGTCGATGTATTCTCAAAGCTGCCAAAGCACCTTGTGTTAATACAGCCAGTGTATGTTGTTTTTAAAGCTTTATTTTTTCGTTCTTCATTCGAATGTTTAGAATTATAAATTCACTGCTTATGTCAACTATCGATTTGAATTCGATAGTGACATTGAAAAACTGTCTCAAACCGATGAATTCAACCAAAGTTTAACTGTCCATCCAGTTAATGATTTAGAAACAATGTTAAAACTTCAGAAATATTACAATGAACTCGAAATCAATGAAATGTCAGTGAATATTAAGAAGTACGAAGAAACAATCGAACGTTTGTCTTGTCAATCGATCGAAGGTTGCGGAAATATTCCGTGGCCTGTCGGTGTTCCACCGCCATTTAAACCACCGACACGTTTCGATGTACTTCGATGGGATTATTTCAATGAAACACATTTGTTTCTAAAAAATGATAATGATTTTAGCGATCTTTTGAAAGGTAGAGAGAGAGAGAGAGTTAATTCAACAAATAATATGGAATTTAATTTTTTAGATAATGATTACGAGGATATTCATGAAGTTATTGACCATTCAATCGAACAATTACAAAAGAAATATGGATACGAGTAGGTTTTCTTTTCATTGAAAGAGAAGATACGTAAATGTTATTTTAACAGATTGAAATTTCATAAACTACTCAATGGTTATCGTCAATTTGATCCGACACGTGGCACTCATTATATTCTCGATCTTGTTCTCATCGATAATATGAAAACAGAATATATCAAACGTACGGAACTCATGCGACCATTAGGTCTAGTCGAAATGATCCCGATGCCATTCGTAACTGAAACAACGAAATTATTTCTTATCTTACCTATTCATTCCGATGAGCGATCGTTAGCTATTCGGTTTCTTCATTTTGTAAATAAGACATTATTCGATCGTGAAACACGTGATAAATTCGAACTACTTCTCACACATATTGTTACAACTAAACAAGAATATTCACAAAGTCAAAAATGGTTCGATGAACTTCGACAACAAGTCGATTTAATTCGACAAATTCGAACACAAATTACGATTACTTATCATACATATCTTCTACCATCGACAACCATTCCTCGTTATGCACAATCGATTTATCTTCTCGAATTCTTTCAAATGAAACTTCGAACAAATTCATTGATCTTTCTTACCAATCCCTATGTTGATATTGACTCAGATTTTCTCAATCGTTGCCGATTGAATGTTATCGAACATACGCAAATCTTTTTTCCTATTGCTTTCTATCAGTATCATCCGAAAATTATCGCACGAACACAACCGATTACGAATAATTCCACCATTGAATTACATAAATCACATGGTTGGTTTAACGCTTATGCGTTCGATCATGTTGGTTTACATATGAGTGACTATATTCAATTGAAAAAACTCGTTCAACAACTAAATTTAACGTTTACAAATCAAAATCTCTACGATCTATTTGTTCAATTAAGTGATTTACATGTTCTTCGTGCACCTGATCAATCATTACGTGTACATTATCATTCGATACAATGTGATTCTCTTTTACAATCAAATACAATTGAATATAATCGATGTCTGGCACAACGTGAAAAAGGTTTAGCATCGCGTAGTCAATTAGCAATGGTGATTATTGAGGATGAACAAGGACTAAATTCATCAACGAAAAAGAAATAATATTCATTCGTCTGTTTGTTTGTTTTTTGCGAAAGTCAAAGAAATAAAAAAAAAAGCTAAATAAATATTTATTTGGAATTGGAATTCTTCAACCAAGGAATAGATAAGGCATAGGTTTTATTGTTAAGAAAAAGAAATTGAATTAGATATTTGTTGAACATTCTTGACATGAACATGCGTGAATTTTGGCATAGGATTTCTCCTCAAAGTAGAATTTGGTCGCTTCATTTTCTATTCGTTGACATTGCACGGTTACATTCTCGAAGATAACCTTCGATGGTGAACAACAACGACATATCATACCGGATATACATGTACCTAAACATTGCTGACGAGCAATGGGTTCGACGGATATGCAATCGCCGATGGAGAGTTGTTCCATTGGAAGTTCATGAACAGAACACGGTTCCGTTTCTAATAAAAAAAACAATAGTAATCATAATAATAGAAAAAAATGAATGTTCTCTGCATACTATTTGTTCGTTGACATGTACCACAACATTCTCCGTCTGTTGCTGGAAGATATTCATAAACAGTAAATGGATCCGTTGATAGATTCGAGCAGATTGAGGGTGTTATTGCACATTGAATGTGACATGTTTCTTGTCCAGTAATGGAATCACATGAACATTGTTCGCAACCTTTTTTATACGATGTTTCATTTGTCGAACAACTACGATGGTCGTAGTCGAGTTCAATTGATTTGCCTTGACATGTTCGAGAACGATAACGTGTTTGTGTGCCATTACATTTGTCGGAACAGATACCAAATGGACTCCATTCGCTCCATGGACACGGAGAACAATTCGATGTCGAAGGTTGACAATTGAGACAACCATTTGAACATAAACAATCTTCGCATCTATTTGAATCGGTCATACGTTGACCGTCAACAAGATTTGATTTTCCATCCGATGTCGGACATAAACATTGATTCAAGTCAATACATTGATTGAATCCGTTGAGAACCAATGGTTCTGGACAGACACAGCCCGGTATACAAACGGAAGGTTCATTACACGATCGACAAGTTAATGTCTGACATGTATGACCACATGCATTACTACAATTACTCATAATCATTCCATTCGTACAGATAGTTTGATCAGCTAAAATTAATTCTCAAGATTTGTTTTTAAAATGAAATTTCTATTTCACTTACGACATGTATTTGTGTTACAAGGTTCAATTTGTTTCTTATCGCCTTGACATGTTAATTCTTGTTGACATTGACTCGTACTATTCAAACAAATTCGAGAACGTACTCGTTCACCTCCGTTACATGTTCGACTACAATTCGACCACGAACTCCAATCAGACCAGTTCGGTCGACTTTCATCTGACATACAACATTGAGGATTACAATCACGAGTTTCTTCTAATTCATCTGTACAATTCGGCTGTACGGATAGATAAGATCTCGAACGTGTTTGACTTCCAAGACCGCATGATTTCGAACAACGAGTCCATTTGGACCATGGCGACAGTTTACATGTACCAAAACAGGGTGGAGTTTGACATGAACGTTGTTCAGTTTGAGGTTTACATAAATGTGACCCAAGAAATAAACGTAATGGCGATCGTTGGCGAGTTTGAAAACCTTGTTGAGCTTTATTTGTACAATTACCTTGACATGGACTCCATGGTGACCAGGAGAGATAGACACATTTATCTAAGAAATGTTGTTTTTTTTGTTATTGGCGTCAAAGTGTGATCGAATTAACTCACATTCACAATCAGGAGATCGTCGAATATCTAAACCGACATTAGAACAAATCAATTGTAAACAATTATCTGCATAAACAATTGTTTCAGTATCTAAACTATCTCCAATATGCACAGCTTGTTGTCCATCTTTCAAATAGCCAACAATATCTTTGAAAACAAATATTTTATCACACATCATCATCATCATACTCATTGAAATTATTTACTATTAATTGGTACTTGTTGACCAGTAGCTTCCGTATAGAACTCCTTTGTCATGACGCACGTACACGGTTGTAATTGACACATACGATAATCAAATAGAGAATCATTACATGCCGAGCCTGATAGTCGATTTCGTGCACGTATTTGAACGCCATTACCACAGCTAACTGAACAATGGCCCCAACGAGTCCATTCTGAATAACTGCAATTTGCTGGTGGACTTGTTACATTCGTTCGATACGAACTTGTTGTTCCTCTTGTTGGCAATGACGTATATCTCACTGAACTTCGATAGAAACATCCATTTGTGTAGATTCTCACTTGTCGAGGTGGTCGACCATCGATCGTATCCAAAAGAAAGATTCGAATGGCCGATGAATGTACTGGTGGAAAGCCTGTCAAACGTGGATTCGGATTATTGGTTTTCGTTTTTGATGATGTCAATGTGTACAATAAACCATTGGGTACTTCAACCAATTGTACACGTATTCGATAGACATTACTCGATCGAATGCCGACTTCATATAAACGACCGATAATACCCGGTGGAAAAACAATTTCAATCATGATGGGAAATGTTGTTTCAGCATAGGAAATCCCGAGACTGTTAGTAAAGAGATTTTGGAAATGACCACCGATTGGAAGTGGTGTTCCAGTAATGTAAGGATTTAGAAGTCGACTAGCAAGAATATTTGAATGAATGCACGAAACTAAACAAAGAGACAGAGGGTGAAAAACAACAAAAAAAAGTAAAGCAGAGATAATAGAACCTGTCCACCAAGCGTATTTCCAAGCTGTAATAATTGTTTTCGTTCGTTGAAGTCGATCGAAACAACCGATGATTGACCAACTAATTTGACTATCGTTGATTTCTCCTTTCAAAATAGTTATTTTCAAATATTTAACATGCATTGGATACGATGGTACAAAGAGATTTGAATTAATTGTTTCGAGTCGTCGTGCAGTTAGATCGAAATGTTTTAATAATCGATGTTTTATATCCAAGAATTCCAATCGAATTTGTTTAATAGCATGTTGATTATTTCCAAGAGATATATTTTGAATATTTCGAATGAAAACCTTTCGATTAAATTCGAGAATAAAAAACTTCGAGTTATTGTTTGATTCACTTGAATTGTATATTCCTGGCAGACTGATTGTACCACCAATTCGATCGAGTATTCGTTTTCTATATTGTTCATTCATTAAATCAATCAAACGGCAATAACCGATAGATTTTCTTGTCGAGGATGTTGATTTTGTTAATTGGTAACCTGGAATCTTAAAGAAACATCCATAAAGAGACAATTTCACTCGTCGAATTGTTTGATTATCGGTTGTTTCGAGAAAAACAACACGAATCATTGCAACATTATCAATCGAAATCGATCGATTTCCATCATTAGTATTCAATATACGTTCATCAATGACTTGATTATCAACATCGAAGAAAGTCACATGAAATGTTTTTATATTATGTTCATTGCCAATGATAGTTAGATTTTCGATATGACCGATGACACCAGGTTGAAATGCGAGATCAATAGTTGAATTGAATGATAGACCAGTCGAAGAAAATAAACCAAGATTTTCGTAGCCATTGATTAATCGAAGAATCTTTCGTCGATTTTCATCGGTCATTGCATCGAGATAGGTGCATTGCTTTTGAGGTGATTGAGTTGTTGTTGAGCTTCGTGTTGACGGGATTGTTGTTGTTCGTCGACGTGTTGGTAGAATACCAAAACAGCCTTTGACAATCAAACGAATATTTCTCGGTGGTTGATTATCATTTGTTTCGAGATAAGTTATTCGTATAGCTGCAATAGCAACTTCAGTTAAACCGCTGACAGTTAGATTTTCATCGGATTCAATTGTTTGAACAATTGATTTGTAATCATCGATAAGATCAATACGAAATCGTTTGACATTTGTTGAGAAATTCGAAAGAGAAACTGAATGTAATTCGGCATAGACTGTTGTCTTGAGAATCATGAGAAAATAGATTGATGATTGCTGAGATGTATAGGAAATTGTTGCTGTTTGATTGAAATAATCAGCTAGTCGATTAGTTGGCAATGTTCCTGTAATTGATTCAATGAGAATAGTCGAATCAAGTTTATTCATCATATCGATTTCTTGACATTGAGGAACGGTTACTATTGGTGGTCGAGTGCTAGTTGGTGGTTTAGTTGTAGCACCGAGATTAATGCCGAAACATCCATCGATATTTAAAAGAATGTTTTTCGGTGTTTGTCCATCGATTGTTTGTAGATAAGTGATTTTTAGAGCACCGATAGGAAAATCGAAATGAAGGTTCGACTGATTTTGTTGTCGATCGACAAGAATTGTTTGTAAAATCGTTTGATCGAAATCAATCAGATCGATTTGATACAATCGAACATTTGTATCGTTGTCGATCAATGAAATTGATTTCAAATCAACATAAATATTATTTTTAAAAACGATGATAAACGTTGGCGAATTGGTCGAATAGGAAATCAAAGTTTGACCATCGAAATAATCCGAAATCGATGATGAACTCGGGTTCGTACCGGCAATGTACGCAACAGCTTGTGTAGCAACATGTTTATTTGACATTAAATTCACATTGTGACAAGGAGTACTTGTTATTGGAATAGTCGGTCGAACGGTTGTTGTTGTTGATACGGGTTCAATACCGAAACAACCTCGAATCGAGAGACGAATGTTTTTTGCTGATTTTCCATCGAATGTTTCTTCGATTGTGAATTTTATCGAACCAACTCCAATGACAGGTGCATTGCTCAGTTGATTCGTTGAATAGTCGATTGTTAAATTTCGAATTAATAAATGATTTTCATCAAGATATTCAATACGAAGACGTTTGACATTGTTCGATGTTAAATTCACCGATTTCAAATAAACGAATAAATTCGATTTGAAAATAATGAATAAAACACTCTTATTATTTAGATTTTCAGGATAGAAAATCGATTTGCCATGAATCAAATCTACTAGCGATGTTCCCATACCATCAGGATTCGTACCACTAAGTCCAGCAAGTGTTTTTTCGCTGTATGGTTGTTGCATTGCATCGATATCGATACAATGATCTGGAGTAACCGGTGTTGTGCTCGGCGGGACGGTGGCCGGCGTTGTGGTAATGGCAGTGGTTGATCGAGATGTTTGGATGAAAATTTCTTTAACACAAGCGTCGATTGAAAGACGAATGTCTTTGGGTGGTTGATTGTCTTGTGTCTGTAAAAATGTCAATCGAATGCCAGCTAAGACAATCGATGGTAGAGATTCTAAATTGATAGTCATCGATGAGGATTCGATTTTATATTGAACAAAATTTTCATTATTAAGTAATTCAACACGAAATCGTTTGAGATTTGTTGTTGATGAAAGAATTGAAATTGTATTGAGATAAATGAGAATATTCGAGCGAAAGACAATATCAATCGATGGCGAGAAATCAGAAAATGTTATCCCTGTTCGACCGATTTCACCGAGACGGCCTTCGATTAATTGACTTGATGAAGTAACACCAACAATAATACGACTATCGTTCATCAATTCCATTCGATCGCATTGACCTGAAAAACAAAGAGTTAAAATGCAAAACAAAAAGACAAATAATTTACGTGGTCGAACGGTTGTTGTTGTCGTTGGTGCGGGGGTAGTAGTTGTCGTCTGCGTTGTTGGAGTCGATGGAAACGTATGAAAACAACCAACAATCGAGAAAATAAGTCCACGAACTGGTAGATTATCGATTGTATTTAAAACTGTAAGTTGTACTGTTGACACAAACAAAGCATTCGAAATAACAAGTCGATTCTCGGGATAGATTGTTTGATTCGAGAAAAGTAAATCATTATTGTAATCGAATAGATCGATTTGAAATTGTTTGATGTTATTCTTTTTTGAATTGATTAAAACAATTTCATCAAGTTGACCAACAACGTTCGATTGAAAACGAATTCGAACAACGGGCGTCCGACTTGCGTAGTGAACACCCGTTTTGCCTGGTTCGATGAAATTCACATAGGTGAAATTAGATAGTGGTTGTGTGCCTTCGATTTGTCCGATGATTTTGTATGCATATTGTGGATCGAGTGCATTCGCACGAAAACATACGGCTTTTGTTGTTGTTGTGATTGGTGCGATCGTTGCAGTTGTGAGTTTTTCAATTGGTTTTCTTCGATAGAAACAACCTTTGACTGAAACTGTGACATTGTATGGTGCGTAATTATCACTCGTTTGTACGATTGTTATTCGAATGAATCGAATGTGAATTTTTTTTGTTGAATTTAATGAAATTTTCATGGTGTTTGTTGGCTTGGAAAATAATCGTTTATGATTTTGATCGAATAGTTCGACGATGATCTGTCGAACATTGGTTCGATTGAGTTCAAAATCAGGAATAGATATTTCATATAAACGTGAGAGAATATATCGATGAAAACGAATATCAATGACGGCTTGAGATGTATTGTAAGTAACTCCACCATAGTTTTGTAAGTAATGACCGTAAGTGAGGTTAAACGGACGTGTACCACCGAGTTTAGCAATGAGACGAGTTGTATAATGCGAATCCATTGCATCGATTTGTTTGCAAGTTTCTTTCGGTTGAGGAAATTGAGTTTGTTTGAAACAAGCTTGAAAGAGAAGTGTGACTCGTTTCGGTGCTCGATTATCATCTGTATCGAGAATATCGATTTGAATAAATTGAATATGATTGATAAAGATCTTTTCGATTGAATAATGGCCAATGGTTGGCGAATCTGATGATGATTGTTGACTGTTACTTGATAGAATTTGATAATGACCAACTGGTTGTCGATGTCGATTGAGAAATGTTAATCGAAATCGATTGACATTACTCGGTCGAAGAATTTGAACTTTAACGAGATCTGTTAGTTTAACATGAGGTTTTAATGGAAGAATCATAGTGACACGAGTAGCTGGAGTATAAACGATAAAATCAATTCCTTTGCCATTCGGATTTAATTCTGTAATTTTGCCAAAGATTGGCGTTGAAAATTCCGGTTCCGATACAAAACGATCATCCATTAAAACTGATTGAATATCACATGATAGTTCACTTGTTGTTGAGGGTGTTGTTGTCGTAGTTGAAAACACTACAAACAAACAAGAGTTTCGACTTTTCTCGCACGAATTCGTTCAATTTACTTGAGCAATCAGGATGTGTTTCATCTTCTCCTTTCGAACAATGTCGAATACCATCACATAAATATGTTCGATTTAAACATTGACCATTCAAACAAGTATATTCGTTTTTAGCACAATTTGCCGAACAATTCCATTCATCTGTACCATCGATACAATCGGCAACTCCATCGCAAACACGTGCCGTATCAATGCATTGACAAGTTTTTAAACATGAAAATGATGATGAACATGTACATGATGAACAATTAAACTCATCCGAACCATCATTACAATCTTTATGTGCGTCACAACGTTGATCAATCGGTAGACAATCATATTTATCATGACATTGAAAATATCGACCACTTTGAATGTCACATTGATGAAATTCTAATCACATCTCATGTCAATATACAAAAACATATTTAAAAAAATCACTTACTGCAATCACCACCTTCATCGGAATTATCATTCGGTCCACAATCAATTGTTCCATCACAGATCCATATTTTCGGTATGCAAATCTTACTAATTGGACATTGATATTCTTCACATGGAATTATATAAGCTAAAAGAAAATAAAACTATATATGAATAAAAACAATGCAATCATACAGCAATTGAGTTCATCAGAACCATCTCGACAATCGGGCAATCCATCACATCGTCGATCAATAGGAATACATTGTTGATTCGAACATTGAAATGTTTGTGTTTTATTTAAACATTGATTTTGACATTGATTTTTCTTTTCATCACTTGCATCTTGACAATCATTGACTCCATCACAAATCCAATTCAATGGAATACATTGTCCAGTTGATTGACAACGAAATTGGCTACTTGTACAATTCGTTATTGAACAACTAATCGATTCATCACATTGAAATGTACCATTTTGACATTCACATTCCTGTTGACAACTCTCATTCACTGGCATCAATATTCGACTACTTTGCGGATAGATCTGATTGTTATACGAACAGGGACAACGTTTTGGTTCGATGCATTGATCATTACTATCCATGACTTGACCATTTGGACAAAAACAACCATCGACACAACCTGAATCAGCTATACAACCGCCGTACTCATCAGCATCTTCAAAACATGATTGTGGACAAAGTGGACCACAAGTCATGTAAACTTTGCCGGAATCACATTGTCTCGGACATCGATCATTATTTCGCCATTGAGGAATCGATGTTTTCAATATCGTTTGACATTCAGCAGCAAATGCACTGAGAACTGTACAAACCGACTCACAATCACCACCGTGATCCGCATGACACGCATCATATAAACAAGCTTGATAATATTTCTCAATTAAACTCGTTTCCATTTTCTCGATACAAATTGAAAATGGATTATTATCAATACTCGATCGAATCTTAATCAAATCACATTTAGTCTGCGCCCAAGTACGTCGTTGAGCATGTTCAGGACTATCGCCACATGGATCGCCAGTCAACGATTGATTCGTATTTGTTGTACATTGAATAGATGTTTGCCAAGATTGTGCCATATCAAATACATTAATTTGTGTAGCACCGTTTGCACTTCGAAAATCATCATCTGTATTATCGTTGTTATTTCCACAAAGACCGAGCGTTTCACGACTCGAATCGATTTCAATTTGAGCATATGTTTGTCCATCCCATTTAACAAGAAAATCATCTGTTTTAACAATCGTATAGATACCTAATTGATAGATAAAGATATTGCCGAAATGAATCGGTTGATTTTGATAATTTAATAATTCGATATTATTGAAAAGTATCGGTCGATCACGAACTAAATCAATAACAACTCCATTGTATTCGATCAGAAGATTTTTCGAACAAATTTGTCCATTCAATCCGCAAGGTATATTTTCTGTTAGAATTCGAAATAGATTATTCGAATCTTGAACTAGAACATATTGACATTGACCAGGAAATTTATAATAAAGTCCATCGAATGTTTGATAATATGCATGGCCAAAGATCGTACATGTTTTTCGGTATGACATCTTCTCGCATGACCATACGCCGCCTAGTTGACATGTACAATTCTCTCGGCCATGATGTGTTTGAAGAATACTTTGATTGACAAGATAATATTGTCGATTGTATTGGCATGGACATTGATCGATTCGAATACATTGCGAAGAATCGAGAAGAATTTCGCCCGGAGGACACGTACATCCTGGTCCATATAAACCACAATCATAATACGAGAGATAATTTGAACATGTTCGAGGACATAAAGTCGTGTTTAATGAATAGATTTGATTCGAACTACATTGATGATCAGAAAATGATGAACACTGAAGTGATGCATTCGAACATGAACAATTACTAACAATAGGCGTTTGAATGACGACAGAATGAAATGGATGAATATATTGTTCGGAATATGGTTCATAACATGAACATTCCGATTGACGACGACATACAGATGATTGTTCATCAAAGAATTGTCCTTGAGGACATGTACATCCTGGTAGACATTGTTGTTGTTCACATGATGATGGCATTAAATCAATATCCGTACAAGTTGATCGACATGCTGAAACGCATTCAGAATATTTAGCTTGACTACCTATTTGACATTGACCGTAATTAATCAGTTGACATGATTGTGCTAATGTCTCATTCGACATCCAATCGATTATTAGACCTTTCGAAGCACATGCATGTGCTAATGCACTTAAAACTGAACATTTAACTCGATTTCGATGAGCAGACGATTGATCAGCGCAAAGATCACGTATACATGATGTAAGATAGAAACTTGGATCGATGATTGCCGGTGAACAAGTAGAAAATATTGGATGTTTCAATAGATTTGTACATTCCGTACGAGCATGCTGTTCATTCTAAAATACAGTTTCTCTTTTTCGAGCAACACAAAAGCATAAAAATCATACGACAGGAAAATTCAAACAAGTATCCGTTTGTTGGTCAGGCACTGAACATGCTGAAGTCAGATATGCATTGGCAAATGTAACGAGATTGGTTTCGATGACATTATTTGGCGTTAGAAAATCATCGTTTGTAATGTAATTAAATGTTCCACAGAGGCCACGCACTCGATTGACAAATGTCGGTTGTAGTTTGATATAGATTCGAAAAGTTAATGGATCGAAATGAATGATAAAATTCGATTGAATATCTGAGAAAGAAAAGGCAAAGACTTTTAAATTAATCAACGAGAAAATCAAATCTACCTCGAACTTCAATCAATACAGTTGATGCATGTCGAATAATGACATGGTCAAGTTGATACGGTAAACTATGACGAATATTTCCATTGAGTAAAATCTGATTTTCTCGTAAGACAATTTTCGTTTGAACAATTTCAATTGTTAGTTCATTTGTTGGTTGTGCGTAAGTAACACGAAGAGAATTCGATTGATCATTAGTCTAGAAAGGAAAACGACTTTCGATTTCATTGAAATCGTTCGATAACCTACTTCAACAAGAATCTGATTGCATAAACTAACAAGTGCATAACGTTTACCATCGAATGTCAAAATATTCATATCTCCTAGAACTGAACATGTTCTCGGACATGTTCGATTCGTACATAACCATCGACCATGATCACACGCACTAATTGCACATATGATTATTTCCTTTCGAATAATTGAAATATTCTATTCAACTCACCATTCATTACAATCCATGAGAACTTTATCACCGGGTTGATATTGATCATTATTATAGTGACATTGACATTGGTCAAGTGGAACGCATTCATCTTGTAAACTATCATAGACTGTGTCATTCGAACAGACACAGCCAGAAGTACAATCAGTTGTTTGTAGTTGACATGAACTTGCTGTCAATGATGGATTTTGACAGGTACGAGGACATGAAGAAACACATTCCGAATAGATCATGTTTTCCGAAATACAATGTTTAGCTTAAAGAAGATAACTAGTAGAAAATTTCATGAGATCAGACCACACGAATACATACTACAATCTGTTTCCGATCGCCATTGAGGACGAATGTTATACTGTTGACATTCATCAGCATAGGCTGCCAATGCTTGACATCGAGCTCGAGTTATCGATTGATTTTTCATTTGTGCCGAACAAATATCATTCAAACAAGCTTCGTAGAAATACGTCGGATCAATCTAGATAAATCATCGATAGAAATTGATCGAAACTATCGTATCTTCTTTATTCACTTTAGAAAAACAAGTTTGAAATATGTTCGATTGATTTGTTAACGAAAGACATTCGTTGATCATCGATGGCGTAATCGAACAATCATTGATCACCGGTGGAACATCCGGACACTGAAATTCAATTTCATTGCGAGAAAAAAAACAAATTTTCTCTTACATTTCGATCTAATTTCCATTGATTTCCAAATTGTTGAGCAACAGATGTTATACTTCCCGTGTTGAACAATTTCAAATCATCTTCTTGATTATTATTATAATCACCGCATAGGCCGGACAGTGACTGATCAATAGCTAAATTCTTTTCAATTTGAACAAGAATCGTTTGCTGAATGGAATCGATTTTTAATCGAATACCATTCGCAAAATCGAGATCAAGATAATTCTTTTCCTGCCGTCGAATAGTTAAACTCGATGGATAATTCGTTACATTTGTTAATAATTTCGTACCCGTTATGTCCAACGTTTTACCACCAATGACAAATGTTAATTTCTATAAACACGAAAAAACAAATAAATTTTAAAGTTTAAACAAAGAATTTAAAATACTTTTTCACATGTTTGATGTTGACTTGTACAATTAATAAATTGAATATTTATCTGCCATCTCATTGCACCGATTAACTTATATGTACAACTATTTTTTTAATTAAGAACAAAACGTAACAATTTCAAAAAAAAAACAAAACTACGAAATGAACCTTCCAGGAAATTGATAATAAGTTCCATCGAATGTTCGAATATAATCTCGACTCCATAGATGACATGTTGCAAATGATTGTTGAGATATAGATGTGCTCGGTTGATCACAAGCGAGTCCTTGCCAACCATCACAGCAAACTGTTTTATTTGTTTGCCTAAAAATTTTAATAGATCTTTCTTTTTTTTTTTTATCTCAAATCAACATTTACCGAATATAAGGACAGGATAATCCGCTTGTAAAACGTGTCCTAATCTCGTCAAGTACATTGCTTTCGTTTTTGTTGGTTAAATTCTACATAAAAATCAAATTTTAGCAGAAAAATTAAAAAAAAAACAATCAAATTAACAAACAGGAATGTCTAGTTTCCATGAACTTAACGCTTTTGAATATTCATTAAGAAGATCGAAATTAGCTGGATTAGGACAATTATCGTCTTTAGTTGTCGGATGTAATGTTGAACAGAATTGGGAAATAGATGAAATCGATTTTAAACTAGATAATAATGATATTTCAAATCTGTTGTTCATGATTTGTTTTTGTTAACAACTTACTCAATCACAAAAAATACAACAACGAACAAATAGCTCAAGCGCATTTCTTTTAAAAATATCGATTTCTCAAATGGTTTTCGTATGCAAAACTGAAAAACAACGTAGAACAGCTTGTTATTGATATGTGACGAGCAATATTAGGAAAAGTTTTATTAAGTATGCACTTAACGAACAAAGACAATATGGTGTTCGATACTAATAATGAAAATTCGAATTCTTTTTCCTTTATCGAGCAACAATATTTCTGGACATGATTTATTTGAATAGTGAATAAAGACAAGATTTAAGTAAAGAGTTATTGCATCCTACATAATCAATTACACGTACATAGCAAATAAAAAATAATAACTATAAAAAAAACAAAATGTTTGTTTGTTCTATTTATTTTAATTAACCATTCAATCGAGCTCTATCCATCAGAGTACCATTCGGTGGTTGACGTGCGTATACTTTCATTTTTTCTTGCCAATAGCCAGCATTCTCTTTTAATTTGTTCATATTCTCTAATACTAATGTATCGGCTACGCCATATGATGGTACTTCTGATACGGTATCATAGCCAAGTCTTCTTAACATTGGTGCTAACGTATCTAATTCTTTTTTTACATCATTTGGAATGTGACCAATCCATTTAGTGAGCGCTTCGAGATTAATCGGTTTGATGACTTGATCAGATGAATGTTCAGTTCTTTGAAAAAGAAATATATCGAAAATTTGTTTTCTTCTTCTTCTTTTGCTTATATTTACTTCGAAAGTGAAATTTTCTTTCCAACGAGTTCTTCATGTCGAAGAACATCGTCATTCCAGGGTAGATTTAAAAATTTCAGAATTTTTTCAATATTTTTCTTTGGTTGTAAAACTAACTGTTCATAATAAACCATGAGACATCGATCTCGAATTTGTTGACATTGTTCATACATTGTTTCGATGCCTTTATTCCATAATTTTAAATTCTGCCGATAATCAGTCAAACTAAAACCAGTTATCGTCACTTTACGTGTCATTATCGAATGAATAACAGCTCGAGCATCACGAATTAAAAGAATAAATCTTGCATTTGGAAATATTGATGATGTATATTGCGCATATTTCAATACAAATGGATCTTTATCACAAAGAACTTCAGCTGATTTACTATGATGATATAAAATCTCGTAAATAAATGCACGAACTGCTGAATCAAGGATATCCTCAGTCATACCACCAGCTATTAATCTAAAACAAAAATATGTTCCTTTGACATTTTGCCTCAAGTTTATTTACCGATTCCATTCAATGGGTGATTTTTTCCAAGCAGCTCTCATACTCAATATTCGTGGTATAACCCGAGTTTCTTCACCACATCGAACTAACGGATGTGAATCAAGTATAGCACGCATTAATGTCGTGCCACTTCTCGGCATACCACCAATGAATAGAATGGGCTTGATTTCAGAACTATTATAATCTCGTCGATGAAATTCATTGATTTCATTTGATGATTTCATAGCAGAGAAATTCCGTAGATGATCATTGGGTTCATTGATTGAAGAAAACAATCGATGTATAAGAACAAGAAAAACAATGACAATTATAAGTACGAAGAAAATTTGACGGTAAAATCGAGAATGCATTTTCAATGCTAGACGACGTCGAAATAGCAAGAAGCATGACATAATTACTTGAGATATCGATACATATCTAGAGAAAAGATGATAAAAGAAAATCTTTGGCGTTTTCTTTTTCTTTGATTGTTGCTTGATTTCGAATTCAATTCTTCGCTCCCCTACTGTGTCGACATAACGACAAACAAAACTGTTTAGTATCTTAACATTTGTCTTGACGAATTCAAATCGACAAAAAAAAAAGAGAGAAACATGTCAACTGTTGGTCATTATCAATCGAATGAAGATGATTTCGAAGCTATTACACGTATATTCGATACACATTCCTTACTTCAATGTCCTTTATGTAAAAAAGATTTTCAAGATCCAAGAATTCTCTGTTCGAATGGACATACATTCTGTGTCCAATGTATACAATCGATTTTGCCAGCCAACGGTCTACTCAAATGTCCAACATGCAAAGAAACACGTCGATTCGCAAGTTTACAGGAAGTGAATCAACTTACAAAGAATCATACATTACAAACATTGAAACGTGCTGAACATCATCGTATAGCGCAAATTGGCGTCTGTGAATTGTGTAATAAGAAAGCGGCGTACGGACGATGTTTTCATTGTCGACAATTGGCATGTTTCAAATGTATGGAAGAACATGAACGAACATTAGCAGATGAAAACGCAAAAGAATACGAAGAATTAGTTAAAATCCGAGATAATCTCATGGAAAAAATGACACAATGGGATAAGACATTGACTGAAACGAGAGAACAAATACGAAAGAATATACAAATTGATGTTAATAAACAAATGAAGGAAATTTCCGAGCGTGAACAAATGTTGTACGATCAACTCGATGATCTCTATCAAACATATTTAACAGCAAAAAATACGAAATTACAAAAAATCAAACTCGATCTCGAAAAAGAATCTAACGATCTCAATCGAATCGATCCGAAAGAATGGAGTTCATCGGAACGTTTACGTTTAAGTCAATATTGGCATGAAATTCAACGTAAAATCAATGATCAATCGATTGATTTCTTCTATCAACCGACATCATCATCGATGAATCCATCACATCTCGGCGAATTACATTTAAAACTACCGAATCACGATGTTCACCATTCGACTGAAGATCTACGTGAATCGAAAATGAAAACACACAAACGTCTGATTATAACAGAACGTAGCGTACAACCACCGCCGAATGAAACTCTCGATCATACACATCGTAGTGCAACGGCAACTGTCAAATTTTCAACACGAAATCATTCTCGACAGGAAGGTCAAGATTATGCAATACGAAAAGTATTTCATTCACGCCAACAAATTCATGAACCATCATTAATGAATATGAAATTACCTGACGATTTCGATCAACCAATCGAAGATAATACACCGCTCACACCTCGACGACCTATTGCACCGATACGTCTCGGAGATTATAGTAAAAAAGCAACGCATATTCTCACAGGACCCAATGAAAATGACAAGTTTTTAGCACCAAAAGCGATTGCAATTACTGAAAATAATCAATTATTAATTGCTGACACGAAAAAACATCGCATATTAATCTATGATCTCAATCAACGAACAATGAAAAGCATCAAAGGTTTTCTATTTCCCGACGGACTCTGTTTAGCAGCTGAACACTACGTGATTATAACCGATCGACATCGTGTTTCGAAATACGATTGGCTCAATGGCAAAATGATTAGTTTTATTGGCAGTAAGAAAGAAGGCTGCACACGAACGACATTTTCGTGGCCGAAAGGCGTTACTATCGATAAGAATTTCATATTCGTTTGTGATTCATACAATTCACGTATGGTTGTATTAACACATCAAATGAAATATGAAAATGAATGGATTGTAATACGAGGTAAGAAGAAAAGAACAATTACAAGTCCATGTTTTGTTACTTGATCTTTAGGGACAAAGAAACTTGATCCACAGTATATATCTATCTCAAATGGGTTGCTTTATGTTACAGCTTGGCAACGTATTAAACCGGAATCGTGTGCGTACAATGCCGGTTGTATTATCGTCTACGGAACGGACGGTCGTGCACAACGTTTTATCGATACTGACGCACAATCTTATTTGAATTTAAGTGTGCCTGAAGGTAATATCAACAGTCTATTCAATCATGTAGTAATTTCGTTTTTAAGGTATCATTTGCGATAGTTCGAATCAATTGATTCTTGCCGATCGATATACATCGAAAATCTTAGGCATGCACGATGGTGAACAACAGCAAGTTGTACATTTTCGTGGCGATCGAATGAAAGCACCGCATTATGTTTGCTTTTCGAACGATCAAAATACGATGATTGTAACCGATGTAGGAAATAATACGGTACAATTTTATGAGAAAATAAATAGTACATCTCATCCATCGATTCTTTCGAAATCAAATACTAAGAAATAATCTGACTAAATAGCCTACTTGAATTTAATTTTGCTTTTTTTTCCTTCTTTTCGAATAAAAATCTAAATAGATCAACGATCATGTTCGGATGATTTATCATTATCAAACACACACGTACTCTGATTAGAACTTAACAGCTTGTGAAATTCATTCAAGCGACGATCAACGAACAACAACAAATTGGCAACAGAAGGTACGAACTATAGAACACGAGAAGAAAAAGAAATAATAAATATTCAAGTATACTTCTTCGTTTTAATTAATAATAAATAACCGAAATGAGAGAGAGAGAAAAGAGACATTAGAAGTTACCCTATCCATTGCACGATGACGAATCTCATTGGAGTAAATTAAACAATCGCTGACGAGAGAAATCTATTTCATTGGTCTATAGAGGTCATCAGACACCTTCTTGTCAATGAGCATTCAACATGTATTATTAATCAAGTATTCTGTTATGCTAATGGATTGAATTCAAGAGAAAAAGACAGCAGTTGTTCTTTTATTGTAGCAGCAATTTGATTCATATGAGCGAGGTTTTATTATTAGAAAAATAAATCAGTCCATGTAGAATTGTTTTCTTTTGCAAATGTAATATTTTATTTATAAGAGTGAGTTAAAAGAAGTTTTGTTGATTCAGTATTTTGTTTTGCTTTCGTTACGATGGAAACTAATGGACAGATTTTTAGTCGATTATTACTTTATGTTTCAATCAGAGTAATTTAAAATATTCGAAGAAGAAACCGAGTTTATTTTAAAAAAAAAAGAACGGCAGGTTAAAAATGAAATATGAAAAGTACAAAAGAAATAGAAATTGTTAAAAATGGAGTAGCAAAACGATGAGCATTGCTGCGTTCAGTTGTTCCAGAAGCTAATGTGGTTGATGCAGAACTTGTAGTGCCTGTGGTTGATGCTGCTGTTGTGGTAGTCGTTGAAGGTGTCGGTACACAACCGTAAAATCTTTGAACTTCAAGAATATCAATCGGACTTAAAGCAATTCGTTGTCCTATGTAAGCCGATGCATTTTGTATTGGCACGATTGTTGGTTGACCATTTCTACTAAATGAATTTGCATCATAGTGCATTACTGATCCGTAATCATATGGTAATTGAAGAGTATCAACTTGTGAATAATTATAAATGTTAAAATTATGCTCGTAACCTAAATGGATAAATGTCAATTGGGTTCATTATTCGTTTGTATTTACCAGAAATCACATTTTGCAGTTGAATTCGAACGTATTGATCACGATCAGGTCGAGATTGTTCATGATAAAAACCTGTACATATACAACGAATTCTATTTATCTAAAAATCAACTAAACAACAATCCTACCGAGAACATGCAATAATTCATGTTGAATAATTCCCAATGTCATACAAGTTCCACTACCTGTCGAATCGAATAGATTCAGTGTTCGATTGCCAGTAAATCCAATAAAAGCACCGGTTGTTGCTGAACAACCACTTCCATTTTGAATATAAATAAAATATTGATCGGAAACAGTTTTCGGACGAAATCGAACACAATTAACACCATTGACTTTAGTTACATTTTCTAATGTTCGCATGGCAGTTTCAATGTGAGCCACATTAGGTGATGCTACAATATTCACACACACGTATAATCATATTCAAATAACAAAAACATACAGATCGATGATGTAAATTCATAAGGAACAATGCCATTTGGCCATTTACTATACGAATCACGTCGAGCAGCACCTCTCTGAACTTAAATTTCTGAAAATATGTCGACCTTTTCAAATGAATGCATACTGCAAGTTGATCAGTGAGAAAAATCATATCATCTTCCACAAATTGACCGACTGATTGTCGGTTCGTATTTTGAAACATTCGATTAATATTCGTTTCCTTCAAAACAAAAAAAAAGAACGAAACTTCAGATTCGATCATCTGATTTTCAATACCGACTTACAATTGGCATGGTTTCGGCATGGAAAATGCATGAGAATGTAATAAAAAGAAATGAAATAAAGTGCATACTATTGTTTGACTGCTTTTAGTTGAAATGAAATTATCTCGTGTATTTTGTTTTTCTTTAAATACTTTGTAAAATCTCGGTTAAGAACACAAACTCTCGGCGTATAAACAAGCCAACGCCTTGCACTTTACTTTTGTGTATTATGTTAAAACGATTTCATTCGACATCAATTTACAGAGACAATCTCGATTTAAATACTTATTCGATAAATAACGTTTTTATTATTATACTCGAATGACGACATTAAATAATTGAAAAACAAATTTCTGTTCACTCACAACGATTGACGAAAAGAAGAAACAAATTATTGACTGAAAGATATAATTTATAGATGACAATAAACAACGTCAAATAAATAGATTAAATTGAGATTTTCTTTTTATCATAGATTTTTTGTTTTGTTTTTGCTTTATTTGTTATCGATTAATTTTTGCAGTTCGAGGACCAATTCCCTTGCAATACGTAGGATTTCTCGTGCATCATGACGTTCTGCCATTTCTATAGAATAAATAAATAAACATTAAATTTCAATTTCGAAATAGAAAAAAGAAAACTTCAACCATTGAAAAATCGAAGAATATCAGTGAAATCCATTCGATTATCCAAGATAATATCTCGATATGATTTCATCATTGCCAATGCAATGAAGAGAACAAATCGTTTGGTAACTGTTCGTCGTGCAGCTGTATTCACTTCCCAAATAAGAAATATATCTTCATAGAGAAATTCTAGATCGAAAACAAAGACAATGAAATACAAATTCAAGAGAGAATATTTAACCTCGTTTGAAATCTAATAAAAACCATCGATAGCAAAAATAAAAATGAGTAAAATCTCCCGTTCGATGTATATGCTCGTATAATTCCGAATCAAGAATTTGTAATAACGAACGCATATGACCGAAATGCTCATCCATTCCTGAACCATGTGGAAAGTTGGGTAATAACCGTTTCATTAGATGGCAAAAGCAACTGTATGTTAGAGATTCTATTGAATTCAGATAGAGAGAAGAAAAACAAACGATGAAATTAATTGAGCATCATTTGCACTTGATTACCTTCGTCGAAGAGAACTAATAATGGTGCAACAAGATCGCACATACCTTGAATATATCCCGTAGTTAAATTCTCCCATATATAACTAAATGTATAGAAAAGAAAAACTACGAAGCCTGAAAAAAAAATGAATATTTTCATACGTGCACATGATATTTCTTAATTTGATTAGATTATCGCCATTCATAAAATACGAATAGTTTCTATCGCATCGAGCAACGTCTTTATCAATTCGATGTATATTCGCTGCGAATGTGTCGATGATTTCCTTCGAAAAAGAACCATAACATGTCGGTGTTGATGTACCATCTTAACAAAAATCGATACAAGATAGTTCATTTTTCGCTCTCACGAACCTGATCGATTTTCGTTGATGATTTCCATGGCATCCATGTAAACATCAGCGCCAGATGTTTCACTTGAACATGGAGACATGGTATTATGACGTTCGGTAACAACGATTTCGTCGTCATCCGTACTTGTTTCGATGATGTTGTACGGCGATGAACGATCGATAACCGCTTCTGTATGCGTTCGAGCGATGATTACGGATGAATCGTCTTGTTCTTCGGCATTGGGAATCGTCACTGTATGAACAGGAGTGTCCTTGAGACGAAGAAACAGATGAATTTAAATGACAAACAAACTTTGTTTTTCTCTACTTCGTAGAAAACATCGTTCGATGTATTTGAATTTTTTCTCTCGTGATGATCGAATGTTGGGAATGTAATCTTAGCGAGAACGTTTCGAAATGATGATAAAGTCGATTCGTTCGTCGTTGGACTCGTTCCCGTTTCTGTTGGTTCACTTTTTCGATGATTCGAACGTTGTTGATCGAGTTTTTTGACGATTTCTTCGGCATTTCGCCATTCGCTGACTAATGCTTGGTATCGTTCGATTTGAATTCGATTGATCTCTTTTCGTTCGTCATCAGTCGATTCGAATGAATAATGTTGAAAAAGAAACGGCCAAACCTAAAGACGAAATCAATTTAATTTTAAATCAACTCAAAAAATCTCGTTTCTTCACTTGTTTTCGAATCGATGGATCGCATCCACCGGAGTAAATCCGTCGGTAGATTTCATTTTTATTCACCGGCAACTTGCTCGTTTGTTTATCGAGAAACAATTCCGTCCACGATTGAACTGTTAACGAAAGATTTCGATTGAATTGCTCGTTGAATTCAATCGAAACAGGATAAACAAGTGAAATTAAATGCGTTCGAACGGTTTTCAAATGTCGACAGTAGGCTAGCCAACCGTAGAACGCACGAGAAAGAATCTGTCGACGCATTGTATCACATAGTGATGCCATACTTGACCTGAATCGACATGTGTTGAGCTGATTTTTCAATCGAATTTTCTTACCGAACCGAAACACTTTTATGCAGATTGTTTCCTGTTGAATAGTCAATAGGTGAAGGTGGCAAAGACGTGCTTGTAAACGGCTGAGCTGGTGGTGAGAGTGATGATTGAGATGAGACTGATGCTGAAGTCGATGAGAGGATTGGCCATTGCCATCGATTCGAGTTCGTACTGCCACTACTCGTTGGTTCTTCTACGAGAAGTTTTCGTTTTCGTTTTTTTTGTTTTTATTTTTTACACAGAGAGTACGAGACAACATTTATTCTACTAACGATTGGGATAGGTTAAGATTCGAAAAACATAATCATCCGCATGATTTTCATCTTCAATCGTCGTTCGACGTGATATTTTCGGAAATGTTTTGCCTAGAAGATTTTGAAATGATGCGTTTTCGTTGTGTTTTAAAATCAAGAATTTCAAAATCAGAGTAACTATGACTAACAAACATCATGTGTATATGTGACATCAAATTGTTGAGAAAAAAGTTTCATCATTTTTCGAAATTCTTTCGATTAGATTCGAACGTGTGATCAGCTGTCACGTTAACCATTCGACTAACCTTGTTCTTCTTCGAACCACAACGGTGGATCAAGTTGTCCGTGTGGAGCAAGGCCACTTTCGAGGCAAGTTAAAAACGCTAGTAAATGACCGCCTTTATCTTTAATATGCAATGGAGGATACTGAACACCATCACGACCAACAAGTACGATTCGGTCTCCATCAACTTCAAAAAGAAAATTTTCGTTTTCATTTGAAATCAAATTCGATTTTACCATTCTGATGGCAATGAAGATAAACTATCGATGACATATTCACTGAAATCGCGTAATCCCAAAGAATACTAAAGACGAAAGTTTTTGTTTTCCCATTCAGTTTATGAGTCAAACCTTGTTCGTCTCGAATTCTCCGTTGATTCGTTGTTGTCCGATGAATTCTCACTCAACGTGTTCGTTCGATTCATCAATTGATTCGGCGTCCATTTCAATGTCAAACCAGTTTGATTTAAATGCAAAGATAAATATCCAGGTATTGGATCGTGACCAGGTACCTGAATAACGAAATTCAATGATGAAAAAGAATCTTTTTTTTTGCTGTTAGCTACTGGTTGGACAAGAACATTGTTCTTTCCGTAGATCAATTGAGATTTGGCATTTTGATGAAGTGATTCAACATAATCTTTGCCAGGATTTGTTGACACCGCTGGCGATCGATGATTTCGTTGTGTTTCTTCACTTGTTGAACTTTTCTGACGTTTTAACTGAAATTCATAATTCGAAAGAAAACTGAAAATTCTTTGCAACAAAAAAAAAGATTTACTTGTAATTTCGGTCGGAATTTTGGCGACGATGAACTATCCATAGTCATCATCATGCTCTTTGAATTATTGGCCGTTCGATTACTACTATGCATTCGATGTCGTTGTACGAGCTCATTGGCATGTGGATCGGTCCAAAAATGATCGGATGTTTTCACTCGAGTGAACTCAAGGGCACATGGTCCAGCTAATTGTTAGAAAAGAATAAGTAGATCAACAAAACAAAGATCATGTGACGTTTACCGAGTAGAGAAGCTAAAATAGGACCGTGAACGGAATTACGAACGAGTGCGTAGGGTTCGTAGAATTTTCTAATCGAAAACAAAAAGATAAGCAAGGTAACTGTGACTTTTGAGTTGATTACGAGCTATTATTAACGATATATTCAACGATTTTATGAAGTGATCGATGAATTAATGCAAGACGTATCCATAAATATCGATTGTAGACAGCCGATCGAATCGATCGATGGTGATTGTCCTCTGAACCTGATAGTTTCCTACGAAGAAAAACAAAAAAAAATTCTCCATCGTTTCTGTTTTTCTAATTTTACTTCGAAAAATTAAATAAATTCGTTGATTCTTCATTTTGTCGATGATCAGCCTCAATAATTTTCACAACTTCAGCAGCCGACGGACACGTCTTCGCTATTTTCTGTAGTAACGCCATTGTCGTACTTGTTTTAAATAAACCGACAGCACGTCGTTTCAATCCATGCAGTAAACAAGCTTCAACAGCGCCTGTAAACAACATCAATTTAACTTTTCCGTCAAATCGAAAACAAAAATAAGTCAATATCTACTCGATAATGTTGTTACACTGCAATTATCTTCATGAATACATTTTTTCATCACGGCTTCTTCCATGATTTGTTTCACCTATCGAACAAGATATTTTGTTTTAGTGTTCATTGAAATTCAATAATTACTTCACGTTTGACATTCCAAAGGAGTTTTTGCCGGAGTTCTTCTTGCTCTAGAAAATAGTGTGTTGAATCTGTTTTTTTTGTTTCCGAATCAAAATTCTCAAGGTTTACCATCGATTTCGGTCATTTTTATTTGTACGATTAAGAGACTTTAAAAGAATTCAATGGTGATAATTATTGTTTTTTTTCTTTTCCTGTTCCCATTATTGGAACGTTAGGAAAAGAAATGAACTAATACTAGCTAGCTAACTAACAAACACATGAATTTCAAATGTTTAACCAATAGTAAAACATCGAAATAATTGAAGATTTTTCATGAAATTAAAATTAATTTTTACAATTAGATTTCTTTGGTTGTTCGTATTTTTTTTCTGAACGAGCAAAATAAAACCTGTCAAAATGAATTCAAAGAGACATCTATCGAAAGTTATGATTTTCCAAACGAGTATATTGCCCTTCACAATTCTCGGTCTGTTTCTCTTGAGAATTCGAAGTAAATTAGACGTTTTTCTTTTTGTTCTTTTATTATGATGTGCGAAGATAAATTTCTATACAAACACACGAAAAAAGAAAAACTTATGAGTCTATTGCTTTGTATCTGCTGTTAGATCGACATTTTCGAGGATAGTTTTAGTTGATACTGATTGTACAGTTGGAGGATTTGTCGAAAGAAGTTGTCGAGTTTCTGATGAACGACAGTTGTCACTCTGACGTTGATTCATTGGCGGCGATGAAAGTGTACGTGCACGTTGGTGTTTGATATCGAGATTTGTATCATTCGAAATGATTATCGATGAATTTGAACATTGAAATATTTCGCGTAATTCACGACGAAATAAGGATGATGTTGCTGAATAGAGAAAAAAATTACAACAACAATTTAAATAACGAAATGTTTGAGTCAATGTCACAATCGATGGATTTTCGCTTTTTGTCTGTGTTATTTGCATATAAAACCAATAGATTCTAATTAAACAAACAAATAATAAACATCTATCTATAGAATTTTTCAAGTTTGACTTTACTGAAAAGGAAATGACATGACCATAAATGCAATGGCAACCGTAATCAACATGAATGTTATATTTCGATCTGCATTTCGTTGTCGTTGTTGTCGTTTACGTGTCGATGATGATGCTAATGAACTATCCATACCACTTGCACTGCTTGTCGACATAATCGAACGTTGAATTGACGTATGCTGTCGTGTATGTAATCGGTAGACGATAAGAATATTAAGTATACCGAGAAAAATAAATGGTGCTTAACAAAACATAGAGAGATCGGATTTTTCGTTCTCGAGATTATCATCATTTGTTTTATACTCACTGATATATGTATAAATAACTGAAAGTGTACCGAAGATTTTATATACTGTCTGTCGTGTTAATTTGCATCGATCTCGAACATTCGATTGTAATGAATCGTAATGTAATGTCAATGGAAACCATGAAAATAGCAGAAGTGATATTGATATATAACTAATAACAGTGAAGATTGTCGATTTAAATGTCACATATTTAGCTTTATCGAATGGTTTCCAAACTGAAAACCATCGTTCAACAGAAATAAATACAACAGAATAACCGCTTAGTGCAGCAAATAAAAGATCAAAATAACCATGGAAATGACTAGATCAAAAGAAAAAGAAGAGAAAAAAAAACTACTGCAAATGAATAAGTATAATTAATCTCAAAGCGTACCACCAAAATGCCGATTTATCTTGTATTAATTCAGTAAAAAAGCCTGGTAAAATTATATTGAATACTGATGTTACTAATAATAGAATATCACTGAATGCAAGTACAATTGTAAATATAGAAACACAAAATTTTGTCATTTCGCGACGAGAAAAAACTAAGATCGAAAGAAGATTACCAATAATGCCAATTGCAACAGCACATGGCATTACAATATGAATGCATATGTAAATAGTTAAATTTGTTTCATTACTATGAAATACAATAGAATTGTTCGTTGGATTAGTCATAATGATACGAGGTTTTAAGTAAACATAATCTACAAACAAAAGAAGATAGTCAATTTTTAAGCATGAATAAGAATTTATTTAAATAATAAATAGATAAAGTAGGCCTTGTATTCACAACTCAATATTATAATATACGTATATATTAATCTTCAGATAGATTGACGAGAATATGAGAAAATGAATAATTGATGTTTCTTTTTCTTGTTTCTTTTACACTCGAATTCCTACTTAAAATACCGGAGACTAATCTAATTGCTAATTGTCTATGAAATATAAAGAAAATTCCAGTCGAGTCGATGTTTTTTTTTTCTTGATAAACATAGCTTTATATATTCTTTGATTAACTATGTTAAATAAATCTTAGAATCCGTTGAGAAATATTGAATTGATCAAATATTTCTTATTTATTCATTCATCTAATTTCAAATCTCTACTCAATTGTCGGCATCCTCTTTGTCGTCATATTGCCTGATGACAGTCGAAGCCAAAGCAATGATTTAATCTTCAATAGACTCATCTTTCATCATTACGATCTATGACAAAAGAAGACCTAGAATATAAGTGAGAGAAAGAGAGAGAGAAATAGTCACTGACAAGATCACGCACAATCGAATGTCTTCATTCAACGAATTTCAATTAATATTGATCGATTTCTTGAAGAAAATTCGAAATAAATTTAACTTACTAGTTCTATTAATTAAATCATCTTATCTTATGTCTATCGTTGCACAATAGAAGCTGCCGACTTATATTAAATGTAAAAAAACGAAGAGAAAAAGAAAGCGGATGCACATTGAAATGATGTTTGCAGTTTCTTTTTTTTTGTTCTTTTTTCTTTGATAAACTCAGAAAAAGAAGAAGAAGAAGACGACGACGATGAACGCGCACTAGGGATGTTAGAATTGAAGTAAAAGGAAACGAATTATTTTCAACTAATATAACGGAAAAAAGAAACGAGATCGAATACAAATATCATAAGAACAATATGAAATTAATTCTCTGATTATTCAAAAACTTGTCGAGTTTCACTTAGTTTAACTAAAGAAAAAAATGTTTAATCAACGAGCTGCAACGAGTGTCAACTGCATGAATAATAGACATGGGCAATATTTTTGATGGACTATTTCTTTCTTTTATTTTCTGTTGTCCTCATAGAATAACTTTTTATGCAGCAATCAGCAAATCTCATGATTTTTCTTTCGATTAATTAGGTGAAAGTCACAGTTCTTCAATAGATTTGAAATGTTAAAATAATATTTCGACTCAATTCTATTGACGAGAGTAGAACGACGTGCTTATGTATTGATTAGTTAAAAAGAAAGAAAGAAAGAAATCAAAACGAGTGCCATGTCTTTTATTTTTTCAACACTTCCGTCGAGAAAAGGTGTTCAAGGAAAATTCTTTCTGAACAAATCTTCTAATAAAAAACGGAATAGTTAAAAAGCTCACAAACATGTTATTGAACTCGACGAAAGAAAAAACTTCAATTGTCATTGCAGATACGAGTGCATAAATAAAAAAAAAGAAGCTAGTTAGTTCAATATTTCTCTCTCTCTCTCTCTTTCTCTCTTTTCTTAGTCTCATTCTTTTTCTCCGCTCTTGTCTTATTATAAGATTAGTCGCTTTTTCTTCTTCACGATTAGATCGTTCCTATTTTACCATTCCCTATCGTTAGTTTGCAACGATGTCTACCTCTCTGAAGGGAAAACGAGGGGTGTTCGGATGTGGGCAGGAAATCATTTAAGAGCGTGAACGCGCGTATGTGCTTGCCATTCAATAATACTCGTCCATACCAACGAAAGAAATATATGTTGATGAACTTCTAATCTGTTGATTTATTTTTCTCAATCGGTTGTTGATGACAAGCCTATAATTAATGACAACATGTTCGAATACATCGTAGAGAAGAAGAAGTACAAGAAATCAGACATTTGACTAATGGCAGTCACTAAAAAAACTGAGAACTACACCTTAAATAGTCATTGAGAGAATAAAAAGAAAAAGAAAGAGTTCTTTTTTTGTTTCATAAGACAGATATATTTATATCAATGTAATTGATTGAGTGAGTGAGAGAGAGAGAGAGAGACAAATAGAACGACTGTTGTGAGATACGAAATCGAATACGTGTTTTTCTTTTTCTTACATTGATAGAGTCGCAAAAAATAAAAATAAAGAAAGTTTTCAAATTAGATCGATCGAAATGATGAAAAGTTCCCATGTGTATTAGAAGAAAATGTTTTTTGTTGTTGAGGGTGTTGATCGATGCTTATTTGCATGTATTTCCTTTGTCAAGTAACTGGCGACAGATGAATTTTTTTGTCCAAAAAAGAAAAGAAAAACAACTTGAAACCTAACGCCAATGAATTTGTTTCAATCCGTCGGCAAATATTTAATTGAAATCAATTAGTAAATTCTTGCGTGATTAACGCTAAAATGATCAAAGTAAACGAGTAAAACATGCACAAAATTTCGAAGTTAACGTTTAATTAAATAAGATAATCATTAGAGAACAAACTTGAGCATAGATCCGGAAAGAACAATTCTCTCAATAAGCAATCAAATATTTGTTTTATTTCGAATTTTATTTTGTCATTGTTGAAACGAAATCAAGGTAATTTTTAACAAAATTTTCTTTAATCTTTTCGAAGAGTTCTTCAAGTGATGCAATCGTTGAATCGATATTTTGTTTATATTCATTTAAAATTATTTGCCATTCACCTTCAATTGTTGATGCATGTGCTTCCAATTGAGTTTTCGTTTCTTGTGCCCATTGTTCGATTTGTAGTTTAATTGCAGAGAATTGCTCATTAAATGATCGAACACGTTCTTCGAAATTCGTTTCACCATTTTGAACAGCTTTCAATGCTTCTTGTTCCATGAGAAAGAATTGCCCGTACAAATTGGCAATATTTGATTTCCAAAGACTTGTTAATTGAGCGTATTTATCCGAAAGAACATCTGTTTGTCCGCTTTGAATAGACGAATCAAATTTCAAACTGAAAACTGTTTCCCAAAGAAATTTAGCAGCAAATTGAACACCATTAGCAACGTCTAAAATTTGTCCAATGATAGTTCCAGTTGTTTCAGCGAGTTTATTAACTTCATCAACGACTTTATTTGCTGAATCTTCAACATCATTTTTAACTTGATTAGCTGTATCACCAAGATTATTCAATGTTTGACCAACAGAACCGAAAAATCCATGACAAACACTGAGATAAACAACGAGAATCAATAATGAATATTTCATCTTTTCGTAATTATATTCAAGCTCTATTCTTCGATCATATATACTCATCAATAAGAGATTAATTTTCAATTATATTTTATTGTCTAGCGAAGATTTATTTCGAAAAAAGAACATTCAGTGTGAATAACGAAATATTTTCAACTAATCTCAGTGATACGTTTAAAAATAATTATTTTTTATTTCGAAGAGAAACTAAATGCTCACCTTTAATATGTTTTTATTAGGAAATAAAAACAAAAACTATTGATATGAAATGTAATTCAATTCGACTATGACAAGAAATCTATTCTATAGGTCATAGCTTTTTGCGATAACATTTAATTCTATATATACACATCAAAGTTCGAGTCATATATTTTTAAAATTAAAATGAAAAGTAATCTATTCGGTTTATTGTTGTTACTCATTTCGATTGGATTTATTGAATCGAAAACTGAAAAACTTCTTCGTAGTTATGTTTTTCAACCTGATACTCCTATTCGTCAGAATAGATTAAGTAATTTTACAATCTTCGATTCGACGGAGACGAAAATCTTATATCGAGTACGATGTTCAACAAGGGATTTCGATACGATGGTTGTTATTCGATATCCAAATCGAGATGTTTTTGCGTATGCCGAAGGCGTTTGGGTCGAAACACCTTTCAATGTAACATTCTCAGTTTATAATAAAAAAGATATTGGTTGGACTGATGGAATAGTGAAAAAAAAACGTGTTTATTTCAATAATGCATTAATCGTTCCATGGAAACGAAAAGAATTAATTATGAGAAAACGAACTCTCAGCAGAAAAACTGTTTTTTATTATGAATCCAATGGAAATCAAATTCTTGCTCGAAGTGCAGTAAAGTCATGGTTCGGCAAGGAAAGGCACACTTTATCTATCTTTGATGATACAGTTCCTGATGCGTTAACGTTCGTTCTACTTGCAATGCTCCATCAACGTACAGAGTTAGAAGTCAATGATTAGAAAATGTGCAACTGCATATCGAAACATTTTTTGTTTGTTTTTTGTTTGAAAATAAAACTCGATTATTTAGTAGTTGTATTCAAATCAAACAAACGCCATTTTTTTCTTTCGTTGTTCTTTTCTTCATAAACTAATTCCATTTCAATTTCATTTCGTTGTTATGAATCGTAGCGAACACTCCGATTACAAATCAACAGTGCAAGACGTTGTCCCATCGACACGATTTGGACAAGGTGAGTTGTCCTTGTTAAACGGAAGTCTTCAACAAAAAAATCGTGATCTTTTTTTCAGGGTTAGCTTCATTATTTTATTTGAAACGACACAAAAAATGTGACAAAAACGGTCGAACACCAGTTGTATCTCGTCTTCGAGTACAATCGAAACTAGCGAATGCAATCACGAGTCCAAAGACAATGCCTTTCGAAATCACAACACGAATAAAAACAACGGCAACACCATCACCTACACAAATGGAAACACGAAAATAAAAATCAACAACTTTCAAAGTTCAAGTTTGTCATAATCATGAATGCGAGCACTTTTTTGTAAAATATTAGCTAATAACTGTAAAGTATTTGTCGGCAAAATTTTGATTCGACTTCGAGTAATAAATTGTTCATTCGATTGCTCATTAATGAATTCCGTCCAAATTTGTTCGAATGTCAATAGATTCGAATCGTTCTCACTCAATTCATGTGTTGCTTGATAATAAAAATATTCGAATACATCCTTATTCAATTGATCATTGGTTCCTAAGAGAAGAAGTAAATAATTTCGAGTTTGTTCGACGTCAATTGTTCGTTGTGTTAAATGTCGACTAGCATGTTGATATTGCCATTGAAATTGACCTTGATCTAATGAAACATAGACGGGCGGATTTTTCTCACAATCGTTTCCGACAAAATCATCGCGAATGTCTGGCGGTGCCATGTCAATTGACAAGGCTATTGTTCGGCCGTGTGCACGCACCTGATGAAATGTAAATGCTGGAATAAACAAACAATCACCTTCACGTAATGTTGCCCAATACCAAGGAAGATCATGTAATTGTGAATATTTGTACGCATTGACAAGATCGACGTCAATACGAGAATAGATATCACCGTTCGATTGACGAACTAAATCGAAATAATCAGGATATTGAGTTGAAACATCGAGAACAATGAAATCTCGTCGACCATCTAAGACACAATGCAGAGTATTCTGTGCGTGTGCGAATAATAACGATGCTGTATCGCCAGCACTTAACCAAAGAATAGGTTCGAGTAATCGATCACGAAATGTTCCGCAATTAATCAATGATGGTAATGGCGCTTCGAATTTCATTTCATCGGGAAGAATCGTATTCAAATATAGATCATCTTGTCGATATTGTTCAAGAAATTTGCTCATTGACATTGTAACAAATGTATCAACAAGACGTTGTTTACGTTTAGCAGCTGTTATATTCAAATGACCGTATTTTTTCGATAGATAACTATCTGTCCAAAGCATATCCAATGGCGGAACAATGCCACGTATGACAACCGAACGATTACCTTGAACAAAGAGATGATAGAACCGTTCGGGTGATATTGAAGGTGAATCTTCGAGAATATGTGCTTCGGAACGTCGTTGCCAGCCTAATGGTCGAAGATGACCAAGCGGAATCGAATCATGTCGTTCGAGAATCGGTGGAAATGTTACATGTAAATTCATATCCTTGGGAAAACCATTTGGTTGACAGAACGAAAGAGAGACCAAAGAGGAGAGGAGAATGTATACGAACATGATATTCAAAGAAAGAAATGATATCGACTTTGTTAAAAAAATCGAGAGGTTTAAGTAGTGTTGTCACCAGCTGGTTGTTTACTATGCAGAATTTTCAATTAGACAATATGTGAGATATACTGACGTGGCAGTAGACTGATGATTTGTCAAATTTCGCAGTTTTACATATTGAATCACATACAGTCAGTGAAAGAAATAAAAAGAAAACGTTTGTTTGTATCGATGAGACACTTTTTTCTTTTTTTTAGCATAGATATTTGTTTTATTCGAAACAAGAAAAACAAAACCAGTTAATTCGGTTTAACAACAAACAACGATTTTCCTTCGTTTGATTTGACTTTATTCGCACATTCTTGTTCGATATTTTTAGCAATTTGAGTTGTTAAACGTTGTTGAACAGCTTCGAGACCAGTTTTTTTGCCACCGAAATTACCACCTTTTTTCTTGTTCATTTTTGTTTTCGATACTTTGCCTTGATTGACCTTATTTGCTGGTTTCTTTTTCATTTTCGATGGCAATTGAACCTTTGTTTTAAGTTTTCCTTGAGGCATTTTTATCTGAAGAAAAATAAAAACAACAATTTCGATCAGAAAACACTAGATCAAGATTTATTTGTCCACGAAAAAAGATCACGTAAAACAAGACATTGAGATAGATCTTCTTCATTTTGCGGACGATACAATGGTTTTTCTCCGTCATGATAAATATATCTAAAGAAGAAGAAACAAGAGATTATTACGATTAGTTTCTGTTTCTCAAACACTCACGGAAAACGTAGAACCCAAATCGAATCATCAGTGAGATGAATCGGTTGAGTATAACTTGGAAAAAACGTTGGATTATTCGGACCAGCTGGTATTACTTGAGGATGAAGAACACATTGTATCGGTGTTGATGACGAAGGCGTAACAACATACGCACGCATAAGTTGTGCCCATGCTCGAGCACCTGTTTGTAAGTTTCGACATGAACATTGCATATATAAAGGCATATCCGATCGAACTAATTTCGCTCCATCGTCCTATATGAAAGAGAAAAATTTTTGGCAAAATGGAAATTCAGTTTCGAACTTTAACAACTCCATTAGCACCCACACGAACTGGATGATTCGGTGATGCACATAGAAATCGATGGCCACGTGGACATTCGTATTCACAACCAATATACACTCGAACAGTCGTATCCCAAATCGATGAACTTGCTTGAGCTAAAAGAGAGAACTTTTTTTTATTGAATAATCATCAATCGGATGGTCGTGCTACCTCGACGATTGCTTTTATAACTACGTATCGGTACAGGTCGTTGTTGATGATATTGTGCAGCGCCTCCAGCAGCTGCATTTGCGGCTGAGGTTTGATTATTATGTGGATTTATCTCCCATGCTATTAAATAATTTAAATTCGACAAAAATCCCGGTTGTTGTAAACCTAATAGAAAATAACTTTTTCGTTTTCAATTGTAATTCGAAATTCAAGAATACCTTTGCTTGAAACATAATCCGATGCTCGACCAATACAACATAAACTCCATGAACTGTATCGAGGTAATAAACCTGGCGGACTATCCGAATGTGTCATTCCATCCAAATAGTCCGTTGTACTTGGTATCGGTTGAACATCATCTGTACATATTACTGGTTGATTTTTTTCTGTTTTTTCACCGGTTATTGTATCGATCGGTTGCTCGTCGTGATGTTCATCAGTTGAATAATTTGCTGATTGACTCAGTTCCGATGCACCACTGAAATCATTCGTTGGATCGGATAATTTCAATTCAGCTTTGTTTTTGTTTGCTGATTTTTCGGAAGTAATTCGAACTTCTGTCGAACCACGAAAGACTGGAAATTCGAAGTAGATCGGTTTGGTAGTTAACATTTTATTCACATCTTGATAGAAACTATAATTTGCTTCCTATGATCATCCAATTTCAGGTTTAGAGAGATAATTCAACGAGAAAAATTCGTACTTTTAAATCAAATGGATCATCACGTTCTTGTAAAATCTGTCCGCAATTACTCGCTGCCATCAATTGAATCTACGTGTATTTATTTGATTTTTTAATCAAAAAACAACAAAATAACATCAGACACTTACTTTACTATTATGTGGTCGTAGTGGCAAATTCACTTGACTTGATGTTTCCGTTATACTTTCGTCTCCAAGTGCTCGATGTAGCTAAACAAATCCATAAAACTGCCTGTCTGACCAACAACAATTCATCATTTCCTCACTTCATTTTTACACGGATTGCCCGTCAAACTAATCGCTTCACATAATTGCCTTCCATCATGCCACAATCTCGTACATTGATCAGTCAATTGTTGAACATATTTCTTATAACTCGAACCACGCGCATACGTAGCAAAATACTCGATTGCTGCATCCAACTAAAAAATTCATTCATTCAATCGATTGATTTTCTTTGCTAATCAAAGAACAAACTCGTTGTTTATGCTGTTGTCGAGTGTATTTCGCTGGTAGACCGTCTTCATAATATTTAATTGCCAATGGCAAACATTTTTTACATCTTGTTTCACTCAATTTTCCATCGGGATCGATATTTGCACGAAGCATACCGAACGCTTGCCGCATAATTTTATGCGTAGGTTGTGTCGTTTGAAAGCAGTCATTCAATGCTTTCAACAAACTAATCCATTTCGAATATGTACACAATTCGAATGATGACGATTCACTTCGTTGACCACCGGAAATGCCGTCATTTGCCCAACCATCGGTCAATGCTTGTTCAATATGACGAAAGAGAAATCGTTTGAATGCATAGGAATCATCTTGAGGATGAACATTCGGACGATTCTGTAGATTTGAATTACTTGTTGAAGATTCTTTCGTTTGTTTAACGAAACCTTGTAGAATCCCTAAGAGTTTCTGCGTTTGTCCTAACGATGATGTTTCTTTGTAACATCGATGAATAAATACAAACGGTTGTTTATTTGCAATTGTAAACAATGCTGAATTTGTTTGATTCGAAATAATATACGATGATATCAATGAATTAAAAATAATATCTTCTAAATTTCTTGCCATGTGAACTAATTTCTGATCGTCGTCTCGATCACTGGGTAGATCGTTTGTTTTATGATGATGATTTTCGAATATAAACAATGCTCGTGGCACACAAAATCGGCCATCATTGAGTATGACTTCATTGTCTTTGAAAAGGTTCAACGAATGAATGAGTTCTAAAACAATTGGCTGAGTTTTATGACGTAATGCTTCAATAATACGAAAGAAACGTAAATAATTCAAATCGAATATATGCGAAGAATGTGATACAACAATAATATGTGATAAAAGAAAACAAATCAAACATTTCTTTATAAAATTTGCTTGTTTATTTTCCCATAATTGTGCGAAATTTTGTTCGTTGATATTATCAATAAAATGAAGTAATTGATATGTATCATGAAATGAACGTAAATGTACGTAGATTGTATTGTTTATATGATCATAATAGTATTCTAAATCTTCATTTGTATTTTCTATGTCATGTTCTTTGAAGGCAGGCAGTTGAATTAATTGATTGAATTTCCAGGATTTATTACATTGCTGTTCGAACAGCGTACTTTTGCCGATTAATGAAACGATACAGAGTTGATTTTCCTTTCGATTTAAATGTTCACTCATCTATAAACTTTGAACAATTAGTTTTGGTTTAGTTTTTTTGTTTTCTATTTTATCAACTAACAAGAGCGAGCGAGAAAGAAGAGAAAAGAAGAAAAAAAAAAAAGAATTTTTTTTATACAATAAATAAAAAGAAACGTATGATTATATGTATAGAAAAAGAAAAGACAAGGTTTGTTTTTTGTAAAATTTTCATGTGTCAGCGAGATAAAAAAAGAGGCACATCGTTAGTTCGGATTACTACTGTTCGATGTAGAGAGAGAGAGAGAAATCGTAAAAACATTGTTCTCAAAGAACTTCGACGTATGTCGCAGGATATAAACCAACTCGGCCATTGACACGTCCTTTACACCATCCTTGATCGTCTTCGTCTTCCAATTTCGTGAAAACTTCGCCTTGTTTGAACGAAAGTTCGTCTTGTTCTTGTGCTTCGTAATCATAAAGCGCTCGAACGGGCACGCCAACGCTGCTGTCCGACGACGAGCCACCTGTTGATTTCGGCGATTGATACGACGGAATCGAATCGACATTCTCATCGTCATCTAAAAACGGATTCGACGACGCCGGATAAGATGTCGGCGAATTTCCGTTATTAGCCGGATACGGTGGCAACGACGTATGAGCACCATTGCTTGTCGGTGCACTGAAAAAAGCAAATCGAAATAGTTCAATTGTTCATCAAAACACAAATCAAGCAATCAGTCAAGACAAAGACACGCAAGCAAGCATATTAGAAGATTCTCTACCGCTTCACTGTCGGAGGAGTTTCATCATCGTCATCATCCTCGTCACCAAATGGATTCGAACTGCTCGAAGCGTTTAATGTGTGAACAGGAGCTACTGGCGATTGATTTACATAGCTGAGAAGACGACGAACATCGAGATGAAACGAAATTTAATCGAACGAAACTTACCCGATCGATGATGATGGAAGTGAGTTCGTGTTGTTTGTTCGAATAGCTGTGACAACAACGGGGTTTTCTCGTTCGGCTTCGCCTTTACCTCGTCGTGCAATCGTACGATGAGCATCGGAATATTCCTGAAGAAAAAAAAATAAAACAAAATCATTTCGTCAAATCAAATTCAAGATAATTCATCATTAAAAACACTATTTCCCCCGAAGAACCAAGCAAAATAAAATATTAACAAAACACCAAACAACCAAGAATATTTTTCTACGATCTACGAATGATCTACTTCGCGCTTAGCAAGATCTCGTCGAACACGAGTCACAACGGCAGCTGTTCGTCTCATCGATCGACGCAGCGTTGCATAAGAATCGACAACAAGTATAGCTGCACTCGTTTGACTAACAAACTGTGCTAACGGCCGACGAGAACAAGTCTCGTAGCCGAATGATAAATCACCAGCATACGAAAAGCGATTACACGGCATGTGTGCTTCACACACATCGTGAGACAATTCCTAGGAGAGTGAGCAAGACCGTTTTAGGCTCGTCGAAGCTCAAGCAACGAATTGCAAAAATACAACAACTGTAAAACCAACCTCGAATATTGGCCAATTCATTTTCATGGTCGCTCCGTAGGTGTCCGACCACCACGAGAGATCACGCTCGGCATCGCAATTTTTTATTGTTTGGCCAAATTGTTGGAACAAAGGCGATCTTTAAAATGTAGAAATACAGTTTTTTCTTTTGCAATTTCGAAAGTTTCTACTGTATTCGAGTGCTGATGTCCAAACATTTTTCCGTAGCACCGAGAAATTCTTGAAATTTAACCAAACGATCGCCTTCGAATGTTTGACACCGGGCGAAGACCTAGTTGCAAAACCAAACAGTTCGATCAATCAAATTCATTCTCTCTCTACTTCGTTCATATCGTCCATGTATTTCGGATTAGCTCGATTCAGTTCTTGTAATGCTTCGGTATACTTGACCTTTGCAGATTCTTTCTCCTTTCGAGAACGGTCGAGTTTTTCTTGAATTTTTCCTCGCTAAAATTATCTTGATTTGAAAAGAAACAGAAGCATTTCGTTTGTTTTACTTGTTCAGAAGTTAATGATCCATCGAGTTTGGCATTGTTTTCTTGTGTTTCAGCGAGTTTTAAAGTTTTCGTCGCGCTATGATATTCTCGTTTGTATTTATCGACTTTTAAGTATAATTTCGCCCATGGTTTTTGTGCCTAACACAAGCAAACAAACAAACAATCAGTGAATTTGATGTTGTAGCAAACGAACTCGTTTGAATTCTTCATCGAAATCTTTGGTTGATTTAATATGCATCATTGATTTGATATATTTGCCTTTTTGCCAAGTTTTTATCGATGGTATAACAACGTTTTGTAATTCATCATGAACAGTTTGATGAACTTCAGCTGATGCATCAGCTTCAGCCATTAATGCCTTCCAACCCGACACAGTCGAACCAAATTCCGATGCTAAGAGAAAAATGTCACGAGATATGTGTTGTTGTTTTCATTCGCTTAGTTTGCCTACATTTTACAATATAATCCGACCATTTTTTCGACCAACTTTTTAGCATTTTCGAAAAGGACTTTTCTAATTCAGCTCGTTCGCTTATCATACTAGCGAGATCACTAGTGAGTTTATTTCCATCTTCACAACGTTTTACGACACGACTATATTTTCCAATCTGAAAACATCGAATGGCTTCGTTTCGTTTTTTTTCTGTTATTTTTGCCTGTTTATCTTACCTCCCAAAAAGAATCAGTGGGTGGCGAATAAAGATCATTATCAATATTCGTTTTATCTCCATTGATTGTATCCATGTTCTTATAGTGTATAGTTAGACGTATAGTGTCAAAATCTGAAAACGAAATAAATCTTCGTTTGATTTAATCCTTGAATAAATGTTAGACAACAACAACAACAACACCACCACCACCAAAGACTAACATCTGTTATTCATTCTCGAAGAAAGAAAAAGAAAGAAAAGTGATAGTGAGAACGAATAATAAACTCGAACTCTACGGTCTATTGACACTAGACATCGAGATCGATATCTTCTCTAGACTTGTTAATTGAACAAATGAGACAGGTGAAAGTTATGATCGATCTGTTTAATCTTAAACGATAAAAATTTTTTCCTTTCAACTCTATTCTTATTTGTTCAAACGAAAGAATCACAAGCAATACCTTATAGTATTGTTATTGTTTTTGTTCTTTACTCGTCTCGTTATAGTACGTGTGTTCAGGTCAAACTCAACGTAATGTTGTTAGAAATCATATACGTATATAGACATAAGAACAAGAGAATGAATTTAAACGAAGTAAATGTCCGAAGTTCATCTTGGTTGTTAGGGTCGAAAAGAAAAAAGAGAGAAAGAAAGTGTATATTAACCTAGTGAACAATCATCAGTGAATCTCACGCGAATCACTTTTGTTTAAATACTTTAATAGAGAGAAAATGATTAAATACGCATGAAACATTTTTGTATGACTAACCAAAGTTATAATAAACAGAAAGAGAAGAATAAAAACGTCAGAAAGAAATAAAAGACGAAATGAGAAGAGAATACATATGGAGAGTTCGATTGGTGCATTCCACGAAATTTAAATACAATAAATTCATATTTAACTTTTGATTTCACGAATTTTACTCTCAACAAAAAATAACGTTCGTTTAATTAACATTGCCTGAATTTCTCATGAATAGATGTCATGATTGTTCAGCATATTAGCGCCATCTTACCAAATTTCTATAGTCAAATTAACATTGTGGTCTTTCTCTTTCATTTATTTTGTTCTAGTTTTAAAATATCATATTCAAAACATCTCTATCACTGATTACTTATTTGATTCATGGCACCATTAATTTAAACAAAATACAATTAACAGCAGCTTTGATTTTCATTATTCATTTATTTATTATCAAAAATAATGATTAATTTTACAAATTCCATTGTCTAGACTTTACAACTTTCACATAAATTCTTCCTGATGATGTAGTTATAGTTATGATACGACTACGAAAACTTGAATCAATGTTTTTTTATTTCGATCAGAAATAAAAAGAAATGATGTTCGCAGCAGTCATATCACTTTTTTATTCTTTATTATTTCCTACCACTCTCTCTCCCCCTCCGCTTTGTTTTGTCTGGATATGTTTTATTTTATTTCTTGTCATTTCATATAGTTTCTTGATTTATAATATTATATAATTGTTTTTTTCTACAACTGTTCAATATGATTCATTTGGTTTTTATCACAATAAAACATGAAGGAATAAATCAATCAATCATTTTTTACCATATCAATTGATTTGTGTTAAAAAGGATCCATAGAGTATAAGGAAAATTCTAGATGTGCTATTTCTTTGCTTAATTCGTCGCATTTACTCATCAAATTTCATACTGGAACACAAGAATTTCCCTCTTGATATTGATATTGCGCATTAATCTTTTTTATTTTTTTAAATATTCGCATTTCCATTTTCTCGAATAGGCTCCCGTGTACGTTTGAAACCTTAAAAGAAGAAAAAATACAAACTAACTAAGCAAAATAACTATGATTTACTTTTTAAGAGTCGTACAATCTCTCCGACCTGGCTTGAACTATTCTTGACTAACTCTCATGTCTTCTATCCGAGTACTCATACTTGTCGATGCACTCAACGAAACACCCTGACCGTTAAATTCATTTCAGCTAATCTGAGCTTCTATTTGACCTATCATGGTCTGTATGACAAAAAAAATCGAGTTCGGATTTCTCTAACGATGATGAGAAATTTGTTTTTCTTTTGTTTTTCTTTTGTTTTTCTTGCATTTTTGCCAATTCGCATATATTTATTTATGTAAATGACGAGAATAAAGAAATTTTACGTTTATTCCGCCTATTTTTCTTTTGAAATTCAGAAAAGATAGATAAACCTACGCGTATGATTTTGCATTAGCAATCAGTAATTTAGTCGATTACTGACTTCATCAAAAAAAAACGAAAAACGACATAGATGAATGCACACATCAATTTACAACTAACATCGATTAGCTTCATAATACTTCATTTTTTTTCATGTTCTACGTCTAATCTTACTAAAGAAAAAAAATCAATAACGGAGAAAAGAAAGAAAAGAAAAAAATGGTGATTTGTCGCGAACATGAGTATGTACAGGCATGGTAATGATGATATATTTTATCGAGTCATCAATCCAACATACGATTTTTTTGTCTTGAAGGTCAATATTATTAAACAATTATTTTTTTTCTACGATGACACGAACATTTTGACACAGACTCCTCCGGGTTGCATATATATATACGTATGCATGCGAAATGTAACTAATCATTAATTTGCATTCGTTTTTCTTTACACAGTTATTCGTGATTTAACAGTGGATTCAATGACGAAAACATTAGTATCATCTGTATCTCAACAACAACAACAGCAACAACAACAAACATCGAACTTATCGTCGCAATTGCTCGAACTCAAACAAATTGAACAGCAACAACAATTAATCGCCAAACAAATGCTCGAATTAAATCTAGAAAAACAACGAATAGAACAATATCTGGATCTCATCAAATCTATAGAAACTGATGATGATGACGACGACGACGACGATGATAGTTCTGATGATGAATAAAATTGTTTGTTTGTTTTTTTTTGTTTTATGTATTATCTTTTTTATACAGAATAATAATACTAAAAAAAGGTCGAATTTACATATGTAAATTTCTATTCGATGGAATATTTTATTCTATTTCATATCAAAGAAGAAAAAAAACAATGACGACTACCACGTACATGAAATGTTTATATACAAAATTTTTTCATCCGGTGTAAAATCTACTCGAATAAGATTATCATTTTGTTTGTCGGCTAATTCTTGTACATAAACATTCGGTTTAATATTTCCGTGACCGTCTGTAATCGTGACTTGATAGTTTTTGTTTTCATCGGTTTGTATCATTGGAATATCGTTGTAGGACGATGATTTCGACGATGACATGTCATCGTTCGAACTGTATCCACTTTCGTATGTTGTTGTTTTATCTGAATATGTTGAATTAAGAAAATCTTGTAGTGAAAACGCGAAATAAGTCGGTTCATTTAATGTCAAACATTGATTTTGAATAGCTGGACCAGTGAGAAGAATATCTTTTTCTTGTATCGCTTGACAAATAAAAGGATTTGATTGGGCAACAATACCAGCGTAATCAATCGAAATCAAATGTCGACCTGAATGAGTCGGTATAAACGAACATGTGTATGCTGTCGATGAATGATGACGTTGAATGGATACTGAAGGTAATTGCTCGTGTTCGGTTATGATTTCGACGTGTAGAGTATGCGTTCGATCATCGAATGGATTGTCGATGTAAACCTAGAGGAAAAATGTTTGACAAATGAATAGAATAAATGAGAATTCGCACTTGAAATTCGTTTTTTCGATGAAGAATTAATTGTTTATCGAGACCTATGACACGTATGTTCGGTTTTGATTTGATATTCGCAAGATTTTCGACGTAAACAAGAAATGGTGACGAGGATAGTTCTCTTTCATTTTCGATGATTTCAATCGGAAGATAACCTTCCGACATGGGCGTATATTTCACTGTTGCTAGCTGTTGTTCATAATCGATTTCAGCTTGATAGGATGCTTCGAAACGAAAATGTATTTGATTATGTTCAGATGTTTGATTAAGATCAACATAGAATTCCGTTGGTTGACCGGCAATAGCTCGTTTAAGACCGGGTCCGAATGGTTTTAATTTCGAAAGTAAATTGATTTCATCGTGAATAACATCGAGAAAGATTTCACGATGAAATTTCTGATTGAAACAAACTTGTAAACGATGTTGACCTACCGACATCGGCTGATAAGTTAATTCTAATAGATCCGATGCAAGAATTCGATGTTGAACAACAATTTTATGTCCATATGGATCGAATATTGAAAGAGCAAAATACTCGAGAAGATTGTGTTTAGAAGATTTCAATCGTAAACGAAAACGTGCTATGGAATTGACGATAATTTTCGTTGAATAACCATCACCTTCTAATTCATATTGAGGAATTTCTAAATAAGAACGTAGATTTGAAAGCACTTGCGAACGATAGGGTGGATAAGTCATTTCACGTTTTTATTTAATCAGAGAATAAGAAGTCTATCTGACGTATATAAACACATGTATATCTCTCTCTCTCTCTCTCTCTGTGTCTTTCTCTTTCTCGACTGGCTTTAATTACCTCGAATCGATTTATTTTCGATTGTATTCTCATCATGAATGTAAACTTCATAATATTGATCGGCAATTTTTCGATGACGAGAATTGAAATAAATTCGGTAGATTCCCGAACGATGTGTCGGTCGATACGAACATGAATACAGTTTCGTATGACCCTGTGCGTATGTGTTAATATATTGAATACGATTTGTAATGACGTTGCCGTCGGGATCGTAGATACAGATTTGAATTGGAAGAGAAATTGATTTTGTTGTTAATTCAAAACAGAAGATTAATGTTCGATTGAGTTGATTATTTGGATGATTCGATTGAATACCTTGACCGAAACAGGAGAATTTCGATTTGATCAACGACGAAGATTTTTGACGAAGAACCGAAGGTCGTCGTAGTTGAGAAAGAAATTCTTCAAAGGCGATTTCATTTTCCAATAGGTCTTCTTTCGGTTGAATATGAAGATATTCATCGATTAAACAAAGAAGTTCATTGAAAATTGTCAACGAGTCCGACGAATGTATTCGATAGACATCCGGACAAATCGAATCGAATATCGTAAATAAACGACGAATAGACGGAGGAATTTCAGCAAATGAATTCGTCTGTCGAGGAGTTGTTGATATTAACGAAGATTTGGTTAGTTCAAGTAGATCGAGATCTGTTGGATGATTCCAAATTGAATCGATATCATCTCGATAGGCAATCGGCGAAGTTCGTTTGATCATTCAGACTAAAATAATAAACTGCTGCAGATTTGCGAATGAAGACGAAGAAAACAAATTGTAAAAGTTTATTATTCTAGTTTTCAAGAGGAACAATATGCACCTGCAATGTCAACCGAAAAAAAGCTCTCCTCACGTCCAAAAAAAAGATAGGTAGTTACTCCGCGGCGGGGAATCGAACCCCGGTTTCCCGCGTGACAGGCGGGGATACTAACCACTATACTACCGCGGACGATATTGACCTCCGAAGGCTAGTTCTAAGTTTCGTACGCGTTATACATACGTGTTAAATAAACAATCGACTGTAGTTGTTTTATTTAAATGTTGAGACGCGAATGAGAAGTGAAAAAAAAACAAATGTCCGATGTTTCTCTCTCGTTTTCAACTTGACAAAACAAAACAAATATTCATTTTTTTTTAAACGAGATTTCTTTTCTATTATTTCGATTAAACATATCGAGAGAGGAGAAGAAAAACAAGACTCACTTTGATTGCTTTTCGAAAACGATACATATTTGATGTCGTTAGAAGGGAACGAGCGTTTGTGCAGACACAAACAGCGAAAATTATCATCAAATATTTTATCAGAACGATTAAGAATGTAGTTAAACAATGTATAAGCGAAGAAAAAAAAATTAAATGACAGATGATATTCGAGAGGTTTCAACAGAAGACATATTCGACAACGATTGACCTTCAACGTCTAATCCAGTTTAAAATACATTTGTCGATTGTGATATTTTGTCAAGATTCATAACTATTTGTTTGCAAAATTATAAAAAAAAACAATCACAGTAGAAAAAGAAATTTATTTCGATTTTGTTCTATGTTTATTTGTGTTTAATGGTGTGATTTGTTCGGATAATTCGAGGCATTCAGCTTGTTTATTCGAACGATATTTTCGAATAATCGAAATCGAAACAATAACAATCATGACACTAACAGAAATGATACCACCAATAATCAGTATTTTTAGATTGTTATGTAAAATATTTCGTCGAGATTTTTCTTCGATTGATATTTGACTAAGATTTGTTTGATTTGAGAGCAATTTTAACGAACTTTTCGATGATGTATTCAATTCAATCGAGCTTGTTAATAAACAAAAACCGAATAAAAGACTTCCGAGAAAGAATTTCAACATAATACCAGCGAAAAAATTAAATAACCTTGATGTAAAATATGTGTGTCGAACAAACGAAAATTGATCGTTATAGATATTTGCTTTCACTCTCGCTCTCTCTCTCTCAGCTTTTTTTTTACAAGAGCTCTTCAAAATGAGTATAACTAATCCTTCAGTCTATCAATATTCTTCGTTTCTTCTTGTTCTACTGTAAAACTGAGATATATTTCTTTTTTTTGTTGATAAAAGGAAAAGATGTGTAAAAGTCGGATTTTTTTTGTTTCTTCTTGTTCGTTTGATGTTGTCTTTTTTTTCTTTTTTTTTGTCTTTACTGATCTTTGAAAGTGTTGCATGTATAAAAAAAAACAAAACACAAAATGTTTGAGTGTCAGACATGAAAGATAGAAATCGGTATGAGTTAGCTTAATGTTTTTCAGAAACAAAAAGAAAACAACTGTTATTGACGAGTAGATTATTTTTTGTTTGATGCATCATCGAAATTTTCGACGAGATCTGAAAAGAAAAAGAAAAAGAACAAACAATCGAAGAAAAAGCAAACATTTGAATGAATCTTACCAGGTACTTCATCATCACCTGCAGCACCTTGTTCATTTCCTGTTTCAGCTTGACCTTCGCCGGCTTTACCACCGAATGGACCGTCGGCTCCGAGACCCATTTGTGACATGAGTGTTGGCAACATATCTTGTAAAGCTAGAAGATAAAACGAACTAATATTTGAAGAGAAAGAGTGTTTTTCGGCGGCGTACATTTTGTATCGGCGTGTCCACTGATAGCAAATGTATTCGAGCCAAGTGAAGCTTGAACTTTTGGATTAGCGAAATGAATGACTTCACCGCTATCTTTGAACATATTGACCTTGAAAACATCGAATAAGATTTGCTGAAGAGAAAAAACAACGAAGCGAATTACCTCTTCAATGCCTTGAATGTTGTTTGCAGCGAGTTTTTTCAATGAACTTTGAAGTTTTTTGTCATCAGCATTAGCTGGTCGATGAACAATTTTCTTCTTTCGTCGAGCTGTACCCTAGGAAAAATAAACAAACGAACTCATTTTATCTTTTGTTCTTCGAACCAACGAACTTTGCCACCGATTTTAATTGCTTCAGCTCGTTCGGCAAGTTCTTTTAATTTCTTTTGATTGACTTGAAATGGGGTTGTTTCTGTCTTCTGTTCGGAGGACATGGTGAATACTTTGATCTTCAGTCTGAAAAAGAGAGAGAGAGAGAGAGATAGAGAAAGAATGAACTTCTTCTAGGATTATTCGAGATTATGAAATAATACACAATTATATTGCAAAGAGAGAAAATCAGCTCGACAAAACACTGTTGTCATTAGAGAATAAATGAAGGATATACAAAAAAAAGGTGATATTAATATAAGAATGATCTGCGTTCGATTTGAAAGAACGATGTATCTGACAGATATTGTCTCGTCAAGTTTTTCGCGTTGTTGAGGTCGTTATGTGCAAAGCTTGTTTAGCTTTGCGTTTGAAAAAACAGCAGGTCGCTTCGGACGGTTGTCGCATGCATGAGTTTGATGTCGGCTCTCGAATGGCGTTATTTACAAACGATGAAACAGGAACACCGGCCGTCGGTATCGGCTGCGGTGGCACGACGAGACTGCGTCGTTTCGCCGGGATCGGCCGTTGATTTTCGATGGTCGAACGTGTCGACGGCAGAACGACGGGAATACGTGTCGTACTTGCCATTGACAGCGTAGTTTTCGAGCCACCGTTTAACGTAGCAGTCGTTGCGTTTGTTGAGCTCAATGGAAGTTGAGTTCGAGGAGCAATCGTGCGGTTGGTTCGATTGACTGTTGGATTCGAACTGACTTTTTTCGTTAGATGAGTTGTGGGAGGCTGAACGCTGGTGTTCAGGGATTTATTACGATTAACTCGATGATCTTGCAGCGGTTTTATCCAATCGAAATCGCCGTCGTTAGTCAGATTATTTTCTTTTAATGTATTATGAAATAATTGACGTAAACTCGTGTACTAAAACACAGAGAAAAATGATCAAAGTTTTGTAAAAAAAAAAGAAATTTGAGTTTAGGTTCTACATCAGGTTGTTCCGAGAATTCCAACTGTCGAACAGTTTTCATGTAAACAAGAAATTGCCGAGCGTAGCCTTCGCACAGCATTTCATTGCTGGTGAAACGCTTCGTATCGCCGATCTTTTGATATCGTTCTTTCAACGTATCGGCTTTGAGACCTTGCCACTAGAACAAAAAAAAAGCCAATCAAAGCTCGACCTAATCAATATCCTTGATTCTTACAGGCAAACTTCCACGTAAGAAATACATAAACATGTAGCCCAATGCTTCTAAATCATCTCGACGACTTTGTTCACGACCTGAAATCAACATTCAATAAAAATTTCTTTTCTTTTTCTTTTGAATGAGACATACCAAGATGCGTATTAATCGACATATATCTCGCCGTGCCAGTTAAACTCTTGTGCTCTCGATAGGGTATATGACTGCCATCGGCTGTTCGATATTCTTTCGCTAGACCGAAATCGACAATATGAATAATATGTTGCCGATTGGTGCTTCCACGTCCGATTAAAAAATTCTCTGGCTTAACACTAGAAAACAACAGAATGCTCATTGATTTATCCTTCGAAATGTTTCGTTTGTTTTTTACTCTCGATAAATGAGATTTTTCGAATGAACATATTCCATTCGATCTAACAATTGCAATCCAATCATCAAAACCGTTTTCAATGAAAATCGTCTCGAACATAAATCGAACAGATCTTCCAACGATGGTCCGAGCAGTTCCATGACCAAACCATTGTACGAATTGGTTTGCCCGAAGAATTGTACGTAGGGTACGCCTTCATGTTTACCAAGAAGTTTATAGAATCGATATTCATATGCTAATTGAGGTGTACGCGTGGTGATTTGCTCGAGTTTAATGGCGACATGTTCATGAGTTTCATTATTTCGGCCGAGATGAATTTTACCGAAGTTTCCTGAGCCTAATAAACGGCCGATTTGATAGTGTTGGTCTAATGAACGATTATTGTTTGTCATTTTTGTCGAACGAGAGAGCGAGAGAATAAGATTATTTACAAAGAGGAATGTAAAAACGAGAACATGATTTGATTATATACAAGCCGATTCGAGATGTTCTATATTCTAAAAAGTAGAAATGAAATAGTTCAATGCTTTCGTTCCTCTCCCATAATTAAAACAAAATATAAATGGCCGATGAAAAGAAACAGAGAATAGGAGTGAGTATCCAAGAGCATTTTTTTTTGTATTTGTATGAATAGGTATTCATTGGATGGATACTCGAGTTTTGAACAGAAGAATTCAAGTTTTTATAAAGGCGAAAATTTTCTTTGTTTAAAATGAATTTAAATTTTTAAATTATGATTTTTTATTTGAAATCAAATGAAATTTTATAAAATGACAGGTGATTTGGGATAGATGGCGGTAGTTTATTCAAACGGAAAGAGAAGCTAATCGATTATCAATTGATCAGTCGTTGTACGAGGATTGACAGGTTCGTTCAAGTCTAACATCGCTTTGAAATGCTAAAAAAAAGACAAACAAAAAATTATTTCTAGTTAAATGTTTCTTTTTCTTTACTTCAGAATTTTTAAATCCAAGATAAAGAGTGAATAAGGCATGCAATGATTGTATTCGTGATTCATAAACAGGTATATCCAAGAGTGCTAGAGAAAAAAAAGCTAGAATTACGATTATGACAAGAGATGTTTTCAACGTGTACAGCAAACAATATCAGTATAAGTTGCGAGATCAGTATCAAGATCTGCAGGCGGAGCAGATGCCTAGAAATATCGAATCTATGATTGGATTTGATTTGAGTATAAGAAACAAATGAACCTCTTTGATAAGTTCTTCGAATTGTGTTGGCCATTCTTGCATGAGATGATCGATATTTGGCATTGGTCTACAAATCGATATTATATTGCAAAATGCTTTCTTTTCCATCAAATTATATACTTTCGATATTGAACTGTATCAGTTGTTTTCGATTTTTGTAATTTACTGATGTTATCTATCCATTCTTCGATTGCTTTTGGATTTTTATCTACATTGGACACATTTCGAACACTCTGCAAAGAAAAATTTTATTAAAAAAAAAAGACATTGATAAAGTAGAAATACTGTCGGTAAACTCGTAGCCACCGGTTGTTTCGACGAGTATCTCATTTGAAGATTGAGTACATGTGGATCACTTTGTTTTGCTGATGGTTCATCGAGCACATCCAAACCTAAATGATCTACTTTACCATCAGGTCGTGGCACTTTCAGAAATGCATCAATATCTCCAATTGCCGGCATATATTCAGGTATGAACGGCTTCAGTTTCGTTTCGAGCATGATATCTTGTGGTTGATATCTGCAGAAAAAACGACGAATTATTTGATTTTCTTTTTTTTCTAATGAAACAAACTTTTCAATGAGTTGGAAAATATCTTTGACATCGGCTGAAACTGGAAGATCAAGATACATTTTTGGATCGAAAACAGTCATATCCGGTGATTTATATTCTTTCTGTTCAGTTGGTTGATACATCATTTGTGCTGAATTCGGATTTGATTCAGATTCATCTTGTGTATCATCATTATTCTCGTCCTAAAACAGAGAAAATAAATCCGAATCAACGAGAATTCTTCTACCTCAAGACTGCCATTCGGACTATCGTGCCGTTGTTGAATTGGTCGTTCACGAGACAGATGTGCCATATCCGGTGCTTGAGAATAGGAACCAAAAAAAAATGAAGATGAAACACATTTGAGATTTTCATCGAGACAAACCTGGAGGCTTTTTTTTATGCAGTGGTGGCACAGGTGAAAATACACTTGCTACTTCTTCGCCATCGGCAACCTTTGATTTGATTTCAAATAAAAAAGTCTCATTCCTAAGGTTTCTCTTACGTCCATTGACTCATCGTATGGTTGATCGTGTATAACACGTGTCTGTAAACAAAAACAATCAGTTCGAGAGCAAAAGACAAGATCAAACTTCGAGTCATTCTCACTTCCTCATCGTCATCCATTTTGTTAAATGTTCTAGTTTTTCTTTTTCAAAAAATATTCATAGTAATACCTCTGTATGAGAACAATCAAATGGCAATCAATCAAAAGAGGTCACTTTTACATATTCAATCATTTATTATTTGTTTATTTATTCGTTCAGAAGAAAAAGAGCAAAAAAATAAGACCCAAGCCAAGAGAGAGAAAGAAAAATAATTGGAATGAGAATTCGACAAATTCTATTCAGCTTAATCAGCAAAGCGAGCAAAGAGATGCAGATAGGACATTCGTTGATCATTTGGAGAAGGAGAAAGATGATTTATTGAATGGAGACAACCGTTGAATCTTCGAAAAGATCTTCTAATAACCATGGTAGCATATCATCCTCGATTTCATTCGAACAATCGGTTGAATTCAAACGAAAAACACGAGATTTTCGTTGTTGAGGTTGAAATGCCAATTTAACCGAATTCCTTTAAAAGAAAATTCAAAAAAAAGAAACGAAAATTAGCTTTGCATTTACCAAAATTGTTTCGACATGAAATAAAGCGGTTTGCCAAATGGTAAGCCATTGAATTGAACAGCAGCTGAGATTGTATAAGCGCCCATATTTTTCCAGATCATCCAATCGCCGATGTTTAATTTCGGCATTTGAATCGATTGTTGAATACAATCAAGGCCATCACATGTTGGACCCCAAATCGACGAAGTAAATTTCTCGTCCAATTGATTCTATTCGAAAGAATGAAATCGAATTCTTCTTCTTCAAGCAAATCATCAAAAAACATACTTGAGCAAATAAATTCGGTTCGGGTGTGTAATGATCATAGAGAACGCAATTGAATGATCCATAAACTCCATCATTAATGTAATACATATGTTTTGTTTCACCGGTTTCTATAGAAAATAAATAAATAACTCGATGTTCGTGAACGTGAATTTCTCTACCTGAATCAATCATATCTCGTCGTGCAATAACATTCGTTGCTAATGTATATGCCGATGCAACATAATATCGACCTGGTTCGGCAATAATTCTCACTGATTCGTCATTTGGAAAATGTTCTTCCAATGCTTTATTAACTGCACTGGCTATTTCAGTGAAATAATCTTCTGTTCCGGCATTGCCTGGAAAACCACCGCCAATATCCAAGAAATTCATTTCGAAACCCATTTGTTGACCATAATTCATGATCATTCGAGCATTTTGAATGGCATCAACAAATGCTTTACTTGTCATTTGTCCGCTACCACAATGAAAGCTAACGCCAGTGATGTTCAAATCGAGTTCTTTGGCTTTGTCGATGAGGTAACGTGCTGTTGTCATATCAGCGCCAAATTTCATTGAAAAACGACAAACTGCATTCGAATCATCGGTAATCAAACGTAAGACCAATCTAAAAATGCGCTCGTTTTCTTTCGTAATCTCATTGTTCGATATTTTACTTTGCATTCGAATGATTTTGTTTGATTTTCAATAATTCTTGTTCATTATCGAATGTCATCGTTTCGACGCCAACTTCATTTGCATATCGAATGTACGATGATTGTTTACATGGATTGGCGAAGATAATTCGATCAGCTACAAAACAATTCGAATTATTCGAAGAAAATAAAAGCTATGAGCGATCTTACGAGATACACCGAGATCCATAACCTTTTTGATTTCACCTTTACTTGCACAATCGAAACCGGCCCCGAGATAAGCAAGTAGTTTAATAACATTGACATCATCATTACATTTCACGGCTAGAAAGAAGAAAGAAGAATTCTTTCGAAAAGAAAAGAAAAACAAATTAGAATTCGACGAACCATAATGTGGAATAACACGAGGCATTAAAGTAATCCATCGAATATGTTTATTACAAACATCTTCGAGATCAACAGCATAGAACGGTTCAATGTCATCTTTCTATTTACAAAAGAAGAACAAAAAAAACATAAAAGAAATCGGCTCGTTTCTGAGTAAATATCTACGAGTAATTCGATTTTCTTTTGAAGGAATTCTTCGGGAGTATATGGAACTTTCGTAACAATAATTGGATTGTCTTTGGTGAGATGCATCATAGAAGAATCGGTTTGTTGATTAGGCTGAATAGAATATGTCGAATCACTAGAAAAAAAAATAAAATTTTGTTTTCTTTTGTCAATAGCAGCGACTATGTTTACATAGGTGAATAAGGGAAGTTGTTCAGCGATTAAATTTCTCGAAAAAGAAATGCTAACGAAGTGGACCAGGCGCCCAAGGAATGGCTGAATACGTAACGTTCACAATAAACCAAAAGGTTCGGGCACTAACGCTCTATAGAATAAAATCAAATCGAAATAAATCGTATTTTTCTTCGTCTTCTTCTTCTTCTTACCGTCGACGAAGCGCTCTGCCTTTGAAATTCAATACAGATTTTGGACAATATTTTCGGGTGTCTTAAGTAAGACGAAAGAAAAGTATTCGACGAGCACACGCACGAAGCCTAGTTGATAACTGTAATCGATTGCTTAGCTGACGTCGATTTTTATACTGGCTTTTAACGTGATTATATGTCAATTGACGAATGAATATGCCGGAATGTTAATCTTAAACGAGAAAAAACAATCAATAACAATGCACTTAATCAAAAGTCCAGAGTGTAATCCAGTGATATATATCGACGCAATAAAAACTTTTTTTTTATTAGAGAATGTATTTATTGTACTTTTTTTTTTTTTATAGTGTTTTGTTAGTCATAAAAATAAGAATGAATGAATGAGAAAGATATTCGAGAAGAAAAAAGAAACAATGACGAATAAAGTTTTTCTGTAATAGCGGTTGTCGACGATGAAAGAAACCGGTTTAATGGCGGATTTTATCCAATCATAACGAGTTTTGATTAAATCTCGATAGTTTTTCTTCTATTTCGAAAGATTTATGACAGAAGATAAAAGACCAGCTTTCGGTTCACGACATTTATCATCTGAACAAGATGTTTTCTCTCACAATGCTTGGGATGATGTTGAATGGACTGATGAACAAAGTGAACAAGCAAATGCAATTATAGATAAGCAATATGCCAATCGAATGTCAGATTCTAAATCGGGTTTGAGCAAAAAAAAACAAACAAAAAATGATTCTGAAGATCGAAAGACAAATTGTTGTTTTTTTCGTCTATCTAGAAAGTGTCAAAATCGAATTAGCATCAGCATGGAATCGTTTCTATGATATACATGAAAATAAGTTCTTCAAAGATCGTCAATGGTTATTTACTGAATATCCTGAATTGATTTTTTCGAATTCGAATCAGCCTATGCGTCTACTCGAAGTTGGTTGTGGTGTTGGCAATTGTATTTTTCCGATAATTCGTACGAATAATCTAACTGAACAATCCGATGTGAAACTTTTCTGTTGTGATTATTCATCGACAGCTATCGATATTCTCAAACAGAATTCCGAATATAATTCTCGTTATTGTCATGCATTTGTTTATGATATCACCGATACGAATCAACCGTTGCCATGTGAAGAAAATTCTCTGGATTTAATTATCATGATTTTTGTTTTGAGTGCTATTGATCCATCGAAACATCATGATGTTATTGCTAATCTTGTTAAATATCTCAAACCTGGCAAAGGCAAATTACTCTTTCGTGATTATGGTTTATATGACATGGCTCAATTAAGATTTAAAAATGAGAGATGTATCGAGAAGAATCTCTATGCAAGATCAGACGGTACATTGACGTATTTTTTTCAGCAAGGTTGGTTTTATCTCACCGTCAAAATAATGAACTTGTACTACTTTTTTTTACTAGATGAACTCGATCGATTGTTTACGAGTAATGATCTTGTGAAAGAACAGAATCTAGTCGACCGTCGATTGCAAGTCAATCGTTCGAGACAATTAAAAATGTATCGGATTTGGTTGCAATGCAAATACGTTCGAACATAAAGATAAATATATCAGCTAGACGTGATTTTTGTTTTTTTTAAAACTTGAGTAACTAGTTTACTAACTGATTTTGTACAAAAAAAAACAAGAAAAATCATACAATAGAATAACATCGTAATATATTGCTAATAAACGAGAAAATGTTTTCGAAAAATATGCTTGTATATCGATGAACAAGTCGCAGATGAATTGGAAATATGCGTTTTGTCTTTTGTTATCGAAGGAAACAAACGTTGAATGAATGAAAATGAAGATTTCGATTTTTTTCGATTCGAAAACGAACGAACATCGTGCGTATGAGAAAGATTTCGATCGTCCATTTTTAATAATAAAATATTTTGATCGAATATCACCGGAAAATAATCTAATTTAAATTCTTCAGGATGAAAATGTATCAATGCACCGCGTTGATACGAGAACAAATTGAATTCATTTGGTGAACATGGTGGTAGATGATGATTTAACAATGAACGTAGATATTTAATAGTTTTATTCGATGGAATCGTGAATGTTATACGAGAACTGTCGGATAAACGTTCGGCTGTTACTCTAATCAATCTACTATTGAAAGAAAAATCATCGAATTAGTTTTGTATTAAAAAAGACAGTAAACAACAATAACTTACGCTGGGACTTTGGATCGGTGTATTTTCATTTTTTGTCTAATCTAAAACGTAAAATGAGATATATTTTAACATAATGTTGTTTACATAATATGTCATTTTATTGCAAAAAAAAAGAAAAATAACCCTGTTACGATATTGATTTTTTTTCTCTTTGCCTCAGGCCTATTGACATGTATCTGGTTATTTTCATCGAATAACTAGAAATTAGTCTGTGTATCAAAATCAAAACAAAAAAGAGAACGATACAATTTATTGTACAAGTGACTAACACAACATTAAGATGAAACTAAAGAAAATCACTCGGTATTTATTTCAAGATAAAAAAGAAAACAATGTGCTCTGGTTTCTTTTCGAAACACCATGACCTGAAACAATCATTTACTTCATTCTGTTTTTTTGCATAGCCTTCAAAATAGTGAAGAGAGCACGCAATTTTGAGAATGTATATTTAGGTTACAGCGACATAAAATCAATTTTTACAATTTTTATGTTAAGGAAAAAGTTAACATACTATCGTTGAGTGCCTAGACATGATGAATCAAACAAAAAAAATAAAATATTGCTTACTTACAGAGTTTTTTTAATACTAAACTAGTTTTTCTGGAGGAAAAAGAAGGGATTACTGGAGTTGAATTCTTCAATGACATTATGAAACAGGTCAAAATATTCTAACACATCTTTCTTCCTTCCTTTTTTTTGCTTTAAAATGCCTGTTAGGGTAACTATATTTTTCTATTCAATGTGTGTGCATATATATATATATATATGATGCATGATGGATTAATCATTTTTAAAATGTCATTTCAACTCGTACTGCTTAGTAATGTAGATAATTTGCTTGCAGACACCGAAAGAGAAAAAAACATGTGAATACCTGTCAAAATTATTGCGTCGCGACATAGAATGTCAACCTTAATTTATTAATTACTGGGATTTAATTAATATTCTTCGAAGTGAATAAAATAATAAATCTATACACAACAAAATGAAAGTCCTTTTCGGTTGATTACAAAACATGCTTCCAGGGGTTGAATGTTCCTGGCTCACAACTTCCTTTCAGAAACGAGTACTCGAACATCATAAGACCTAATTGAACTGAAGGTAATATACAGTTTGTTTAGGCGAATATTCTCTTGTTTATTAAAATTAAATGACTAAAGTTAAAACGAGAATAAAACATTTAAAAAAATTATTGTTCTGTATTTTTAATACATTATTATCACACACACACACACACGCACATATGAGTCTAGTGTTCGTTTGCTGTTTTTGTTTCATTATTGAGTGCATCGATGATTTCAAGACGAAAATTATTTAAATATTCTCGCATTCTATCATATAGAAATTGATCAGATTTGATCGATTGCCAACAAATCCCATGCAGATGACAATATTCTATAGCAAAATGATTTCAATAATTCAATAGAAGAAAATTTCTTCATTTTACCTTTGCAAATTGAATCTGTTGGAGGAATATTTTTGTTATTCTCATTTGTTGTGTAAAGATATTTCAATGATAATGATGATGATGGTATGTTATACATCGGCCAACAATTATATTGCGAACGTATTTCCGATTTTAAATGTTTGAGTAAAATTTTGACGATTGTTGAATGTAGATATTCATTTATTGTACTGAATTCATCTTTAAATGGATTGATTATATTGAGAAAAAACAAACATTTTCTTTCGCTTTGCAATTCGTATTGAGTTGAATATTGTTGTATATCGAAATTTGGATGAATATAAACAATTCGTGGTTTTTCACTAATCGACGGCATTTGAAAACGAATTTATTTGTTTGTTTTATTGACTTATTTTACTTGAGTCCAACTACACAACAAAGATCTATCGATGAGAAACTGAAGAAAAATAATTACTCATCGATGAATGTCGCTACATTCCATGAGATCATTCAATCCTATCTAGCGCTTGATTTTTAGTTGGCGATAGACCGACTACATAAATTGACAAGTCAAATTAATTTGACGTGTGAATATTAAAAGATAGGACGAATGATTAGTGTCAATATTTGAAAAAGTACATTTCATCGTGCTTTGAGGTTGGGAACGGAACGAAAAGTACGATTTATTTTCTATTGAATTGCACTGCGAGTACACAAGTGAAGAGAGAGAAAAAAACAGAACATGTAAAACATAAACAATTTGCAAATGGGTTCTATTAAAAATCAAAACTGCTTCAAATTGCGGAAAAATTATACGCTCATTAGTTTAAAAGAAAAAATTCGTACGAGACGAACAGTCACAAAAAAGTCATGATAAATAAGGTGTGATAAAATCAAACTAGCTTACATTGATACTCATCATAAGCTCGAACAAAAAAGTATATGTATACGCGTGTTGTTTGTCAGTCACTTGAAACACACACGCATGGCTAATCAATCCTTATTTCGATAATCATAAAGGAGAAAAAAAAATATCGACTAATGCTAAACCGTTGGTTGACGTCAGTGTAGGTATGTATACATTATATAAATATTAGGCGAAAAAGCGTATGTATTTAGTGAAAAATCTTTTTCGTTCGAGCATATCATCGTTAATCGGCTTTGCAATGATTGACGATATATTGTTTACCTTTATGTTAATATTTTTCACGTTCCCACTTTTTCGTCGTCGAATATTGGATCAACAAAAATAACTAGATGATTATTCTATGCTTATAGATAAATTCGACTATGATTGGTATGGTATTGCTTTGGATAGTTTTTATTCTTTCGTTTGTTATCGTCTGGCCATGGATACATGCAGCATTTATTTGGCAAGGTAGTACGATCAAATCTCTTGATAATCTATTGAACAATCAACAAATTGAATATATACCAAAGATTCTTCATCAAACCTATCGAAATCAATCATCGATACCTTTTCAATGGCAACGAGCATCGAATAGTTGTCGAGCATTGCATTCTAATTATGAATATAAATTTTGGTCTGATAGTGATGCTCGTCGTTTAATCGAAAGGGAATTTCCATCTTTATTACCAACATTTGACTCCTATCCGTATGATATTCAACGTGCTGATGTTATTCGTTTAGTCGTTTTATATGTTTATGGAGGTATTTATTTAGATCTCGATATATTTTGTTTGAAATCATTAGATAATTTATTAAAATATCAAATCATTCTACCAAAAACAGTGCCTGTTGGTCTATCGAATGATATTCTTTTTTCTCAAGCTAAACATCCATTTCTTTTATATGTTATTAAAAATCTATCGAAATCCAATCGAAACTATTTGACAAAGTGAATATAATTTCCAATCCGACGGATTATGAAAGAAAAAGACTTTTATGTAATTAGATATCCAACAGTCATGTTTACAACAGGACCTATGTTTTTAACTTCTCAAGCAACGAATTATTGTCCACGTCAATCAATAGACATTCTCTCGCCTGAACTCTACGGCAAATATGTTCACAATTCATCCCAAGCACTCTTCCGTCATTTGAAAGGTTTATTTACTCAAAATAAAAAGTTAAATATAATCGAATATTTGTTCTCGATTTTAGCATCGTCGTGGCATGGAAACGATGCTTCAATGATAAAGTCAATCTACCGACATCGATATATTGTCTTAGGAGTTTTTATAATTCTTTTATTGATCGTAGGCTTATCAATTTGGAGCGTACGGAAATATTATCCACGAAAATATTCATTGATTTCTAACGCAAATGATCAAAAATATCAGATCGAATCATCGAAATCGAAATATAAAAAGATTCTGCATTTTCTTATAGTTAATTTTATGTTCGTACTTTTATTTTGTTTTAATCGTTTGGAGTAAAAAATAAAAAAAAATGAGAAGGAGAACGTCATCATTTTTCTCTTTTGTCGAGTGAATATTTTTAAGATAGTAATGCATTTACTTTAGCAGCTGATAGCAAGCCAATCATTCGACAGAAGTTTATTTTCGCGTCTCATTGACAAATCTAATTCATTGATTTATTTATTTTTTTGTGCCTTGACAAACTGATAGAAATACTTGCATACACATGGGAGTTCTTGACGATCCTATTTATCGGCCTTTATCACGTAAATATTTATTCGAAATTAGATCTGTTTAATCTGTATTTTTGTTTTATTCATAGTCACATTTATTGAATATCAAGAAGGTAGAGAGATTTTCTTTTTCGAAAAGTCAATTCATTCGTCTTTGAACTAGGTGATAAAATCGGATTCGTGCTCGCATGGTTTTCTATGCTACCGTTTATTTATATTGTGTCACTATGCACATTAATTCTTTTCCGTCGTGATATTCAAACTGTAAGTGAAGAAAGTTAAACTAAACAAGCGATATGCATATGCATTTTCTGTAGATCATGTATTTCGGTGGATTTTGCGTTTCAGAAGTTTTAAATCAAGTTCTCAAAAGATTGCTCAAACAAGCACGGCCAGAACGAAGTAAAAACGCTGGATTTAATTTGTTGATTTCAATTAAATTGTTTCTTTTCAGCTCGAGATAAAGCCGGTTTATACAGTGTTCATGGAATGCCGAGTGATCACGCTCAAACATTTTTTTATTTTATGACTTATTTAGCAATTTTTATCATTCTCAAGTTCGAACGATTCTTCTTGTTTTCGATAGTATTGAATTTATAAAAAAAAATGAAATTTTAGATCACAAATGCCCGGTACACCTCGTATTCGTGCAATGCGAAATCGTTTTCTTGTTTTCGGACAAATAATCACAGCGGCTATCGTTGCTTACAGCCGGTTCGATTCTTCTTCTTGTTTTTTAATTTACTTTTGCTAATAAAATCTGTTCTCTAGAGTTTATCTTCATTATCATACAATTCCTCAAGTTATAGTCGGAGCTGTTATCGGTACAACCATGGGTTTTATTTGGTATTATTTCGTGAATTATTATTTCATCGAATATACGCCAATGATTATCGAACATCCAATAGGCAAATTTTTTCTTCTCAGAGATTACACACCTATTCCGCATATCATACATTTTCAATATGAAAGCGAAATAGCTGAAGCAAAGTATGAATCGTGTTGTTGTTGATTTGAAATAAATCAAGCATTTCGGTTTATTTTTAGACGTTGGAGAGAACGACGAGCAAAACAATAACAAAAATAGACTAGCATTGTCATTTTTTTTTCGATTTTGTTTGAATTTAGTCAAGCATTTTTGTTTTGTTTTGTTTTTCGAATAAGAAATTGATTACTTTCGATTTCCGTTGTAGAATTAGTTCATGTTATCAAATCGAACAACAAATACAAATAGTAATAATCATCGAAGGCAATGGTCCGAAGGGATCATGTCTACCGAGAGATCGAGTAAACTTTACAAAGGTAAAATTCGAAGAAAAGAAAAAAATATGAAAAAATATTTCTCATCGACAATCTGTAGATGATGATAGACAATTAATCCAGCATTTAGTCAATGAATATCTCCTAGAAGGATCCAATGACGTACTTGATCTAATCCGAAATTGTCCGAATGAATGTTTTGAAGTAAAAATAAACGAAAAACTTTACCAAAAAAAAAAACAAAAGTTTACATATTGAATATTTTCTAGGCTCTAGTTGATTTTATTTGGAGTGCACAATTACAAACAAGTGAATGTAGTGATGAAGATGTTTTTCTCTATAGTCAACGTTCATCATTATTATCATCAACATTATCAAATGTTCATCGTTATCCGGCACGACGTCGTTTAGCTATATTACTTATTGAAATTTTTAAATTATTATCGATTCCTGTTCTTCATAATGGACGATTTGATATTCAACGACAGAATCGTATTCTCTGCTTTCCAACTTATATTCGACATTTAATCAATGTAAAAAAAACCGAAAAACAAAGTTCACACAATTGACTTTTTGTTGGTATTCTAGTTCGAGCCGGATATACATGGTTTGAGTTGTCTTGCATTAGCTTCGGTTCTTCTGATCAATCCATTGATCCTTCATCATCAAATCAATCTTGTTATCGATGCATTAAAACATGCATCGAATCAATTTGTTCGAGCCAATCGTAGGATCAAATTGCATTCGAATAAACAACAGGATCTTTTTCTTTTCTTCATTAGTTTCATTTGATACTCCATCGACATTAGCTATTTCGATTTATTCATTATTTTACTTATTGTATATTCTCTATCCGAATATTCTTCGTCGAGAATTACAAACAGAAAACAATCAAACGACGACTTTGGACACGCCAAGCAATCGATTGGGTGTCGAACGAGTTTTATTAGTAAATTTTGAAAAAAAAAAGAAATGATTATGCATTTGTTGTTTGATTTCTCTAGCCACTGTTTTATCATTTTAAACTTCATCGAAATATCGTTTGTGGAACAGTTGATATTGAAAGACATGAAAATCGTTGGCAAACAGAATCCTGGCAATCGTTAATTGCTAATGGCGATCGAGTATGATGATGAAAACACTTTTTTTTCAAACGATTTTCTTGTTTGTTAGTACGTCGTCTTAGATGACAGTTCAACATTAATCAAACGAAAAGAAGATAAATCTAATGATTCCACTCGAGTTCGTGTCATCGAATTCTTATTTTTATAATTAAAAAAAAACAACTGATTTTTCCCTAGTTCGAAATTGGACAAATCATTCGCATGTGCAATGAATATACGGAAAATGTTTTACATCAAAGTCAGATAGTACAAAATACGCATGAACATCAATATAGTAAGAAATCATCGAACGATTGTTCGTCGATCTATTCCGATTCGCATTGTCAAACATTCGAACAACAATGGCGAACGACAATACAAAATGGTCAAAGGAATCTCTCGCGTTTTCAAGCATCGAACGAATCCATCGGACAAAATCATCATCGAAAAGATTCGACTTCGATCGATCAAAATATTCATGCTAAAGTTCAATTACAACTTGATATGTTAGATTGTAATTATGAACAAGATAAACGAGAATATTATGCGCAATTAATACGAGATACAAAGAAAACTCTTTCGATTCACGATCTCGATCGAGATTTGAAAGCTCAAGTTCGAATTCGCTCTGTTTTTTCTCTTCAAAATCTTTTTTTTGTTTGTTTTGTTCACAGGAAATACAATATGGAAGGTTAATTGATATTCGAAAAGAACGATCGATATCAATGGATGAAGTTCGAAAACGAACCAATGAATTCTATCAACTCAATGAAACGTTTCATAATTCGCTTTCAGCAACACAAGTGTACGCAAACCTTTGGTTTTTATCATCGTTTTCTATTTCGATTTCGATTTCTAGAGAATTAAAAACCGATGAAGACGAACATTGGCAACAACATTCATGTCTTCAACAGAAACAAACTAAATTAACAGAAGAAATGATCGAATTAGAAAAGGTAGAATTCGATTATTTCCGAAAGTTTTTGCGAATTATCCTGTCGAATTTCTTCAGATGAAAAAATCAATTGAAATTGAAATTGGTGAGATTCAACGACGATTATTTCAATCGAAAACTGATGCTGAACAATCGATTGAAATTCAGCAAACGCTCGATCAATTATATATCGATTTAAATTGTGCAAGAAAAAAACATCAACTTTTACACAATGCTTTTGTTAATATGAAATTTAAACCGACCAATATCGATAAATTAATTGTCATGTATCAAGATCATAATGAACAAGAAAATACAAATCTCGACGAGAAAAAACTCAAATTCGAACAATTAAAACAATTACTTAATAAACAAGTAAAAACAAAATATGATTAAATCAATGAAAATAAACTTCGAATTTGTTCTCTAGCAAATCGATCTGACAGCAAAACGCAATAATTTCCAACAATTGCGAAACATGAATACACATAAAATAAGTACAATACGTCGACAAATTGATTCAATACGTATATGTCAAACACAATTGAATATGAACAGTCAGATTCCATCGAAATAGCAATAAAAGAAAAGACCATTACTAACAATTTTTTCGTATTTATTATTATTATTATTATTTTTCTTCCTTTCGGAAATAGATCTGCTTCTTTTTTATTATACATATGTTGATGTAAATTTAAATTAAAACAAAAGACACTCGGCAAATTAGCTATTGATTTTGATTGATGGCTTTCTTGTTCAGAGTGATACAATCAATATGTTGTTGTTGATCGTTCGATTGGTTAATGGAGATGCGAGTCTGTCTCATATCCTCAAGCTAAATTAATCTAAAACAGTGTTATTAACAGAATAACTCATTTGTTTATCTGATTGATGATTGCATAAATATAATCTACTGAAGTTCACTAGACAATGTTGCCATTTTCAATTGATAAATCAAAAAAAAAAGAAAACCCTCCCGTTCTATTTTATTTTTATATCTTTTCTTGTGATTTATATGCGAAGTCAATCATGATGTGATGGGCAAACGATATTACTTTTCGCTCTTCTCTTTTCGTATCTACATATGAAAGGTATCTACTTTCAATTTTTTTTGTGTATGTTGTTCTGTTTTATATCATCATTCAAGTTACAAAAATTGCGGTGTATTTTCTTTTGCTATGCACTCGAATGACAACGTTTCGGTTCATAGCATTTATTTTTTTTTGCCTTCTCGAATCAGTCTTCATTTTCTCTTTCGCCTTGTGATAAAAGATATACACATAGAAAGATATTATATAAACAAAATGATAATGTCGATGATTTCTTCCTTGACTTGTATTGATTAAACGATAATCATCATTTATTCACTCATGTACAAATAAATATGAGCTGATAAGAACGAAAAAGAAAAAGAAACTAAGTGAACTAGGTGAGCCATTTTCTTTTTCTTCTTCTTTTTTTTTCGTTGTTGATTCTGATGAAATCATCATCATCATCATCATCATTGAGATTTGTTTACTTGATTATTATGAAAAGCAAAGTCTTCACCATATGTGCATGTGTACACATCCGGTTATTGCACAATGTGCTAAAAAGATCGATGACCATTGACATTTACTTGACGAGAAGGGCACGCGTTACAGTCATAACTTGTTACTATTTTTTATTGAAGTAATTGATCAGAGAACGTATAGAATCGTGTGCTAATCCTTTTCTCTATCTCTCTCTGTCTCTCACTTCAAATAAGATAAATTCTGTCTATTTCACTTAACTTTTTCTTCTCGTTGAACAGATGAGAAGGTTAGTAATGCCTATTTGTTGTACATAAATGAGAAAAACGTCATCATTTTTTTCGTGTCGTTTCTTTTTCTGCAGGCTACGCTTGTATATTAAGAGAAAAAAAATGTAAGAATAATTGCACGCTCGTGTATGCCCTTGAATACAGCGAGACGGCGACGACGATGATGATGATGATTAAAGCACATGCGGGTTGCCATGTTCGACAAGGCGTGATAAAGATGAATAGAAAAGTGAGATTTATTTGATTGCAAACATCTTCTCAATGGATTGGTTCAGTTAAGTGATAATGATGATATATTCTCTCGTTCTTTTGCTTGCTGATATTATTTCTACCTCCTATTGAGTATGTTTAGACGGTTGTTTGAACAACAATCAATCGGATCATATCCAGCTGGAATCAATCTCCATTTGGAAGATAGATTAGTATTTCGAATACAAAAAGGAGATTATGTAGGTTCTCTTTCCCTCTCTCTCTCTCTTTTTGGTTGATAATCATTGTCTTACATAGTCGAGGAATTCGTCAAGGTTTTGTTTCTTTTCTTTTGTTCTGCTTCTTCATTTTCTACGTCGATTTTTCTTTTTCTTTGGTCAACCTTCAGGAGTGTAAAATTTGCGTGTGTATATTTTATAATTGTGTTTAAAAATCTCACGAGAAGTGTGCGTACCGTAAACACTCATTCAACGTTCGTTTTTTTTGCTTTTAAAATGCATGCATAATTCAACAAAACGACGACAACGAGAGAAAGGAGAAGAAACAAAATCTATAATCAATTGTTGAGATTATTAATCTTACAGAAAAAGAAAAAAGAAAAACGAAATTTCAGATTATGTTTATTCCATTGTGGATATTATTTGTTTGTATTTTAATCAACGAGCCAATATTAGCTAACGAAATTGACGATGCATATTACGATGGTGACCAACAGGAACTAGTTCACGTCAATCTTTTTCAAACACTCGATTGTTCGAATCAATGTCCACCGCATTGGATCGAGCCTGTTATTCAACAAAAACAAACATTAGTCTATCCAGCATCAGCATTTATTTCACTGAAATGTCCGTTCTATGCGAAACCAAAAGCAAAAATAACTTGGTACAAAGATGGACAAATCTTTCTTCCTGAATTATATGATTTAGTAACAAAAAACGAACATTTCAAGTCAAAAGTTAAAACTGAATTTCGCTTTTTTTTTAGTATTCAATTGATAATGTTTTCTTGAATATATCTAAAGCAACAATGTACGAAGCGGGATTGTATACGTGTGTCATTGAAAATAGTCTCGGCAAAGTCAATCGATCATTCGAATTAATTGTTCAAGGGCGTAGTCTTGATCGGCCCGTATTTATTTCGAAGTCAATCAATGTAACAAGATACGAAGGCGATAATGTTACATTCGAATGTTTATTCTATTCGGATTCGAGTCCATTTATTCAATGGTTTATTCAACGAAAACGAACCGAACAACTGGAATTTCTCAAGGTAAACCGATTTTCTTTTATTTATTTCGAGTTCTCGAGATATTATTGATAAAAAAATCAATTCGAACTATCGAGCAGATCTAAACATAAGTATCATCATTCTATAGTTTTTTAATGGATCAAGATTTAGTCTAGGAAAGCGTCAGGTAATCAATAAACAATGATCGATTTGTGTTTTTTTCTGCTGTGTGTGTGATTGCGCATGCTATGTATTATTTTGATTGAATTGTACAGATTTCATTTTCTCGCAATATGCGTGCTAAAAATGAATGCATATTTCAGGAGTATAATCCGCATACAATGACAGAAGATGAAGTCAAATTATTAACTATCCAACGTTTACAACGAAATGATTCGGGTACATATCTGTGTCGTGTTTTAAATGAATATGGTTATACGGATTTGTTACATTATTTAAATGTTCTACCGGCTCATCGACGACCGATAGCAACGAGTTCGTCTGGAAGACGATCGTTTCTATTCAATTCATTGCCAGATGAAATTCTAATTCCGATTATTTGTTTAATTGGTTTATTATTTTTAATATTTGCATTCTTTCTTGTTTATCATTATCGAAAAGAAAAAAGTCTTCGACAGACATTATTAGCAACGAGAATTTTAGCATCGCGAGGAATTAATACATTAAAAAATGTAAGCTACAACTATCGATAAGATAATCAATTGAAATCCGTTTCTGTTGTTTTAGAATCAATTATATCGAAGTGATATTGATCCTAAAACGAAAAAACCATTGATTGATGATGCAACAATATCAACAATAATTTCATCGTATTACGATGATCAATGTGAATTTGCTCGAGAAAAGTAAAATTTACAAAAAAAGAAACCTGTAATTCTGAGTAGAAATCGATATTGATTTTATAGTTTAACTGTCGGTCATTTACTGGGCAAAGGTGCGTTCGGTTTTGTTTATCAAGGTTTAGCAAAAAATATTCTTCCAAAAGAAAAACTAACAACTGTTGCAATAAAAACTGTTCGAGACGATGCAACAAGTGAAGAAATTGAAAATCTTCTTAAAGAATTATCCGTTATGAAAATGGTTGGCAAACATCCGAACATAATATCTCTACTTGGCTGTTGTACTCAAGGTGGTCAGGTTATGTTAATTGTCGAATATGCTAAATACGGTAATTTACGTGACTATCTACGCCGAAAACGACCACCTGGTCATGTCCTATCGGGTATCTATGAAAGTCCATCGGAAACGGATACGATTGATCAAGAAATAATCGTTCATACTGATGATGATGTTATGTGTTCATTGACAACCAATGATTTACTTGTCTTTTGCTTGCAAATAGCATCGGGAATGGAATATTTGCATTTGAAAAAAGTAGAATGAAACTTGTTTCTTTTATTTGTTAGACATTTTAATGATTGATTTCTATAGTGTATTCATCGTGATCTAGCTGCACGAAATGTTCTTCTAGCTGAAAATCGTATTTGTAAAATTGCTGATTTCGGTTTAGCAAGAGATTTAACACAAGTTTACTACTATCGTAAACAAACAGATGTAAGATAAGAATTAATGAACAATTTGTTAGCATCTATTTGATGATCTAGGGTCGTGTACCAGTCAAGTGGATGAGTCCTGAAGCATTATTCGATCGAAAGTTTTCGACAAAAAGTGACGTTTGGTCATATTCGATTCTCATTTGGGAAATCATGACATTTGGTGGTACGCCATATCCATCGATAGCAGCTGATAAATTATTCGATTATTTACGAGATGGAAATCGAATGAATCAACCTGTTAATTGTCCAAACAAAATGTACAAATAAAACTAAAGAGAATTCTTATTAATATTAAATTGTTTTTTTTTCTTATAGTTTTCAATTAATGGAATCCTGTTGGTCATTCAAAGATTCAACTCGTCCGACATTCACACAAATCTGTGACATTCTTCGACAATATCTTCATACATCACCACCTCATCAAGACTATTCCGATCTCGACTATGTCGACTATCCACCAATGTCATCTCCATCTCTCAGCGATTTTCAATCGACAACCGTCTTGCCAATCTCAACATCAGGTATTGCAAGCGATACCAACAGTCATCGAACAACAACGGCAACAACATCATCATCCTCACTTTCGTGAATTTCAATTTCATTTTGCTTTTTTCTCTTCTCTCTGTGTTCTTGTTTAATTTGTCAAATATTTTTTTTCTCTGTGTTTTATTACGTCTAGATGCAATATAAATAAATATGACTAATGAAAAAAAAAACATGTACTCATGCGATTATTAGCGTCCTCTTTTTTTGCATCATCATCATGTATCTTAATTGGAAAAAAACTTCCATCAATCGAGATAGCTTAGTTGTTTTTCTCTTCTCTCTTCTTCTTCTTCTCCTCTTTCGTTCGTTCGAATAAATAAATATTTCTTTCTCAGCTTTTTCTTGTTGACTGACTACTGATGAATCATAGAATTTCTTTTTTCTTTTCAATTGACACATTATGAGACTTCATCTTATTCATCGAAACTAACTAAATCCAATCGTTTTGTTTTTTTGTCGATCAAGTTTTGAAACCGGTGTTTGATTTTCAATATGCAAACAGCTCCGCCTGACAATGCAGTGACATACAAATTAGTAGTCGTTGGCGAAGGTGGCGTCGGTAAATCGGCATTGACGATACAATTCTTTCAGAAAATGTTCGTCGAAGATTACGATCCAACTATCGAAGATAGTTACATTCAACATGTTGAAGTCGATCGACAAGTTTGCGTACTCGATGTTCTTGATACAGCTGGCCAAGAAGAATTCTCAGCTCTACGAGAACAATATATGCGTAAAGGCGATGGATTTCTTATTGTTTATTCTGTGATTGACTCGAATTCATTTAAAAATACACGACAATTCTACAATCAAATTCTTCGTGTTAAAGATCGGTACGATTTTTGTTATTTGAATTCAAAATACGAAAAATGTTTTTTTTTTCTTCTAGAAAATCTTATCCAATGATTCTTGTTGCTAATAAAATCGATTTAGTTCATTTACGTAAAGTATCCGAAGAAGAAGGTCGAGAATTAGCTGCTGAATTACAAATTCCATATATTGAAACAAGTGCCAAAGTTCCTCCTGTAAATGTCGATCTCGCTTTTCACGAACTCGTTCGAGTTATTCGACAACAAAATCAAAATCAAAATCCAACTAAAAAGAAACGAAAGAAACGTCGATATCTCAATCGTTGTCGTCTCATGTAAAAACAATAAATCAAGAAAATACAAAATATAAAATCTCTCTTACTCTGTTTTTTTTTTGTCTTTTTCTGTGCCTTTACTTTTTGTTTCTTATCTAGCTCAAATTTTCTCTTCTTCTACTATCTCTCTATGTGTGACAAATACGAATTCAAATAAAAAATTTTTGCAAGACAAATGATTTGTTTCTATTTTTGTTGTGTATTCGAAATAAATAGAAGTCAAGAGTTACCTGTAGAGAAAAACGCTTTGGAATGAATGTTATTGTTGTTTGCATTTACAATGCTTCTTCTCTTGCCGAGAGATTTTTCTTTTTATTCGATCAATCAAATAAAATTTTTTGACAAAAAGAAAGAAACCCCGTAAGAAGAAAAATGTCCAAACAAAGTGCTCGGCACGGTAAATTAATTCGAATAGATATTATTGTATTTTCGAACAATGAGAATCTTCGCTCTTTGTTTTCAATTCAGTTTCAACAAATATGCCATCGGCTCGTACTACAGTCACAGCTAAAAGTGCGAGTAGTCGGCCAACCATGACAACATCGACACCATCAACAACAGTCGAATTTATCGATTATACCTTTCTCGATGCTGTCAAGTAAAACGAAACTAAACAAAAACATAACAACAATACGTTTTTTTTTAACAGAAAGGAGAATATTAATCGAGAAAAACAAGCACATCGATTATGGACAACTAAATATAATCCGTGGTTAATCGATGAATATCGACAAGTAGGAGAATGCGATAGATAGACAGATAGTTTATTAATAATTGACAGATGTACGAGAATATCGGTAAAGTTCATGGTATTTTTCCTGAGAAAACTGTTATCTCATTGAAACGCTCTGAATGGCAACAACCGCCGAATGTCTTTCCACCGTTACATAAACGATTGACAGGTCAACGACGTCGACGAATTCTGGGCGCATTTCCCGAAACAGAAAACGATGTAGCAATCATCTTTCCTTTCTATTTTATCGTTTTCGTTTATTTTAGAATATCGGTTGGAAAGCTCTACCTCAACAATCATTAGAACAGTACGGTCGAATTAAAACTGCATGTATTCGTCCGTTACCAAATCGATACAAACTTTCTCAATGGCCTATCGAAAGTTTTCATTGATCGTAGCATTTGTAAATGTATCTTTTTTTATATTTTTAAATAAACAAACAAACAAAAAATATCATCGATTTGAGTACAATCATCGATGAGAAGAAAAGAAAATCGTTTGCTTATTTTTTTTACTCTTTATTCGTATGCTCGGCCGCTTTGTCTCTACATTTATTTTTTTTGACAAGTAATGCTATCGTTGGTCGTCATGAGTAGGCGAGAGTAAAAACCGAACAGAGCACACACGCACATTCATCTTTCTTTCTCTCTCTTTTTTCGTTTCTCGCCTATGCATTGTATTGTGCAGTGAATCTGTCTACTTGCTCTTACTTTTGTTTTTGTACGTGCATATTTATAACGATTGTGTATTTTTTCGTACGTATATTTATTAAACATCACACAAAAAACGTTGTTCTTTAATAACTAATAAAAGCAAATTCGTGTATTTTCAAGTGTTTTCAGAAACGAAATAAAATGGGACAAAAAACTAGTAAACAGAAAAAAGATCTAACGGCTTTATCTGAAGAAGATATTGAACGTTTAACAAAGAATACAACTTATTCACGACAGCAAATTAAAGATTGGCATCAAGGTTTTCTTCGGTAGATACGAAATTGAAAATATCCATTTATTTTGTTGATTTCTCTCTTAAGAGATTGCCCAAATGGTAAACTTGATAAGAAAAAATTCGTAGATGTTTACAAAGTAATTTCGAATACAATCATCGGATGAAAACGAATGATACTTTCTTCATTTAGAAATTCTATCCTGATGGAAAAGCTGAACGATTCTGTGGACAAGTTTTTAAAACATTCGGTATGAAAATTCTCGATTTACGAAACAAAAGTAGATGTTTTTTTTCCAATTATTTAGATTCGGATGATAATGGTTACATTGATTTCATTGAATTTCTCATTGCTGTTAATATTACATCTCATGGTTCGATCTCCATTCTTGTTTGCTAGGAAAATCAATCACTAATCTGTTTGTTGTAGGTGATGTCAAGGAAAAACTTCGATTAGCATTCGATATGTACGATATGAATAGAAATGGCAAGGTAATAACTTACGCTCGATGATTGATTAAAAAAACAGTAAACCCTATCTACAGCTGTTGCCTCAGCACATTAGATTTTTTTTCGAAAAAGAAAGAGAGAACAAGCGGTACATAAATATATATTTTTTTGTTATTTTCGTCATTTGGGAGATTCTATTCATGCGTGTGTGTTTGCCACTTGCTAATAGATTTTTTTTCTTTGTTTAACAGACGACAAAAAACGCAACATGATAAACATTGATAGTGTCGTATCAGCGAATATCCCGATGTTAGTTAGATGTATGTGCAAGTGTTGAGTATAAGTCTTCGTTTTGTCGACAATGTTTGTCATCCAAACGAGTAAGAGAAAGGAAAGAAACAATTTCTCTATACGTGTTGGACAGAGTCTAGCGCTTCATTTATTGTTTTCATTCGCTTCTGTCAACAATCATAATTGTCTCTCTTCGTTCAGATCTATTCGAATAATTTCTCTCGATATTCATGGGTCATAGTAAAAGTAAAATAGCTGGCATAGAATTAGACGATGAAACGATCGATCGTTTGACAAAAAATACGAATTATACAGCGGAACAAATTCGTCAATGGCATGATGCATTTCTTCGTGATTGTCCCAATGGTAAATTGTCATCGAGACAATTTACTGAAGTCTATAAGAAATTTTATCCGGAATATGAAGCTGAAAAATACAGTCGACAAGTGTTTCGTACATTCGACATGGATAATAATGGTTACATTGATTTTGTTGAATTTTTACTGGCAGTAAACGTCAATTCTAATGGCGACGTTCGAGATAAACTCGGTCTTGCGTTTGATATTTACGATCTAAATTCCAATGGACAAGTAAGAACGAAGAAGACAAAAGGCAAAAAGGTTATCTTAGGGAAGCAGGGTGGGGGTAAAAGGTTTTCTTTTTTTTTGTCTGTCCAGACACAACACGCACATGATGTGTACTATTGCATCAAAGATTACGATTGTCTACGTGATTAATCTTGACAATATTGTTTTTTCTTGTGCTGTTGTTATTATGTGTAAGATGTCACGTTTGTCGTTTGTTTAGATTGACAAGAAAGAAATGACCAAAGTAGTTACTGCAATTTATGATCTGTTAGGCGAAGAAAATCGTCGAGGTGACAATTCACCAGAAAATCGTGTTCAAGTTATCATGCAAAAATTAGATCTTAATGATGATAAAAATATTTCACGCGATGAATTCGTCGATGGTTGCCTCAAGGATGAAGTACTTCGACAATTATTAGCTCCAAATGTTTAAATAAAACAACGATTATGAGAAGAGCATGATTAGATAAAACCAAATACACACAAACACACAAGGCAAATAATTCTCTCTCGTTTTTCTCTCTCTCTCTCTCTCTCTTATTATTGATCTTTATCTAATGTGTAGTTGTCTACTTTTTATTCGTGCTTTGCATGTTTTTCTCAGTTGATGATTTATTATCTTTTAGCTCGCATTCTTCCAAAATTCATATGCATGCTCTTCTTTCAATTTTTATTTGTTTTCTTGTGTTGCTGTTTTTGTTCTTTGCGAACGAATAAAACCAAATCTTATTGAATTAAATTTATGGAAAAAATTTATGAGGACACAATCATCTATTTGCATTTGTATCGAAATCAAAACATGACTCGGCAATTTTTCAAGCAGTGCACCATCAAGGTCGTATGGAGATTCATTCGAAAGTTAACCCTTGTACACTGTTTGGGAGTCCAATTGTACCGAGAGCGTTGAGTTTCGCCTCTACTTTCATAAATATCTATTGTTTTGGAGTCGATATTTTATCTAATCGTTAGTCATCTAATAACGCACAACAGTCATACGAACTCCCTTTGCTAGTCCTCAAAGAAGCAAAATAAAAGTGTAGGTCCGCATGGATCCTATGACATCCTCAATATTATACATGCAGTTTAGCTATCTTTCAGCATACCTTCTGTTAGTTACAAAGATTATCTCGAAGGGTATGCATGAATTTGTTGCTAACAATAATGATTCGTCTGTTGTTTGAGAGCGGGAAAGCTTGAATTATTTCAGAGGTTTATATGACGAAGAGATGTTATTCACCAGACAGCCTACACGTAACAATATTCCACTATAAGTGCTATGGGTCCGACTGAACCAACATGACGTCTTTCGTGCCAAAAATCAGAACAGCCCCCAAGGGTTAAACAACAAAAAAAAAGAAATTGTGACGAATAAAGTGAGACAAGTCGCCAAATGAGTATTACTTGTATTCAAGTATAAAAGAAAAAAAAGAGATAATTGATAGCACACATCACAGCAAATCAAACTATCTTAATAGAGAGAATACACAAAAAAAAAAGAAGGAAGAACATGTACAAAAAAGAGCGTAGATTATCAGGTATCAAAACGTCGTGGATGATTTTGTAATCGTTCTTTGGCTATTTCTTTTAAAGTTGTTGTTTTTTCATGATCAATATAGACATAAGATTTGCCCGTTGGTATTGTTGCCGATGATGAACTTACAGTTTCTAAATTAGCTGGTGATTCAACTTTAAACTCTGCATAATTCATTTCCGGTATTGTCGATTGTTGATCATTTTCTTTTCCAAAAGCAAAATAATTTTCCGACAGATCTGGTTCCGAATTTCGATAGAACGATGTCGCCGATGATAAAGACATCGCTGATTGAGTTCGTCTGAGATTATGTAATGTCGATGAAACATTCGTTAAACTCAACGATGAAACATCTTGTTGTTGTTCTAACAATTGATTTGAAACCGTCGTTATTCGTTGATCTAAACAATCGACTAAACGTCGAGCTTGTTTACAACGAAATGCATAACGTGCTTGACCAAGTGGTGCACGTCGTCCACATTCGAGAATAAATATCGATCCATCTAAACCGTATCGTTTAATCGTATCCAATGGGATAAATAATGATTGTCGATGTTTTTGATGGATGCATAGATTTTCTGGTGAGACTTGAATTTTAGCTGACGAATGTTTCCGACCGTAGGAATTGATATTATCAACTTTGAATGTAAAATCATTATTCACAAGCGATGTATCGACAAGATCAGGTGCCGATTGATGATTACCCATTAGATCTGAAAACAAACAAACAAAAAAAGACAAATTGATGTTTTCTCTCTCTTTTTCCTCTCTTTTTCGTTTATTAAATCTGTGTTTTCAAGGAAATTCTCGGTACAATATTCATTGATTGTAATTCCTGAAAAAGTAATTTGCAAGCATAAGGAATTTTAATAGTCGCAACATCAGACGAAGATTTGCAGTATTGACACCTAAAAACAAAACTCAACATTTCAATTGAAACAAAAATGAATCTCTACCAGCCATTGTAACCGAACAAACCACATTGATTACAAACATCAACTTGAAATTGATCACTGGATATCATCAACCGTTCGAGAATCAACATACTAGCACCATAACCAATCAAACAATCACGTTCCATCTCTCCTAATCGAAGACCACCGTCTTTCGATCGACCTTCAGTTGGCTGTCGAGTTAATGCCGATCGAGGACCACGTGCTCGTGCATGCATTTTATCTTGCACCATATGTTTCAATTTCTGGTAAAAAATAGGTCCAAAAAATATGTACGATTGTAGTGGTTCACCGGTAAGACCTGATGTGAGAATGTCTTTGCCCAAATAATTGAAACCTTTGTCAATTAAAACTTTCGATAGATCAACGATTTTATCGCCACCAAATGCAGTTCCATAATGAAATTTGCCTTCTAAAACACCAGCTTTACCACCTAATAATTCGATTAGCTTTCCAATTGTCATTCGACTTGGATAACCATGCGGATTCATGATGATATCGGGACACATGCCCAAATCATTGAACGGCATATCTTCTTGTTGAACAATCAAGCCGCACACACCCTTTTGTCCGTGACGTGAACTGAATTTATCTCCGATTTCCGGTCGACGTGTTTGTCGAGTTAATAATTTAACGATAAACATATCTTCATGATTACTTGTCAACATAACTTTTTCAATACAAGCCGGCACTGGATTTCGATAGACTAACGGTGTTTCTTTATCTTCAGGCTCAGCAAATACATTCACAGAACCGCCTGTACTCGCTGCAAAGCTTTGCTGTTCAGCGAGTGTCATTGTTGTTGAACTCGGCGTGTATTTATTCACAAGTATTTGTTTATTTTCAACGATTGCACCGACGCCAACAATGCCGTCCATATCGAGAACTTCATGTTCTGGTTTCGGTTTTTTCGTGTCGATGTTAATCAAAGGTCCTTTGATTTTATCACAGGTTTGATTTGGATATCGTTTCATAGCGACGACTTGTTTTTTATAGACAATACAACGGCCAAAACCTCGATCTAATGACGATTTATTTAGAATCAATGCATCTTCGATATCATAACCGGAATAACTCATTACAGCAACAATAGCATTTTGACCAGCAGGCAATTTTTCCAAATTAACTAATTCAATCGTCTAATCAACCACACAAAGACAAAAATAAAGGAAACTATTCTTAAATCTGTTACTCGTGTTTTAACCAGTTGTCGTTGTGGATAAACAAGAAGATATAACAATGTATCACAACGTTGTGATTGATTGTATCCAATCGCACCCCTACAAATCAACATATTTTCAAATGAAAAGCAACTTGTCGTATTCTTACATTGCTTGTTTGCCCATAGCACATTGATATGTATTTCGAGGCGATTGATTATGATGTGGATAAGGAATTAAACCAGCACATGCACCAAGTAGAGTAAAAGGTTCAATTTCCAGATGTGTTGTTTTTCTAGCAGAAAAATAAAGCAAAATAAATCGTTGTTTTTTTTTAATTGACATCTCTCTCTTACAGATTTACATCTTTTTCATAAACTGAAATATTCGAATCACCTTCTTCATTGACATCTAAATATTCAACTAAACCTTCGCGAAGAAAATCAACAAACGTTCTAAAAAACAAAGTCTGTTTTTGTTTTTGTCATCATCAGTTCAATCTACCGTTTTCCTGTGGCGAGTTCTTGAATATGTTCACTCGTGACTTTCGGTTGTCCATGTTCGACAATAATATATGGCCGACATAATCGTCCACTATCCGACGAAATATTAATCACTCGTTGTTTATTCAACGTATAAACCGAAATGAACTCGTTGAGATAACCTTTTCGTCTCAAAAATCGAATCGAATAAATCAATCTCTTCGGTTTATTCGTCGCACCGATAATATTTCCATTTAACATCACAATAAACATATTTTCCGCATAGATCTCCTCGCCATTCATCATAGTTATATCTTCAATACCGAGATTATGTGCCAAACGAATCAATGGTTCTTCTTCGATATCAGTCGTAATATGTGTCATAAGAGCAAGATTTTTGACTAGACCACAACCTTCACCTTCGGGTGTGTCCGATGGACATAACATGCCCCATTGAGATGGTTGGAGTGAACGAGGACCTGAGACTTTTCGTGTTTTTTCGAACTGACTTGTTATCATTGTCATCATGCCAACGCCAGCAACGTAGGACAATCGAGAAAGAACATGTGTCACACCGTGACGTTCCATTTTGAAACGTTTAATCGTCCAATTACCTGTTGAAATAGCAATGACAAGACCGTTGGTGATAATATCTGGTCGAATATGTTTCGTCACATCGAACTGTTGAGCACGTTGACGAGGTATTGTTTTATTTGCTATTTTTTGTAATTCTGAATTGAATCTTTTAAATAAATCTTCGAAAAGAATAGCAATCAACTGTCCAGCTAATTCCAAACGTTTATTTCCGTAATAATCTCGATCATCCATATTAACCAAGCCTAATTGAGCTTGAATGACACGTCGTACCATCGATGCCGTGTAAACAGCTTTCAGTTTGTAATCATATTCAATAACCTCTGATGAGAAGAGAGAAAAAGTATTCTGTTAAACGAAAAATGTCTATTTACTGGCACGTGTGCGAGAATAATATGTGCGAGTAATTCTCGAGCTTCATCGATTCGATTACGACGAGTCGATTGATATGATGATGATGCGAATTGTTTCGATGAACTTTTCATTTTCGTTGAAATATATTTCAATGCCTAGATCAATGATTGGAAATTGAGTGAAAATTCAATGAATTTTCTACTTGAACTTGAGTAAATATTCCTAATCGATGACTTTCTTCAATCGATGCTGTAAAACAATTTAAAATATCATTTTCAAAACCAACTAATTCAGCGATTTCTTGATCGGATTGAATGCCATAGGCTTTGAAAAGTACAACAATTGGAATGTCCTAGAAGTTTTTTCGAAACAATCATCGAAATCAAATATTCTTTCGTTTTTATTTTACATCAGTTAAACTGTTATGTGCTAAGAAATATCGACCTTTGCTTTCATAAACGGCAGTTTTAGTTTTCGTTTGTTGTGTTGTACTAAATAGAATTTACAATCGATTGAATTCGAATGCATGATCGATATTCTACCTCGTTACAGTACATTGAAAACGGTCTTTCGAATCTTTTTCAATTAACATTCGGTTTTTTGATATTTGCTCTTGAATTAGGATGACTCGTTCAGTTCCACGAGTGATAAAATAACCGCCAGGATCAAGTGGACATTCATTCATTTTAGCCATTTCAGCTTCATCTTTTTGATACAATACACATTTACAACTTCGTAACATAATCGGTAATCTAAAATTCTCTCTTAGTTTCCAAAGAAAAACTTCGATTTCTCATGTTCGTTTACTTTCCAATGATTAAATCTTTCCGTATGATACGTTCATTACCTCGAGTATATTCAATATCGACTGAAATCGGTGCTGAATAGGACATATCACGAAGACGACACTAAAATCGAACAAATATTTGAAGTTTTTTCTACAAGGAAATTTGAAATGTACATCGTGTGGAGTCATTCGTCGAAAGGTATTGAAACCTTCTTCGATACATGGTGTAAGTACTTTGATATCTAAATATCTCATGTAAAACGATGGATCAGATTCAATGAGAATTTCTTGATTAGCTTCCATGATTTTTTTAATCTAAGAATCATTCGAATGTTTTATTTCGACAGTGAAAATCAAGCTAATTACTTCAGTATTAACAAAGTAATCAAACGAATCTAAATGCTGTTTGACCAAGCCTTTGACTTTCAAGAAAGCTGGCACTAATTTCCATTTATCCTAAATAATATATTCCAAAAACAAAATCAAAAATCTTTAATTCAATTAACAAATACTTCGATCGTATTCACAGGTGCAGTTAATTGATCAAGGTCACTGACGTTCTCTCCTTCATTAGAACCGTACGTTCCAAGATCGGTTTTCTGTACGCCCATTTTTAATCTACAAATTCGAAAATATGATGCAAATCGAATCGAATCCAATCAAGAGTACATATGTATTGCAAATTATTGAATCATCATCTTGCTATCTAGCGAAGTAACTCGCTGACAGTTCACCGGCTAGTGGTCGATGTCTAACCAATAGCTCGTTCGATGTAACACACTAATGCATTTTGACGAAATATGTTGATTTAATCGGCTTAGTCAAATTTATATCAAATCCAGGCACAAAAACATTTGTAAATCTATGTTTTCTTCTGTTTATTAGTCTTCAAAAAGGAAATATCCAGATGGCATCCTACTCAAGCACAAAAAAAAACAGATTTTTACACATTGTTTTTGTGCATTTTAATCAAATAAGAAAACATTTCCATATTGTTCTTATTTTAACTTTTAATCTACACTTGCATATAAATATTCAATATTGATATTCGTCTGCCGCACTCTCGATTTGCGTGATCCCAAAAAAAAAGGAACTGAGCATATCCTGCTGTGCTTTCATTTTCTATATTCATCTATGATTTTAGGTCAGATTCAGAGAATTTATTAGATGATATTTCCTCGATATAAAAGAAAAGAAAAGAAAAGCGAAGCAAAACTTGACTTGAATTTGTTGTGTTTGATGATGATGTTATTTAACAGTCGTTTGTTTTATTCATCCGATCGTTTGAAACTGTTTGCCCAGTCGCCATAAGCTGGATCGAAAAGTCGTCGTTTTCGTTCGAAATAGTTCGACCATGAATCGCTAAATGCTGGATCATAGAAACTTCGGCGCGAGAGAATTTGTTCTAACGCACGCTGATGAGCAGCAACATCAATTGGTTGAGCTAATTTTTCATTTTCAAAATCATTCTATAAAAAGAAATAATAGAAGAGGCGTAACTATTAAATATGTTTGAGTGCTGAAATGGTTGACCTACAATTCGATAGCTATGAATTAAAGAAATTAAAAGAATACAAGCAAGAAGAACTTGTGTCAATTGATAACGAATTGAGAACATGCTTTTGTTTTGTTTTGCTTTTATAAGAGAAGTTGATTAGTGTTTTAAAACAATCGGTTCTTTTCTTTAACAAAAGTTATTGCCTAAAATGAGACAAAAAAAGAAATAGATTGAAAAGGAATCTAGAATCTTTTGTTTCTTTCGAGTAGTAAAGAAGCTGTTCTTAGGACTACTTATTTTCTTCTTTTATTCTATCATTCTATTAGCATTTAACTAGCAAGACACCACAACATATATATCAAGAGAGAGAGAGAGAGAGAGAAAGAGAGAGAGAGAAACTGAGAGAGAGGAAGAAAGATAAAAAAAACACAAGAGGGAAATTTTATAATCTCTACAATTAATGCATAATTGGCTTTCAAGAGCATGTCTAAAGCTTGTCTTTGTCACTTAGATAATCAAAATTTTGTTCAGAAACTTGTCAATGTTATTCACTATCATCGTGCTGCTTGATTAAAAGGGGAAAAACCTTAATTGCTTTTTCTCATGAAATCAAGCATTATTCTAATTGTTAAAAGATTTCAGTAGCTAAATGATTTTTTTTCTTACACCTACAGGCGATGATAATTTTATTAAGTGCCTGGGAGGAAAAGTAATTAATATTTTTTTTGCTTTTCTTTTCTATTTCTAATCAAGTAAGTAGGTTGGTCATATATTTTGTTTGTCATGATTGTTTGCTGCACTTAGTGTGGAAAATTTTCCAACATTTGTTGACGTAATAAGTTTGTTATTTAAAATAAATAAACCATGACTAACCAAAATAGATGATACAGATGGAGTCTTTAATATTTAATTACATCAATTAAGAACTGTTCTTTTGTACTGATACTGAGTTACTTGAATTCCTTTAGTCGAAAGTCTGTGCCCCCTGATATGTAATGCAGTATATCGAATATTTTTTCTTTTTATTAAAAGACGACCGAGATTATTTAGTTTTTGGCAGATTTTTATTATTGGAGTTTGATAAAGTATAAACCTCAAGCTACACATTCAATGCAGGTTAAACAGGATCTTCTTATCTATATCCAGGATTAGTATTTTGCTCTTTGTTACGCTGAATGAAAAGTTGTTTTTATTCACATTGAATACATTTGAAAAAACTTTGTTTCAAGTCATTTTGACACGATTCTTCTAGTTTTCGAATTTGTTCTTTTACCGATTTCAGTTCGGTTGGTGGAGGAAGTAGTGGATCAATTTTATTTGCTTTTTCAGAAAATAATTTTGCCCAAGTTAAAAATGATAAACGTAAATATGGATTTCGATGTTTAAATGATGCTTTATGAACATAATATCGAGCAATGTCTCGAATTAATCGAATGAATAAATCTGTTTCATGGTCGAATATATTCACTTTATCTGGATGCTCTAAAATTTTATTGGCCAAGGTTCTTACTGGACACAAATAAGATAAGAAAACATAGATTTTACGAATATAAACGTTGTCAAATATTTGCGGTAAAAGTTTTAAAATCCATAAATCACTGACAATCATGAAAATACTGCGCCGTTTTTTTGACATTTCATAAATAAATTCCATGCATTGGTCGATTTCTGAAAACACAACTAATCTTCGATGTGGATCTATTGAAGACATTGAGTTATTTTCACTATAAGTCAGAATTAATGAATCAATCAAAGTATCTTCATATATTTTTGAGTATGCTGTCTGCTGATTGAAGTCAATCAGATGAGCCAAATAGAGCTTTAAACTGTTACAATTTTCTGGTTTACCAATGTGATCATCCAACCATATTACAATATGATCGTCTTGAACTTCATCAACTACAAAAATTTTGAAATATTTATCGATCAGCTATTGGCAATGAATCTTACCCTCAAAACATCGTTTATCTGACATTTCGTACTCATCACTAATCATATTAAATGCTGATTGATTTTGAGGTCGAATACGTGCACTAATAATTTTATTTTCAGCTAGAGAAGAATCTGTTCTTAAATCTTCTAAATAATATTCGTCTAATATGAAATATAACTTATGAATTTCATCATAAATTTCAATTAGAAAATCATTCATATTAATCTTAAATGATCGACCAATTAAATTGCGAATGTCTTTTAAAGATTGTGTATACGTTCCAATATGAATTTCATATCTCTGATTTCGATAATAGATACCAAGATCAAATGAATTAAACATTGCATTTCTCAATTTATAATAGTGATATGATTTTGTTTTGAAACGAAACCTTGCATTACATCAGCCAATGCAGTTATTTTTCCAAGAGCAGGCGCATTGGAATTTTCAAGGTATTAAATTTCATTGGTTTGAAAAAAAAAGTGTCGCACCATTCAACGTTGTTAATTATGCCCTAGCTATTACTTGAAGATGAATCACATAGGTGTTGGAAAAATTAATGTCGACTGATGAAACATGTATTTAACATGATGAATTTCATCATTCATATATATCGATTAAATGGCGGCGATGACTGGCACGGTTGATATAATTTTTGAACATTTAGGTTTACCGAAAGGTAGTTTGCTTGCACGATTTAAAAGACGAGCAGAATCATCATGGAAAACAGATGATATTAACAAAATTCTCGAAGAAGATATGAAGCCTAAACTCGGCATTGAAATGCCGATGACTTATATTGTTGAAATTGGCGACAAGCAAAATAACGGGGAAACATTTTTTTACAATTTCGACAATCAATATATTTTGGATTACGACCCTTTTGGCAGCAAAACTGATCAAGTGACGAAAACGATTGTGTTATTGCGGGTTAAATGGTCCCAACGTTCGCAAGATAAGGATTACTCGGTGGCAACTAACAGTAAGACGTTAAGTCTTTTTAAAATCTTCATTAGTTGATGAAAAATTCTAGGTGATAGTCAAGTCGGCCCATCAAAACCAACTGTTCCTGTCGAGAGTACATTGAGTAATGCAGTAGAACAAGGATCATCAACGTCTACTCGTGAAGTTCGTCAATCGAAAGTTTTGAAACGCAAACGAGAAAAAGAAAAGGATTTACTACCGATATACATCGTATCGATAGTAGTTAATCTTATTGGAGATATTTTAGAAATCAAGGCTACTCAAGATACTTATAGTAGATCATAATGTTTTTTGAAGATTTATTCTGTGATATCTTTTCTTTTCTTGTCTAGATTCTAAAAATATCCCATTGATTTCGAATTTTAATAACAATGAGAGACTGGAATTTATATATGATATTAATATATCTCAGCGAGTAGAGTATTTATCAAATGAAAAGCGTGTTCGACAGAAAACAAATACACGCAAATCATCTAAGGCAAAAAAATCGACCCCAACATTTCGTAAGTTGGTTCCCATTCAGGGAGACAAAACCCTTAAAACTGATCAATTCGAACGAGCTTTACCAATACTTAAAGTAAAATGAAATTTATTTGTGATTTATTCTATTTCGTTCGAATGTAAATATGTTTAGATACCTGATCAATACAATCCAGAAAAGGTGAATAAACACCAAATTCTTTGCGCTGCTGTAGTTAGGGAATACGAAATAGATGCCATAGAAATCGGCTATCATATAGTAGGTAATCGACGATTTGCATTATATCCAAACGCACACGAGAAAGGATTGGTAGAATATTGTCTGAAAGTTCTTACAACGAATGATGTGAAAGACGGTTTATATAAGTAAATAGATATTCAATTTTTAAAACGTGTGGGTAAATTATCATTTACATTTTCAGTCTTCTTTTGCATATGATACAAATGCCTAATCAACTTAATAAAATCGTTGGAGATGCATTTTTCAAAATAAAAAAACAACCCGATGAAACTGTCGATATTGGTTTTAAGATCGGTGAGCGTATTGGTTCGTACCGTTTGGCAATTTTTGGCCTCAAGGAAACCACCGAGCCGGATGTATTTGAACCAAATTTCGAAACGCTGTGTTTATCGGATTATTTTCATCAAACATAGAGCTCAAATCGTTCATGTTTTTCTCTTTTTATTCGTTTTGAGATATTTGTTCGTGTTCATGTTTTTTTTGCATTGCTTTCATAATATTTTTTCATTTTCGAACAGTCGATCAGTCTTCAATACAAATGACGTCTTCTCTTGTTTATGATTTTTTCTTCTTTAAAAAAAAACAATAAAATCCTAGATTTTAGAAAAAAGATCAGTTGAATTTTTATTTGATCAAAGGATTGATTATATTACAAAAATAATCGTAGTACACACATACATGCAGAAAAATCGGAAAAAAATCACAAAGTAAATAGTAACAAGGAAGAAAATCTTTCAATGACGAGCATTTTCGTCCAATACGAATATAAATAGAGTTCTTGTTACAGAGATCAGTAAGTTAACTATCAATGGATGTGTACTCTATGTTTTGTTTTTAGTTTCTAATTATTAGAAAAATTATCATTCGTGAATCAGGCAAAACAGTGTTTACGATTTATATCGAAGGCACACGTTGATAAGGAAAATTATGTTGTCTTTTATTTATACAGTGATTTATTTGCTTTAAACAAAAAGAAAAGAATTAATTATTGATTGATTACTGGTTATAAAAAAAATATGAATATCAACTCTAGCAGAGAGAATGAAGAAAAAAAACTCGATGAATTTGAGGTTAATGAAAATCATACAGCATTTATTGTATAAACAGCAATAAATGCTTTATCTGTTTGACTGATTAGTACTTGACTAAAATGAGAATATGATTGATTTTATTGAATAAAACAAAAGTTGAACTAACTTTTCATTGTGTTCGAGACAAACAGTTGTTCGTCGACCGGTTAAAGACGCAGCTAATTCTGCAAGATGTGCAATAGGTCCCGAAGAACATGAAACATCCTTGGCTTCAATTCACAAGAAAAAAACAATTCTAAAAATTGTTCAATTAAATAACTTTTCCTTTACTTGTAAGAACTAATCCACTTTTATCACAGACAACTATTCCGTTTACACCAACACCAGCCAATGTCAGTTTTTCTGTTCTAAAATTCAATGATATGATTCAATAAACACAAGCAAAAATTAAATCAAATGAAACATACGTGCTATCAACTAAAGCATCGATTTTTTTGTCCATGATTGATGTTAATGTAAACTCTAGAATGTGAATAAAATTTCGGGAAATTTCTTTGAAAATCTCGTCACATGCCAGTCAGTTAAGGGTTGTTTTTTTTTATTTCTACAAAAATCATCTTCTACTGAACGTGACAAAGAAGAAAAAAAAGTAAGGAGACAAAAAAGAAGTTCAAGGATTGAGGATATATATCGATTTGAAATGGACGTGAACTAAATATGTGTGTTGATGTTGTTGTTGTTTATTCTTCGTTGTTGCCCGAATCTGTCAAAGCGCCACTACGACGAGCTTGTTCTTCTTTACGTAAACGTCGTCGACGTAAACGTAATTCACGTTCGTATTCTTTGGCAGCGTCCACTTTACTACACGTAGAAAAAAACAGCTCGAATTTAGAATATTCAAGCAAGAAATTCTACTTCGCTATTTCACATTGTTCCCATGCATGTCGTTCGGGCTCGCAATATCCGTATTGTGATGGCCAATATTGTTGTGTACATATCATAATAGCACGAAAATAATGAGCACAATAATCGCGTTTATCAAGAGGAATATTTAGCATTTGCATTTCCTCTTCGGTATATGGTGCAACTAAAAGTCAAATCAATCATTAGAACTGAACGATTTAGTCGATAGATAGTACCTTTCGGTTTTCGACCATCAGGAAAGCCATACATCTAAATAAATGAAAGATTCCTTATGTTTTGATTAAATCAACGATATCGATCATACCGGATCGAATGTTGGCCCTTTATTTCTATCGGGATAATATTCAGGATTTCGAGCTCGATCAATACTTCCACTTATATTAAGACCCATGATGATTGTGTGTCTTAGTTATCTAATTCAATACGAAGAAGAATTTGTCAAAAAAATACTGTAAAAACGAATGTTTTTTTTCTTTTTCTCAACCACACACACACATCTGTTGGTGTGTACTGCTACTACTTGGTTGTTATTAAAAAGATCCTATTCGTTCTTGTCATTACCAGTAAACTATGAAACTAATTTCTCGGAATTTAAGCGCTTATTTAATGAGGTACATCAATACATTCATCGTTATTTATTTACAAGAAAAATCAGTTCCAAGTCAAAAATATTTTTGGACTCGAAAGCGGAATCTATTCGAATTTTGATTGGTTTGTTTAGTAGCCAATGATAAGACATAGAACCATCTCGAACTGGAACTGAATATATAAGAAAGTGAGCGAGAGAGACAAAAACTCATTGATTGATTAATCATGACAGATATTGTCAAAGCCGGTTGGTTATTACGTCGTACGACGATCCTAAAAAATTGGAAACGTGAATGGTTTATTCTTACAAATGACGCACGGTTACGTCGTATGTCCTCGCCTGAGAAACAATACGACAAAGCCGATGATGTTTTTCAATTAAGTCGCTGTCGAGAATTACGTATCGGTGCTACACAAGTGCCGTACACTATCGAAGCACCCGAAGGTTCAACGCGTGAACAAATGATGCAATTAGTACCAAGTGAAGGTGATTCATGGACATTATGTGCTGAATCAACGGACGATTTACTTGCTTGGCAAACATCATTTGATGATGTTCGACAACTACATATCGAACGTTTACAACAACAACAACAACTCTCAGAATTTAATAATATACGATTACCACCTGGTTTGTATGATTTTGCTCATTATCCAGGTGTTTATCAAGGTCACTATCCACATCAAGTCTATCAAACACCTGACGGTTCAACGCATACGATCGTTTTCATCGATCGAAATGCACGTTATGATGCAAGTGCTGATTTAGCTGCAGGCGCTTTAACTGGTCTCGCTCTCGGCAGTCTGATGTGGTGGCCATTCTTTATGTTTCCAGTCATGTGGTGTTAAGAAATCTCTTTGAAATCTCAATGTTGTCTCGTGTGTATTTTTCATCTATTTAAAAGCAAAGCAATTTGTATATTGTCAAATAATAAAAAAAAATATAATGTCAATTGTTCTATTTGAATGATTTTCTAATTTTTGCATGTATTGAACGAGGTTTCTCAGCCATGCTTTTTGTTTTTAATAATACGATTGGTGTCTTTGGAATATGGGTTAATTGCTTTGGATGAGGAGTGGGATCATTTAATTCAATAGTTTCGATTTGTGATAGTTGAGATTCCATAAGTATTCGTTCGATGGGTAGAGAAACGTGTTTAGCTTGAGTTGCATCCGTACTTGGATAGAGAATCTTTGGTTCGAATTCATCTTCGACATCGTTATTGTTCATTGTTTTTTCACTTATAGGTGAAATCGGTGTGTCTGTCGATCTGTGAGATAATAAAGATGGTGAGTTGGTTGCAGAATTTGTATTTTGAGGTTTCGGTTGATGTTTATATCGGTTGAATCTACAGCAAAATTTAAATTTGAATAAAATAATTTCAATTCACAATCAGACATACTTAAGGTAACGATAGATAATATAACTACTGGATATAATAGCAAGAAGAAAAACCAAAGCTATAAGACTTCCAATAATAGACCAATTAACATTTGAAGCTAAAAGGAGAATAACATTTATCAAAGATTGAAAAATATAAAAGATTAACGAACATTCTGGTGTTTGTGTAGTCGTCACTTCATTAGCTGCAGTACTCGTCGTAGAACTTGTTGTTGATATTGTTGATATTGTTGATATTGTTGTTGTTGTTATTGTGTTATTTTCAATGACAAAAAAAGTAAGACAAGTTTGTGTTGATTGTAGACTTTGACTAAACAAAAAAGAAAAAAGAAAAATATCATTTAATGAATATGGAATTGATTGTTTTTTTTTATAAGAACCTATCGAGAGCTGAGGCACACATTATTTGATAGCCAATTTGATTAAGAGTGGGTGTCCAGGTTAAAGTTTTATAATAGAGTGCAGTACTGATTTTAGTTAATGATGTTTGTAATAATCCTGAAAATGATATTGTGGTAATATCAACAATAGTAGCATTAGTTCCACAATGATTTATCGCATATAGTGGAGCTGTAAACGTTTCATTAACGTGAACCGTTTGAATTGTTGATCCACTCGATGCAATTTCTGGTGCAGTAGAACATACCGATGGAGTGACAACTTTGACAACAAACTGAACTGGTACCGAACTTAACGGTGATGTACTCGTTGAATTAATAAAATCTTCTGTCTATATGAATAATACTCGTATTTATTTGTTTTAATATTAAAAATAAAATCATTTACCATGAAAGAAATAGCATACATCGCACCATTAACTAAACCAGTTATTTCAATTGTACAATTCGAATAAAGAATCGTATTTGGTGGTAGATTACTTGGAGAACATACAGAACCACATTCATTAACAACGCCAGATGCATTAGCCCAACGACATCGAATAATATCACCATCAGCATCACTAATCGATAGAGGAATATTTGTTATTTGATTTATTTGAATATTTAGTGGAGATATAACATTAGCTACAGGAGCATTATTAAATTGATTATTATCAGATCGTCTCACCAGATTGATGTGAGACGATACAGACCAACCGCTTGCTCCTGTTACACCACTATACCATGCAGTTGAAGCATAATATACGTAAAAGTCACTATTCACTGGTATGGTAACTGTATCTAATCGCTGGCCACTGGCGATCCCATTTGACACTGAAACATCCGTACAGTAAGGTGAAGTCGAAATAGTCCCAAAGCCAGAAGGACAACTGGGAGAACAAGCAAGAGATCCAGTTAAGCCAGGAACAACTATTTGATTTGCAAACGAACCACTATCACACGTACCAGCATTGTATTTCACCTGATAATTTTGGGTGATGATAATCGTCACACTCGTACCACTATTAGACACATTGAATATGCGCCATGTAATACTACCTCCAAGAAAGTGCGAGCCTTGGATTGGAGCAATGAGTATAGTGAGCAGAAATATTGTTTCAAGCATATTTGAAGTCATAGTTATTCGTTTGTTTTTTTTCGAATTAAAATGAATATAATAAAGAAAATTTTTCTTTTTTTTATAGTATAAGGCAGAACATTTGAGCATTGTTTTTTGCCCTTATGTCATTGATCATAATAAGATTTCGATTTTTTAAATTAATTTCAACATAGGTCATCGAAATCTTTTTTGGTTTTTTTAGACAATGAAACCTTATTCATGAAATTAGAATGAACTTGACTTTGATAATTTGAAAAAAGTAAATTGAAATTGAAAGATATATTAATGATGAGTTTTATTTAAAAATCATAATCAATGTTCACTTTCAACAAGTTAATATCGTCAAAATGAACCGAAAAAAAGTTATTTGTTTTTGTTTAAAAGAATGTATTTCTAAATGTGTTCTATTTTTTCTTGAGTTTTTCAGTAAGTTCAGGTAAGACTTTGAATAAATCACCTGTGAGACCATAATCAGCCATGGCAAATATCGGTGCATCACCATCTTTATTAATTGCGACAATAACTTTACTATCTTTCATACCAGCAATATGTTGAATGGCACCTGATATACCAATAGCAACGTAAAGTTCTGGTGCAACAATTTTGCCTGTTTGACCAATTTGCAAATCGTTGTCACAGAAACCAGCATCGACAGCTGCTCGTGATGCACCAACAGTAGCTTGGCCAGGAAATAGATCAGCTAAATCATAGAGTAATTTGAAGTTTTCTTTGCTTTTCAATGCCCGACCACCGGAGAAAATCTGTAGCGAAAACAAACAAAAAAAAAGATTCGAAAGAAAAAAGTGAGTTGTTGTTTATTTTTACAATACGAGCACTGGCTAATTCTGGTCGTTCAGATTGTTGAACTTGTCGTGCAACGAATTCTGATGTCTCATTTTTAACCGATGAATCGAGTTTTTCAATTTGAGCTTGTCCACTGCCACCACCTTCTTTAGCTGCTTCGAATGCTGTACCACGTACAGTTATGATTTTCGTTGGGTCATTGGATTTAAGTTTAAGAATGGCATTGCCTGCATAGATCAAACGTGTATATTGATCTTTATCGATGACTTTTGTTATATCGGATATAGGTTGTACATCGAGTAGAGCAGCTAAACGTGGTAGAACGCCTTTGCTAAATGTTGATGAACCGCCGAGAATATGTGAATAATTATTTTTCTTTTGTAAATCAAGTAAAACAGGTGTCACAGATTCGCTAAGTAAACCTTTGAAAGCAGCATTTTCAGCGACATAGATTTTTTTAATATTCAAATTGTTGAATTTTTGTAATTGACTTGCTGTTTCATTAGTCTTTTCAGCACCGAAAATGACACAATCGACATCTTGTTTCAATTGATTAGCAGCTGTTAAACTAAGAAGAAAAAAACTTCATTCTCATACAAATAATAAATCGACCAATATCACATACGTATTGAGTGTAACTGGCGCAAGTTTACCACCTTCGAGTTGTTCAGCAAGTACGAGTGTACTAGCAAAACAACGTGAATGAGCAGTTGATGTTGCTAAACGAACAAGGAAATGGCGCGAATGTAACATTATCTAGAACGAATAATCAATAGAATAAAGAACTATTTTGATCTTTGACCCCAAGTCAAATATTTCAATGAATTGACAGTATGACTAGTGATTATCTTAGTAAACTTTTAGTTTTTAACTATTTTCGATTCGAATCGAAATGTTTACGCTTCATCTAAAAAAAACGAAGTACCGAGACACAATAAACTTAATCGAATAATTTATTTCGAATCGAATATAAATACGAAGGATGGTCAAAGAGAATTACCAATTAGAAACGCAAAAAGATTTCTATAGACGGCGCTATTTGATACGAAGACTTTTTATTTTAAAATAAAGCAATCATGAAAAAAAGAAGTACGATTAAAGTTGGTGAACTGGTAATAGCAAATGTTTTATTATCTGCAACTGTTGTGGTTGATATTGTAGTCGTTGCAGTTGTAGATGAAGAACTTGTTGTCGTCGTCGTTGTTGTTGTTGCTATTGCTGAAGATGAGGAACTTGTTGTCGTTGTTGTTATTACTGTTGTTGTAGATGGTGCAGTTATAATCGTTGTACGAGATTGTAAAGCATTTAAAGCTCCTGTATCATTAACAAGTAGTGGTTCGAGACGTTCTAATACTTCTTTATGATATGCATTTATAGCATCGATATGTGATTCTGTTAATAAGCTGACATCGATGAGTGAGAGCTCGTAAGGTACAAATGTAATTGTATTAAAACGAAGAAATTGTGTAGAATCATATGAACTTTTATTTGCTAAAACGACTTCCATATCGTTTTCGATACGAATACCGAAATCATCTGGTTTATAAAATCCTGGTTCATCAGATAGAAACATTCCATCGGCTAACGCTTCTTCGTATTGATTGTAACCAGATGCAATTCGTTGTGGACCTTCGTGTACACTCAAAAAATGTCCTATACCATGTCTACAAAGAAATATTGATAGAGAAAATGTGTTTTAATCAAACGAACCCAATGCCATGTCCGAAAGTCATGCCATCTCGATACAAATGCATTCGACCAAGATGGTCAATTGATCGGCCCAACGTTCCTTGAGGAAACACAGCATCAGCTATATCAAGAACACCTTGAAGTACACGTGTATATGCACGTTTTTCTAAATCTGTTGGTGTTCCAAAATGATGTGTTCGTGTTATATCTGTTGTACAATCCAGATATTGACTTCCAGCCTTAAAAAAACAGACTTCTATGTTTTCTTATAATAAAAATTCAAATCTGTACGCTTACATCTAATAGATAGACTTTATCTTTAGTAATAAATCGAGCAGTTGCTGGTTCTGCTGAATAATGAACAACAGCAGCACGATCACCAGATGCTGAAATTGCGCCGAAACTTGGAAATTGAAATGTGTCTTGCTGTTGTTGAAAAACTAATAATTGGTCAGATGATTGAGTTTCATTGACAGATACTCCATTGTTTAACTGTTCTTCTAACCATCCTAAATGTTTCATTCGAGCGACTGCATCACGTATTTGACAATCTCTCATTCCTTGTCGTTCGACAGAATTTTTCCGAGCTTTAACACGTTGTACAGGAGAATTTTGCAATGGTGATAAAAGTTTAGCTTCCGGTATCAGATTTAAAATCGCTTGTGATACTTTTGCACTAGCCCAAATTTTAGTCACTGTCGAATTTTGTGCAGTTTGATTTAAACGCGTCCAAAACTCCGAATAATCGAATAGACGAACACCATTCGGATGATGACTACTATCGTTCAATTGAGATAAATGAAGGAATAATTCCGGTTGATTGATTTCATAATCGACATGTATAATAGCGTAGGATTTAAAGTATGGATTGTAAGGAATATCGGCACCACGTAAATTAAACAACCAAGCTGTTTCATCGAGCGCACTGATGACGGCTGTTGTAGCACTTTGAAGTTTGATTTCGTTTGCCGTTCGATTGAGTTTCTGTGCGATTGTTTCACCGGCATAGGTAAGGTTGTGAATCACGATGGGTTTTTGTGTTTCTTGAGGTCGTTCGTCACTTGGCCAAATAAGTCCGACAAGATCCTGAACAGAAACAAGTTCTTTTCCAATGCTTTTCAATGCAGTATTAGTTGATGACCACCATGAAGTTGTTGAAAATACAGCAGTTGCACCGGGAGACTGAAAACATAAAAGATACATCTGATAAATCATCGAACGGAAGACGAAAGTCTTACGAATGCAGTCTGATTTGCTTCTGAAACAAGCCAATTAATTAAACTTGGCACATCTGCTAAACCATCTCGCATGAGAATCCAATTTTCACAATCGAGCTGTTCTTCTGCTTGAGTATAATATCGACTATCAGTCCACAATGCTGCCTTAGTCAATGAAACGACGGCTATTCCTGCTGATCCACGAAAACCTGTTATCCAATCACGTCGTTTATCATAATCCTGTGTGTATTCACTTGCATGTTCATCATCAGGAAAAATAACATAAACACCAATACTCGCATTTCGCATTGCTTCTCGTAGATTACTGAGAATGATTGATGTATTCTTTTGACTGCTCAACGGTTCACATGCATTCACAATTGAATTACTCAATATCATCAAAAATAAGCCGAAGACAAACATGTCTTATGGCGAATATCGAAGAATGAATAAAAGCAGTTAACAATAAATTACGAGTTTTATTTTTACGAGTTATTTGCTTTTGATATCAACTGAAGTAGATGAAAGAGATGCTTTTAATCATTGACAATAAATATCTTAGAAATAATCGTTAGGCAAATATCTCTTGAAATTATACTTATAAATACAAAATTATTGAATTATTTTCATCGCATATATCAAAAATATCAATCATAAAGAATTTAGTTTTCTGGAATAAATATATATCCTTGCAGTTAATTTGATAGATTATTAACATCTATTCTGCCAGCTCTCGAAACACATAACATATTTCTAAATAATGTAGCACTCGAAGGAACTTTTTTATATGGAATAATTGTTTTTAATTTTCCATCTTTTCCTATTTGTAATAGTCGCATCCGTTGATAATCAGCTACAAGCCATTCATCATATGTAAGTAAACAACAACGAAAAACAATATTTTGTTCACACACAGTATCCAATTTCAGTAACCAAATGCGATCAAACTTATTTGCATATCGTAGCTCCATACGTAATGATTTCTCTGATTTGTTGCTGACGAGTAAGCCAAATCGCTGATTGTTATATTTCAAACTGTAAACTATTTCATCGTATGCACATGATTGAGGTGATTTCCATTCTGTCACTAGTTTTATTGAAGGTAATAGATTATACTTCATGACAGTTGTACCATATCCATTTGTTCCTATAAATAGATCATTTTCAGATGTTGTGCATGACAACCAATGCCGCTTTTCAATCGTTTGCACCCGTTCTAATGTCATTGTGCTTTGATCAACAAGAAATATACGTGTATCTTCAATAACAATAAATCGATCTAATGTTGAGCACCAACACATGTCAAACGTCTTCTCGTAATCCCATATTACTTCTTTGATTATGTTCATTTCTCGATCAACCAAACATAAATTTGGTTTTCGATGTATTAATAAAAAATTATCATTAGCACATACACAGACTACTTCCAGACGGACGCTGAATCGTTCTACATGGAGATGAAAGATTTGATAAATCAAGTCCCTGTTCAATTGAAATCAATGCATCATCGATAACTAAGCTTTGTGCAATTACTCTTAACGATGTTTGTTCAATTTCGTCCATTTGCTTTTTTAAATCACGTATAGTTACTGTTAATGAGTCGACTTCTTGACGAGTTGTTTCTTGTTCACGAATCACTACAGCTATTTTAGATTGCAGTCGAATGACTTCGTCATGTTGTTTCTGAACTTTTTTGTTCATGATTGTGTTCAATTCTTGATATTTTTGTTGAAAAAGATGATCAATCTGTTGATGACATTGGTCTCGCCATTGCTCTAATTTTCGACGACTTTCACCAGTCATGTTTTCAATATTCAATAGATCTAAACGATCGCTCAGTGCGTTGATCTCATCAGTCAGTGGATTCAGCTGATTCATGAGAGCTGTATTGTGTTCCGTTAGATGCTGTATGCAGAGTTGTTGATTACAACAGTCGCATTGCCCACGAGAAGTACGAGTGCATTTGTCCAAAGCGCAAAATTGAGACATCTTGTAATGAATATAAGGCTTTTTCAAATGTTCATAAAAATGGGGCAACAGGTAAATAAAGATAAACTTCAAGATAAATCGACACACCTATATATATCTGTGTGATAACATATTAGTGATATTTTCTTTAATGAAATACGAAAAGATGTCGTACGATAGTTGAAAATGCTTTAGCTTTTGCTACTGTCACAGCTTCTTTGGTTTCTCTATAAGAGTCAGGTAGTGATAAAGAACAATCGAAAGAAATCAGATTCCACTCGTGCCACGTATTTATTTATATCGTGGAAGACAAGGGACTAACTCTCCTGTGAAAAGAATTTCTGACAATCCACTGACCATCGTGTTAATTTAAGACAAGACAATTAATACGAACACGAACAATAGGTTCAGTTAATTTTAATATTGGATTCTCGAAATTATCAGTTGGTTTGTTAATTTTTAAAAATTTTGCTCGACATTTTTCAATGGTATGATTGCGAATTTATATATGACAAAAATCAACGCGAATATTCCAATAGCTGTATTGATAAATAGAAAAACGCGATAGACAATATCAGCTAATCGAGAAATAGGTTCTTGTGTATTTAATAATATATAATAATTGGTTTCACTAATACCTATTGTCAGGTTTGTTTCTTTTTGTGGTATTGCATATAGATAATCATTATCTTCCATGAAAGATAAATTCCCTCGACTGTAGTGAGGGTATATGCCAAAAAGAAGATCTTGTGTCGGCTTCATTCAAAACAAAACAAATCTATCTTTTTAGATTATTTAAATATTTTCTTGGATGTGATTCATTTTTGGTTAAATTTGATGGATTACTGAGATCTTTAATGCAGAATTTAATTCTACCTGATGATTCTCGATTTAGAGATGAAATGCATAGTAGAAATTAATGTTTAACTCAAAACCACCTGATGAGCTAGCGAAATTCTAGCGAAATTCGGATCGTGGTATCATCTCTATATAAGCCTAATCCTCAAAATTACTACGATCAAATGGAAAAAACATACGCGTAAGAGATTTTAGGTTTTTTCCCACATACAAATGATTCAGATATCTCATGGCTATTTACACTAGCTTCTTGTATTTTTAATCGTTTCTTCTTTCTTTCAGCTACGAAATGTAAACTTTTATTTTTATGAAAAGAAACCAATCAAAAATTACCATTGTTAAATGGAAAAAACATACGTGTAAAATATTATAGGTTTTTTCCAATATACAAATAGCGCAAATGTCTAATGGTTATATATGCACTGGTTTTTTATATTTTTAGTCGTTTATTACTTTTTTCAAGTACTAGATATTTGTGTTTATTAAAACTGATTGCAAATTGTTTAGAATCAACAAGAATTCAAGTTACAAATGAGTCTTCAAACGCTATTCGCTTATATTTTATTAATTATATCAAATCTGATAAAACAAATTTTTGGTGAAACAGCATCAGTACATAATGACACAAGACGCAATACTAGAAAACGGAACGAATCGATTGAGATAGAGTCCAATGAAAGGTAAAATGGAATAGTTCATTTTTAATACAAGCTCTATTTATTTCTTTGACTGTTTGAAAATTATACTTTAGTTTTGACAGACAAATGGCTACTTTTCCAAATGCACCCATGAACACTTGTCGAAACCGAAACGCGAAGTAGAAAAAAGTATATCTATTTTGTTAGTGTTTATCTTTCTGATTTTCTTTAGTATTTCATTCTCTGAGCCAATCAATCTTGAACGACAGATAATTGAAAAAATTCAAGAAGAGAAAATATGTGTTAATTCGTATGTTCGAAGAGATTTTAGCGAATTGACGATTGTCAAAAAAGGAGTTCGGCCGAAACAGTTAAGTACTACTTTAAAAGTTTATGCGAGCAAGTATTCTGAAGGCAGTGCTCAACATTCAGCATTGCAAAGTATTATACTTGAACTTGATACAGCTGGTGGCGATGATGGTGAAGATCTTTCTGGAAGATCTAAAATCGAGCAAGTTGCAGCTGTTCAAGGAACTGGCGAATTAACTGCAACTTTCGTTATTTATCAATATCGTCATAATCACAATACTAATAAACTCTTGGTTGATGCACTTGTGATTTCGGGTACACAACGGTTAAGCGTTGACTGGATGGAATTGGCTACAGAAGCAAGTATAGGTATTCTTCCAATTTTATTGAATCCTGCAGTTGGTGTAGTCGAAATTGGTGCACTAGTTGCCGGGGGTCTGCATGCTCTCGGTAATAGACATAAAATCAAAGCAGCTACAACAGAAATAAATGCCAAAGCTTTACTTTTTCAACTATTAATCGATAAAGGTATTGCCAAAATTGAAGATGGAAAATATTATTTAATGTTGGATTGAACAGAAACGAGCATTTTCTTTTGTTTATTTATTCAAGATTTACACTGTGCACTCATTGTTCGAATTTTAAAACTATTTCTTGTTCATAGACATCTTTTGTGTTAACATCAGTGTGAGATATCTAATCTGTTTCAGAGAAAAATGTGGACTTTCAATGAAATTCGAAACAGAATACTAGACATTTGTGCATCGAAATATTTCTGGATTAGCATCGTTTTAATTTATGCTTCGGTGAAAATGTATCAATCATCAGTAAGACCGATAAATAGTACGCATCATTAAATCTTACTTCATGATAAATATCATTTTTTTATATTTTAGATGAAAACAACAATCAGCCGCAATCATTTCCTGAACATGTGCAACCAATTCAGAATAAGATTCAGAAGCCTCAGAAATCGCCACATCAATCTCACGGTTCACCCATAGGTTTTGACGATGAAAACGCGCCATAGACAGCATAAAATTCTCTTTTTTTTGTGTCATCATTATTAATTCAGAATACAGAACTTTGATAACTGCAATAAGAAAGACTGTATCAAATCCTGAACCTAAGAATATCGCACAAGGAATTGCATTCGTCAAAATCGTGTGTGAGAGGTAGATGAATGGTGAGACTTTATCATATATATATATACGCTCACACTAATACATTCAGTCGAGGGTCAAGTGAATCGACTTTCGATGAACGTTACTTGTAATAATTGACACTAAATTTGCCTATCCACAGAGCATTGAATGTAATTATAATCATCATTGATAACAAGTGGACTTGTACTGTTGATTACTTCAGTTAATTGTAAATCGATATTTATATTTTGTCCAACGAATCGTTCATCTTGACGAAATACTTGTGAGAAACCTAGATTTTGAACTTCGACAGTCATTAAACTATTACCAGCTATCTTCACTTCGTATGCATCGAACTCAGTTCAAGTAGAAGAAAAGATAAAAATCAAGAGTTAAATTGGCATAATATTTTATTAATCATCACCAAACGTACATACACTGTTCTTCTTGCTGTTTTTCTCACTCGTTTATATATAGTCATATATATACATACAAAAAAAAACTTTTTCTTTTTTTTTTAATAAATGTTTCTCGTTTATTATTGATCTTCTAAAAACATTCTGAATTGACCCATTCATTTTCTTTAATAAATTTTTCGACTATTTCTTTAAGTACAAGATTATTAACAAGTTGATCGACGACGAGAGGTTTATTTGCTATTGGATCTAGATGACTGACTTTGTAGAGATTTTCTTCGATACATGATCGACAATATGTAATACCAACTAAGAGAAATTCAAAAATCAACTATATTATTTAAATTTCTATTCTTTTCTTACATGGTGTGATGACAGGATCTCTCATAAGATCATAGCAAAGTTTACACGTTAAATATTCGGGTATTTCACGTCGTTTTCGTCGAATATCAACTTCATTAAATAAACTATTTAATTCATTAATTGATTGTTCGGTTGTTTGTTCAATATCTCGTAATGAATGTTCAAGTTGTGAATCGATATTCGTATTAACATCTGTATTATGCGTTAATGCTGTTGCTGTTGTAGTTATTTTCGGACTCACGGGTACAATTGAACCAAGATTTGTCGTCGTTGTTGTTTGTTGATTTGTTCCTTTGGATAAAAATTGTTTCAAAATCGATTGACTATTGACTGTTGAATCTTGATCTTCGAAATATTTTTCAATACGTGTTTGCATACGTCGTTCTTTATCCGATTGTATCAACGATCGAAGATATGTTTGTAGACTGATTTCATTTTCAATACGTTTCTGTTCCAAAATAGAAAAACGTCGTTTCTGTGCGTAACGTAATAAACGTTGAATTTCATCACCGAAATTTTTATTCTGTATTTTACATAGATCAAGTGCTTGTTTAAAACATGCAATAGCTTCATCGTATCGTTGCTGTTCGATATAATATTGACCAAGATATGCATGTGCTTTGATATAATTCGGATCTAAATCGAGACAATGTCGAACATCTTGATAGACTTTATCCCATTGTTTTAATTTAATATAGCATAATGCTCGATTAACATAATAGATTGCTTTTTCACCATTTTGTTTCAATGCTTGATTGTAACAATGAATGGCATCATTATATTTCTTCTGGAGAAAATGTTTATTGCCTTTTTCTTTGATTGCTTCGCCCTTTTCCGCTGTCATTCTTGGAAAAGTTCCATTAAAATACGAAAAAGAAAATAAATCTAGAAAATTAAAAGAATGTGTATCAATTCAAATAATTTTTACTATTGATGGCAAATGTTTTTCTATCTGATTCAATTCATTTTGATGCCGATTAATTTTTAATCGAGCTAGACGACGATAAAAATGAAAGGAAAATATCGAAAATAAAATCATGATTGGTACAATCACACTCGTTGACCCAATAGCGGCTGACTGTGCTATACAAATAAATTTCACCCAACAGACAACTGCAATTTCTAATAGAAACAAAAATATACCTAAATTACAAAACTTTATTCGGTTTTCTTTTCCAACAAAATCAACTCCATCCTACCAATGCCAGTACATAAAAGCCAAGCAGATTCTATATAAACATACAAGGTCTCATGTTGTTTCGACGCATGTAAACGATCGATTTCTAATAATGGTAATATACAAGTACTTATCATTAAAGCTAATAGATGAATGCTAACAACAAGACAAGTCAAAATCGAATGAATAACAATCAATGATTTAGGTATTTTGAGATCATTGTAATCATCTAATGAGATTTCGACCATTGCTACCTGTAGATAATTCGAAGAATGACAAACTAACCGAGATAAAAACACAAACCATAGCGAAACCGGAGAGAAGTGCACTTGTACGTGAAACAGCTTTTAATTTGGCCTTGCTGAGTGCAAGACGGCTTTCATTGATTGTCATTTTCATTTGATTAGAATAATTTAAACATGAGGACAAGACATTGTTTATCGAATAAAGCAGTCGAAGGAGAAAAAAAAACAGAACACAACACGAGTGTCTATGTTTTATTCTTGACGATTTGGATTTTGGATGCACATAGATGTCGTTCATTGATGAACATCAAAGAAATAACTATTATTTATTTCAACAATAACAACAAAATAGTTTCAGTACAAAAAAACTAATTACAGAATCAATCTAATAGATACGGATTGATGTACGTATGTCGAAGACGAGAATATAAACCGATATGATGAATTAAATTCGGTTCGACAAGATACGTTTGCAGATTCGTTCGTCTGGGTAGATCATCAAAAGCCGTATCAATTGCATAGTTCGTATGACATTGAATACTATTTAAATAGTCAACTACTTGAATATATGTCGATCGAAAATAGACAACACCTGGTAGACAACATGATGGTGCGGGATAGATTGCATACAATGATGGATGCAATGAACGCCATGTCCACGAAACATTCGAATGATTCAATAGAACAAGTACAAATGTAATAAGAAGAAAATAATTGCAAAAAAGTAAGAAATTAATATTAATTGTGACTAGTCGATAGATTGATTTGATATTATGAAATGCTCGTTGGTTCGTTTGTCGAATAATTTGAATTAAATAAAAGCAAACAAATATGACATATGTCAATGCGAGACTCGTTGCAAACAACTGCACAATAATATAAAATGATGGATGTAGATAATCGATTAGCCATCTTGGATGATAGATTTTAAGAAAAGCCGGTTGTTGTCGAATGCTATCGATTGGCCATTGTGGTTTGACTCTTGTTTCAATCAATGAAAGAAATCGTTCGTAGAAATTCTTCTCATCCGGTTGTGCATCATCTTGTAATAATAATAAATAATTCACATTGGGAAATGATTCGAAATTAGCTAAGATACATCGTGAATGAGCTTGTTTTTCTTGTTCAAATAGATCGACGACTCGAATAGGATCGAATGTATTGATTACAAATACTGGTACTAAACGTCGAATCAAATGAATTTCATCGGTTACCTCATGATCGGTGTTATTATTCTCGCATAGTGTGATGACAAATCGAGAATGATGATTTTTTAAAAGATAATAAAGAATTTGACCAACGTAGAATTTACCATCACGATGATCAGTATCTTGTTTACTGTAGAGAATTGATATGACTATTTGATCAGTATTAGTTGATGAGTCTGTCAATAGATGATTTTGTTTTGGCTTCTCAAATAATCGATACGATGTGAAATTCAAGTTCGAAGGTTGTTTTAATTGCAGAAAATCATAGAAACTAGATTGATCAGTTTGACGAGAGAATAAATGCGAATGATTCTTTGAATTCTTCCAAAGATCACTTAACCATTCGTAAGCAATTCGTTGATCGTGTTTTTGTTTGTCGATTAATGCGTTACGAATTGGTTTCATCCATGGACGTTCAGGAACAATATGCTTCATATTAAATAGCAAACCAAATGGCTGATAAAACGATATTAAACATGCAATGAATAGAGTAAGAATAAAAATATACATGTGAATTCGTTGATGCCAACGAAAGAAAATAAATGAAATCGTTGATAGAATCGATGAAAAACAATTTCGACGAATATTTAAATGAAACACCGGCATTTCTTTTGATTTCTATGGTTTAATCACATTGTTAAATATCTCGAGTCGAGTCGTTTTCGATAATGTGATTCATATATATACGCGTAGTAGTATTTACTCGCTCCCACTGTCTATCTTTTCATTGCTCTTTTTCTTTGCCAGTCGTCATCATCTTCACAGAGAACAACATGATGTCAGTAGTAGAGCTGAGAGGAAAGAAATGACATTATTATAAGATTTTATTCTACAGAAAGCATCGAATTGCACATCGAAAGCAAGAAAAAAAAACAAAATGGACAAATTTTTATTAATTTGAATATTTGAAATCGAATTAAGTTTTTCCCTTGGATTGGTCGGACATGTAAATATAAGTCATCGGATGATTGAGCAAAGCTGATAGAGGTGATGAGAATGTATAAGGATCGATATTTCGTAAGTGAATAAATGAGTTCAGACGTTCTTGTTCGTCTTCAGGTAATAATTCCGAACGTGAAGGTGCTGAAATCGATTCTTCATGATAGATATTCCATGATGACGTATGGAAATCCTTGTAGAACATGATGTGATTATTAATATCGTTTAAATAAGAAATCATAGCGAGTAATTTAAATCTTGGGAATGTTTGAACATCATCTGAATTAATTAAATTTCCAAGTGAAAGGTGTGAGTTAGGTATAAATATGGTGTTTGATTTTGATTTCGAACGAATAAGTAGACATTCAGGCGGAGATATAAGTCGTGTTTCACCGGTTGTTAATTGATGTTCATCGATAGCTATTTGAATCGATAGAATTTCATCTGTTTTCGCTCTTAAAGTTAAATAACTATCCGTATGTTCATCTTCGAATTCAAGCCATTGCTGTTTACTCCAGACGTCGACGATTTCATGATAAATAGCTGATAGTTGTAGACGTGGGAGACTTTTTCGTGATGTTAAAGATCGATGAGATGGATACGGTGGCGTTGAATCATTGTGAAGAACTTGCCGTGGACTCGGCATTGTGTCAGCTAATTCCAGTAGAAATCAAATCTTGTTTTTATTTTCGATTCCTATTCGACTTACTCAAAGGATAAGCCGGTAGGACCTTTTCTTTTTTTTCCATGTCCATTTGTTCGAATCCTTCGAAACCAATTGGTGCTTTTTTGGTATTATTTAAAATACCTTCGAAACCGATCGGCATATTTCCGTGCTCCATAAGTTTCTATTCAGTCTAAAATCGATCAGAAGAAATATGTCTTTCAACCTTGAGAATTTTTGTCAAACACGTGCATTTTATAGTCAAATAAGAAGAAAGGAAACTGATGTCATTTTACACTTATTCAAACCTCTAAAAGAATTTCATGACGCATAGGAACTCACAGAACAGAACTGTTAAAATATACAAAAATAATCATCATGATCATGCAGATACTGTTTGAATAGGCGTTGGACTCTCGTGATAGAGACTCAATCGTCTACCAATACGTTGTTGTCGATAGAGATTCTCATCGAATGGTATTCGTTTCGAGAAGATTTTGATTCCATTGAATTTCATTTCATCATAAAATAGAAAACAAATACCATCAATCCAAGGTAAAACAGTTAAATAAACGAAAATCAGTCGTTGTTGAATATTTAAATTCTTGTTCGAAATTTTAATTATCAACAATGGTAATGTCGAAAGAATATTACTGAGAAGAAAACAACCGATTAATAACAAACGTTTTAAACTTCGATTAACCATGGTTAAACGTTCGTTCTGTTTGAATTTCGTAAAAACTAACGATTGAAAAAAAATCGTTGCTAAACGTTTGCGTTTGAGATGATTGATATCTCGATAGGATATATAAATCCATGAACATGTTAATAAATCCATGAGAATAAAGAGAATAAATGTGATGAATATTGGTATGAGTGATTTTTCTTCGGAAATATTTTGAAGAAAGAATATTTGTTGTTTTGTTTGCGAACAAAATTCAATGACAACCGGATTATCACCGTTCATTGTCAAATGAATCGAGAGAAAAAGTAGAGAAACAAAATAATTAAATATGACTCCGAAACATAGACAACATTTTGAATAGAGTGTACTCTGATGATTTATTGATGAATCCCAGAAATGTGCTGTTTCACCGATTATAATCAATAATAAATCGAATGTTGAAATTAATAAGAAAAAATGTACGAAAATTTCAACTGAAAGACACTGGTGAAAGAAAAACATTGAACTCGAACTAATAAATATGACTAAACATCGAGTTAAACAAATGATTAAATGATGAAATAAATAGAAATTGAATATAGTCCCATGAAATGACAATTCAAGACAAGTAAAATTCATAAAAATATTCCATAGACAAGCAAAAAATTCCAAGACAAATATGGTAAGTAAAATTAAATTGAATATTAAAAGAATGAAGAGATCGAGTCGAGAAATGAGAATAACTTCTTCCATTCGAGTGGTAAATAATCAAAATGAACTAATGGGTAAGCAAATAAGACAATTGACGTTCTTCCTCTGTCTCCCGTTCTTATTTTTATGATCAAGAAAATCTTCGGGCTGTTTTTTTTATTCATATGTAAATTTCTGTTCTTTTTATCTCATCGGCGGAAACGATCAGTTTCTTTTTTCTCTCTCTCTCTCGTCTCATCAAAATATTTACTAACTGATATTAATTAGAAACAGATGAAATCGATACGAGAAAAAGTCCTTACCGGATTACCTCTCGTGTCCTACGATGATCTTATCCATATGGAATGGATAATCGGAACAGAAAACGAGAAAATACATTGACTTGCTGCCTATCGAATAACTCATCAAATTATTCATGCAAAAATAAAAGAATCAAAATTTCTCATTAGAAAACTGTCAATGAATGTCAAATCATTTGCAAAGATGCTTAGTCTTTTCAAGCAAATTATTGTCTTCGACTGCATTGTTGCGTGTATGACTCGATCGATTGTCCAAGAACAAATTTTTGATACACCTTGGACAGGTAAATAGATGATAGATATTCAAGATAGTATATTTATTTACAACAACGAGTTCACTAATTGATTGAAATGACACCTTCAAACGGTTCAGTCGACCAATCAGAAAACGAGATAAGATCGGAGTTTGTTATTGGTTGCGTTGATTATGCAATTGGAATATATTTATAAGTATGCTTCCTTATGTAGACATTTGATTGTTTATTTAGCTTGAAGAACTCAAGTTCTTTTTGGATTTTTTAACCAGATTTCGAATAATTTGTTCTTTTTTTCTCTCGTTGATGATGTCGTTGTGTTCGAATGACTATATTTTTAGATTGATCGAAACAAAACTTCTTTATTCCTAATCAATAACGTAAGTAGAAACAAAAAAAAGCGATTTTTTCTATTGAATTTTCTTGCGTTTCCAATCATTGATCATAACATGCGCTGCATTGAAGCCCGGCATACCAGTTACTCCGCCTAAAACAAAACTTTTCGAATAGAAATCATCTATTGAAGTCTATGAATGCGTACCTCCGGGATGAGTCGAACTTCCGCACAGATAAAGACCGGAGATTGGCGTTCGATGATGAGACAAATTCACATGCGGTCGAAATGCGTAGAGTTGATCGAGCGAAAGTGCACCATGAAAAATATTTCCACCTGTTAGAGAAAATTGTTCTTCTAAATCCGATGGAAATAACATATCACGGCCGACAATAAGCTTTTCAAAGCCAGGTGCGTATTGTTCGATCGAATTGATGACATTTCGATAGTATGTTTCTTTGTATTCTTTCGTGATTTCGATTTGTTGACCATTGGGCAGACGATACGGCGTATATTGAGTGAATAGTAAGGCGACATGACAACCTTTAGGTGCGATTGTTGGATCAAGTGACGATGGAATCACCTAGAGAAAGAATCGAAAGTTTGTTTGTTTTTTCGTTGTTTCTATTCGAGAGATTAAGAAACCATCTCAATCAATGGATTTTGACTTGGTTGCCCGTTGATTGCTTGTTGATATGCTGCTTGTAGGCCCGACATTGATTCACTATTCATATGGATTGTGCATTGATGATGAGGTTGTAATTGATCCGAATTTGAATTTGGATTGGCGAGGAAATTTCTACGAAGAAAAGTTTCTTTTTTATTCATTTTGAAAGTTATTTATCTACGGTAATCCTTTGAGTGCAAGGTTGATTTTCGTTGTTCCACTTGTATAATCCATTTGAAGAATGTGCTTTTTTAAGTTTTGTAAGTCTTTATTTGTTTGAATGACGTCATTCGTAATTAAATCTTTGAATGTAACATAAGCTGTTGCATTCGATGCGACGACTTTACATTTAATTTCTTCGTCATTATCAAGAATGACGCCTTCGATTTTCGAATTTCGAATATCAATTGATTTAATATTACAATTCGTTCGAATTTCGACGCCAAGCGAACGAGCTGCCGAAGCAACAGCATTGCTTAATCCACCCATTCCACCTTGAACATAGCACCAAGCATCTAAGAAATAAATAACGTCGATTTCCATATTCAAATCTCCATTGAATTGGTCTCAAGAGAAATTCTCGTTTAACCTACTTGCTCGACCGTCTAAACCACCCATAACATGATGAAGAAGAACATAGGCTGTTCCATTGTCATACGGTCCTAGCATAGCTCCGATAAGTCCGTCGGTAACTAATGTCGACTTAATAATATCGGATTCAAACCATTTATTCAATATTCGACTTGCTGACGTTGTCAATAGTTCGTATAAATCAAGCGAACCTTTCAAACCAAGTTTTTTAAAAAGATTGTAGAACATTTGTCCGGAATATTTATATGCTCGTAGACGATCGTTGATGGAATTCGTTGGATTCATTTGATTGAGATCCGGTGGTGGCGAATGAATTAATTCATCGATTGCTCGGCAAAGATTTGTTAACCATTTTTCATACGAATGAAAATTTTCGGCGTCCTTCGTTGAAAATTGCGCAATTTGCTTTCGATTGAAATCATCGTTCGACGATGACAATAACAATGAACGTTGAGTGTTTTTTATTGGTGTATACGAACATGGATCACGAAAGTAATATTTTAAACCATGTTGTCGTAGATTTAAATCGTCGATTATTTTCGGACGAAATAAACTTAGAAGATAGGATGCACGAGAAAATTTAAAACCAGGAACGATCTCTTCCGTACATGCAGCTCCGCCAACAATCGGACGTTTTTCACATACGAGTACGCGTAGGCCTTGTCGAGCTAAATAAGCTGAAGTAACAAGACCATTATGACCTGCGCCGACGATTATCACATCATAAACTGCTTTCTTCATCGTTATGCGTTCGTTTTGTTTGTGTTTTTGTGTGAGGCTGTTTTGTATATTTATATCGGCCACTTTTATATCTTATCAATTAATCTTCTTTTAGATAAAAAGAAAAAAAGCGAACTGATATCAAAATCAAAACCAAAACGAAGATTTTTTTACGATGCCTATGACGAATATCGAATAGATCAAAAACAATGAGAGTACTCAGGCGAACGATTCACAAGCAATTTGGAGGCGTTGCCAATTTCTTTGCTGTATTAATTCTAGTTGCTATAACCGTTATTTTTTTTAATACATTTATTATTACTAAACATGATCGTAAGCAAATAGACTTTGCTTTCATTTTTTTACCTGCACAAAGATTAATATCGATTTTAGAATCAGAACATACACCCACTGATAATCAATCTCCAAGTATTACAGTAAAAAATCCACATAATACAGAAAAAATTGGAAAACCAAATCCTGAGGAATTACAACGAATCCAGAGGCCAGCAACACCTGATGCTGGTAAAATCTAAAAAGAAAAACACGATTCATCTATCAACGAAAATCTTTTGTTTTTAGGTTGTGAAATCGAAGAAAAATGTTCAGATGATGCAATACCGTATAAAATCATATCCGGAGATGGAATTGATAAATATCCAGTTATTTGTTTCAATAATAAATTGTAAGATGATAAAAAAGATAAATGTCGAATTTAATTTCGATTGTTTTTTTTAAAGATTAGTACATAAAAATCTTAAAGATTCAAAGATCGGTCGTGGTGTGAATTTAATTGCATTGGACGGAAAAACTTACGATGTTAAACTAACAGAAACATTCGATACTTATCTCGAAGGTAGAAAAGAAACACGCAAATGATCTAGTTCAGAATAGACATAAATTGTTGTTTAGAAACATTTTTCTTACGAGCATTGAAATTAAATTTAAACGATGGAGATATAATTATGCTAGCAAGTTTCGATGAAATGACATACGGGTAAATGTTGTTAATGTGAGAATTGTGCTGTTGAAGAATTGTTTTAGATTGAAAGATGCTGCTTTGTCGATCTTAGAGAAATATGGAAGTCAACTGATAAAAATTATTAAATTCCGAGATTCATTTGTGATGATGGGTCAAAAAGGACTTGCTCGTGGAAAAGCAATTGAAATGGTTTGAAAAATCATCGTTTTTCTTCGACCAGTAGATTCCATTTTGATGATCTTTAGCATCAACCAAAAGGCAATCGTGATTTTGCTCCTGCAGCACATTTAAGTGGTTGTGCAAAATTTCCTTGTAAGTTCTCAAAGTCTCGTCAATATACATTTTCTTTTCTTCTCTCTTTCAGTGGGACAAATAACTCCCGTTTCATTGCCAAGTGCCGATGTCAGCAAAGATGGCAAGATTGCTGTTGGTACGTCGATAAAAAACTGTGGCCTACCTGATCTATGCAAAGAAAATGAGTTTGCCGTGCATGTTTACACAGGCAAAGATAACAACGACGAACCGAAAATCTGTGTTGATGGAAAATATGTTATGGCTAAGGGAATAAATGACGCAGGACGGGGAATTAATATTGTTGTTGTTTCCAATGGCAAAGAAGTTATTCGAACAGGGCACTTCGACACTTGGCAAGAAGGTGAACGAGTTTATTTGATTAAATAAGAAACCAATCAATCGCAGTTCTTTTTTAGATAGTACAAATTTAGAGATTTTTCTCGAGAATTTAGAGGATAATGTCATTTTAATTGCTGTAACATTTGATGAAGCATCGACAAAGTAAGTTCGTTGACTTAAACTATTGTATCATTAATCACCTTGCCTTCTTCTTCTTCTTGCTTTTTCTTTGTTTCACTGGTTATTTAATTGATATGATCTATATTTATTTAGTTTACGAAATTTCACTCGACTTGTTTTACAAAGTATTGGCAGTCAGAAAATAGAGTCACTTAAGTTCCGTGATTCATGGGCATTGATTCATCATTTCAAAACGAATATCAATTTTAATGTTGAAGAGGTGATCATCATCATCATTATTGAGATACGTTCATTGTTATTAATCAATGAGTGAACAGAATTCCGATGTCCCTCTTTCATTCATTCTTTCTTTCTGTGCTCTGTTCAAATGTCTAACAAACAAAGAAAATCTAAAGATTTCTAATGAATAACTTTGTTTTTAGACTTAGTCAGCATTGTAGGAATCTCTTTTTCGATCTTGGAAGTGCAACTATCCAAAATTTAAAATATCGTGACGCGTGGGTTTTTATTGGTCAAAAGGGTTTGAAAGGCTTTACTCCTTTAGAAGAGGTTTGTTTTCGTCGTTTTTTTTTCTTCATTCATTCTCATCTGGTTGCTGCACGAAAAGAAAAACATTCATTATGAAAACGCCTGGTTATTTTTTTCCCTTATCCAACATTTTTTTCTGTCTCTAATCTTTTTGTTGCTATGGGGATATGGAATTCTGCTCAAGCATTTCTTAATAACATATTTGCATGTGTTGTTGTGAAAAGGCTTTTAGTGATCGACTCGTTTTTAACTGTTGAATTGACGTGTTTGTTTAGATATCATATGCTGGCACAGGAAATACATATGCAAATCCAATCGATAAACGAATATGTGTTCCACAGACATGTGAGTGAAGATGAAGAAGAAAATATCGATTTTTTTTGTCTTGTTGATAATTGATAGTGAAAGGAGTTAAAATTCGACCAGATCCATTACCGTTTCGTAATGATAAACGACGAGATTTTTGCTCAAGATACGATGGTTACGGAGATTTTTGTAGTGGTAAATTGAAATGAATTTAAAAAGAAAAGAAAGAAAGAACTTGTCCTTTCAGATACAAACGTCGATAAGAGTTTAACACCTGTGCCATTGTTAAATAAAACTTTAGAAGATAATGCGATCTATTCAACGCCAATAGTCGTTATAGCTGGTTGGAAATTTCGAAAGAGAATGAATGAAAATGATAGATTTTTTTTTTTCATTGAAAATTCTTTAGGTATTTCGCATAATTCACTTCGAATGTGTTTGGAAACGATTTTGATGCAGCCAGGAATTGTTGCTGAAAATGTGATTGTAAGAAAACAAATTTGTTTTTGGTTTTGATTTAGTTCTGGTGTTTATTAAGGTTACAATCGATGAGAAATTCTCTGAACCATTGACATTAATTGATCTATTCGGTTTTCGAGGTGAAAAAACATCGAGTAGTTCGACATATATGGGTAAAATATTCCAAGAAAAACTCGATTCATTTATTATTTTGTTTAATGTTTATATAGAACATTATGAAAAATCGTTGAATAAAATCTGGGAATTATTTCCAAACAAAGTATTTCGACGTATTGTTTTTTTTTCGTTTAATAATCGTTTTTATTATTATTTAGGATAAAATCATCGTTATTGAAGAGGATTTGATTTTATCTCCGGATTTTCTTTATACATTAGCTTTACTTGGTGAAACCTTTCGAAAAGATGATACCATTGGTGCAATACAAATGTGGAATCCAAATGGTAATGCAGCATTGCACCATGTTTTCATTTTAATTTTTCGTTTTGTTTATCTGTTAGCTTACGAAATCGTTAATGGATCGATTGAGTTAGTCTATCGTGTTGATGATCTCTACGGTTTAGGATATCTTCTAAGACGTTCATTCTATGATCAACAGATGAAGAATTCATTTAAAGATTGTTGTGCTAAACGGTTTGAATCATAGATTTTCTAGTGAAAAAGATTCATTTCGAATATTTTTTTCAGAGTCTGGGATCGATGGACATTTGCTGGTAGTTCAGCATCGTTTCTTCTTCCAGAAGTTTCACGTGTATTTCGTCGACCAATCGATGGAAATCGTGTGAATGCGAAATATCTCGAATTATTATTTAATCAAAAACGACGAACAAATCTGTAAGTTTTCTGTTGTTTGTTCTTAAATAAAAGAAAAATCTATCGATTATTTGTTCATAGAATTCCATTTCCACCATTATCAAATATTGACCGTCTACGTAAAGACAAATATGATGACTTTCTAATCAAATCTATTCAATCAGCAACATTACTTAAATCATTAGAAAAATGCGAGAAAATCAATGGGAAAATGTTTGATCTCATACGAAATCAAAATACATCGACGACATTTAAATTTATTTTCGAACAACAAACAATTACTGATCTATCGAATGTCACACCTCTATTGCCTTGTTTCGGATTATTTCCTTCAGAGCCATTCGGACTCTATCGTGGCATACTGACATTCAGTTCCAATAAATATCAATTCTATCTTGTTGGTTCGAAAACTCCCTTGTCTCAAAGTATTTCTCTGTCTCAATAAGTTATTTTTCGTAGTCCTTCTCGTCTATTGAATCTCGTCTTTTCTCTCACTCTCTCTATGATCCACTCATATGCATACTGGTTAAAAAAATTTTATAAATCTGCATTCTTGACATGCAATATTAACTTCTTCTCTCCCAAAACAAAACAACTATCTGTGTTATAATTTTCTTTTTGCGCTTAATTTGATAACTGATTCATCTGTTCTACTTTTTCTGCAGCTCTCGTTTCTTTTTTTTTACTATTTAAATCTTATTCGCTTTATTAACGTTGTTTTCTTGTTATCTGGTTGTCGGTTTTACGTTCTTTTTTTTCTTTGCTGATCAGTTTTCATAGTACGTGATTGTTTCAAATAAACGAAGAAAAACATATACATTCGAATATAAAAATCATCAAGATCTTTTCCTTCTGCCAAAGACAAACACTTATTAAATGGACACAGTTTAGTAGTAAAAAAAAGGCGTCTGTTTTGTTATAAAGGTGTTCTTAAGTAATCAAATACATGTTCTGAATTTGTTCACATACTTGAAAGTTTAGTTCGCGTCTATTCATTCGAAAATCTTCATTTTTGTTTGTTTTATGTCGAACAAACGAGAACGGTGATGTTTCATGAACGAACGAGCACATTTAAAAGAAGAAGAAGAAAAAAAAGGAAGACTAGAAAAATCGATCGTTACTCTTGAATACAAAGTGAGAAAAAAAAACAAACGCAAAAAGTAGGAGAAAGGGGGGAGGGAAGAGAGAGAGCGAAAGAAAGTTTGCTTGGTGGCTCTTGCTGTTTGTTTTTTGCCGTTTTAGTAGATTTGATATAATTGTGTTCATTTGATTGAATCAACTTTTATTTCTGTGTCTCATTACATATACGTAAAAAGAAGAAAGAAGAGAAAAAACATCATTAAATCATTGCTTATTTGATCTACAAATTTAGTATGCGTTTAAAAACACTTCGAAAAGACCGACCAATTTTTGAAATTGAAGGTAAATAAAAGAGTTTAATGATTCGAATTCCAAGTTCGGCTTCTTTATTTTGTTTTAAATACAATCAGGTGTTGTTGTTAATGGCAATCGAATTGATCTAACAAGTCATTTAACAAGACCGAATTCACATCGTTCGAATACAGCATTTGCGTTGCCTACATCTTTACGTTCTGATTCGTCTATGGATCGAACTCATCCAATGAGTGCTCGTTCTCATCCACAGATTTTGTCTTCATATCAAGCAATTGAAACTGCTTATCGTGAGCAAGGCATTCGTATTCGTTTAGCATCACAACAACAATCGGAGAAAAAATCCAACGACAATCTCCGACGACATAGTGCATTTTGCAATCGAAATCCAAGTCGAACATCGAGCGTTCTTCATTATACAACAACCACAACAACGACTCATCTCAATCATCAGCCGGATTCACGACCATTCAGTGCATTACAACAAACATCATCGAATGATTTCGAACAAAATCACGGACATAATGTTTCCTATGCTCAATCATTACAAATCGATGAAGAAAACTATCCAACAAATTTTCTTTCACCATCGATTACTGAAAGTGAACATTCAATTTGTTCACCTTCACCACCGCCACTACCTCTTCCGTCTCGTTCCTCTTCTTTGCCTATTCGACATCTTCCGGAAAAATTATCGTTAACAACGTCGAATGTCGTTTCTACAACAACAGCTACATCACAAGAAAATGATCCTGATTTTGCTTATATGTGCGCACTTTTGAGCAAACCATCTGGTGATTCATTCCGAGGTAAACAGAAAAGCAAAAAGAAACTAAAACGTTCTCTTCTATTTTCTTTTTGGTTTGTTTAAATTTCAATTAAATTGTTTGCCTTTTGTGTTATCTTCATCAATTATTCATAGAAACCATTCGTCGACGTGCTGGTCTTCGCGATACATTTGCTGTTCATCGACATCCGTTATCAGTCAATTCTGTTCAGTCATTTCAATCGCATGCTCGTGAGAAACCAACGAATATGTTCAATCGAAAAGACATTGGACGTATGGAATCATTCGCCGTTCTCCCAACACCATCGGCAAAGAAAATCGATAAAGATATCATTAAACATGCATCACGCATACGACGAATTAGCTCGTCGAAAGAACAATTAAATAAATCTCTACAAAATGAGCCCATTAAAATCAAACGAAATTCAACAGATAAATCAATGAAATCAATAAGTCTAGTAAGTTTTTGATTCGATTGATTTTTTTCTTTACTTTTTTTTCTCTTCATTCCTATCATTTGTTGATGACTATGATGAATATTCATGATGAAAATGAAGTAATTTTATTTTTAGCACATTTATTTCTCACTATTTGTTCTGCCTGTCTTTCACAAACAATCAAATCAAAAAAAACTTAAATGAAAAATCAACATCAAAATTCTTTTTCTTTTGTTTAGGAACCACTGGAATACCTTCTCGCGCCAAAAAACCGTTCTGCTTCGTTCTCATCTAAAGACATTCCATCACTAAAATCTTCTCATCAAAAAACGTTAAATAAACGTTCTCAATCAGCGAAACGAACGCATCCGGCTATATCAATATTCAATACCGAACAGTTGACAACATCAATGATTTTTCAAGATGAAAGTTTAACTCTAATGCGAACATCGCCAATTGATTTCACTCAACAATCGAATTCATTCGATTCGGGATGTTATGATCATAGTAGTAGCGGTGATCTACAAAGTTTAACATCATCAAGTATAATGCAAATCCCAAGTTCAATTCCATCGGTACGGTTGAATTGTTCGGCAACACGTCGTTCGAATTCAACAAAACGAGTTTCATTCTACGAAGAACCAGCAGCGACTTATGTCTAAAAATTCAATGAGAAACAGGTGTGCAATTAGCTCGAGTAGTTCGTTTTTATTTTTTATTTTTTTTTGTTTCTAAAATATATGCAAAAGGAAAAGTATCTGGCGAGATTGTTATTTTTCTCATTTAACTAATAACAAAAAAAAACTGTAACTTAAACAATAAAGTATGATCAATTGTTGACGAATACACGACTAGTTAAATAAAAAAGAAAGACCAATGCAAATCTTTGTTTGTTTGTTTATTCAGCAAATCGACGTCTGTCGACAGGTTCAATTCATGAAAGTGCATGTTAATGTTTACAAAAACTTAGTACGCATCGGATTCACATTGTAAAGAGATCGACTCAACAGCTCTGCCAGATAATCATGAATCAAAAAGCAATAAGAATATAATCGAAGTAAGATACGATGAGATTTTGTTTCTTTTTGACAAAAGGTTCAAATTCGTTGAGGCTCAACAAACATTAAATCGAAATTGTATTTGAGTAATTTATTTAAAAACACACACACACGCAAGAAATGAACAAAAAATTTGATGAATTATTATCTTGATTTTTACAATAAAACTGATTTATCTCGAAAAACGAGATTAATTAGAGGTACATGGACAATTAAATCAGGTTTGGAATAGAGAAATATCGAACAAATAACAAGCAGAGCACCAAGAGAAAATAGAATGGTCAATTCGAAATCAAATAGAATTATACTGACTATACACGCAAGAATGATAGCTAAAGATGTAGCAAAACCTTTCGTAATATTATCGGCATATTTAATTACTAATGCAACAAGAATTCCGCCTGCTGATTGAATTGTTACAGCTAACCAAACATAATTCGTATAACCGAAAAGAAAACCTTTGGATTGCACTTGTTCACCGTCGTTTAAGTGCATAGCTATCAGACCAAAGACCGTACTGAATAGACCTAATTGAATATTTCGAATCCAAATCGAAACATCGCTTGTTTTAAGAATTCTTTCGAAATAAACACCAGCTAAACCACTTAGAACGCCTAAAATAATTGATAGTTTTTTTTTAAATTTATTTTTCGATATTTGTTATCAACTTACAAGCACTAATAACGTAAAGTAATCCTAAAGCGGCATCAACATCGGGTTTTTGCGTTGTTGCTGTCATGTTTTCAACTTGTACAAGTGAAACACCGAAAAACAGTAGAAATAGCGCAAACCATTGCACAAGATTCAATTGTCTTGGAAGCATCATAATCGTAAATATAGCTGTAGTAAAAATTTTCAATTGAAACGTGACTTGAAATGTCGCTGCATCGAGATGAGATATTGCATGAAGTAGAAAATTATTTTGTACTGTATAAAGAAGTGCCGGTACACCTGTTTTGATTGTATCTTTGGAATTTCGTATGACTTTATCGTAGATAGTTTTTATTGCACCTGTAACACCTCCCTGTTCGAAGATGAGGCAAATTATGCTAATAATTGTTTTTTGAATTTCTGAATTGACTACAAGTGTCGAATTCATAAAGCGTGGACCAGGCGTCGTACGTACGTATCGTAAGAGTAAAATACTGGTCACATTTTGTAGAGTTAAAAAAACTAAACTCGTACGTTTCATGAACGTTTGAGGTGATGATGATGATGATTGACTTTTCAATGTATCCGATGTTGACACTAGAAGAGAAACTGTCGAATGAAACAAATCACTCGAAATAAACAATCTTACTCTTCGCGTGATATTTCTATGCGATTTTTTTAACTAATCAGAATACTAGCATGATGTATATTTGTACTTGAAAACATAAACGTGTCTTTTCGTTGTTTATTTGTATTATCTAGAATAGGTGTGTGTTGTTATATCACATTTTCATCTGTGAGTAGAGAAAGAAAAAAGTAAAAAAATTAATCAGGCATGACTTATGCATGCGCGACGATTCAATGAAAGCATGACAAAAAAGACGTCGACAGCGATAATGAAATAGAAAACCGATTGAAGACTGAAGGTTATTTTTTACGAGATTTTTTCGATGTGCTCGTATGTGCTGTTGGTTTAATCATTGCATCATCATTGATCGTTTCTAAATTTTCATTTTCTTCTTCTTCTTCCTCATCATCAGATTCCTTCATTTTCTTTAATTTTTTAATATCAATCGTTGCGTACGGCATTCGATGTGTTGATTTATTATAATTTCTTGTCAATGCTGTTTTTGTTTGCGTATCGAGTTGTTCGTATAGATTTCGGCCTGTTTTACCCCATGTATTCAATTCCATCATTGTTTGAAAATCATCTCGATTAAGATAATAATCATTCAATAATGAAATACATTGTGGAATATTCGATGATGATTTTTCTAACGGTGATATTAACAATCGACTAAAATACGGTAAATAATCGAGATTAAATTGTTGTTTATTGGCTGAGGATGTTTTCAAACAGATATGTTTTTCGATTTCATTGAACAAACGTTGATTTTTATTTGTACGTGAACGTTGTCCAAAAAACGATGAGAAACTAACCATGCCTCGTAAATGTCCTCGAACATACGAGCAAGGTGCAACAGTCGAGTAGATCGCTTGATAGGGTAGAAGTGACCAAGATTCATTCTTGCTAAATATCATCTGTGAACAAACATCACCGAGAGAAATACTATCAGCTGCTTTGGCAATTAAATTCAAATGTTCAGTATCAGTTAACTTCTTGGAATGTAATTGAGGTTGACAGTGAAGATAGTTTTCTTGGACTAAGAGAGGCATTAGTTGATAATCGTAGAAGAAAATATCACTTTTATCAGACAGAGATTTCTTTCGAAATTCCTCGGCAAATGACAGACGACAGAGTTCGAATGGATTTTGATTTGTTGATTTATCGATCATTTTGGCTCCGATTGATGATTCTTGTTGTGTTCCTCGAATAGTCCAAAGATTGAGTGAATGAATCGTTTGACGAATATCCTGATTGCATGATTGAATAATTTCATCGAGAATTTCTTGTTTTATATAATGAATATTTTCTTGTTGAAGAATTTTCTGCATCAAACCACGAATTTGTGGTATTGTCGGACGATAGAATCGTAGATCATAGCAATAATTTGCAAGTGACCGAATTTTTTCATGTTGTCGATCATTACAAATGCAAATAATCGGTATACGCGAACGTTTGATCAGTCCAATGAGTTCTTGTATACCACCTCGATCATTATTACCCGAAACACCATCAACTTCATCCATAATTAGAACGTGTTTCGTCATTGAATGACTGGTAAAATGTTCGATACTATACGTATCACTCAAAAGATTGGACATCGACTTTTTCGATCGTTGATCAGACGCATTTTTTTCGATATAATCATAGTTTAAATATTGACAAACTATTTGAGCAGCACTCGTCTTACCGATGCCGGGCGGACCACTGAGCAGAGCCGCTTTGAACATAGCAGGATTTTCATTACGATTGAAACCAAATGATGGTTTAGCTTTGACTTTTTCATCACTATGACTATGATTTTGATACCAATCGCGTAACCAGACGATTAGCTTTTGAACACAAGATTTATCGCCTTGTTGACCAATAAGATCTTGAACTGTTTTGGGTTTGTATTTATCAACCCATAATAAATTCGAGTCGTCAGTCGATGGTTTTGGAATGACTGATGGTTCAGTAGATTTGCGTTTGAGTTTTGATGACGATGAAGGGGTCACCACCGTCAATTCTGGTGAATCAGTTGTCTTCGCAGTTGTTGATGATTTTCGTTTTGTTTTCGTCGATGTCGACGGTATTTCGGCGGTAGCAGTACCAGATCGTGTTCGAATCATTTCAAGAAGATCATCTTCAGATATAATATCAATTTTTAATTCTCGTGCTTTGCTTGACTTCGATTCTCCGACATCAGAACCAGCGATTAAATAATTTGTTTTCTTGCTAATAGTTGTCGTTACTCGGCCACCATATTTCTCGATCAATTCTTTACATTCATCTCTTTCCAATGATTCCAAAACGCCTAGAAAGCAATAATATTTTATCTGAATTTTTGTTTTGTAGATTATTCTACCAGAAATAACGAATGTTAAATCGTGTAAACAGTTGTCCTGACCATCAGGAATTTCTTTTGAACCCGGTGCACTCGGTCCACTTCGATTCATATATGCTTTGTACATTTGTGCTCGTTTTTTCTTTTCAACGGGAATATCTTCTGTAATCTTCATTTTCTTGGTTGGCGAGACAATTTCTGTCGTTGTTTTAACTTGTTTCGGTCGAACAACGGATGATGGTGCTGAAGTTGAAGCAACTTTTTCGACTGATTTCTTTCTTGTTGGTGTTTTTGACACAGATTTTTCTTCATGACGATCGTCAGTTTGATCTCGATTTCGTTTATTCGTATTGGAAACTTTCTTAAAATAGTTTCGAATGTCGGACATGTTTGAGTTTAATCAATGGCAAACATCTATGGCAAGATAATCACGTAACCAGATGATGATATCATCATCTTCTATGGATACATATCGTGACAGTCAATGTTATTGGCTCACAACGGATTCGATAAGAACATCGTTTGAGTTCAACCAATGAAATCACGTGAATGTTATTTCACACACATAGAAACATATAAAATCAAAAAGGTTCTTTTTTTTATTACTATTAAACGATGACTGTTCCACAATCTCAGGCAACAATAGAATTGGATAAAAATAAGAAAAATTACATGTACGAATAGTTCAAATTGACTTTTCTTTTCTCTCATTCTTCATTTTTGAATATTCTTTTAGTAATACAATTACTCTATCGAAACGTTTATCCGATCGATATGCCGGACAAAATGCAATACAGAATATATTTACTATTGAAACTTGTCGTTTGCGTGATAAGTACGAGATCGTCGTCGAAGAATTTGCTTAGAAAATAGATTTTCAATTTTGATTCAGATTGAAATTGATGTGTGAAACTCTTTTATTCGATGATCCGATTGATTATGGTTCGAAAATTATCGATCTTCTTTGGAGAAAAGTTGCTTATGATCCCATACAAATCTTTAAACGTTACCGACCAGATGATAATGATTCAACAATGAATGATATTCGAAATCAATATCGAATGCATTTATTATCGATATTTGCATTTTATTCGACTCTATTGATTAAATTCGTTACTTTATTAAAACCTTATCGAAATCTAACGGATTTTTTTGATTTTATTCAATTATTCAATGAAAATAAATGTAAGATGCCAAGAAATTGATTTTTTAGAACAAAAATATTCGACTTTTCAACTAGTTTAGCTGTTTATTTCAACTCGTCCACAATCAAAACCGATAATCTTATCGAATCATTAGTTAAACTCTTACACAAATGTTTAGTCTGTTTGGGTGATATTAGTCGTTATTTAAGTGAATACGATGGTTGTACGCAAACAGCTGAAAAATATTATACAATGGCGATTTTACTTGATTCAGAAATCGGTTTGTTTGTTCGATTAAAAGATTTGCTTGATTCGAAAGTGAAATGTTTAGGCATGCCATTGAATCAATTAGGAACATTAAGTGGCCGATCGAATTGTAGTTGTGATGCAGCATTTTTCTATTTGCTTTGTTTGAGCACGGTACATCCATTCGATGGTGCAAAAGACAATTTACAGATGCTCTTCGAACGAAATAATAAACGTTTGATTGAATTAAATAAACAATTAGCCAAAAATCGAAATGAAACAACGAGGTGAAATTAAAACAAAAAAACTTTCGAAAATGAAAATCTGTTCAACAATTGATTTGTTCGTTTAGTAATCGGGAAATTCGTCGGTTTCTTGTTGAATTTTTGCATGTGATACATCAATTACTTGAATCGAATAATATGTAAATCGATTGTTTGAAAGATAACACAAAATTTCTTTTATATTCTTACTTATTTAGTGGTCAAACACAAGATCTAGGTCAACAAACGTTGAATGATTTCAATGCTTGTATGTTCTATCAAAATGATTTACTTCTTTCGGATGAACTCGTTTTTAAACTCTTGTCAATATCCATGATGACTGTTGATCGTATTCAACGAACACGTAGTCGAACTGTCAAACGTAAAATCTGATTGTTTATTTGTTTTTTCGAAATTTGTAAATTTCGTTTTTTAGAACCAATTCTTTTCGCTGGTATTGCTTTTGCTGTTGCCTTATTTTCTCACATTGTTAATCATACAATAATTCGTTTACAAAACGCATTCTATGCGCTGCATGATGCTCGAGTTAAAAGCAATGAAAATGATAACGAAGATGAAGACGAAGAGGAACGTCGACAAGCTGAACTCAAAGAAAAACAACGTCGTCGAATGAAACAACTCATGTCGAGACGTCGACGTCGACGAAGTACATCGGCTTCCGAGAATAGCGAAGGAAGTGAACGATCATTGTCCGATGATCGAGAACGTTTGTCATCAGACGATGAACATTCTGAAGAAGAAATACCTGATTATCTTTCGGGAGATTCATCCGATGATGACATCGATGATGAAACAAAACAGATTATTCAAGATGAAAAAGACCGAGAAGCTGAAGGTTTGCTGCTGATCATTTTTAATAAGTAAAGAAAAACAACATTGTATTTTCTGTAGAAGCAGCAATTAAACTCGCTCTCGAAGAATTCATGGAGAAAATCAAACAAAGTGGTGCTGTTTTTCAATCGAATACTGATTCTCAACCATCACAATTCTCATTTACTGATTTATCGACACATCTATTCGCCGCATTCGCGTCTAATGATTGTCCATTGCCGTTATTTCTCGATCAAAATTCATCGGATCATGATCCGTATTTTCTGTCCGATCAACCATTTCGATCGACCGGTGATCAACCCGTTCATGTTCCGCCCGGTTTCGAAGATAATAGTGATGCTCTAGCAGCAGCTGAAATCGAAAAGAAAATGGCTGATTTTCAATTTGAATCTTTCATTACCGGTGAAGATGATAACGATGAACAGTAAGACAAAAAAACAAAAGAACAATTCAATTAAAAATATTTCGTAGAAATACATCGTATCATGGAACAAAATTGATTGTTGAAGTTCTCGAAAACGAGTATCTTCTAACAGCAATAAAAATCTTCTGCGATTGGCTTGCAGGAAACAAACGACTTCTTCAAATGTTACTACCGGTAATTGAATTGAATACTTTAGAATTTTGTTTTATCGATTCCATTCGATGTAGATCTCACCTGGCCTTTGGTCGAAATTAGCTTTGCTATTTAATTTCCTTCCAAATGAACGAGATATTCTAAAGAGTGGTACGTTCAATCGAAGGGATTTTCGAAGGAGAGATCCTATTTGATTTTCTTTCGATTAGGTTTGATTTCATCGAATTCATTAATTCATCCATTGTTAATCAAATTCGTTGAAACGAAAATCTTTCATTCGCCACCGCCAATGCTCAATGAAGATATTCAATTACGTGCTTTTCAATCGTTGAAAGTCGATCGAAATCATATGAAATTAGATCTCAATGAATTATCTCCATTAGATAAACTTGAATCTGTATGTAAATCGTCGAAAAACAAAATCCGTTTCTTGAAAATTCTCTTTGATTTCACAGACAATTCTTCGTCTTTGTTCTCTTCGTCGTTTTGGTTATTACATATCTTCGATAACTTCGAATGCTCAATTTATTTATGATAATGAAAAACATTCATTTTTTGCTTCGATTCCATCAGTCGAACAGCCAGTTGTAAACAATGAGAGTACAACGATGAAATCGAATGCGATTGTTGATGAAGAACGTAAATCTCGTTTGATGAGAGACATGGCTGCACTTCGTTTGCAAGCTGAAATCAGTCAATTGGAAAATAGTTTAAAAAATGAAGAATTCTCTCTTCCACCGTATCTCGTCATTGATTCGACTGTTTTATGTACAAATCTTAGTCTAATACAAAAATTTGTTCAATCACAACGATTTATTATTGTTATTCCACTTGTTGGTTTGTGTTTTGCTTGTTCAGATTTTGAGTGAACGTATCTATTTTGTTTGTTTAGTTATTGATGCTCTTGATGAATTGAAAAAAGAACAACGAGAAGCACGAGATGCGATTCGATGGTTAGAAAATCAATTTCGTGCTGGAAATCGGTAGAATTATATTTTTCATTTTTTTGTTTTATCAATCGAATATCATTTTGTTTGTAGATTCATTCGTACACAGGCTGTACACGAACGATTAGCAAATACGAATACGAAAAAAACGACAAAAAACAAAGATTTTATTCGTTTTCAAGAAATGCTCGATTGTTGTCTCTATTTTTCTCAACAAAATCATTCTGATCAACCGACAACGACAACAAATCCGATGTCAACCGTCAGTTTACTCGTAGCACGAGCATTAACAAACAAAGAACAGCAAACAGTCGAGAAAGACAGTAAGCAATCACTTTATAATCGTACAAAATCAACTTTTTTCTCATTTTTTAATATAATTAGGAGTGACTGTTCAGCATATCGATGATTTTCATCGTCGTTGGCGACAATTAACACCTGAAAAATAATCCTGTTGGCTTTTTTTTTCTTTCGTTCGATTTCTGTTGATTAAATAAACTTGAAAGTTAATTTTTAGAGAAAATATTTATTTTTCTTTATGAGCCACTCTCACCGACACAACATTGTCGAAAACAAGTCAAACAACATTGTATACCTCCCCAAATAAATGTTACTATTAATAAGCCAAATGATGTTTTGTAAAGATACGGTTGACAATAATTCGATTCCAATGAATTGGTGAATTGTACGTGTTTATATGCACCAAATATCCAAATACAACCGATAAGAAACCAAATGGCAGTAAATAAAACCAATAATAATATTAGAAATATAGTAACGAGAATTGCTAAGTTAAATATACGAGTTATTGAAATTGATTTCAATTTAACAAATAAGAAAGTACTGAAATATATAAATAAACATTCAAAATACGCAGAATATATCGAAGGATATTTACCCAACAATAAAAGCACACAATGCTGCAAGAATTAATCCACATGCGCCAGCAACAATCATGTAAGTTGGAATACGTTCATCGATTGGACATTGTCCACTGTAATGCACGCCGAAATATAGCTGAAGTAAAGGAATAATCGACGAAAATCCGATTAAACTAAAACGAACGAGACTTTGTTTATTAAATAATTTCAAAAAAACAACAAGCAATTTTACACGAGAAAAAATACTTTGCCGTATGTTTCACTAATTTGAATTATTGACGAAGTAAATTTGCTTTCGTTATAATTTCGTCGTTGTAAAGGAGAACTTTCACTAGTTTGATCGAGCTGCATCGATGTATTCTATTCGGATAAATGAAATCAAGAAATGAGTATCACTCTTTTTTTTTCTTCTCCTCCTCATACATAAACGTTTTTTTCCGCATGAATGTGCACACATGTATTCTATTCATAGAAGACATCAATCACCATTCGTTTTTGGGAGCAACGACGACTCAATGATATGCATAACGTAGACCGACAATTCAATTCGATTATGAAAATTTATTTGTCAATTATACAATTTCATAAAACAGGTGAAAAGCAAAATTTTCAACTTGTTGCTGCTTTGCAACATGAAGCAAGACATGACATGCAACAGCTAACAACGCTCATGATATAGCTAACAATCAATATCCAAAAGGCAAATTCATAAAGAGTACGATGACAATAATTCGACGAAGAAATATCATCGTAGACAACATTTTTCTTCGCACTAAATATCCAAACATTACCCTAAATGATAGAATAGAAGATGAGTTTGGAAATCTTAGTAGGATTTCTACGTACGACAATAAACCAAGCGAATAGGAAAAAACTCATGATAATTAGAAAGAAGACAACTATTCCAATGAGACATCCAGTTATCAGCGACTTTGGTCTTGATTTGCTTTTTAAACAACATAAAAAGGCTACAGTCTAAATACATTATTTCATTTCCTTTGATTCAATTCAATCGAAAACAAAAAACATTTTCTTACAATGAGTATCATCAGTAAAATAGTCGCAGTACCACATGCGCCTGATACGATAAGAAATATTGGAATATTATTATTGATCGTACATTGATTATAATATAAGGCACCAAAAATTATTTCTAATATTGGAATAACGAGAGTAATTGCTAGAATAATAAGACCGACCGTCGATGCTAATACACCAACAAGTTTACCAGAAATGGAATCATCATCGTCAGATGCAGTCATTGTCTTATTTACAAATCGATTTTGTTTTTATCGATATTTATATACATAGAATATGACTAATAACGGAACAAAGTCATTGACGTAGATTTTTATATATTTTTTCATTGTTGCCCGGAAACTGGTAGAGAATATTACATTTTATTCAGGGCACAAACGAAAGAGAACAAAATTCTATTTGATGACTAGCAACAATCGAGAAAAAAAACACATTTTAAATTTCTTCGCTTTTTTGTACTCAAAGTAAAAAAATTGCGACTATTTTCGTATATATTTATGAACGAATACTTTTAAAAACTTTATGTTAAGGTTTGACGTAAACCGTTGCTATGTATTGAAAAGAAAGAAAAAAAAACATTTTCTTTTTTTAATCGATGATTTTAAATCAATAAAAAACCGGTTCGTTTATTTGTAAATGTAATGACATCATCGATTTATCTCTAGTCAATAACAGATCATGCTCAATTGTATCTCGAGAATTGTCAATCGTTCAATTATTTGCTTTTTTTTGTTGCATTTTCGATGCTCAGACAAATACTATCACGCAATATGAAAAGAATGAACGAAAAAGAAGAAGAAGAAGAATAATGAATTGATATTACTATTCGATAGAATTCCAAAACAGAACAGTAATCACTCGATGATTGAATAAAGATGTTTTTTTATGTACGTCCAGGAGCACCATCTCCGTTATCATTATCATCATCATCAACAACTCCGAGTGATGCATCATTCTTATCGGATAATTTTTATATACCTTCAGCTCGTGCAAGACCAGTACAAACAGTTTTACGTGAATTAACAGTTCGAGATCTTGATGACGTTAGTTCAATAGGTTTCTGTCCACAATATCCAATACGACGAGAACCATTTCGTATTCCCAGACCTGTCATAACTCTACCGCGTCCGATTATACATGTGCCAAGTAATAATTCCTTATGGCCACCTAATGTTAGACCAACACGTATCGAACGAAATTCTCGATCACCAAGTCCAGCATTAATCTCACATCAAACTGAACGACCAGTTTATCAGAATTTACTACTATCACCATCGATTTCAACCTTTTCATCGCCTCCTCCTGCACCTTCTTTTCCACTGGTACCATCTCGACCAATACACATTACATGTACAAACGAATCACCGTTATCTCCTCCACCACCGCCGCCTCCGCCTCCGCCGGCTATTCCAATTTTTCAACAATTCGTGCCGATTCCTGTAAATCAATCAATAAAAACAAAAGAAATTATTCGTGACATGCCACCGGGTTTATTTACTACATTATGTTCGGGTGGTTTAAATACTCTTGCAGCATTCGTCTATTTACTTATTCTTCTGGCTTTGCCTATTACTAAACTTGTTTTAGGCATCGTCTATTTCAAACAATGTCCAATCGATCGAAATATTCCTATCTATGTTATTGTTTCGGGTGCTTGTGGTCTTGCAAGTGTTATTTTCTTATTTCTTTCGTCGGCTTCGTCGTATTGTCGAGCAAGATCAGCGAAGAACAAATCGACACATAGCTTTTTCCTATGTATAACTGCTTTATCGCGTGGTATGCGAGGTGCATTGGGAATTTTTCTTTTCGTTTGGTTTTTTTGTGGTTGTTATTGGATATTCAATGCACGATATCGTCTACGAGCAGATACGACTAATTACTGTCATCCAACACTTTTTTCGTTTGCTTATTATGTTTTGATTTTTACGTTTATCTATGCGGGTATGGCTGGTTGTATAAAATGTTGTGTCAATTTTTTTTGTTGTGGTATGTGTGATATATGGTTTAAAGCTTTTTCATAAATCACAAAATATCATAATAAACGAACAGTATCGTTTTGTGACTAAATGGGTTGATTGTTCTTTTTCGTTCGAATTTTTATTTGCATAGTAGGAAAAAAACGACGAAGACGAAGACGATGCAGTTCACTTGTCACGATAAATGTACGAGTATATTGAACAGAAAGAGAGACACAAAAGATGAAACGAGGTCGACATAGATTCATGCTTTTTTCTCTCGTCTCTCTTTTATGTGTGCGTGTGTGTATATATATATACAGGTAGCACGATGGGAGTAAAGATGACCGATATTTACGTCGAAGCACTTGACTCATACAGAACAGTGAACAATTATATGCAGACAATGACGTCAAACTCTTAGTACTGAATTATAAAACATATAATAGGCCCTTCTGTATTCTCCTTTCAAAGAAATGCATTGTTGACCACGCAGAGTAATAATCAATATGGTTTGTCAATATGCATGGGATTACTTCATTGACGATGATTTATCGTATCAGAACCAGTGCAAATGTCGAGTTCAACATGAATATATATCATAGATGAAAGATAGTGGAGGACAAGGATCTTTTCTTCTCTTTTTTTTATGAATAGGATATTATTTCTGTTATAACGCTGACCTTCTTGTCTTTGCATGTCTTCTGTTTATAAGGTTATATGCAAAAGAAGAAGAAGAAGAAGAGCATTACATATGGCAAACAGCAAATGATACTTGATATATGTATGTGTGTGTGTGTGTGCTACTAAGCAAACAACTTGTCACAATTTTTTATTATCATTTATTCGAGTTTATTCACTTTGTTTTCCTTTCATTTTCTTCTTCTATACTTTTGTATACCTTATATTAAATGTATTGCATAATCACAATCTATGAATTTTTTATTCATATATATGTATATGTGCTCTTCACTAGACATAGATGGATCTTATTATATGCATATATATATATACTCATTCGTTTTTCTTTACAGGTAAAAGACTGTAGATCTAACGAAGTGAAAGAGAAAAAATTTTTTTTTCTTTCTTTCCCTCCTTTCTTTTTTGATACAACTTTGTAAGATTTACTTTATGGGCTATGATGATGATGATTTATTTGTTCATATTACTTGTAGAGATACAGGCTCTTATTTTCTTTTCTCCTTTTCTCTTTTCTTCTCTTGTTCATTGTTGTTCTTATTCATCCTTGGACATACTGATAAGAATATAAACAGGTCAGTTAGGTTGTCAATCGATCGATCGATCGTATTCGAAGCAATTTTCACTAATCTACACGCACAAAACACTTCCTATTCACATTTCTATTTGCATGTCCTTTTTCTCGTTCAATGTCGTTGTCACCGTCATTTTTCTTTCTATTATTCAACGTTTATAAGATCTAATTACATCACATTTATTGAACAGAAGCAGGCCAATGCTCTCCCTCTCTCTCTCTCTCTCTCTCTCTCTCTCTCGCACGCTCTTTTTCTTTTCTTCCATATCTTCAATCGAA
>ERZ778019.224-NODE-224-length-130573-cov-13.520518_pt1 | contig 130573 bp, 170 predicted proteins | sample MGYA00375749_ERZ778019 | MGnify/ENA primary metagenome ERZ778019 (study PRJEB29350, sample SAMN05389821) | bioreactor metagenome | isolation source: Ammonium sulfate bioreactor | place: South Africa: University of Cape Town | collected 2014-03-17 ... | reverse complement strand
TTCTTCTTCTTCCTAACCAAGCCTTCATGGTCTCTGTCTACCCAACAGTGATAATACCTATTTCAGTCTCATGTTGAATCACGAACGCTTCCTCTTTTAAAACAATGTTATGTAATTATCTTTGAATTCTCCAATTTTGAACAAAAGAACCATTTTTAACCTATTGATCTTCGTTTTCCTTTTCAAATTATCTCTTGGTATGTGTGCGTGTGCGTGTTCGTATGTTTTTTTTGTTCAATTTTTTGATTTTGTAAATTGTATGTAAGGCGCCATTCGTATGGGCATTTATTCATAAATGTACGTTTTGTTTCTTCAGTTTTTTTTCTTCTTTGCTCCGTCCAACTGTGCGCATTGCATTTTGTTGAATTTCTTCTTATGTATCTGTCGAACCTTTAAAATCTTCTTCTTCTTCTTCTTCTTTTTTTGATTGATTTTAACCAGTTTTTTTTTCTCGGATAAAAACAAATTATAAGAAGAAAAAATGTCTACTGAAAATTGAAAGTATCTAACAACGAAAGATCCGATGGCAGATGAAAATAACTAAGATATGGATTTTGACGTTCAGCAATGGTCGTTGATGTTAAAGTGGATAAATCGATGTCTGTTCGTGCGCGTTGTATTTTCGATGATTGATTTGAGAATGAATTCGACTTTGTTTGCGGATTATTTCGTGGTGAATCCGTTGTATTCGAACGTTTGAAAAGAAATAATGTGGAAAATAATCGTTTTCTATTTCGTTTCAAAGATTTTCGACTTGTCCAATGTATTTGTTCGTCGGGTTTCGAAAGAATGGTTAATTCTTTCCAACGATTTAAATTTTGTCGAATCAATGATGAATCATGTTGAAAATTAGACGTTGTTGTTGTTGTTGTTGTTGCTTGAGTTGTTAGTCGAGATGAATTCGGTTGACGTGCGGAAGGAATATTAGCGGTTGAATTAATAATTTCGTGCGTTAAATGATGATCTCGTTTGATGATGGCTAGTTGCTTTCGAATATGACGAATACGAGTTTTTTCTGCACGTGTTAAACAATCTTTCGTTGACCATTTAGCACCTAAATAGATATTCCATAATCGTCCACGATTTGTTTTGTCTGATAATTCTTCTGCAAAAATCAAACGAACAGATAAAATGAAACAAGAAAACATCGAGTCTACCGAGAATTTCCTTTGTTATCGTATGATCACGTAGGTTACGAATTAAATTTCTTGTTCGTCGTCGTGCTGAATCTTCGATTACTTCTGTATGACCTAAGATTTCCATACTCAAGAGAAAAACTAAACCAATCGAATACCAAAAAATAACAACAATTATATAAATCATTGCGCCATGCGTTTCCGAATCAATCAGCGATAGATGCAAGTTAGTTGTTGTATTCATCGCTGATCTATTCACTTTAATCATCGTTTACAAGACGAAACAAATCTTTGATCGAAACCTCGCAAAGTAAATCGGAATATTAAATGTAACTTATATCATCTCTCTTTCTCGTTTCATATTCAATTGACGTCAACATATTGAATTTGTGATAAGAATTGATGACGAAAGAAAAACAAATTAGAGCAATTTTCGACTTCGAAAGGAAATCCTTTTTAGATTTTCATGCCAATAAGCAACATATTCTCGCGATTTACGTAGAAGTTAAGTATCGTTTGATGATCAAGAACACATTAACAACAAGAAAGTCTATTTCATTCCGATGATGAATGATTTGCAGAAAATGAATTTATCATTGCTCGCAACAGTCATTTTTAAACGATATAATTAATAATATTTTGACGTTGAAATCTATCAGATGGAGAAGAGTTCTACTAGCGAAGAAATTCTTCGACCAATGATATTCATTCTGTTTTCCTCTCAAAAGAATTTTCATGACATTTCGATATGTTCTCATTGGTTGAATTTGTTCTTTACAATAGTGTTTATTTGTGTTTCCTTTTTTGGGACTACAATACATTTCAACCAAAAAGAAACTCTTTGTTGTTTAAAAGAAAAAGTCGAACAATAGCATAATTTATGGCGACTACAAAAAGTGCAAATGAAAATTTCAGTATGGACGAATTCGATGAACTTCTATCGGCACTTAGTGCTGACGATTTAGAAAAAGTCAATGATCTCATCGATCCAGAGGTAGATTCATATCTTTTTTTTTTGTTTCAATCAACAAAAACAAAACAACGATTTCCATTGTCTTTAGAATTCATATTTACCAGCTAGTGAACGTTGTAAACCACAGACAATGAAAGAACCAACGGGCCCATATGATCGTACAAAACTTCTTGAATATCTTACTGAACAAGGCAAAAGTGAAAAAGATTGGGAACATTATAAACCTTATGTTCCCGGCGAAAAGAAAGGCAAAGTTTGGCAAGCACCAGCTGTTGCTAAATCAACGCATGACGAAGAGGATGAGTTCATGGTTTCAACCGAATGGGACGATGTTTTAACGAATGCAAATGAATCCGAAATTGTCGAACTTGCTGGTAAATAACACTAATTTTCATAGCATAAAAAAGCAATTATGCAAATGTTTTTTCATTCGTAGCTATTCTTGGTTTTACGGGTTTAATCAATCAAGTTCAATATCATGCTGCTCTAACAGATAAAGGTCTGCCATCGACTGTTGGCGGATGGAATGGTAAAACGAATATGATTTGAATGAAGTCGATGCATCGTTTATTTTTTTCTATTTAGCTGCAGCCAAAGGCGAACCATTGAAAATCATCCCACCTGAACCTGACAATACAACTGACGTTGAAGATTGTATTAAACGAGCTAAAGCGAATGAAACCGACTTTAAACGTATTAATATTAATAATATCAAAGAAGTTAAAGCTGAAGTTCTCAAAGAACTACTTAATGCATTAAAAGAGAATACACATGTCGAAGCACTTGAAATGGCCAATGTAGGAATGACAGATAGTGTTGGTCATGTAAGTTTGTTTTTCGTTTGCATTTCGTGTTTTATTTTATTCAATTTTAGGTTCTTGGTGAACTTCTTGAAGCCAATTCGACATTAAAAATTGTCAATGCAGAATCAAACCGTTTAACAGGTTTAGTTGTCAGTGAAATCGTACGAAGTACATTAAAAAATCAAACATTACTCGAATTACGTCTATCCAATCAAGTAAATAATAAAGACCAGAGATTTCTTCTTCTTCTTCTTCTTCTGCTAACCAGATGTTTTCCTAACTAAGCAAGATCGAACAAAAAAATACTCTCGTATTTGACCTTCAGATTATCGAGAAAGGTTAAACAATATCGACATAACATTTTCGATTGACATCTGTCATTGAAATTCAATTTGATTGTTTACATATTTTTGTGTTTATATTCTAGCGTTCACAAATTCTTGGCAATCGTGTTGAAATGGAAGTTGCTGATGCCATTGCAGAAAATAATACACTTCTTCGTTTAAATTTACAATTCGATACACTTGGACCGCGTGTTCGTGTTACTGAAAAGCTTAAACAAAATCTTGATGCTTGTAAAAATTCGAATTCAAAATCTCCTAGTAAATTTAGTTTTTTCTTTCTTTTTTTTAGTACGTAAAAAACGTATAAGCAATCAACAATAAATCTACATATCAATACATTTATCGAAAACGAAAACAACAATTTTTTATTCGTTCTAGCAATCTCATTAATCTTGATTTCGTTTTCTATACATACATATATATATATTTACTTCTCACAATGGTGCTGATTTTGATTTGGTATTCATAGAAGATAGTTGTCTAGTCAACACCATGAACCAAAAACTATCCATGATGCACACCTTGTTTTCATTTTCCACATAATGATTCACTTGATTTTCCTTGTCCGATTTGACGTGTATATCAGTCATTTATTTGTAATCCTTTTTCCTGTTTTTGGTCGGATTGATTTTTTCGTTTTTTTTGATTGTTCTTTTTTTTCTCTCTTGTTTCGTTACGTAGGTTTTTATTTAGTCGAAAAATGAAACAAAAACAAAACAAAATAATACTGTAGTTAATCATCTTCACACGTTTTCGTTCTCTCTTTTTTTTATTCCAGATGAAAATTTACATATTCATTTTGATTTTATTTCTTGTTCACGTTCATGCTCGTCATCATAATAATGAAGATAACAGTGGCAAATCTCGTGTAAATAAAGATTATTTAGAAGACATCGATGAAAATACCGAACGTGAATCGTCGAAAGGATCATCTTCGAAAAAATATTCATCACGTAAGAAAATATTAGAAGATAATAACGATGATTCGGATAAACCATCATCATCATCACGACGAGTACATTCATCGAAATCAACAAATTCATCGAAATACTCCAAATCGAATCTTCCTCAAACGACGACAGCTGAGAGTTATCTCGAAGAAGCATCATTATGCATCAATGAATTCGATATTAAATCGGAACAATTGGTTAAAGTTAAAGAACTTAAAAACGGCGCTTATATGATACGTTTTGTTCGAATTGAAGAGCCAAGTGTTTCACATGGCCTTGATATTCGAGATATTTGTATGTTAAATTGTTGTGTGGAAAAAAATTGTGATTTAGCTATGCTAAGTGAACAACGGACGAATGTATGTAAATGAAAAAAGAAAAGATTTTCTTTTCAAACGAGAGAACTATCTTTTTTGTTTAAATTGATTAGGATGGATATAAATGTTATTTATTTTCTTGTAATGGAAGTTGTACATATGCACCACATCAGGATTATACAAGTATGATATTGAAAAAAGATACGTCGATCGATGATGATTCATCGATATCAACTAAACAATCGACAAAAAACAATGAGAAATCATCGGATGCATCATCGTCTGTACTTTGTAAGTAAAAATCTATTCGAACAAATAATTAGGAAAAACCATTTCGATTCGATTTAAATTAGCAACAACATGTCGAGCTACAGAATTCTCGTGTCGAGATGGTAGTTGTATTCCTTATTATGATGTTTGCAATTCCTATGAAGATTGCCCATCAGGAATTGATGAAGCAATGTGTACCCAGGGTAGATAGATCGATGTTGTCACTGTGTCTATTGTAACAAAAAGAAAAAGAAATGAAATGAAATCTAACATAACTTGTATCTTGAATTAGAATTTACTCAACATCAACGTACACAACAAGAAAATCGAAAGAAACCATCGGTTGATATTGATACGGATACAAATACGGAGATCGATGATATTTTGGATGAAAATGAAGATGATGAAACAACAACAGTTAAAAATAAAATGAAAACAACAAGTCCAAAATCATCGTTGTCGAAATCGAAAAATAACAAACAGAATGCATCATTTCTGTATAATGTCGATCTTGAGACTCAAGATCGTGTTTCAAAATTACAGAAATTAAAAGAACATCTCGAGGATACGAAAGGTCCTGAAGCTTGGTATCGTTTATTTCAAACATTAATTCAACATCAACAACAAGATCATTCGAATATCGAACCTGAACAAGGAGGTTCATCATCATCGAATGACGACGATAATTTCAAAGATCATCTCTTAGCTCTCGAACAACAATGGATAGCTGATCGACAGAAAACTTCATCGACAACAACAACAACCGTATCAACAACGATTCGATCGAGAGGAAATATTATTCGCAAACCATTGACAACAACAACAAAACGAACGAAAATTATCAATGATGATGAAACGAGAATACGACGACCACCATCGGCAGCTATTTCATCACTTGCCGATGATGAACTCACCGATGAAGAGGATGATGATGGAACAGCAAGTGATGATAATGAACGATATTATTATCAACCAGCTTATGATGATCGACAAAATAATCGTTACAGTTATCAACAGAAAACGAAATCGACAACAACGACAAGAAAATCGAAATTACGATATCAACAAAAAGAAAATACTGTGTCAACATTATTACGGGGTAATTATCTTCATACGAGAGAGAAAAAAAAACGCATTAAATCTTATTCGTTCGTATTTTTAGCTGCACAATTGCAATCAAATGGTTATTCTCATGCTGGTTTATTATTACGCGAATCGACTGTTATTTTAATATTTCTTCTTGGTCTTGTTTTTACCATCATTTTACTCGTTTTAGTCGGTTTCTATTGCCGAGATTCATGGAAACGGGGTCGAATTATTAAAAATCGTTCGACAGATGCCGATTATTTAATCAATGGTCTTTATCTTTAATAAAAAACAAAAAAATCGTTCGTTGTTTTTTTTTTCTTCAAAATTCAAAATAACAGTATATCTACGTACATTTCCAATTTATTTTTTTCTCTCTCTCTCAACAAATTGTCTATCGTCTCGTTGTGCTTTATTGTTAAACAAAATTTTCATGCGTTAAATATATCTATATTAAACTTTAAAAACAACAATATTTGGTGATTAAGTGTGCATACACGTGTTTTTCTTTTCGTTCTGCGACTTGAGATTGATTCGAAAGAGAAAAAAAATGTTGGTTGAGTGAAACAAACAGAGAATATTGATGGACGAGAAATATTCGAATGAAACTCAAGTTTAATTGTATTCTAGATGATTCCACGACGAATCTCCCGTTTGTTATTTCTGGCCTTTTTTCTCATGATGGTTTTTGTTCTCTACTCAATGTTACAATCCATTGGTACAAATCGACATGAACGTCGAGTAAGAATTCAATAGAAAATGATTTTCATATTTAGTTTTTCATCATTTTCTAGTCTATGGATGAACGTCTAACGGATATTGAAGAATCTATTCACGGTATTGGTCAATCAATAAAAGACGTCAGTGAAAAACAACGACAACGTCCAGTACCTCCACCGCCAGCGCCTGTTGCCGTACCTCAACAAGAGGAAATACCCGACGAGAAGCCAGCTGTTAAACCGACTGAGAAAATTCGTTCGTCAAACGGCAATAATCGATGTACTTGGCGTAATACATCACCAGTCAATACAACATTCGAAATTCGTCAATTATACGAAAGTTTACCATTCGATGATGTCAATGGTGGCGTATGGAAACAAGGTTTCGATATAACTTACGATACAGCTCAATGGACGAACGAGAAAAAATTAGAAATTATTCTTATGCCACATTCACATTGTGATCCGGGCTGGATACATACATTCGAAGGTTATTTCAATCAAGCAACAAAACATATCATCGATACGGTTATAACAATTCTCGAAACGAATCCAAAATATAAATTTGTTTGGGCTGAAATGTCGTTTTTAAGTCTCTGGTGGGATCAAGCATCGACTGATCAACGTCAATTATTAAAAAAACTTTTAAATAATCAACAATTAGAAATTGTTACCGGTGGTTGGGTTATGAACGATGAAGCTAATACGCATTACTTTGCTATGCTTGATCAATTGATCGAAGGACATCAATTTATTGAAAATAATCTAGGTTTTTGATCTCAAATGATCTCATTTTGTTTTGAAAAACAACGTTCTTGTTTACTTTCAGGAAATATCACTGTTCAAAGTGGTTGGGCTAATGATCCATTTGGTTATTCACCAACAATGGCTTATTTACTTCGTGGTACCGGTATGCAATACATGTCAATTCAACGGTAGATTTACATTTGATTTTTCGAAATTTTCGAAGGTTAATTCTTTGAATATTTAGTGTTCATTATCACATTAAAAAGGCGTTAGCAAAAGAAAAACAATTAGAATTTGTTTGGCAACAAACTTGGGGTAGATAAACAGTAGTAATCAAAAATTCGATTCGTTTCATGATTCATTCTCTAGATCGTGATCAATCAACAAGAATCTTCACTCATATTATGCCTTTCTACTCATACGATGTTCCACATACATGCGGACCTGATCCGAAAATTTGTTGTCAATTCGATTTTAAACGTGCATCTGGCTCGGAAGTCAGTTGTCCATGGGGAATCAATCCTGTCCCAATAACGAACGATAATGTTCGTGAAAGAGCTCAAATATTACTTGATCAATATCGAAAAAAAGCTCAATTATATCAAACAAATGTTCTATTCGTTCAATTAGGCGATGATTTTCGCTACACATCTATGGATGAAGCAAGAAAACAATTCGAAAACTATGATAAATTATTCACATATATGAACGAACAAGCTGATTGGCATGTCAATGTAAAATCTATGATTTTATCTGTCTGATTTCTAAGTAGATAATTTGCTTGTTGTTTTGTTCAGGCACAATTCGGAACATTGAGTAATTATTTCGAAAAACTTCTTCAACAAACTCCTCAAACACAATTTCCAAGTTATATGGGCGATTTTTTTACGTATGCCGATCGAGCTGATCATTACTGGAGCGGATATTATACGTCTCGAGCGTTTTTCAAACGGATGGATCGAGTTGTCGAATCGTATTTAAGGTAAACTGAACGAATGCGTGCTTGGTTTTTTCTTCTTAAAACTAAATTCATTGAAATTCAGAGCGGCTGAAATCTTATTTACTATGGCTCATGTTAAAATGCTTGAACAGAAAACAACTAGTCAATTTCCGAGCGATACTCTATTTACTTCGTTAGTCAAAGCACGACGAAATCTCGGTGTTTTTCAGCATCATGACGGTGTTACGGGCACATCTAAAGATCATGTTGTGACTGATTATGGTTTAAAGTATTGATTTTGATTTTTCGCTTTAAATTTAATTTTATCTTCATATCGTAGACTACAAACAGCAATTACATCTTCTCAAACTATCATCGAACAATCTGCTGCTTATATTCTCTATCAAAATGATTTTACCGCCGACAAAGATCTCCTGTTATCTCATGTACAATTTAAAAAATTCGATACTCTTCCAGTTCAACAAGTGATTTCATTAAATAGTCAACAAGCATTCAGGTACGAATAAAAAAAAGAATCGATTTCAAAATCATTGTTCTTCTTTTTCTTTCCAGAGTTGTTTATATCTACAATCCCACCGATCAACGACGAATTCAATTAGTTCGAATTCTTGTCGATACTCATGAAGTTCATGTGACAAGCAGCACGAAACCAATTGATTCGTGTCAAATCGAACCGAAATGGACGAGCAAAAAATCGAATATGATGGAGAAACAATTGTTCGAACTTGTTCTACTTGTTGATATCGAAGCTTATTCATTGAAAGAATATACTTTGCATTTAAGTACAACACAAAAATCGTGTTCATTAGTTACATTGGAATATTTCAATGAAAAAGATAAACCATTAGATGTCGGACCATTTAAAACCGAAATAATCGAAAAGAAAATTGTTAAATTAACTAATCGTTTGCTTTCGGTTAGTTTTTCTAAGACAGGCTCGATTTTAAGTGTTCAACATCTTAAACATGAGGAAAAAGTTTCGTTTACATCCGATGCAATCTTCTACGGCACATCGGCACAATCGGATCATAATAGTGGTGCTTATTTATTTATACCTGATGGTGATGCTCATGAAATTCCCATGGGCAATCATGATCTCGTACGTCTTCAACGAGGTTCTCTAGTCAATCGTTTCGAAATTCTACATGAAATGTATGGATTACAATATTCATTAACGAATACGAATGGTCCGGAAGATAATGTGATCGAAGTTGGTGCGACAACGCATTTAAATATGAATCGAGATATTGAATTAGCATTGAGATTTAAAACAGGAATACAAAATGGCGACGAATTCTTCACTGATCTCAATGGTTTTCAAGTATTTTTTTGAACATAAAAAGAAAGAAAAAAAAACTTTATCTTTTTTTCTCAATAGACAATTCGTCGAAAGACGTACAGTAAATTACCAATACAAGGAAATGTTTATCCAATGCCATCCATGGCTTACATCGAAGATGATCATATGAGATTCACCGTACTTTCTGGACAACCGTCAGGCGTTGCTAGTTTGAAATCGGGTAGAAAGAAAAGAAAATATTCATCTTCGTTCGACATTTTCCCCAAATCGTATTCTAGGTATGGTTGATGTTTTTCTCGATCGACGTTTAACACGTGATGATAATCGTGGTGTTGGCCAAGGTGTAACCGATAATCATGAGATTCTTAGTACATTTAAACTTATTTTCGAACCACGTAGTACCGTATGTGTCTACTTATCTTGTTCATCTATCTCTTTCTCATATTCGTAAATTTTCAGATCGCTGATCGAAAATCTCTTACTGGTTATCCAACATTATTAGCTCATCATCAATCAATGGAACTACTCTATCCAATGCATATACTCCAATCAAGTCTAACAAAAATTCCACAAAATGAATTAAATCTTTTTACAAAAGCCAATCCCTTTCCAAGCGATTATCATATGATTAATCTAAAGACATTAAACGAAAATCGTGATGATTCAAAATATAGTCCTTCGAAAAATGTTGCCTTAATTCTACGACGTTTTGCATACGATTGCGACGATAATTACGATCAATCATTTCATTCCGAACAAGTAAAATCAAATATTGATTTGTAAGTTTTAAAAAAAACAAGATTTATTTTATTTTTTAGCCAATTTTGGAACATTTCTTTCCAAGTAATCAAGTACAATCCATTGCACAAACGTCTCTCTCCTTACGTCACGCTCAACAATCATTGACCGTAACAACAAAACTCGATGTACCTCAAGCTGAGATTCGTACATATAAAATAACAATGAAATAATATCTATAGTTTGGCCTTGTTTTGTTTTCTTTCCTTCTTTCTTTGTGATACAAAATAATTGTTTTTTTGTTTTATTGTGTTGGATCGAATAAAACACAAATTACAAATTTGATCGAAGTGAATTTTCTATGTTCAATGTTAACTGGGAATTTTGGGTTTATATGTGCGTGTACTCTTTTTTTTCTGATTTGTTTCTTGTGAAAAATAAACTCAATTGTCGAATATAAATTGATGATAAAAATAGAAACCAAAAGCTTTTTGACATTACATGAGACAATAGACAACACAAATTATGTCTGTCAGTCGAGGTAGATCTGTCAGATATTGTTTGTTTGTTTGTTCTTATTTCGAATATTAGTCAAGAAAACAAATTACAAAATAAGTCCGAAATAAAACCATAATTATTGTTCTATTTGTAGAACCTCACTTAGCTCATTGAATAATCTACATGACAAAAACAGTGTATCTATTCGATTAAATGCATGAAATATTTTCCATTAAGAATATTGCATTCAATTCTTTCTCATTTTCTCCTTATTTGTTCTTGTTAAGTCATATCTGGCAATATGGATATATTTATATGGTTGTAAATTAATCGATTTAAAGAAACAAGATAAAAAAAAACGCAGACATTAATGGAGAATATTGAAGATTTAGTGTCAATAGTTCTGTTACGCTAACAAATTTTCTTTTTGTTTGTCCACGTTTATAGATGAGAAACAAAATCGTTTAGTTTGTCTTCAACTATAATAATGAAATGTCTACTGAGAATGACATTAGCAGTGAATGAAAGACGAGCCTGTGTAAATGCACGTTGTGTTTAGGCTAGAAAAAAAATAACGCATAGCTGATGTTTAACTGAGCAGACGGCTTTTTTGTTAATTTGTTCATTCCATTTAACGGTAAGTAATCAGTAGAAAAAAAAGAAGAAGAAATAAAGAAAAAAGTGGAGGGAAGAGAAGAAAAAGCAGAAGAAGAAGAAAAAGAAGAAGCCTAAAGATGGAAAACACATCGACATGCAATGAAAAATTTAGTAGCTGACAAGAATGATAAAATAGGAAAGTTAAAAGCCTATGATACCTACATTGTAAACTAAGCATTCGTAATCTTCCTAGAGTTTTTGAACAAGGAAAAAAGTGAGAAAATAATTACAATTTCATGATCTCATCAAGCATGTAAGTAATACTACTTTGTCATTAGTTCCGTTTAGAATATCGATATGTTTACTTTATATTTATGTCATTGAAATCTATTCTAATAGAATACTTGCATGTGTATGTAAAAAAACAGAGAGAGAGAGAGAACTACAGAAAATCATGTTCGAAAAGTCGATGATTGAGTATTATTATGACTTCCTTTTTTTCATGATTTTCTCTTCTATTTATTACTGATAACAACTACAAACATGATGTACATGGTTAAAAATTAGAATAACGACAAAAATTAACTGTAAACAGGAATTTCCCTATGGACAAACTCTCGCTTCATCATTCGATAGCAGACTATTACAAAAGACGTAGCGTAGAATAGACCGAGAAAGAGAGTGAGAGAGAGAGATAGAAAAAGAAATGCCGTTGTCTAAATTCAGTAGTTACTAGGATTCACAAACATGCGCTTCGATGAGCAATTCCATTGACATATTGATCTGATCATTTGAATTTGACAGTCTTAGAATATTAACAGACGTTAGATTCACACATCAATTACGCTAAGTACTAAATTCAATAGACAATATTTAGTTTTCGAGTTATTATATTCGAATAAAAAACGACTACTATTAACAATATATAGATCGATTTTCTGATAGAAAAAAAGAACATGAATGTAAGAAGAAAGAACGGATCGCAATGCATTAGCTTCAGTTTATTCTTAGATTGATGCGAATAGCGTAAGAAAATAGAAGAAAAAGAAAGCGAAGGGAAAAAAAGAGAACAACGGGAATAGCAAATAGAAAATCATAGCTTAATGCAGCTTCATATCGACAAAATGATGATGAAGTAGAATCCCATCAACCGTCTCTATTGCTTTGATATGCATAAACAATTCCAAGGACTAATACATCGATTATTAGATATCAATGAAGTGAACATATGTTCTTTTGGTTTGTTCGTTCTTTTATTATTACTATTACTATCTATCTATCTATCTATTTGTCTGTCATTATCTTTCGAACATGCAATAATCTTGTTCGAATCTCATTTCATTAATCTTAAAAATTAATTTCTTTGATTGATTAGATATTCTTTTCTTTTTGTTTTCGAAGATCGAAATATAGAATTTGTATTCTTTTATTCGACGATGAAATTTCATCAGAAAATAGTTTATTTTTGTCATTTTGTTTAAAATATTGCACATATACATATACATATATATCATCTTACCAAATGATAGTGCATGATGAAATATGTAAGTATGAATATTTAATAAATTAATTTCATTTGGAAAATTCTTGAAATTTTAGTTCTCATGTATTTATCTTTGGATATTTTTTCAATACTTTCAAATGATAAGATTAGTTTCAAGTAAAGAAACATGTACAATGGCAAAATTTGTTTGTTATCAATGTGATTCGCGTGTCGATGATTATTGTGGTGATCCGTTTACAGTTCAACGTGCTAATCGAACAGTAGAATGTTCAGATTATTGCGTTAAATTTTTTCATTTCGATGGTCTATCAACTAATTCGACATTTGTACGACGAGGTTGTTTAACTGATTATTTTCTTTATCGTTTGTCGAAAATCGATGTTTGCTACCGACATACGACTGGTTCGAATTTTACGATCGGACGTTTTTGTATGTGTGCAAAAGAAATGTGTAACCGAGCTTCAACTCAACAAACTCATTATCTTACCTTTTTCTTACTAGTATTCATTAAACTTCAAAGGATATTTTCTTAGTAATAAACAAAATCTTATTGTTGTTGTTGTTGTTGTTTTTTCTTCTTCTTCTTCTTTTCTTTTCAATCTATATTCATGTCTATTTCTTAGTATATAATTTTTTTGTGTGCCTTGCATGCAATCGTTTTTTTCTTTTCTTTCTAATTGTAACATGATTGTAAACATAAGTATATATATATAGTAGCTATATATTGTCAATTTGGCGAGACAAGTGTGGACAATAAGATTTTCTCTATACATATGTTTAACCTTTACGTGTAGGAATTTTTCTTTTCGTTAGAAATCTATTTAATTAAGAGTTAAATTCTTATGTTGTAAGAGAAACGAGAGAAAGAGAGAAGAAGACGAAGGAAAAAAGAAGGACGATAACCTACTGTTCTTTCTCTTTTGTATTTTTTATTCGTCGTCTTATTCACAGTATGAAACCTAAATAGGCGTTTTTCATAAATCTTTATATTCGTCTTTTTCTTCTTCTTCTTCTTCTTCTTCTTCTTCCTTTTAGCCGATGTTGTCTTACGAAAACGTTAAAAAACATCATTCAATAACGTCGAATATGGACATATGTTCTGTTTTATTCTTTTACCTTTTCGAAAAAAAAGAAGAAAGAAAGAAAACGATGAAAAGAGAAAGAGAGAGAGAAAAAAATCTATGCATAAATAGGTACACATCCGGCCTCGACTTAGGTGTACATAAGCATACAAAAAAAAGTACGAAAAAGAACAGAAAACGAGAGGGAGAGAGAGAAAAAAAATCGAAAGAAATGACAACTTTCGAGCATGATGATAGAGAATATATTCATCAACAACAGAATATGATGATCAGTTAGTGGGCTTTTCTTTCTTCCTATGACATTATTCATTTTCAAATAGACACTTAACATAAATGACAAACTATGAAATCTAAGACATCGTAAAACAACAACAACAGCAGCAGCAGTAGCGAAGTAAGTTGAGTTTTAACGTCGCCTATCGAATCACACCTTCGGGTTATTGTGTTCGAAAAATGTTTTGATCCGTGTTTTTTGTTATCAATTAATTGATTTGATATGATGATTGTTTTTGCGAATATAAATACTATCCATTGACAAGATGAAATTGATTTTCGAACTCGAACACAATGCTACGAACAGACAATCCTTCGACTTTTCGACAATTCATCGAAGAACCAACGAAAGATGATAATCATATTGTTCAACGAGTCTACAATACATACAAACAAATGCATACATATCAATGTGTAGACTTTGTTCGTCAACAATATGATCGTTGGTTAAAATTTGATCATCAAAACATGTCGATCTATCACGTCTTGGAGCAATTAAATCTTGTTGTTGATGAAAGTGATCCGGATGTTGATGTGCCAAATATCTATCATGCATTTCAAACAGCCGAAGCCATACGAAAGGCCTATCCGGACGACGATTGGTTCCATCTAACCGGTCTTATACATGATTGTGGCAAGATTTTAGCATTATACGATGAACCACAATGGGCTGTTGTTGGCGATACATTTCCTGTTGGATGTCAATTCAGTGATCAAATCGTCTATCGAAAGACGACATTCGAACAGAATCCTGATTTATTGCATCCAGTTTATTCAACAAAATTCGGCATATATTCACCGAATTGTGGTCTCGATCAATGCATGATGTCATGGGGACATGATGAATATCTTTACCAAGTTTTAAACAATCATTCGACATGTACATTACCTGATGAAGGTTTATATATTATTCGATATCATTCATTTTATCCTTGGTTAGAATTTTGTTCGCTCGTTTTTCTTTCTTTCCTTGATAATCTCAGATGATTAATCTTTTAGGCATACAGGCAATGATTATATGTATTTGTGTAATGAAAAAGATGTTCGAATGTTAGAATGGGTTCGACGCTTTCAAAAATTTGATTTATATACAAAAGATGATCATGATTTGCCGGATATCGAACAATTGAAACCGTATTATCTTTCGTTAATTGAAAAGTATATACCCGGTGTTCTTGCTTGGTAAAAAGCAAAAGGTTACACGGAATTTAATCGATTCAAAAGAAATAATAATAATAATAAAATAAAAATAAAATTTTAATTTTTTTTCTTCGCCATACTTTGATTTTATTAATTCAAATAAATAATCAATCGATCCGTATTTCTCTCTCGCTTTTTTCTCTCTCTCTCCCTGGTTTTTTTCCTCTCGTTTTTTTCCTATGCATATTTGAGTGCGTATGCACTCGAATCTTTTTGCTTCATATTCGTGTCAATGCTCTTTACGTGCTGAGACCATAGAAATTCTTCTTGGCAAGAGTTTGTTCTTTTTTTTTCATCATTTTTTTTTACAGATTTCAAAATGCATCATCGATATGGAAGTAATAGTACCAATTCGACAGTATCCTCATCAAGTCGAGGAGTTTTTCTCGGAACAGCAAGAGACAAACGAGAGAAACTATTACGAAAAGCTTATTTTAATCAACAACGTCATGGCATCAGCACTGTTGGATGGCAATCACATAGTCCACCACCACCATCAACACCAACAAACGAATCGACACCGCCAGAATTTCGTTTCTATCGTCAAAATCCTCGAACACATAGTGTTGATAGCATTTCATCGTCGATAGCCACATCAACGACGAATACACCTTCGATGTCTGAATATCCAATGCCTCGAACAGCAAGTCAAACAAGTTTAAGTATACATCGTGCAAGTCCTTGTCCATCTGATATGTCATTTTCGTATTCCAATCCGAAATATTTTGTTCGTACAGCTGTTCTACGTCCGGCATCGGCTTTAAAAACAAAAACACCCTTACACTACGAAAATATTATTGTAAGTTTTTATTGATTTATTATTTTTATTTTCAAATTTTCAAATAAACACTTTAGCAGTCATCTTTATTCGACAATAAACAACGTTTAGGCGTTCATCATGACGACGGTCCATTTCGATCGCCAACGCCTGGTCCTGATTTTTCAGCTATTCATCGAGATGCAATAACACTCGACGAATTAATCGATCGATTAACTCCAACACCAACAAGCACACCTGAAGTATTTATTTCTTCTTTCGTTTTTTTATTATCTTTAATTTCATTCTAGATAACATTTCTCTATCCAGCTCTTCTTTGTTGTCGAACATATATAAATCCAACCTTATTATTTAATAAAATTGCACGTGTTGTTTTCAGTAATTTGACACGTTATTCACAAGTAGAAATGAAAATCTATACTTTTTGTTCTAATCATCAAATGAAACTAAAATAGGAACAACGAACTAACCTACTTCTCAATTATTTTTCATTGTTAATTCATTGGACAAAAACATTCTCATATGACTTTCGTACAACATCATTAATGAATCAACTCGAATGTGTAACAAATCAAATCATTAAAATCGATCCAATGTTTGGACCGAATGTTAAATTATTACTTTCAGATATAATGTCGAAAGTAAATGAATTTATTTCTTGTTTCCTTATTTTTTCTATCTTTGAATTCTTTATTCAATAGTTAAATATTCTCGATCGATATGAACAATATCTTCAATTAGTCGAAACAGAAACTGCCAATCGATTGACAACATCTGCGTTAACAGTTGAGAATTTTGAAATATCTCATAAAGAAAAAAATGATATTAATTAGCTTAATTTCAGACGGATATCTACGAGCAATGTCCATGTCCAAAAGAATTCGCTCATCAATTAACACACATCGAACTAGTAAATGCTTTTTTGTTTGCCTGAAAAACAAAAATTAACTCAATTATTGATCTAGGATCGATTGAAAGCTATTGGTGCAGAAGAATTTATTCACATGCGTTCATCAGATTCAGCAAGTGATGCGGATAAAACGAAATCCTCACATTTATGGACATATTGTCTTGAATCATATATTAATTGGAGTAATCGTCTATCATCATTTGTCACAACTGAAATAATCAAACATTTAAAACGACATATTCGAGTGAAACTATTGAACTATTTCATTGATGCAGCTTTGGAATGTTTTAATACGGGGAATTTTAATTCAATGATGGGAATTCTTGGCGGTTTAAATATGTTGCCGATTAAGCGTTTGAAAAAAACGGTAGATCAAACAAAAGAAAATTTGAGATTTATTTTTGATTTTTTGTTCAGTGGAGTAAAGCAAATCGTGCTAAATTGGAAACATTAGAAAAATATATGAATCCTAGTAAGAATTTTTGTATATATCGTTCAATTGTGAAAGCAGCTATGCAACGAGCCGAAAAACATCAATGGCAATCGGGAATGGTAAATGAAATGAAAAGACAAGAAGGCGAAATATTTCATAATTGAATTTATTCTTTTGTATCAAGGTTATTGTGCCATTTTTGAGTATTTTTCTCCGTGATGTTTACTTTATCAAAGTTCGTTCGCAAGATGTAATTAAAAGTGATGACGGAATCGAAGAATTAAATCTTAAAGTAGCTGTTTTTTCTTTTCTTATCAAATTTTTTTAATTAATACAATTGATTGACTAGAAATTCTATATCCTGGCACGTTTTATTTCCGAAGAATTTATGCGATGTAAATCTAGCAAAGTAAAAACAAAATCCAAACTGAAAATTTTCTTTTCATCATATTTTATTACTTAGTGTTCATTTGCTCGTTATGAAAGTATCATTAATTATGTTGTGACAAGTCCTGTATTTAGTGAAGACTGTAGGAAAATTATTAATTTTTGTGTCTGTGAACATTGATTTGTTTTTGTTTAGCTCTCATGGCAGCGAGTTTCGAATGTGAACCACCCGAAACTGAACATGATCGTGAACAACTTCGATCATTACGGTAAACCAGAAAAAAAGCCCAACATTCGATTTCAATTCAATTTTCTTTTACTTTTCGTTTAGAGCTAAATTAGGTTTCTAATAATGTATTATATCAATTCAAACAAGAGAAGAAAACAAAATTCTAAACATATATCGTATAGTAAAACGAGCAATTTCTGACAAGATCATATGAAAATCTATGTAATTTACTATCAATTTGTGTTCTGTTTTTTTTTCTATTTTATTTATAAATAAAAGTCATAAATGATAGTTGGAAAGCAAATTGTCCTCAAAACTTCCAGGAACGGAAAAGATTTAAAAACACACCTCGAAACAAAAAAGAAAAGCGTGTATTTGACAATCGATCCAGGCCATTTAATTTTTATATTTGAAAAAAGTATTAACAGCTTAGATATAAACTAGTATACATCAATAAAAGCTCTATTCTCTGTTTTCGTAATATAATATCTACGACAAGATGAGTAAATTCGAACAGAATACGATCTGATTAAAATAGTTGGAGATAATTACGTCGATGTTTAATTTTCAAATATATCGTAAATAGAGCACTCAGATTTTATTGACATAATTTCAGTTTTTCATCGGAAATTCATGCCAAATATAATTAGAATCTACTCGACTGAATGTCACTTTTTAGATTAAAGAGATGAAAAGATCAGTTGTTTTTATTATTGCAAACTTGTTATATACGCTGTTTTTGCATAGATCTTTGGAATAAAAAAAAACATCAAGCTATTGGTAAGCTTATCTATTCGATAATATTTTCATCGAAATAACCGGAAATCTAAACTGTTTATATAAGATATATGATTACTAGATGATGTCTGGCAACACCTATCGAATTTATTTATTTATTCTTTTTGCTTCAATGCTAATAATCTCAGAGATATGATTCAGATAGTCAATGAGAAATGTGTTTTTCTTTCTTTTTCTCTATTTATTAAAGTTTTTTTTGCACCGTTAAGAATTAGTTTTGATAGAATTTTTAAAAGAAAATTCTTTTGGAAAGACGAGTGAGCAGTTGTCAAGGTATTAGCACATCATCGTGTTTTCTTTTTGTTCTATGTTGTCTTTTGCTTCTACTTTTCTCTCCCTCTGTCTATCTGTCTGTCTTCCGCATCTGTGATTTACAGGAAATGTAACATAATTCAAGAATATTTTGTGATTACTATTCTGCCCACCAATGAACACTAAAGAATGTGTTTTTTTTCTCTCCCTATCTATCTCTTTGTCTTACGATTATACTTGATCTGCATATTCATATTTCACTTATTTCTCAGTTAGAAAAAAAAAGAAAGAAAAGGAGGATTTCTGTCTACTTAAGATTCAATTAATATGCTTGTGTGTTAATAATTAGTTTTCTTTTTCTCTTATCATTATGAAATACGTTTTGATTTCATTAATTAAAATATTCTGAATTATCATAAAAAACAAAGAAAAAAAAGAGGTAATCTTAATTTTTACAATAGAGAAGGTGTGAACAAAAAAAAATCTTCAGAAGAAAGAGAGAAAGAAAAAATATTTGAATAGAATTCATCAGCACGTTCTTCGTCTTAATTTCTATTGATTTCAACGAGAAATCTACTTGTGATTTCATTCGAGTGAATAAATGTTTAGTTTTCTACTCCGGAAATTTCTCGACGAGTTTTCTTTTTCACTCGTTCTCACGTCAGATTCCGTTTGTTGAAATAGAAATCGGATTGAATTTCTTCTTCTTTTCAAACTATTCATCATTGACAAACAAATCAAGCAGAGTTTCTTTTTGTTTTTTCGATCCAGTCAGATAGTAAAATACAGAAAATGACTTTTATTCCTCAGAGAATATCTCGTAGTTTCTTTTTCCAATAGTTTGAAAGTTTTTATTTTTAATGTTTTGTTGGATATTAAGATACTTGAAAGTCTCCTCGTCATTTGAAGAGAATAGGTCTGCGTTTTTTTTTCTTCTCGATTCGTTGTCGTAGGTTGCTTTTCATATGCATGCGTACGTACGTGTTTCAGACAGAAAATAAGACAGATAGTTCGAGTTGATAGCTGACAAATATCCTTTTTTTTCTCTCTTTTCTTGTCCCAAAAAAGAAAACAAATACATTGGAATATATCGTCATAGATTATTTTGTTCCTGTTTGTACATTTTTATACACTAATCTCAATGGTATTGTCGCGAATATGTTACAATAAGAGAGAACGATGTGCCGTTGTTTTATATTCTAATTACTTAGCGTTTTTCTTTTTTTGCCTCGTTTTACGAGAGAATCAATGCAAAAATAGAATAGAAAAAAAAACGAGATGAAAGATGTTTGCTAGAGAAAATGACAAGAGACGATGATGACGGGACACATAAAGACTGCTGTCGCCGCCTCGTTCTCTCTCTCTGTCTCTTTCTCTCCCCCTCTATATGCATGTGTATGTGTTTCTCTCGAAAAGTTTTCTTCTTCTTCTTCTTTTTTTCATATCGTACTTGGTCTTTACTCTGTGTTTTCCGTTCTTTGCTAATACAAGTAGACACAACGATATAGTCTTAAATACGAAGAAACTAGCAATGTGTGTATTCTTGTACTATCTACGTGAATTTGTTTGAATCATTTATTTATTAATCGATATTTTCTTGATCTTTCTTCTTTTTTTTTTCTATTTAAAGATTTTTCTTCTTCTTATCGTTTGATATTTGTGTGCGTGATCACAAAGACAAAATGAATATGTCGTCACCACAAATGATTGCCGATGAACCTCGTTCCTTAACACCGGAACCAAGTCATCAAGGTACTCGAACTCCACGTCGAAGTCATGTGTCGATTGCATCAAGTAAAAGATTATCGATCAATGCTGGTGGAACTAGTTCAACGAAGGTTAAACAAGGCATGTTTCGTCGAGCTGTACCACATATGCCGCGTCCTCTAGCATTTATCTGTTTTGCTTTAAACCTTATATTGCCGGGCACAGGTAAGAATAATAATATGATTTCATTGTTTTCCAATGAGTCTATAATAGACAAAGAAAGATCTCGCGAATGTTTTTTTGACATATTTCATCAGAAAATTTGCTTTTAATCTTGATTACTACCATGCAAACGCTTGTTTCCAATAGTAGAGACTCATCAATATTGTTTTTGCAAAGATTTACTTGACACGCGGGTTTGTGTTTCCTTGAATATGATTGTTTGTTGTTGTTGTTGTTGTCGTTGCTGTTACTGCTATTATTATTATTATTATTGACTTGATTTTCACGCATATATTATGGTAAATCCATCGTTTTACTCATTCCGAAAACAACAATTCCATACTTTCTTTCGAAATCAATTTTGAAGATAACAATTGATAGATAGACAGATAGAGGAAATAAGGTAATATTCTATATCCGTCATCGTGTCTATACAGCCAGACATACATATATATATATATATATATGAATGATATCTGTCAACGAAACAATTGATCGTATCCGTTTACTATGTGAATTGCATTTTCAAGAATGATAAATGAGTTCATTTATATATTCATTAAAAAGGGAAAAAAATTGTTTTCCGTATTGGTTTTCTTCTTTTCGGGTAACTTTGCCGATTGAATTTCATTAAGATTATACTCGATTTCATTCGATATCATCTTAATGATCAAATATCTCCTATCGAACAGCAGCAGGCGAAGAATCTCTTTCGACATTCTCGATAGAATTCATGTTAACATCATTAAATTATAGTGTCACATAGACAAGAGAAGAAAGGTTAATATATCGAGAAAGATGACGAACGAACGAACTGTATATATCCTGTCGAAAAAAAAAGAAAAATTAATTAGGAAATCAAGTAGAAGAAATTTTGCATATGTATAGACATCTAATTAATTCACTGAATTTATATAGTATATTTTCTTTTTTGTCTTTTATAGGAACGTTGATCAGCGCATTTGCAGTGTTCTGTTGTGGGAAACATGATCATGAAAAGAATATTGTTGCCTTTTTCTATAATCTTCTTGCTGCTATACTTCAAAGTGCAACAATTTTTATACTTGTCGGATGGATTTGGTCAATAAGATGGGGCATACTCTTCGTTCAATTATCAGGTAAGAAAATGAATAGATTCTTCGTTGATTTGTTTTTCTTATGCAAAAAGAAATGTATGCAATTTATTCTTTTATTCGAAACGAAGAGTGTCAGAACGATTTAACATATCTCACAATCGGAAAATATACAAAAAAGAAAAGAATAAATGAATTGTTAGATTTTTCAAGTGAAAAATTAGATTTACGATCGGATCAATAAGAAAAAAAGATGAAACCCGGATTGTTATTATTCGTTTATGAGACCGATTCAATAATCAAGGACAGATAGTAGACATCAGATATATATGAGATAATAGAACGAGTGTCACTCAATTAGAAGCGCTTGTCGAAACAGCCTTCTTTTCTTTATATAGCTATTTAGCTGTATCATGCTGACAACAACGATACTTTAGAGATGTATACATAGACATAGTTTCGTGTTCTGATGAAAATCTCGATAATAAAAGCTATGTTTTCTTTTTAGTTTCCATTAGAAATAAGATATATGATAAAGAACTCACTTGTGATAGAAAGAAAAATCGAATAAAAAAATAATATATAGATGTATATTCGTCCATCGAGGGAAACGCACAAGGAAAACGTTTTTTCTCCGACCCGAAACTATCGGATGCATGCAGAAATGTTCGTCAATCAAGAACAACGATCGATTATTATCATTATCGTAAAGTAGCATTTGAAGAGCTTCGGAAATGCCAGTAAATCATTGCAGGGAGAAAAAACTGAAATAAAAAAACGAAGGAGAGAAAGGTCTTATTTTAAATGGAGAGAAAAAAGCTTCCTCATGTTTAATTAAGTAGAAAACGCGAACAACGACAGAAAGCTTTTATTTACACATCCTACATAACTGCGCATAACCGAGATCGAATATTTAATTAAATCAATATTCGAACTGTCATTTCAACGGAAATGATCTTATTCTCTCGATTCATTGTCTTAGATCGATTAAATTGCTAATTAATCATGATTGTTCAATTGCGTATAAATAATAATAAAAGACAGCAATGAGAAAATAATGATTGACATTTCGACTTTCTTTTTATGGATTAAATCGGTTGATATCTCGATTATTTATTTACTTAAGAATACTATTTTATTCTTTGTTGACAAATCATGTTCGTCTATTTATCAATGTTTATATTCTTCGGCATTTTTTTTTCTTTTAGGCAATAAAAATATAGTAACACAACCTACACCATTCTACGTTCGTCGTCAATCGAGCGTCGATACACATATGCAACCATTTCTAACTCAAATGGTAGCACCACGAGTACCGCCCGTATTAGAGGATAAAAATGAAGCAGATGTGGTATGATGATTAGTTAACAAAACAACATCTTTTCCTTCAAAATAATATATATATATACATATAAAACGAACAGCAGACCTTGACACATATACGTATATATTCGAATGAATTCAATTCATACTTGTGTAGAAACCAAAAGCGCAAGTTTTTGAAATATCGAGCTAAACTGTGATAAGTTCGACAAGTTAGAAATCGTCATGATTAATTATGATTATGATTATTATTTATTTATTGCACGATGAAATAAACAAACAGTTTTCTTTTCTTCTTTCGTTTTTTTTTCTGTCTCTCTATTTTTTTTGTTCGAAAAATATGTTAGTTCGTATTTTTTATTGTACGAAATACAAGAATAACAGGCGTGGAAAGATTATTTAATGATGAACGAATAGTTTCATTGACATTTTCTAAATCTTGACCATTTAAACAAACTGATACTAATTGAAAATCATTCAAAAGAAAGAAATCAATTAGATTTGTTATTGAACAAGTACGTAAATCCCAAGAGAGATTGATTTTCGGTGGAATATCAAATTGAAACGTTGATTTGCATATCCATTCTTGATCGTTTTCTTGTCGATTTTCTGATGAAATCAATTGAAATTTGTCTTGATTATTCGGTTCAGCGATTGTTTCAATACGAATAAACGAATCAGGCATGAGATACAATGCAAAAAGACCTGTCTGAGATCGAAGTGTTTGTTGGATATTTTTGATAAATTGTTCACGTTCAAGATTAGTAATTAAATGATGAAATGTTCCAGCTGGTAGAAGAATACAATCGATTGATTGTTCAGGAAATAATCGAGCAAAATTCGTTAGATTTTCATGAATAAATTCAATTGAATGTTTTGTTTCATCATTTAATTTTTCTCTCGCACGTTTTAACATCATTTCTGAATGATCGATACCAATGAATTTCATATTTAAATTTTTAAAATATTCGCGAAAATAAAATAAATTCTCTCCTGTTCCGCAGCCTAATTCAACAACAATTGAATCTTGCATTATTGTTCGTTTTATAATTTCAATATAAACATCTTTGACTGTACTTGTCCAATAAACATCAGTTGGAATATGTTTAGCAACAAATTCATCGTAATAACGTGAAAAATCTTCGTTATCATACGCATACGACATTTCGATTGACTTCACTTAACTTAACTTACCACAGATAAAGTCTAAAGAACCAATACTTACGTGTCTCCTTTAGATGCCACTAAAATCTAATTTAGTAAATAATAAAAAAAGAAAGCATGAGTAACTATGTTTTTCGAAATTCGTTCGTTGACATAAACTCTTGTCTATTTTTTTTCATTCATTATGACGAGAAAATTCAGTGAAATTAAAATGAAAACAATTTTGGCAAATATATCAGAAAATGAATTATTCGTTTGTTCATTATGTGGTTGTATGTGTACGAATCAAAATAAACATCAATTAGTTTCAACGAAATGCGGACATTTATTTGGCAAAAATTGTATAAGAAAAGCAATTAAACAAACAAATCAATGTCCGATTTGCTCGAAAATATTTGAAATACGACGTGATAAACAATTACGAACAATGTGTTTGTCGAGTGTGGTTAATATATTTCCGTATGAAATCCTTCAAATGAGAGACGAACGAAAACAATTACGAAAACAATTAAATCAAATACAATCAAGACTTGAACGAACAAAAACGAAAATCGATATTAATCGACGATATTTGAGAAAAATGAATGAACGAATTTTTCATTTATGTCAACGGAAACGTTTAACTAACCACATTCATCACCGGTGACATTGAAATTTTGATGAGTACCAGCTGGAATTTCACCGTTCGGATTTTTCTTTCGATTTTTTTCACTTAATTTTTGAAATAATGGTTCAGCATTAGACACTAATTGAGTGACTTGTTCATGTGCTCCACCAATTTTGACTCCACTATGTGCACAACAGATGTTATCAAAAGTCCAATCATTGAGCAGTGTTTTCATCCAATCTCGAAATTCGAATGGTGCTTCAGCCGTTGGATAGAGACCTGGCCCTTTAATCGACGGTTGAAATGCCATTGAACCATGTTTAAAACCAACGAGTTTAAGTAGAAAACCTGGATGATCACCGTAGATAATCGTATCGTCGACATGTAGAGTTCGAGACGAACGATGATAGACAAATACACTTGAAAAATGATTGTTCGATTCTGGCAAAGGATTAACGAATTCAGCACCTTGTTTGTTTTTTTGTTGTTGATCAAAACAAAAAGAATATTATTTTAATCAAGCAAAAATCAATGTCTACCTGCAGGAATCCGCATTTCTATTTCAGGTTCCCATTGGCTTCTGACGCTACAATCTCCTAATGAACCTGCCCATGGTATGTCAGTTAATCGTCTCAAATGGCGTGGTGTTCCGTAATATGCTGCATTTGGATACGCTTGATAGAAAGCTGGAAAAGCAATTGTATGAAATGGATGTACGCCAAGAACGGCTTCGATTTTTTCGCCATTATTTGTTAGCTGATCGATAGAAGCTCGTGTTTGATCAGTGAGAAGAACTGTATCGATAACAAGAAATCTACCATTATTTAATCGTATTAATGACATTTGCGATCCAAGATCAGCGAAACCTGCGAATAATTTGAAATTAACTCGAATATTCCAGAAATTATTCGCAACTTCGAAAAGTTCATTCTTTTCAACATGAACTGGAGCTGTGCCTGACGCCGACATCGCACGAAAAAAAATACAATCTAAAATTTGTTTTTTTTAATATCGAGTCGTTTAGTATATATACAAATAAACGCAATAACAATGCAGAACAATAGCGGGGAGAAAAATTACCCATGCAGTAACTACCCTGTTTTTGCCTTGTCATGCACAGGTATGCGTGTTGATAAAGAAAAAACATAATAAAACACGATTCTATTTTTGCCTTGAATAAATATTTAGAGCTAATTGAGGTAGATGTCAGTAATTGAACATTTGTTTTCAAACTGTCTTTCATAATACTGCTTGATATTTATTATTGAAAAGAAAGAAAAAAAAGTCCAAATCAAACACACGTATATCTTTCACACGCTCACTCTAATACTATGAGCTGGATGACAGCAGAGCAAAACGAAAAAAGAAAAGAGAGAGAGAGAGAGAGAGAAAGAGATTAATCAAGACGAAAGAAAAGAAAAACCAAAATAACAAGTCTAAACACGAAACGTATAAAAACGTTTGATATTATTTGCGTAAAAGACTGAAACGAGAGAAGAGAGAGAGAGAGAGAGAGAGAGAGAGAGAGAGAAGAGGACAGCACAAACAAAAAAATAAAATGAAATAATAGTTAAAATGAAAGAAAACCTGCGTTGGTGATATGACAGTTAACAAAACGTACAACGAGCAATCAAATTCCCGTGAACAAAATCGTTCATATGATTTGAATAGTAGTTTATGTTTCCTGAGTATATAAATGACTGTTATATCTCCAATCATCATACAGGCCTGACTAATGGACGTATAAATGATTAAGATAAAACTATGAAAATGAGAACAAAAAAGAAAGAGAGAGAGAAAGAAAAAGACAAAAGATGTTTTCTAATGTTTTTTCAATGTCTGTCCAACGTAATAGTTTCCATTTTGATAGCCACCTTGTCCACTACCTTGATGAGTCTTTAAACAAACTGTACAACGGCTAATCTTGTTTCTATGATTGCCCGATTTTAATGTTTCTTGACGTGGTACTTCGAATTGATTATTTTGATCGATAACTGTCATCCAATAACTGAATTTATTAGCATAGTACATGCAATTGCCATCGGTTCCTGAGCATTCAATGAATGGTGTTGCACGAAAATCTTCGAGACATGAGCCAGGACTTGATAGTGATTGACCACCGCCTTGAGCACCACGGCCAAGATGCTAAACACACGAATATTTTGTTGATTTTCTCCGAAACAAAAAAAAAACGATGAATTTTATTTACCATAACAAAACTGTAACCTTGCCAAAGAATATTCCAACCATTTGGACATGGTGGTGGTGTCATCGATAAACTATGGAATGACATAACATTGGCAGGTGCTTCACAGACAGCACAACGTGAAATATATGGTCGAATTTGATCACGTTGAACGGGCATCATTGGCATGGGTTCAGTTGTTGATAAGTAATATGTTAAATCATTTGTTTGACCATAATAACAAACATTGGTATGATCACAACGTAGATATGGCAGAGCAGAGAATTTTTGTAGACATGAACCAGCTGAGCCAAGATCTTGATGGTAACCATGATCATTACCTTGCATCATTAGTAAACTGTAACCATCCCAGAGTTTAACCATTCCAGATGGACATTCAGGTACTTGAGCTGATTGTGAATGACGAACGACGAGAAAGCCTGTTCGTTGAAGGCCAGGACCAGCTGGACCAGGAGGACCACCTGCACCTGGAGGACCAGCAATACCGGCTACACCTGGCAAACCTGGGGTACCCTAAAGAATAACATAGATTTTTTTCTTGTATAAAGAATGTCATTTATCTCGAAAGAGAAGTCTTCTACTTACACGTTCACCTTTAGGTCCAACATAACCTGGCAGACCTGGTTGACCCGGTTGTCCTGGTGGACCATTTTCTCCTCGTAGACCTTGTGAACCTAACAGTAACGACACATCAAAATTGATAAATTCCGAAAAACAAAAAACTTTAAAACATACCTGGTGGTCCTTGAAGACCTGGCAGACCTTTACAATTAAAAATAAATAAATAAATAAAAGTTAAAAATAATGATTTCAATATTTTACCTGGTAAACCGGCTGGACCTTGATCACCTTTCATGCCGGGTTGATTTAGTTGTGGTGGTGGTTGAATACAGTCACCTCGAAGACCTGGAGCGCCTGGTAGACCTGGTGAGCCTGGACGACCATCAAGACCACGATCACCTTTCATTCCTGAAAGACCTGGAGCACCTGGAAGTCCGCTGTTTCCTGAAATATTGAATATCATATGTTATTATATTTCATCTTTTCACTAAAATCATTAGAAACTCACCTTTCTCTCCTGCAAAACCTGGTTGACCTAGAGAATTTCCAAGTAAAAAACAAAATATATTCGAATGAATGAATGAATGAATGAATAAAGAGAACAAACCTGGCATTCCAGCGAAGCCACGATCACCTGGAAGACCTGGAGCACCATTACTACCAGGAAATCCATCACGTCCTTTAGCACCTGGGAGACCGGGTAAGCCGGGAGCACCTGGTAGACCTATTGAAAACAGAAGAAATATTTACTTCTAAGGATTTCAATCAAATCTTGTAGACGAACCATCTTTGCCTGGGGCACCAAGTGGGCCTATATAAATATACGATATGATACACAAAAAGAAAACTACAGAGAAATAGAATGTTTACCTGGTAAGCCGGCTGAACCTGGAAGGCCAGGAAGACCAGCATCTCCTTTCTATAAACAAATATTTTCGTTTTAAATATATCAAAAAAAAAAGGAAAGATGAACCACATACTTGTCCTGGGATAGGAGCAGCACAATCACGACCTGGATTACCGGGTGGACCGGAGAAACCTGAATTTCTTTAAAGAAAAACATCAATACAATTATTTTTATCATATTCGCTTCTGTAGAAATCTTACCCTTTCTCTCCTGGAAGACCTGGTAAGCCTGAAATATTGACAAGACGAGAAAACATTGTTAACTTGAATTTCGATTCATTTCTATCTTACCATCTCGACCTGGTGAACCTGCTTCACCTTTTGGACCAGCTGTAGCATAACCTAATATTACAAACAAGCATAAATATTATGAATCGAACAATAATTTTCTAGTTGATATTTACCTGGTTCACCTTTGTGACCTGGTAAACCTGGTAAGCCTATAAAACACAAATAAAGTCATGTTTTTTGTCAATTTTATTTCGATGAAACATCATACCAGCATCTCCTGGAAGACCTGGGGCTCCATTTAATCCTGGTGGACCTAAACGAATAATTTACGAAAGTATTACTTTGCGTTTTCCGCAGTGTTAGGATACAATACCATTGGATCCTGGTAAACCTGGTTGGCCAGCTTCGCCTATAAGAAAATAATGTTGACAATTGGAACTACGAGATAGAAAGACACGAACCTTTAGCGCCTGGAAGTCCACTGAGACCAGATGGACCTGGTGGACCAAGGGGACCAATTGGACCTGGTAAGCCTATTTTGACATGAACGATATAATGATTGGCAGATGAAAACAAAATGTTGTCGTTTTACCTGGAACACCAGCAGCACCTTTAGCTCCCGGAGCACCTGGATATCCATTGAGACCACGATCACCTTTAATACCTGGTAAGCCAGCACCACCATCACGACCTGGGAAACCTGCTTCACCTTTAGCTCCTGGTAGACCTGAAAGAATACATAACATAATTCGTAGAAATTCAATCGTTGTTCATTGCAGCAGTTGCTTACCATTGATGCCTGGTGGTCCATTCAAACCTAAATTTACAGATTAAGATAGGTTTTGTTATTCTGCATAAAATGAATTATGTTTATCTTACCTGCTGGACCAGCTTCTCCTTTAGGTCCTGGAAGACCACTGTATCCATTTTCACCTTTTTGTCCTGCGATGCCAGGAAGACCGGGTGCACCTGAAAGAAGTGATTTTAGTATGCAGTACATATGGATTCATTTATTTTACCTGGCAATCCACTTGGGCCAGGTAAACCCTATTGAAATAAGAAGAAAAAATAAATGTAAACTATCAAATAGTGTCGAACGAATGAAAATTTACTCGTTCGCCCGGTAAGCCAGGTGGTCCTAGAATTAAAGATAAAATTGAATAGATTCAATGTGATTGCATAGTCAACTTACCATTGCTTCCTGGAAATCCACGTTCACCAGCAGCTCCGGGAAGACCCGATGGTCCTGGAAGACCTGGTTCACCAATAGCACCTTTGATACCTGTTTGACCGATAGCACGTTCACCTTTAGCACCTGGAAGACCCGGTAATCCATCTTTACCAGCTTGTCCTGGAAGGCCTGGTGCTCCTGGAAGACCTGGTGGTCCGCTAAAAAAATTGAATACGAATAAATCTATGCAGCAAAACATGAATATTCATTTTTTTTACCGTTCTCCTTGCGGTCCACGTTCAGCAGCTGAACCCTAATAAATGAATTGCATTGAGCAAATCGAATCACGTTGATTTTTCAAACTTACTGGTTCTCCTTTTTGACCTGGAAGACCTGGAGCACCTGAGAAACCTCGATCACCACGTTGGCCTGGGATACATGCTGTACATGCTTGACCTGGTAGGCCAGGAAGACCTGAATTAAACGAACGGAAATAGATCGACAATCGAACTGAAAATATCATTCTTACCTCGATCACCTTTAAATCCTGATGTGCCCTAAAGAAAATAATAGAAATGAATTAATATCATAAATCGTTTTCTCTCTGTTTGATTTTGTATTACTGGAAGGCCTGGTAAACCGCCTGGACCTTGTGGTCCTGGGAAGCCTGGAACACCTTTGTCGCCTGGTAAACCTGGTGCACCATTCAATCCCGGAGCACCATTCAAACCACGATCGCCTTTAGCACCTGGAAGGCCTGGTAGGCCAGGTTGTCCACTTGGTCCACTACAATCAATATGATTCATCAATACAAAGAATTATGTTTAAACATGGAAACATACGGTAGACCAGCGAATCCTTTTTCTCCAGCTGCACCTGGGAGGCCTGGTGCGCCGAGTTGACCCGGAAGACCTTTAAAATGATAGAAAGAAAATCATAGAACATTTTCTCGTTATATTCAGTTGCGTATGTACCTGGTAGACCTAAAACGAGATAGAACAGACGAGTTAATTTTATGAAAAAAACAAAGAAATTAAAGTGATAACTAACCGTCAACGCCGGGTGGACCTGGTGGACCTATGAGAGAAAGAATAACAATACATAGAAGAAATGATCGAAGTTGATTTGTTAAATTTACCTTGATCACCCTTTTGTCCGCCAAGACCTGGTTCACCACGATCACTAAGAAAAAGAGCATCGATGAATGCAATACTCTTTGTTTTCGATGAAATTCACTTACCCCTTGATGCCAATTGGACCTGGAAGTCCATTGACACCGGGTAGACCAGCTTCTCCTACAAAACGAAGAATATATCAATTCAATAAAAATTCTCTTTATATATGAAATATACCTTTCATTCCAGGTAAACCAATTTCACCTGATGCTCCTGGTAAACCTGGAAAACCACGATCGCCTGCAGGGCCAACAGGACCTGGAGCTCCTGGAAAGCCTGGGCCTGGAAGACCTGGTTCACCTTTTTCTCCTGTAAAACAAATCATTCATCAATTTCTGTTGTATTCTATCGTCGAAACAAAAACTCACCTCCACGTCCGGGTAAGCCTGGGGCACCATCTACGCACGGAATAAATATATAGAATTTTTGTTATTCAAAAATCAAATGAATATTTACCGAATCCTTTAGGACCTGGAATACCTGGTGATCCATCACGGCCAGGAAGACCTATAGAAAAATAGACATTTATTTTTATATTTTGCCGAGAAGTTGAGATCGAGAAACACACCTGGTTCACCACGATAACCTAAAGAAAAGAGATTTTATGATAATTATCACGAATTGTTTTTTTTTATAATTTACCTGTAATGCCTTTTGGACCTGGAGTGCCTGGAAGACCTGGTAGACCTGCATCACCTTTCATTCCGGGTGTGCCTGGTAAACCTGGTAAACCATTTGGACCCTTTACAAAAATAAATACAAATTAGACTTGAACATTCTTCATCGAAGAAGAATGAGAACTTACTTGTGAGCCTGGTAATCCTGGAGTGCCTGGGAAACCACGATCACCTTTTTCGCCTTGTGGGCCAGGATATGACGCTAGATTTTGTGGTGCAGCTCGACCTGCAAATAAATACAGTAGAAACTTTCGAAATATAGTCAATTATCGAATTATACCTGGTTCTCCTTTGGCACCTGGAAGACCTTGTGGACCCGGAATACCTAAACGAACACGCCAATGAAAAACAAATAACCACTGAAAGAACTAGAAAACATACCAACTGGGCCAGGAATACCCTTTTCTCCTCGTTCACCTGGCAATGTAGCACCTGGTGGACCAATGTCACCCATCGGACCTGGGCTACCTGGTGGACCTGCTTGTCCTGGATAACCAGCATCACCCTAGATTATCAAAGAAACATATTTTTATGTTCGAACTGGTCAAAAAAAAACGAGATTTACTTTTGGACCAACTGGTCCAGCAACACCTGGTTGACCATCACGACCACTATAGCCTGGTGCACCTTTTTCTCCACGATCACCTTTCAAACCGGGGAGACCTAACAAAAAACAAACAAAACAATCAGTTAAACTTCCTTCTAATAAAAATGAATCTTGCCTGGTGTTCCTTTTTCACCAGAAATGCCTTGAACTGACGAGACACGAGCTGGTTCACCCTATTCAAAAAGAAATTGTGTATGTTTTCAATGAAATTCTTCGTATGTTTACCTTTTCTCCCTTTGCACCTGGTACACCATCGTTACCATTTCGGCCCTAATTGAATAGATATTATTCGTATTTCTCTTAAGCAACAAGTAAACTTACTGGTGCACCTGCTTGACCAACATTACCAGGATAACCTTGTGGACCAACATCACCACGATCACCTTTTTCCCCACCTATACCACGTTGACCAGGTGTTCCTTGATGAAAAAAAAATTCAGGTACATCTATCTTTTAATTAAAATCAGAACTAACCTGCTTCTCCTGGAAAGCCTGGTTCACCTTTGCTACCTTTCAAACCATCACGAGCACCACAAACACCATCGAGACCTAGTATGTCGTTTATGTGAATTTCATTTTTTTGTGCGTGAAGAGTTAAACTTACCTCGATCACCTTTTTCTCCTTTCATACCAGCAATACCCTGAAAGCCTGGTGCGCCAGGAACACCAGGTGGACCGACTGGACCTTGTGGACCAGGAAAGCCAGCAGATGTTGATGAATTGCCAGGTAAACCAGGAAGACCACGTAAACCTCGTTCACCTATAAATTGCATGTATCATTATTGAAATATTTCGATAATTAGCTGTTCTTACCTTTAGCTCCTGGAAGACCAGATTGACCTGGATAGCCATCAATACCAGGTGGACCAGATATAGAACGACCAGGTTCACCTAAATGAGATTCATTTGATAGAATTGAATTTCTTGCCAGAGAATTTCTAGTGCATACCTTTAGGACCAGGTTCACCTTTAGCACCACGATAACCTTGTGGACCAGGGAAGCCAGCTGAACCAGGATCACCTAAAAGAGATAACATTTTAAAAAAATCTTTTATTGAATATTTCAATATCTTACCATGTCGTCCACTGTCTCCTTTTTCTCCTTTAATACCATCACGACCAGCTGTAATAAAAAGAAAAGATAAAATATAGATATTTTCATAAAGAATATAAAGAATACTCACGTTGACCAGGACTACCAGGTAAACCATCGAAACCACGATCACCTTTGGGACCTTGAGTTCCAGGTAGACCCTATAATATGCAATACGATTGTTATTATGTTTTTCATTTATCGTAAAACTACTCACCGATGGGCCAGGATAGCCGGGTGCACCAGGTGGACCGCGTTCTCCTTTAGCTCCCTAGAGAAACAAAAACAAATATTTAAAATCATTATATGAATATGTGTATGATGAACTTACAGTTGCTCCGGGTAATCCTGGTGATGCATCGCCTCCTTGATCCTATTGAAAGAAAAAGGTTATGAAAAATTAATTTCTAAAGACACTTACTGGTAAACACATGCCAGGCATACCAGGAAAACCACGATCACCTAAATACAAACAAACAAAAAATGAAATTAAGACAAAAACGAACTGTTGAAACAGACCTTTTAGACCAGCTGCTCCGTTTTGACCGGGTAGACCAGGACTGCCCTATAAATAAAAATAAAAGAGATTGTTGCATTTATGTGATTTTTCTCAGATCACATACAGGTTGACCAGGATAACCAGGGCTACCACGATCACTAAATACGAAAAATCAAATGAATATGTATATTTATTCTTCAAATAACTATTAATAATAAAATTACCCAGCTTGACCAGGAAAACCAGATTGACCAGGCATACCAGTAGGACCCTGTGTTTAATGAAGAAATCGTATCGATTCAAGTGAACTTGTCAAAACTTACACGTGGTCCAACAGGGCCAGGGATACCTTTTTCACCGGGCGCACCTGGTGGCCCAGCTGAGCCAGGAGCACCTGGATAACCGATTTCTCCAGGTTCACCTTTATGACCCATGGCACCCTACGGAAAGAACAAAGCCGATGAAATAAAATAGTTTTCTTTTCATTAATCGAAAAACATACTTTAGGACCAGGAAGACCAGGAATTGATATTGGTGTATAACTGTAGTTGCCCGTTATTTCAGCCATAGATGGTGTTGAATAGGGAGTGGATGAACCCTAGAGCAATTTAGAAATTAAACTCTGACAATATTTGCACGCAATTTAACTTACTGGTTCTCCTTTTTGACCTTTTTCGCCACTAAGACCGACACCTGGATTGCCTGGTCGGCCAGATTCACCACGGTCACCTTTTTGACCCTTTAGAAAAAAACAAAGAAAACATCATATTTACAAAAAAAAAACAAACTTATTAACACTTACTTCACGGCCAGGAAAGCCAACTGTACCCGGGCTGCCTGGAATACCTGCTGCACCAGGAGGTCCCTATCACACGCACAACAAAAAACAATATGTTTTCTTTTGAAAAATTGATCAATACTTACAGCTGTACCAGGAAGACCTGGAGGTCCCATTTCTCCCTAAGAAATAGATCAATTTTTATTAATATTCATTCAATTTTCATTCGAAAAACTTACAATTTCGCCTTTGAATCCAGGTAATGCTTGTGCAGGTTCGCCTAGGAAAAACACAGATTATATTTCAAAACTATTTCTTTTTCTTTCGTACCTTTCGGTCCTCTTGCTCCAGGTAAACCTAAAATGAATGAGAAAAAAAATCGAATGTTTACAAAAGAACTGCTTGTTCATTTCGTCAATTTACGCACCAGGTTCACCGGGACGACCGGGCTAAAAATAAATAAAAATTTATCATTTTTGAAATTCAAAGAAATCGTTATATATTACCTGTCCATTGAATCCTGGTCGGCCAGATTCTCCCTTAAAAAGAGAAAGAACAAAATAAAAATATATGCATGTAATTTCAATCATGTCATACTTTAGTTCCATTGCAACCATCACGACCAGGTAAACCTGAAAGAATAGTTTGTTTTGTTTAAATTTTGTTACACATTTTGATCATTTACCTTCAGGTCCCTAGAAATATTTAAAAAAATAAATGAATTAGTTTATTCGATCAATAAAATCGAAATGACTTACTCTTGGACCAGGTAGACCAGGAAGACCAGGATGACCTAAACGAGAAAACAAAACGTATGATAAAACTGAAAGAAAATGAAATTAAATCAATACGTACCAGGCATACCGGGTTCACCGGGTCGTCCCTATTAATTTAAGAAAAGAAAATTGCTCATAATTCTACTAATGAGATCCAATCGAAATACTCACTCTGTCACCTTTTTGACCGGGTAGACCAGGTAATCCACGATCACCTTTTTCGCCTTTCATACCCTCAGGACCTAAATAAAATTCAATCGAATGATATTTTTCAGCGATCGATTGTTTTTACCTTCGGGACCAACAATACCATCTGAACCACGAGCACCTGCAGGGCCCATTGGACCAGCTGGACCCTAGATAAACAATTGCGTAACATAAAAATAATTTCAATGAATTCAATCGAATCAGTTTACTTGATCGCCTTTTTGTGCTATACAAAAACATGGCTGATTGCAATTATTACAATCGCCAGTCTTAGGATTTCGTGGTTGATATTGGGACGAACCGTAACCTGGTGCAAAAGCATAACCTGGTGGTGGTGTTACGGTATTGGAATCGTTGTACTAGAAAGTCAAACAATAACAATCAAGACATTTGTATATGCATCACGATAGATATTTATTGAAGTCATTCTCTTCGATTTATAAATTGCCTGTAAACTGTTTATTATATCATCGATATAAATGCCTTTCTGCTTGTGTAGATATCTTCCTCTGATGTGCTTATTCTATTGCGGCATTTGCATTCACGCTGTTATCCGTCTATTCTAGCATGGAGAATGACAAAATAATTAGTATCTATAATGACCAAGCAAGTCACTCAATCACCAGCACATCATCGCTCAATTGACTAGAACGTATATATATATATATATATATATTGCATGTATACATAGCCGTTTTTTACGCACTCATGCCGATGGAAAATATGCCTGAACTGTTTATTCACAGTAGTTGGCTGTTTATTCTCTCAACAAGAATTCGTCGTAATGATTGCATCATTAGTACACGTGAATAAAATATGTCTATCTCAAACATTTCTTTTTTTTTCAAATACTTACTCTTTGTTGAGCATTGCTTGTCTCGGTTGAAATTGTCAGGATCAATACAAGTACAATGGAAACATAATTAAGCCTAAATTAAACAAAAAGAAATCAAATCAAATCAAACTTTAATAAAACTATTCGTATATGAATAACAAGACTATGATGCAATCCTTATATATGCATTCCTTACATACGCATTCTTCGTTGATATCCTCGAGCTTATCGAATCTATGATAGTTTCCATTGATTACTGATAAATAGAGAAAATCAAAACCTATTGCCGTCTCATTATTTGTGAACATTGGCAAATAGCTTGTCATACATTACATAAATATATCTATCTATATTATATGTGTATATACATCGAGAATAAGATAGATATCATTTTGAATACGACTCTACACGGTGTAGATGATCGATGCATAAATCATAAAACTTTTCTTTTTCTTTTTACATATAATGCATTACTAGTTCAAAACTTCTTATCAGTCATTCACACTTCACATTCAATTTAAGTTTTGTTTGATATGAGACGCACGCGTCGAAATATACACATGTCCCATTGATTCAATATACGTGTATTAAATAGACGTTCAAAAGGTAGCACAGACACAAGAAAGAAAAAAAAACGAATATTGAGTACTCATCGATCGTCAATTAAGACGAAAATTTTGTCAAAAGAAAGAACAGAAAGTAACTAAAACTATATGAAGCATACATTAATGTATATCAATTGAATAGATGAATGAGAGAATATGTGAGTCTTCCAGTGCATAATGGACAAGCTTTCGATCAATAAATAAAAAGTAAATACTTTATTCAAAGAAGATTCTCTCGTTTTGAGTTGCATCATATTAGTACATTCTTCTAATAGAAAGAAACAATGATGAGTGACGATATATAAATGCATATACGTATGTATGTATGTATGTTTGTACATATTATCAGATCATGTGTAAACCGAACGACCATCAAGATATTGCGCATTACATGCATAGAGTTTGTCTATTATCATTCTTTTAGTTGAACTTTATGAGAAAAAAAAGAATATGTGTGACTTCAAGGTAGACCAGAGTATCGCAATAGTTAAAGAAGAAAAGAGATTGATAATAGCTGTTAGGTAAATAAACAAACTTATGTATATACACATTTAATGTGTTGAATGATATTGACTCCTTTTTTTTCTCTCTCTCTCTCCTTCGTCTTGATTTTATTGTTTTGAAAAGAATTTGACTTCTAGTCAAATCAAATAGAAACAATCAATCAACTTACTTAGTTAGATGAATATGCAACCAATTTGTGTAAATTTTATGGAAGATATCTTTTGTTAACATTTGGCATGCGTTTAATAGAAATAAAGAAAGTTATTTAATAATCAATTTCTTTCTTCTTCTTCTTTTTTTTTTATCTTTCTCTTTATCGTTTGCTCTCTGTTTCAATTGATGACAATATCGTTCGTTTATTTACGTTAAGTTGTAACAATGATGGAGTCCTTCTAATTTATTACTATCTTCTGGTATTCATCGGATAAAAAAAATGGCCTTAACACTACTGGGTGGTTGCCATCGTAGTGTGATAATTAATAATTCTCGGATATTCAACAGAAAGAAGAAAAGAAAGAATAAGGAACGTTATGTACGTACAAGATGGAAGAAAAGGATAAGATAGGCAAAAGGCGATCGAGAGCAAGCAAGCAAGCAAGCGAAAGAAAAGGAAAGAAAACCAGATAACACAAGGAATTATTATATGATCTCGATAATCTATTAGCAAAAAAAGAACAGAAAGCCAAGGAGGAGAATTGACGAGGACGAACGAGGACGATATTACTCAGTACTAAATATAACCAGAAAAAGGATAAAAATAGGATGTCGATTTATGACGGAAGGTCACTGCTCTTTTTCCTTCTAACAGCTGAGACCAGTAAAAAACGAATTGTACGCAGTTATTTTTATTAGTAAAAATATTATATACAGAGAGCAAACGATTGAAAGATACCTATAGTCCGTATATTTCGTTCTCGCTTTATTTTTTGTTAACAGAAAAAATATCAAACAAAAAAAAACTACGCTCATAGACACATACAATGACAGACCGACGACATTGCATGCCTGTCGCTTTTATTCGGTTTATATAACGATGTGTACAATATGAGAGATGAACAGAAACGAAAAACTCTCATATACGAATGATCTATAAATGAAGAAGAAGAAGAACGAAGAAAAAGCAAACTATTAGAGTGAATAGTAGAGAGCCGTTTTTTTTTCAATGAGCAGCTCTTTTCTTTCTCATACACACGTCTATGCGCGTACACAAGCATACATACATACAACCGTACACAGATCAACGGACGGCATAGATCAATTGGAATGAAAAAAAAGTGTACAGTCGTTTGTATTATGAAAAAAAAAACGAAGGAGAAGTATTTCTCGGTCTTTTCAATTCTTTTATTCTTCATTTGTTGGTTCAACATTTAATAAGAAAGTTAAATGGCTTACCTTACGGTCCACAAACGGGACGATTTTGAAATTGTTGATGTTTGTTGCATAGCGATTTTTTTTTCTTCTCCAATGGTCTGTCTATAGTGTCACGCGCGATTGTGCGGCAGCGACGGACAGCTACAATAGTTGTACTGTCGTCGATGTCAAAGAGTTTATAATAAGCAAGTAAAAAACCGTCGATGACGAGGCGCAGAGAGATAGTACCAATGTCGTCGAAACTGGACGATTTTCTACCCTTGGTACAATAATATCAATCGTCTTTCTACAATCCTAGAAATATAGAGAGAAGGAGAGAGAGAGGTAAAGAGAGAAGGGGAGAGAGAGAAAAAAGAAGAAGAGAGATGACACTCAAATCTACCAACCAAAAGATTGCGGTTTTTGCTCTATTCCCCTCTCGGTGATAGATGAATATCGACTATGCCTGGCCGTTTCTGTATAACAGTAGTAGAACTGATAACATACATATTATTACATGCTCATATATATATATATGGATGTGTATGTGTGTGTGTGTGTGCATATACATAAGACATTTTCTTCTCTTACATATAAATACTCGCCCTGCGTAATTTGCTACCACGACTATTATCATCGAGTTTTCTTGCGTTGGATGAGCTTTTTTCTCTCGAACAGAGAGAGAGAGAGAGAAAGAGCAAATAAATAGGAGAGAGACATACTGAGAGAGAGAGAGAGAAAAGTAAGGGAACAGCAGAAAAAAATGCATGTTGTACAGCTCGAACTGGCTTTTTCGGGCGGGCTAGTGTCCGTTACTACTACTACTACTACTACTACGACCGTTATCAACTAGCTGAGAACTGAACACGTTTTTATATAAACTTGTCAAAAATAAGTTGAATAAGAGATAAAACTGAACGACCGATAGATAGATAGATATATCTTTACCTTTTTGTTTATTCTTTTAAATTGCCTTTTATTGTTCTCTCGTTTTCTTTTTAGACTTTATTTTTTCTTGTAAAATAAAGATTGATTGTTGGATTTCGTGTGTCGTGTTTTGTGTCTACGCACGCGCGCGATGGCTTCTCAATCGAGGCAGTTCATCATCGGTCTGGCTCTAATTTTATCCATTCTTAATCAATGTGAAACTCGAACAGTTAGTATTATATTCGCGAACATGAACATAAACATTATTGCTTTATGATTCATATCAATTTTCTAGGCTCAAACTGAAGATGATTCATCGAATGTAAAAGTAAAAAGACAATATAATCAATATCCTTATTATCCACAACAACAACGATATCCTTTACCTCCACCCGGACAACCTCAATATAAAGAATCTAGTGAAGTCGATGTCCAAGGTTCAGGATGTAAAGGTTGTGGTCCACGACGTGATTGTCAATGTCCTGGAAAGGGTGCTATGGGTATCACGGGTGAGTTTCTTTCCTTTTGTCTTATTACAACATCGGACATATGGCTTGATATTCTAACAAGATTTATTTATTTATTCATTCGTTCGTTCGTTCGTTTATATTTCTTCTTTTTTTTGTTGTTGTTTAGGTCCACAAGGTTTTCCAGGTATACCAGGTGATCGTGGTCTCAAAGGTCCAGTTGGACGACCTGGTATCACTGGTCTTGCTGGCGAAAAAGGAGATCGTGGTCAATATGGTAACAAAGGAGAACGCGTACGTTCAATAGAGATAATCATTGATTTCATTAGAACCATTCTTTCTCCTTTCTCGAACATATTTTAGGGTGATGATGGCGTGTTACCAGTCGATGGTCAAAATGGTTTTCCGGGCCAAGCTGGTGCTATTGGTCCACGGGGTATCCCTGGTGTGCCCGGCTGTAATGGAAGCAAGGTAACATAGAATGAGAAAATGCAGTTGAGCGTATGTTCATGTACAAATGAGTTTGTTAACTATAATGCAAAATGGCATGCGTTCTTCTCTTCTTCGTCGTCGTCTTCTTTTTTTTGCATCATATCGATGAGATAAGCCCTGACCATACATATAGATATATATATAAACCAAGGTCAGTATATCTGAACAGAGAGTCCTATATGGAAAAGATGTGTAGATTTACCATTTTTGCAAATGTAACCAAAGACGCCAATCAGATATCCTTGATAAGAATGGTCTGACGTAAGAATGGCAAATGAAAATCATAATTGTTCTTGTCTATCATTCATTTTCATTCTAAGATATCCTATCACGATGGAATTTAGCCATATTTCATACTCAGACGACCTCAACGATCTAATTATCTAGGTATACTGTAACAGTATTAGACCTTGGCTTTTTTTCTGCTCTTGTGATATTATGGATATATGAAGGAAATTCTGAAATGACAACCATATAAACAATTACTTATTTCCCTGACTTTCTTCAATGTCCTTCTCTGATCTATATACCGACCTTGGTGGTCTGTTTCAAACAGTATAGTTACATCAGAATTCTCATATCTAAATATATCCGTAAGGATAATCAAAGAAATGTCATCAGAAGGAAAAACTGAGGTCATAACTAACAGCTGTAATATTGTACGTCTTTGACTTTTGAGTCATGGATATATTTATAGAAACCAATGTGTTCTATAATGTACTCGTATCTAATACCAAATACTCTGTCGATTAAATGACTCAATACATATGTGCATATAGAAAAAGAACATAGTATGGTTAGACAATTCTGATATTACGATGAGTGTTGTCTTTAATATAAATAGTTTTCACGCTACACAGACAGGAAAAAGAAGAAGAGAACATTTTTTTCCGTTCCTTTTTACACGTATATACACGACGATACGTTTATCCAACTAATAACGTCAAAGAATGTGCATATATGTATGGATGATGTAATATCGTTGTGTAATAAATATTCAAGCATAATCTTTATGGAAAAAAGATGGAAATGATAATCAGGATGATTAACAATTTTCTTTCGAACAAACTAACGAAAGAATTATTTATAGAATGATGTTTAGTGGAAAATAGTAATTGATCATTATTATCATCAACGCCTACGTTTTCATTCGAACTAATTTATCTTTCATTAACGTTACTCTTTGTGTGTGTGTGTGTATGTGTCTAATAGATAGCCTTGTTGAATGTCCCAAGGTGCTAACAAATGTACGTGACAGAGGCAAAATAGACAAAAAAAACGAGAAAAATCAGTTATACTTTAGTCATAGATCAAGGTTTATCGATGGATGTCTGTATTATCCTGTCTTTCGAACAGAAGATTGATTTAATCAATACCCTGCGGTTTTTTCTCGATTTCCACCTATTATACGTATATAGATTTCATACATATGTGTAATAAAAATAGATTAGAATTGATATGGATAATATGATCCTATTGGGAATATTTTATCTCTTCATTTGTCCAACTTTGAAGTGTCTACTGGTCAGATAGCTTGTGATTGTATATTTTGTAACCTTTGTGACGGAAAACAGAACAGACAAAGATAATCATATACACATTTGCCAATCGATCTCAAGAGTAGAAAAAGAAAAAGAAAAAGTCTCATCTGGACAATAAACACGAAATTAATGGCGACTAATCATTATGGATGCTCTTTGATGAAAAAAAAATCGAACATTGAAAATATCTACGATTGTTTTATAGGGTGAGCTCGGTGATGATGGTCGTATGGGCTTAGATGGTTTGCCAGGCGCGCCTGGTACTCCTGGTCGACCTGGAGAACAAGTGTGTTGCTTTATTTTTTATTCAAAATCTGTATTTTATGATGAGTCTACGTGTAAATTAGGGTGAACCAGGTGAATCGATCGGTATCGGAGGTCTTATACAAGGACCACGTGGTGATCCTGGACCAGCTGGTCGACCAGGTGTAGCGGTATGTTCAACAGAATCCTTTTGTAATCTTCTATTTTAATTTTTATTAGGGATGGCCAGGTTCTCCCGGCTTGCCAGGTTCACAAGGTCTACCAGGAACACCAGGAGTAGATGTAAGCATAGAACTAAAACTAGTGCTTTTTTAAAAAAAAAAAATCTTTCATTTTTAGGGTCCGCCGGGCATGCATGGAGATGCAGGACTTCCTGGTTTAGATGGTCCAACTAGTTATGGCAATAAAGGTAAACTTATTATCAGATGAGTGAATATAATTCGTTTTTTTTCGTATTGCAGGTCAACGTGGTGAACCAGGTGATAATGCTCGCGCACCAGCCGATCCACTTTCATACGGTCGTCTACGAGGTATGTTGACTTCATCGATGAAAACATTTCGTGTGTGAGAGAGAGAGAGAGAAAAAAAACGTATTTTTCTGTAGGTTTTACTAATGATCCGGGTCCAGCTGGTTCACGTGGTCCAGATGGCGACCATGGTTTCAAAGGAGAACGCGGTCAGCCTGGTTATTTGGTATGAAAGATGATTTTCGTTAACATAAAAAAAACTCGAAGTTTTCAAATGTATTTATAGGGTATTGATGGTTTACAAGGACCTAAAGGAGAAAAGGGAGAAATCGGTGCACCTGGTTCACAAGTAAATCCGTTCTTGTTTTGCTCATCAAGCATACACATATTCGTTTTTGTTCTTTCTAAAAGGGTAAACTTGGTAAAGAAGGTCCACAAGGTGCATTTGGCATGAAGGGTGCAGCTGGTTAGTTTCTTTTAAATTTTGCATAGCTTCAATCAATTCATTTTTCTTTCTTAGGACCACCGGGTCCACCTGGTAACGATGGTTATCCTGGTGGTAAGTATTTGAAGAAGAAAAACAATTCTTATCTTGTTATCTAATAGAATCTGGTCGACCTGGTTATCCGGGCCAAAAAGGACAACGTGGTGATCCTGGTTTGAATGGTCCAAATGTAAACAATAGATATTTGATTTGATAGAAAGACAAAGTTTATATTCGATTTCTGTTGTAGACTTATGGCAGCCGTCGAGTACGACCACTTCCAGGACCACCTGGCTATCCTGTACGTGCTTTTCTTTTCTTTTAGTAAGATAGCGAAAATTTGATTTGATTTCTACAATAGGGTATGACTGGTGACGCCGGTCCAGATGGTTATCCAGGAGCTCCAGGCTTTCCCGGTAACTTAAGAATAGCAAAGGAAAAAGATTTTTTTTGAAAATTATTGTATGCTTTATTTTATAGGACGAGAAGGTCTCAAAGGTGAACGTGGTGACTATGGTCTACCTGGTCGACCTGGTCCCATGGGCGAAACAGCTGATGCAGAAAAGGGTGACCGAGGATCTGATGGTACGTCATAGAAGATCGATACTCAGATATTCAAATACAATTTCCTTTTTCTCGTTATTTAGGTTTACCTGGCCCAACTGGACCTCCTGGTCCTGGAGGTAAAATCAATGTTTTTTGTCTATTCTATCAGCATATTTGCTCGATTTAGGTATGCCCGGAGAAAAGGGTGGCATTGGTGAAAAAGGTTTCCCTGGCGAAGAAACCTATGGTATGACGATTTTGTGTTTTCTTGTTGTAAAGTATTTTTTCGTTTTCTTTTTAAAGGACCACGTGGAAACAATGGTCTTCCTGGTCGTGTTGGATGTAAGTTAATATTCTCTTTTTTTTATACAAAAAAAAACAATCATTTTTCTTTGTTCTATAAGATCCCGGCTTACCTGGCCCTCCTGGTGACATTGGTGAAGTCGGTTTACCAGGTAAAACGATATTCATTTCTTGAAATCAATGATATTGACCTATTCTTTTGTTTAGGTCTACCTGGCGATGCAAGTTACATCGGCCCTCAAGGTAAAATAGATTTTCTTATTATCCTAAATGTTCTTTTTGTTTTCTTCATAATTTAGCATATGGTCCACCTGGTCCGCAAGGGTGATTATTAATTTTTTTGTGACTTGGATGATTTTTAACTTGAAAAATAAATATTCTTTTATAGATACCCAGGTCGACCTGGTGCACCTGGCCAACCGGGCTTTCCTGGTATGTTCTATCTGATAGATATTTAATCAATTGATGTTTTATCATCTTTTTTTCTCTCATATTTCAGGTATTCCTGGTACAAAAGGAGACTATGGTGAACCTGGCGGTTGTGGTTATTGTCCACCTGCTGTGCCTGGCACTCAAGGTGATCGTGGTAGCCCAGGATATCGTGGTCGATCAGGTGTAAGTATTCAGAAAGAAAAATTCGTTTTGTTTTTCATATACGTATACGTCGATTTCTTGTAGTTGAACGGCGCACCAGGTTATCGAGGAGAAAAAGGTGACGTCGGCCTATCTGGAACACCTGGACCTGATGGTTTACCTGGCCCATCTGTAAATAATTCAATGTTTTAGATTTCTAGAAAGATTATTTATTCTGTTGAAACATTTCATAGGGACTTCCTGGTCGAGATGGTTATGCAGGTTTACCAGGACGTAAAGGTGAACCTGGTGAATTAATTGGTGCCGATGGTATTAAAGGCCGTCGTGGTATTCCAGGTGAATCGGGTGTAAAAGGATATCTTGGTGATATCGGCGAACCTGGTATCAATGGACGCGATGGGTAGGATATTTATTATGATCCTATATCTATTTTCTGTTATTTTAAAGTTATGATGGTGTTCCGGGTGCACCTGGTTCACGAGTATGAATCATAATTATTCATATTTGTACGTTTGATATTTATGTTTTTCGATTTAGGGCCCAACTGGAGATACTGGACGTACTGGTCCATCCGGACTTCCAGGACCAAAAGGTCCACAAGGTCCTCCTGGTCCACCTGGTCAAGCTTTCGAACGTGGACAACGTGGTGAACAAGGTGACCAAGGTCCTCAAGGTAAAACTGGTCGTCCTGGTAGTCCTGGTCCACCAGGTGATGATGCACCTATGCAAATCATCACTCCTGGCGCACCAGGTACCAAAGGCCTTTCTGGCGATGCTGGGTAAGACATTTTTTTTGTTTTAGAAAACTATATAATCATTTCATTTGTTTTGTTTTCTATTCTAGTTTTCCTGGTGCACCTGGTAAGTAATCAAATAGAAAAGTTGAGTCAAGTATTTATTAAATAATTCTCTATGAAATAAATAAGGTCTTCCTGGTTTATCTGGACGTGATGGTCAACCAGGTACCAATGGTTTTCCTGGTCCAAAAGTAGGACGAACAAGTCTTATGAAGATCAGTGAACATTTTTCTAATTATGTTTTTTCAGGGTGAAGATGGTCGACCTGGATTTCCTGGCTTACCAGGTTTGTTTTCTATTTTCTTTGTTTTCTTAATAAAACATTGTTTTTCTTCTGTCTATAGGTGAAAATGGTGTAAAAGGTAAATTGAAACGAATGCTTCAATTGATACAAAGATAAAATTCGTAGGCTATCCGGGTTTGGATGGACGTCCCGGCAATAATGGACAGTAAGCCATTTGATTCTATTTTAGAACAAATGTATTTATTTGTGTACTATTGTTTTTCAGACCAGGTCTTCCAGGAATCAGCGGACAACCTGGTCTTCCTGGCTTACCTGGCGCTAAAGTGAGTGAAATAAGACAATATTTATTATGATTTTAATATTTCTATGAAGGGTCAACGTGGTGAAAGTGCTATTGCTACTATAGCCGGACCACCTGGTCCTTTCGGTCCAAAGGGCGTTACAGGTCCACGAGGAGAACCTGGTTTCCCTGGCAGACGTATGATAGTTTCAATGAAATATTTCATTTCATTACTTCTCTATTCTAGCGGGTCCACCGGGTCCACGTGGCTTAGTCGGTAATCCAGGTGTCAATGGTCTACCGGGTCAAGCTGGTTTACAAGGTCCTAAAGGAGAAAGAGGTACTATTCTTTGAGCTTTTTTCTGTCATCGAATCGATTCACCGTTCACGTAATTTTAGGCGGTACTCCAGCTAGTTTCTGGGGTGATGTTGGTGCACGTGGTGCACCTGGTAAAACTGGCGGTATGTATTCATATTGCTGTTTTGATTTGTATCGAGATGTTTTTTCTGCTTGTATTTAGCTCCTGGATTACCTGGTCCTGCTGGAAAACCTGGTCTTCCTGGTTTTCGTGGTGCACCTGGCGATGCAGTATGTTAAATAAAATTAAACTGATTTTCTTCCATTCATATCTCTTACTCTAGGGTTTACCAGGTCCAAATGGTCTACCTGGATTTGCTGGCAAAGTCGGCCTAAGTATGTTTATCTTACTGTCTTTTCACTTAAACTAATATTTCTTTTGATTTATAGACGGAGATAATGGTGCTGATGGATATCCTGGTTTGATTGGATTGAAAGGTAATTTTTTTTTATCTTCTTTTTCTATCGATCTATGTTACAACTTGATTCGTTATAATAGGACGTCCTGGTATCCCTGGTGATCGTAAGTGTCAACAAACATTCATCAAATATAATATTATGGTTGATATTTTATTTAGGTGGTCAACCTGGTAATCCTGGTACTAATGGTCTTCCAGGTTTTCCAGGTCCAAAGGGTCTTCCTGGTAAGTCATTCAGGTTTATTCGTGGAGAACGTCATCGATGTTTTTATTTTGTGTGTAGGTGACGTTGGTGAACCAGGTGCTCATGGTGGTTTCAGCCAACCGGGTCTCAAAGGAGAAATTGGTGAGCCTGGTACAGTTGGTCTTCCTGGTATCAAAGGTCTTCCAGGCGATTCGGGTCTATGTACGTATTAGATTTATATACGATTTAATCATATGTTCTTTTGTTTTCTCTTATTTAGACGGTCCTAAAGGTTTCCCTGGTGAAGTCGGGTAAGAAACGTCTGTTTTTGCAGAATAAAAAGTTATGAATATTTTCTTTTCTTCGACTGTTAGTCTTCCAGGCGTTCCTGGCAATTCTGGATTACCTGGACGTGATGGTACATTAGTCTACCATCTCTTTTATAGCGCATATTAAATTCTTCTTTTTGTTCTTAGGACGTCCCGGTCTTCCTGGTTTGAAAGGCGAAATCGGAGATTCATTCAAAGGCATTAATGGTAAGTTTGTACGAACGAACAGAAAAACAATCTTATATTCATATTTCTATCGTAGGAATTCGAGGTGATCGTGGTTTTCCAGGTCTCCCAGGTCTACCGGGTACTCCTGGTTTTCGTGGATTGGTAAGTAAATTAATGTTTCTCTTTTGAATATGTCTATATAAAACCATTTAGCCTGGTCTTCCTGGCACAGCTGGATTACGAGGAGCTCCAGGTCTTATCGGTTTACCAGGTATTCCAGGATTGAATGGTGCACCTGGTTTACCCGGATTCAAAGGACCACCAGGACAAAGCGGTATGCTGAAATCATAAATGAAGCGAATTATTCGAAATAAACTTTTGCATATCTAGGTTTCCCTGGTGCTGCTGGATTACCAGGTGATCGCGTAAGTTTATCAAATCACAGTTTTTTTTATTGTGTAGACATGTTGTATTGTCTATTATTAGGGTACTATTGGTTTACCTGGCTTACCTGGCCTTCCTGGACTTAAAGGAATGGCTGGTGAACCTGGTCGAGATGGACGAGCTACAGAACCAGGTACATCATTCTATTTTCTTATTAGATAAAATGAATGATTTGTGTTCATTTTATAGGACCGAAAGGTGAAGCAGGTGACGTTGGTGCAGCTGGTCTCCCAGGTCTTGCTGGAATAATTGGTGATTCTGGTATGTATCATGAATTTATTGATCTTTTTTTTTAAATTTCAATCGTTTCTCTATATTCTAGGTCTTCCGGTAAGTGCATAATTGAAAGCAACAAGGTTAAGTATGATGTTCATCATATTCTTTCAGGGTTTTCCTGGCCCAGTTGGTCCATCTGGTCCACCAGGTAAGATCACGATTGAAAACTATGATGTAAATTAAACGATAAATATAACAATTTAGGTCGTGATGGTTTTCCTGGCTTACGTGGTGAAAAAGGTCTACCTGGTATACCGGGAAAAACAGGTCGACAAGGTTAGTCTACTTTTTAAAACGATGAACATGTTGAATAATCGTTGTTTCATTTAAGGCATACCTGGTATACCTGGAACAAAAGGAAATGCTGGATTACCTGGTACACCTGGTTTGAAAGGTGCTCAAGGAGAAAGTGGTATGTAATCATATGCTTTTTATATACATGCTAATCAATGGAATGATCGCCGATATGTAGGTGGTCGTTCGTTACCTGGTCTTCGTGGTGATCCTGGTCGTGACGGTTTACCCGGTCTACAGGGCATTCGGTACGTTCGAATTGAATGAATCAAAACTTGATTTATTATTATTGTTATTGTTCTAGTGGTCCACCTGGTGACGCCGGTCCGCCTGGTGCACCTGGTCGTGATGGTAATTTCATTCGATAATTACTATGAATACGATTTATTCTTTTTTCTCAATTTCAGCGTATGGTGTAACTGCAGTACGTGGACCACCAGGAGATCGTGGTCTCGATGGTGTATCAGGTCGACCTGGTTCAGTTGGATATCCTGGACGAGATGGAAAACCAGGTTTAGCCGGTCTTCCAGGTAAATTTATATAGATATTTGCATGATTTACCAAAATCTTTCGTTGATATTTAGGAACACCAGGTATTATTGGTATTAATGGTCTACCAGGTCTTCCGGGCAGCTCCGGTCCTAAAGGAATGCCGGTAAATAGATGATTGTTGATCTCAATCAAAAAGTTATTTGATGTTTCTATTTTAGGGCCTACCAGGACCCGCTGGAAATCCAGGCCTCCCTGGACGACGTGGAGAAGCCGGCACGCCAGGTACTTGAAATTGAGAGAATCAACCAAATTTAATTTAATTGTTATTATCGTTCTTTTCAAGGTTTGCCCGGTATTCCAGGTCGTAAAGGAGAAGTTGGTGATGCAGGTTTACCAGGTAATTCTGGTTTACCAGGTCTACCAGGCCCGAAAGGAGAAGCTACTCGTGTCGAAGTAAATCCAAAAACGAAATCAATTTCGTCATACGCACGTATATTTGTTATTGTAGAGTCTCGTAGTACCAGGCACTAAAGGCCAACGTGGTGATCAAGGTGCACCAGGCGCTTCTGGAATCCCAGGTCGAATGGGATTCCAAGGAATAAAAGGTTTTCCAGGTCAAGTTGGTCCTCCTGGCTCGCCAGGTAGTCCTGGTTCAACAGGTGTTCGTGGTTCATCTGGTGACGCTGGTTTTCCTGGAGTGTAAGTTCCTATCAATCAATCTACTCGATTATTCTATTTTCATTTATTAGACCCGGTTTATATGGTCCGCCAGGTCCACCAGGTAAGTCTATCAATGGAATTGAAACATTTCGAAGAAATTAATGTTTTCTTTTCAATAGGTATTGCCGGTATTCAAGGTCCACCAGGTGATGCAGGTGAAGGTTCATTTATCTTTGCACGGTATGTACAAAAAATTGAATTATCTCAATAGAAAACTATGTTCTTTTTTTATCGAATCTATTCTCTTGTAGTCATAGTCAAGATAAAAATACTCCGCAATGTCCATTTCAAACAAATAAAATGCAAGAAGGTTATTCATTCATGGGCATGCAAGGTGATACCTATGCTGCTCATCAAGATCTTGGTAAAAACAAAACAAAACATTTCATTGATTGATTGTTCAATTATTTCTCTTGTTTTCTTCATAGGTGGCTCGGGAAGTTGTTTACGTCGTTTCAGTGCGATGCCATTCTTATTCTGTGGTATTGATAATACTTGTCATTATGCATCGCGTAATGATTATTCATATTGGTTGTCAACAAATGAACCAATGTCATCATCAATGTCACCATTCGAGGATCGTGATCTACCCAATCATCTCAGTCGTTGTGTGGTTTGCGAATCGCCAACACCTGTATTCGCCATTCACAGTCAATCACAACGTGTACCAACATGTCCCGATGGTTATGATCTCTTATGGACTGGTTATAGTTTTGTGTTTACATCAGCTGATGGTGGCCGTGGTGATCAACAAAGTTTACAATCACCTGGTTCATGTCTTGAAAAATATCATGATCGACCATATTTTCATTGCAAAGATCATTCACATTGCAATTATTATCCAAATATGATGACATTCTATCTTGCCACATTAGATGAATATGTCGGCTTCGAAAAACCGAAATTACTTACATTAAAAGCTGGCACACAACGACAACATGTCAGTCGATGTGCCGTTTGTCATGCGAATCTTTTCAAGCAAACAGCTAGTGGCCCATCAGCATTCTTTGCCCAAGTGAAGAAAAACTAACTTTAGATATGAGTACATATTATATATAAATATTATGTTATATTTTCATTTTTCTTAATTCTGCTGATGACATTATCTAACAGTGAGATCGATCATATTTCTTTCTTTCTTTCTTTGCAGTATTGGTTTTTTTGAAAAAAGTTTTCTTCTGCTATTCATTTTTGTCAGTGTGTGAATTTAAGTAGATTTCGTTTGGTTGTTTTGTTTTTCTTCTCTCTCTCTCTCTTCTCGCGCTAACGTTCATTTTTTTTCTATCTTCTAGTCAATCGAAATAAAAACATTGAAAAACATCAGGGACACATAGAAAAAAAAACGGGAAAAATCAATTTTTTTAATCAAGATGGCATTGAAAATAAATAAAAAAAAAGTCTATTGTTAACTTTTGAAAACCATAGAAATTTTCGTGTTGAAGGCTTAGCCAATTTATTGTCTGTAAGAATAAATGTTCGACAAGTAAAACGACGAAGAAACAAAAAAATTATTTCAGAATCCATCTATAATTTAATTAAAAAACGGACGATGAATGATTTCTGTTTAGTAAATAGCAGAATTGATTTCTTTGACATAAACATTTTTGCATTTCGCTTTCGTCGATAACGAATGAAGTTTTGTGATTATTATTATTATTTTTTCTTTCGTTTCAAGGGCGTTTGTATTGTTTATCTTTTCTTCTTTTTATTGATTATCATTATTTGAGAGCACAATTGTGTATTTTTTTTCGAATATTTTCTTGAAAAATACGACCATTGTAAACTTAGAGAATTGTTTTACTATTTTTTCTTTTTTAACAAGTGTGCATTCGATTCAATGAATTTTTGCATTAAAATGAATTGAAGACGAAGGAAGAAAAAAAGTCAAATTCATGTTCTTTTCATCAAGAGTGAAGCACAATATGTGCCAAACAAATCGGAGTCATACAAGAAAGAAATCGAATTATGAATTAGATCAAAACGTTTTCGAAAGTAGGATTGATAGATTTTCCTGTATTACAACAATTGATTAATAATAAATTAGTTTGGATATTGATCGTTCAATTTAAATAAACATCTTTCAAATTTGCTCATATAAACAAATCATTCATCGTCAATTCTCCTTTTTCCTGTATAGGTGTTCCTTTTTCTCTCTGTCTCCCTCTCTCTCTTTTCTCTTCTACAAGCATGTATATTTAATTTATTTTTATTCAAAGAAGTCTAGCGAACGAAAGAAAAAACGTCGCAGTTGAAGAAATAAGAGAGAAAAAGTTTGTTGTCATTTCATTTCACTTTCAAGCTACATAAGCATCATTAGTAAATGGTTAACTATTGTTCAATACGTTTTGTTCTTTGTATATAGACATATTTAATCACCAAGTGACTTGAACTAAAGCAACAAAAAAAGATTTCATATGCTGGTGTCAAATCGTCATTTGTCAACTATTGATCCATCATTAATACCGATGAATATCTATGAAAGTAGTCCAACAAATCGTCATACAACTTCATTAATACCTCCAACATCATTACCAAAATGTTTCAATGTACCATTTGCTATTCAACATGGTTATTTTCGTTGTATAAGATATTTATTAGAATTAAATTATGATCCGAATGAACGTGATAGTCAACTTCGAACACCATTGATACTTTGTGCGTATATTGAAAATGATCGATGGAGTTTATCATTGGCACAGAATTTACTAGAAAAAGGAGCTAAAGTTGCATTAGAAGATCATGCAAGACGAAATGCGTATGAAAGTTAAATTCTTATATTCGATAGTTATTTTTTTTTAATTTCTCTTCTAGAATGCATCATGCTTGTGCTCTTCAATGTTTACATCTTGTTCAATTATATTTATCCTGTTTAGATTTCAATCTCGAAGCCAAAGATTACGAAGGAAATACATGTTTACACTATGCTGCCATTACTGGCAATTGTGAAGTAGCTGATTTACTCATTCGATCAGCAGATAAATTAGGCATTCGATTAGATCAATTGATCAATCGAGACGGTAGATAATCCTTTTTTTCTTCTTCTCCATCTACTTGTTTTTTGTTCAGGTTGTTCAGCTGCTGTTCTCGCACTTAAATATGGTCATATCGAGTGTGCTAATCAAATAACTCATCGTGATTGGGATGAATTCTTTGTTGTACCTCGTCCATTGTCAATCTACGAAACACCACCATCAACTGACGATAATCAAACAAGTACAACAACAATGAATACAAAACCACGAACGAAAATTTCATCAATCAAAAGTGAATTTCGTCCGCCGACATTATCATTTGGTTTATTAAAAATCATTTTTAATGAAAGTGATACTGGTTATTCAACTCGTTTAGCTGGTCTTTGCAAACAAGATAAACAAAAACGTTTGCGTCCTCAATCAAAAACGAAAAAACACGAAGCTATACAAACATCAATAACAACAATTAACAAATCTGAACGAACTAAATCAACAGTTAATAATGGTATTCATACGAGTAGCAGTACGGAAGCACTTGTTAATGAGACACAAATATCAAATTTAACTAAAGATTGTCAAACAAATCTTGATAATCATCATTATCAACAACAACAACAAAAGCAACATAAACATAAAGATCGAACAAGCCCACGTATACAACTATTAATTCAACAAAAATTTCCCACAAAGTTTAATTCAACTTTTATACAACACACAACCAGTAAAGCACAATTATCTATCGATGATATGAATAAAATGAAACTAAATTTTATTAAAATTGATAATGATGATGCGAAATCTAAATCAAGTATACCGACTATTTATCGGCAAGTATCAACATCAACATTGAATCAATCCGATTATCAACCATTCACAAGACAACGAGCCAAAACGGCTGTTGTTCGAAAAGAAGTTTATATCAACCCGCCACCATCTCGTTTAAGTAATCATACTATCAAAGCAACACCGTCAAGATCATCTGCAAAAAAGAAATCCGTTATTATTAAGCAAAGTAATAGTCCATCACATTCGGCATCATCGACTCATTCACAATCGACTCGTATATCTCGTGCGAAATCTGCAGTTGTCCATCGTTCGAATGATTCCGAATGTTCGATTCGAGAAGCTAAAGGTACAGCAGCTCGTTTCAATAAACCCGAAGATTTATTCGGTGTTCGACCCGAACAATTATTCGCTCCTGAACAACAACAATATCAACCGAAAATATTCGATTCACGTTCGACAAATAAAACCGATGAATCTACACGTTTAAAACGACAAAATCTACAAACAAAACATCATCTTTGGCAGCAAGATGTCGATAAAATCATCGAATTGTATAACATTCATCATAGTACAAGTTATCGAAAATCAGCTATGCTACCTCCGCCAACTATTGTTACTCAATTGCCTTCGTCATTGCAACCAGCTTCAAATGAAATTCTTACTGAATCATCATACAATATGAGATCACGCGGACCAACAATTGCAAAAACAACCCATCATGCCCATGCAAAACCTCATTCAGTATCCAAGCAACCTGTGTCAGGTCTACTAAATAATCCTCAACGAAATCCATCAACTCGTGCGTCAATGAAAATCAATATTACTTAATAAAGACCAAAAATCATTCTTCATCGGACTTTATTATTTTTTTGTCTTCTCAATAAAATAGAAAAAAAAAGAGTGAATTTATACGTATTAGAATTGATTATGTGAATCATCGAGTAGTAGAGCTAAAGGTGCGGTTGATAATCGAACAGTAGGCGCAATTATACTATGTCGAGTATTCCATTGTGTTGATCGCATTGTTGAATAGAGACATGCTTGTTTTTGTTGATGTTTCGTTGCTTTGGAAACAAATTTATCGATATTTTCTGGATAATCACAAGTTTTCTTCATGACATCCAAATGTTTTTTCCAATCATTTTCACATTGTTGTTTTGTTATTAAATGTCCATGGACATGATTTAAACGTTCAGATAAAATTTGATTATTACTTTTAATACGTTTGTAATCATTTGAACGTTGTTGAAAACGTTTATTATTGAAAATATCTAAATTTTGTTGATAAATTACATTTTGATTATCGATTATTGGCCGTTGAGAAGCTTTGACTAGACGTTGATATAAAAGTTGATTTTCATATTGAATTTTCGTATATTGATTTTGTTTCGTAAAAACATGACGTAAACGTGAACGTTCCAATTCTCGAATATGATCCAATGACAGATGATATTGATTGGAATAGGGAAAATTTGTTTGTGATTGACGAAGATCATTTAAATATTTGACATATTCTCTTTCATGTATCTCACGTTTTTGTCTATCATTACGTTTATGTTGTAGAACATCTTTAACTGCGAATGGCATCGTTGTAAAAACAATTTATGAACAATTCTTTTGCATGCTTTGATCGATTAATAAAAAGAAAACTTCCGAGAAACGAGAGAATGTTTTAATATCGATCAATAAACGAACAAATTTTTTACTACTTAGGAAAGGAAAGAAAAAAAGCTTATGAATTATTAAGCATTGCTTTTCCTTATCGTGCATGAAATTAATTTTGACAGATTATATATTTCAATCGAGACAAGTCATTGTAAAGATACTATCTGTTTAGTTTTATTTCTTTGTTAACAAAAACAAAATTTGGACTATACACAAATGAAAAAGACAGATGTTTGGAGATTTAAGAACGTTTTTGTCGCCAATTGTACATTCCTTGTAGTTCTTTTTCGAGTTCTTCATCATCATCATCGTCGTCGTCATTGTCATCGACTGGCGTTTTTGATTGTTTACTAGATTTTTTCATGCTATCTTTGACAATTTTGAAACGATTATCTTTTATATCGTGCATTTCTTCGATCTTTTTCCAGCGTTCACTGAAGAGAAAACAAAAAAAACAACGTCAGAAGTTTATCGGTTCGAACAATAGAAAACCGGAACATACATCAAATCATCTGTTTCTTGAATATCTCGATCAAAATCTCGTTCGACATCATCGGCAGCTTCGATTTTTTCTGAAATCTAAATTTTACGAGAGAACATCTTGAAAATAATCAGAAGAAAAAAGCTTGTTTGTTTGTTTGTTTTTACATTGGTTTCTTGTTTCATTTCACGTGTGAATGCGTCCCACTCGACTTCCATTTTATCGACGTATTCAACCTTTCTCATGCGTGCATCTAATTGAGGGTCATCGAAAAATCCTTCAGGTAAAGCCGACGAAGAAGAAGAAGAAGTCGAGACAACCGAAGCAGTTGGTGCAGCTTTGATAACGGATGATGAAGTTTCAGTTTGAGGTTTTGATGGTGCTGAATCGAAAAAATCTAGGAAAACAAAAGCAGATTGATTTTTTTTGCATTTTTGAATGGATTTTTACCCGCTGGTAATCCTGATTGTTTACTGCCAGAAGTTTGATCGTTTACAGTTGCTTCGTGTGAACGTTTAACCCCTCGTTGCTGTTGTGTTGTCACCGGAGATGGAGGCACTGGTTTGGCAAATACTGTATCACTATTTGTTTGTTTTATATTCGATTTTAATTCGAGAAGTTTCTTTAAGAAAAAAGGTAAAAACCGTCTCATCTTATTTCTTCACACACAAAAAAGAGACACACTTGTTTATGTTCACGTCCATTGACATGTGCTTTCCAAAATGTTTCACTGGTTAATTGTTGATTGCAAAGTGCACATGTAAGTTGTCCTGTATTCGTGTATCTAAAATCACATATTTCAGTCTTGAAAATCGCTTTCATTCGATTTACTTGGCTAATGGTGAATCGATTTTTTTCTGTTTCTCTTGTTTCATCAATTGCCGTAGGGCATTTTTCGCGTCAACAGATTTCGAAGTCATCTAAAAACAATCAATAGATCGTTCGATGATTGCGGCAACTATAATAACACACGACGAAGTAAATCAATTGACAAATGCCTTAAGTTTTTTTTTTGTTTAATGAGAAAAGAAAAAAAAATAATAATAAACACACAAACATATATATTTAAGATTAATGAACAGACAAGAACAAAAGAAAAGAATGAATGAGAGAATGAAATCGAATAATAATAATAATAATAATAATAACAAAGAAATGTGTAGTAACCAACAGACAAAAAATAGAAACAATGTATTGAATCAATTAGCACCAAAAATGAAAAAGAAAATCCGTTGGAAACAACACTGTTCTTTCACACACGAGAGAGACAAAGAGTGTGCAATGTTTTTGCTTTTGTTTTCTAAACTTACGACTGTTCGAAGAGAAGAAGGATATTTGTTCTCCTCTTGAAAATTGTTCAAAGAAAAGATTTATACAACGAACAACAAAATGAAACACAAAAAGAACAGGAAACAACTGAAGAAAAAATTATTTACATTGAATAGAAACTGATATTAACAGGCCATTGTCTTTTTTGTTAAAGGAATGCGTATAAGTTTTACACGGTTGTTCAGTTGCATAGACTTTGGTTTTATGTTAACGAGATCAAAAATAAAGATTGAAAATAGAAATTTCGAATTTGTTATGTTTTTTTGTTTGTTGAAAATTAAGACAAAAACGAAAGACAAAGGGCACTGTTTGAAGAAGAAGAAAAAGACATAAACGACGACGTGTGCAAAGACAAAAATGCTTGTTTATTTGTTTTGTTTTCAAACAATTGATCTTTGATGATGAATATCGTGTAAAGCTGGTATAACATCATCGACTACTGCTAAACGCTCGAAAATTGGGATTAATGTAAGCAATTCCGTATCGTTCATATCATCAAACCAACTGGCTACCGGAACCTTTTATTTAAATTAAATAAATATGTCAAAGTTTTTTTGTTCGTTTTCTCAAGTTTTCAAAGTACATACAGCATTATCTTGATGAAAGATATACGATACTGGTGAATTATCAATAATAATAACTTTACGAATATCACGACCTAATCGACTAAGATCTTTTATATAATTACCTAAACAACATATGAATATTTTATTTAACCAAAACTGACAATGAATCACGAGCATATATTACCATTATAATAAGTGCAAGATTCCCGGAAGAGTCTTGCATGAAATATATGATTTGGATCAAGTAGATCCGCAACAGGATCTGCATACTAAATAAAAGAAACAAAAACAAACGTTTATCAATGAAAAAAAAAACTAGAAAAGATTTACTTTTGCTAAACTTGCAGTAAACAGGATACATTCATAGAGTTCACCGACACGTCGTAGAAATTCATCGACATGCGGTCGTTTGGTAACGTAGACCTAAGTTAAACAAATACATCGTGTGTGTTTTTGTTTTTTTGTTATCACAATGAAGATTAATTTTTAATTTGTCTCTTTCATCTCGTTAATTCTCTCGACAATAAGTCGAACTGTACTTCTATAAGAGAAAATTACTTGATGAACTTGTCCATCAATTTCCACAGGGACAATAAAATCTGCATTCGGCACAGGTTTAAATGATGAATGAACTAATGTTTCATCAAGATCAATCACTAGACAAATTCTTGCTCGTTCTTGACAACGTAATGATGGTAATAAGAATTTTTCCGCTGACTGAAAAACAAAACATACAATTACAATTACAATTCGTCGTTTTTTTTTCTTTCTATTTTCTGTTTCAGTTTGATTATTTTTGACGTTAGTTTAAGTTAATAAATCGAATGGGATTACAATCTACCTCAAAATAGTCAGTTGACTGACATTTCAATGGAATAAACTATAAACAAGGTTGAGATATATTCGTATATATTTCTTATTCTTTACACATGATTAATAATTTGTCTTTGTTGAACTTACTTCATGAGCCGGTGTATCTGATTTTGGTGAATAGATTGCACTTTTCGATCGATTACGGCGGGAGACTGATAAACAACAGAGTAAAAGAGAAACAAATCGACGTTTTCCATTCGAACGGTCTAAGAGATCAAAAAATCGAAATACAATTCTTTTGTTTTTTTTCAATCACAAATATCTACTTCTCGTCGTCGTCGTTGTTGTTCCATTGCTGGAAAGTGTATTTGGTAGATTAGTAGTTCGATTGATTTCGTCATCTCTCGGCACTTGAGTAATAATAGATGACAAATCGGTTTCGTTCGATGTTTGATTCATAGTGAAATTAAATAGGAAGAAGATAAATGAAATGTCGAATTGAATGAATAAATAAATAATCTCGAGCTCTAACCGTTGCTCGTTGGATAAGGAAATAAATTTTGTTCAAACGACATGAGATAATTACATAAGCGTAGAGAATCGAACAAATGTTGTGCTTAAATTAAGAATCACTGATTGTGAGAAAGACGTTCGTTTCTCTGTTGTTTTCTTTTCTTCACAATCTAAAAATAGAATTTCATTTCAAATCAAGATTATTGCATCGTCAATACAAATGAACGAAGATCGAACGAGACGCAAAGAATTGCCAACCATGAATGTTGTTGACATTCCTTCGTTTTTATCTTAGGCAACGACATCTACTCGAATATGATCAAAAAAATTCTTTTCGCTTTTTTTTAAATAAAACTTTTCTTTTTTTTCAATTTTAATTAAAATTCATAGGAAACTTCGGATTTTTCTTGTGATTTCTGAATTAATCAAACTATCAGGTGATCGAATGCATGACTCATTCTTCAAACAGTTCTTTCTTTCTTTTCAGTCAGCAGTTTCTATATTCTTCATTCCACACATATGTCAGTTCGAATCTAAAAAACAACAAAACGATAACGAGACTTCTTTTTCTCTCGCTTTCTCTCTATTCGATCGAAAATCGATTTCATTTTATTTATTGATCATAGGGATTTTCGTTCATGTCCTTTGTCTCTATTTACCTAAGTCACCATCTGTTCACCTGTTCTCTTATTAGTTTTTTTCGTTGTTCATCGTCTTATCTTAACATATAACTCGAGACGGAGGGAGATGTTAAGGTGATTAATCGGTCAATATAATACTTTTTTCGTTTCGTGCATTTCTTTTTTTTTTCTTGATCTTCTATTCAATAAATTCATTATTCTCTAGATAGATCGAAAAAACAGGCGAAGACTATGACATATCCAAGAAAAGAATTGATCATTGCGTGTCATTATCTGTTACGTTTAATTAAACAACATGCACAATTATCGACCGAACAAATCAATGTTTTTAAACGAACGTTTTATGAAATTTTATTAAAACGTTTTCTTGGACATTGGTTTCCTGGTAAAAAAAAAACATGTCGAAATGATAAATCAATCGAATGTCTTTGCTCTTGTTTTTGTAGCGACACCACATCGTGGAAGTGCTTATCGATGTTTGCAAACAAAACTTTGGAAAGATCCCGTTTTACGAATCATAGCCGAACGTTCACGTTTACCACTTCATCGTTATCTTCCAGCAATCTTTACCATGTGGATAGGCAAGTGTTTTTCGTTTTTTTGGACTCTTTTTACTAATGAGAATCATTTTTAGATCCAGGAGAAGTTGCCATTTGCTTTGGCGATGAAGGTACATGGTGTTCGTTATATAAACATGATACCGATATGGATACGGAGGAATCATTCACCGAAGACTATGATCTCATATCATCATTGATACCAAATGAAGATTTTTCGAATCTCTCTGAAAATATTCAAACATTGAGTCTCAATACGAAATCTCATTCATCGAATCAATTAATCGAAACACCAATTCAAACGATCGATGATTGTAATTATTTGAGATCGAACGATTGGAATATTCAACAGAATAATTTCTGGTTACAATAATGTCAGATACGACAAAAACCAAACAAAACAAATCTTAGCACTCTCCTTTTCTCTCTCGACAAAAATATATCATTATACATATAAATGTTAGTTTGTGTTCTACTTGTTGTCATATATTTATTCTCATCTTAAGTGTCCATGGATAATTCTTATCAGATTTTGACGGCAATCGTCCTTTTTTATAAAAAAAAATTGTATTTGTTGTATTAAAATCCATCCATTTCTCTGTAAAAAGAAAAGTGTTTTTTTTTGACGATATTATTAAAGAATGTTGTATATAAAAATAAAGAAAAATTCGGATACCAATTTGTTGGATATAAGAGATCAAATGTATTTATTTATTTGCTCAAATAAAATAGAAAAGAATAGGAATAGGAGGAAATAGTTTATAGCTATTGGCCGAAAGAAAACACGAATGAAAGTCAAATGTAATACAGTCATTCATAGAGGAAGAAAGAGAAGACAACGAAAGGAACTGTCATTTTTTTTTCTTCTTTTACTGTGTCGTGGTCTGATTTCGAATTTTAGATTAACTGTTGAGAACAATCGATTTGAATATGTCTTCACCGACTGAATCAGCTGAATTCAAAGCTGGTCATGCACCGGCCAGTAAGTTTGGAATCTCTTTTTTTTTTATTTATTTATTTATTTACTTAACAAAACAAAAAACCTAAAAACGAAAAAATATTTTGTGTTTTGTTTTATTTAAATAGTAAAAGTTGGCGGCATGCGTGTAGGTGCCTCTCGCCCTCGACAAACATCACAAGGCGATGATAAGGAAAAAAATATGACTTTTGAAGACGCAGCAACAATAGATAATAAAACAACAAATGGAAAAGATGGACTCTTTGGAAGTAACAATCAAAAATCTCAAGAAACAGATGATGAGCAACAAGAATCAAGGTACAAAACGATAACATTGAAGGTGATATTTATTTATTTGTTTTTCTCGATTATAGAACTGTTTCAAATCGCGTCGCTGGTCAGATTGTATCAGGCACATTCGTACCGGTATGTGTTGAATTTGTCTTCGGATATTTATTCATTCGAAATTTTTCTAGATTCAAAAAGCTTTTCCTCCTGAAGCAACAAAACATATTCATGATAAACCTGGTACATATCCTAAACATGACATGCATAGTCATAGTAAACATGATGATCAACGTTTCATTAATCAACCTCGAAAACAATAGATATTTTACACAAAATTTTTAATCAACATTTTTCCTCTCATATTTCGTTTTGTCATATATATATACATATATCTATTTGATGTCGTGGGTCTGATGTGCTTTTTCTAGTTTTTAGAGAATGTTTTATGTATAGTCTTTAACAAACAAAAATATTTTATCTCCGCCAAATTTTCTTTTTATTTGTAGATTAAGAAAGAAAAAGATGACCGACGAAAGCGAAATTTCATCGATATTCTATCAACAACCAACAACATCTACTGTTAATCCACCATTGTTTACATGTGGACTTAAATTAGATAAAAATGATTATGAAAAAAAAGTACGTGACAATATTTCGACCTTGTGTTTTTTATCGACTCATTACAATTGACATTTTAGATACATATCGAACGAATCTTTCGACAAATAATCGATGATTCACGTTTCAAACAATCGGGAGAGAATTCCGTTGAACGTCTTAGTTCGAAATCTGCGCCATTAGAATACTATGAAAATTTTCTCATTGATCGTTGTGGCGATGAAATATCATCGTTCAATGTCGGTGCACTTCAACAAGGTTGGCTTATTCCTGAATACGAACAAACCTATCGTTTAGCACTGCCTGATAGCGAACAACAAGCGTCACTTCAACGTGCACGTCGACCGAAACCATCGTGTTTCAATTGTGGTTCGTACGATCATAATGTTCAAGGTTGTCCAATGAAATTAGATAGCGATCGTATTCGTCGTAGTCGAGAACAATATCAAGAACAATTAGCTGAAGCATGCGGATATAATGATATATCGCAAATGAATTCACTTGAAATGTCAAGTCGTTATCATGAAGATTCCTATCAATCGAGTTTAAACGATCAAGTTATTATTGACGAACGTTTTCGTCGTTTTCAACCGGGTGTTCTCAGTTATGACCTACGACAAGCTTTAGGTTTGCATGACAATCAATTGCCAATGTTCGTCTATAATATGCGACGATGTGGTTATCCACCAGGTTGGTTACGTGAAGCTCGAGTGAAAAAATCTGGTCTACAAGTATTTCATGACAATGAAGAAGGAGAAATTATTGAAACGAAAAAATCCGAACCTATCGATCCAACTGGTCAGGATAATGTTTTTCCTGGTTCGTTACTCGACAATAATATGCAAACACAAGCTGATTTAAATAATGAAGATGATTATGAATATGATTTTGATAAAGTCATATCCTATCCCGGTTTTAATATACCTGTGCCCGATGGTTTTATTGATGAAGCTTATACAATTCCAAATCTACCTGCATTCGACAAGCAACAGAGTAAAGAAAATCTTATTGAAGAAATGTATTTATTTAAAAAACCATCATTAAAACGAAAATCAACGCTTGAAACATATAAACCAACACCTATTGAAGAGCTGAATACACCCAAACAAATGAAAGTCTCAGAAACAAGTTCATCATCGGCGAGTACAACCGAACTAACGCCATCATTAGCAACAACGAATTATGAACAAAAAAGTCTTGGTCAAGTTTACGGTACACCTCTTTGGCTGTTAGGGAATAATAATAATAATACGCCGAAAGTATCGACTACATCGCAATTGCCTAGTCGAGATCAATTTCAGCAAGGTATTTGTGATCATTTACCTTTCGAAAATTTACCTTCATATCAAACTGAAAAAGTCGGACGAATCGTATGTTCTTTCGAAATAACAACAACAAATTTTCGAGATTTTTCTTTTTGAATATTTTTCTTACATAGTTTGATCTGTTAAAAGACGTTCAAAAACGTCTCGAAAGTCTTAATAATGATTCAACAACATCGAAATCGACGAATGATAATAATATGCAAATGTCACCTGAGCACACACCTGAATCTTCATAAAGGAATTTCATTTTGTATATAGAAAACACAAACTATCATCTTTTTCTTTGTCTCTTTCTCTCTCTCTCTGTTGTTTTCTTCTATTAACATCGAGATGTCTTCATTTGTTTCAGATAGAAAAAAATCAATGGCAGATAAATCTAAAACAGTCATAATTAAAGGCAATAATACGAATTCAACGACTAATAATAACAACAACAATAGTGTGCCGCAGGATTTTGGTAAAATTATTCGACATTTTAAAAAATATTCGAAGTTTATTAAACGTCTTGCGGAAGATACTGATAAATCCTATGCAGAAATAAAAGAGAAACGCGTTCTTTCACAAGGTAGAGCCCTTTTTTTCTTCTTCTTCTTCTATGTTATTGACCTTGCGAATTTGGTCTTTTTTTTCTAGAAAAGTTCAAAGAAATTCAATTAACACAAACCGATCGAGATTTTCTCGAGTCATTAACCACACGACCATTAGCTTTAATTATTTGTTCTCAAACATATGAGGGCAAGGCACGTTTTGTTAATGATTTACTCAATGAACCTTTACTACCTCTTTCACCTACTGTCAAACACGATGATGTCATACGAATGATTCGTATCAAAGTAGATAGATTTTCGATTTATTCGTTTGATTTACATATTTCACTTTTTAACTTCTAGAATCATTCGACTACAGGTGCAACTTTAAATGTTTCGGGTTCGTTCGAACTTGTTGGCGCAAATGGTATATCGAAATCTGCCTCTTGGTCGACTATACCTTATGAAGATATTCTCGTCAAGGAAAATACTCGAACGATTGATGTCGATGAAGATGAAACACCATCATTAGAAATTCGTAAACCAATAGATTTTCTCGAGAATAATGACGTACAACTTGTTCTAACGCCAACAAATCAACAATTAGATATGAAACAAATCTATACGCAAATAACTGATAATATTGTTTCGATATTTATTTATGTGATTGATCATGAAATGTTAGATGAGAATGAAATCGATGAATTAAAAGCTTTTCGAACGATTGTACCGAATGAACCGATTTTATTCGTTCGAATCGATGAAAAGAATTCGTAGGGCAATTTTCTCTGCAATAAGAAAAACATCGAACGATGAATTCATTTTTCTAGAACGAATAATCATGAAGAATCCGCAGGCGTTCGAATATTCAGGTAGAATACATCAACAAAAAAAAAACGAAACGAAAAATCAATGATGTTCTGTTCATTTTCAGACAACTTTGTGATCTCGGTTTTCTATCATTACTACCCGGTGAAACATCGGATAATACGTCCGACACGATTTCTCTCTTTCAAAGCGATATGATCGATAATGGTCTAGCAAATTTTTCATCATTCTTAAGTTATATTCGTAAACATACTGATCGTTTAAATGTTCGAGCTGGTAGAAAGACACAACAAAAGGCGAATGATTGAAATCGAAATTGATTTGTATTTTAGTTAGTATTATACAACGATCTCATGAACTTTGTCTCGATCTGTTCAATGACAGTGCTTTTGAAATGGCCCGGTAGATATTTTCAATTTCAAAAATATTGACTTTTATACTTGATTAAATAGAGATATTCTCATTACACCTAAACGTATTAATTATGCTCGTGAAAAAGAACGAGAACTCTACGAATCTTTACTTTCATTAACAAATTCGAAACAAAATGAAATTCAACGATTAATTCAACAAGCTATTGAATCGATGCACGAAACAATAACTGATCAAGCTTGTTCATTAGAAATCTCGGGTATTGTCTTAACCGATGAATTAACTGTGACAACAGCAAAAGATTTAAAGAAATGTACGAGTAAAATACAAGAATTCGTACTTGTTCAATTAAATCAAGCGATTGCCGAGAAGTTATCATCATCGGTTCACATTCTACGACAGGATTATGTTGGTACATTGACACGTTGCTTAGAAAACTTAGAAGATGTTAAAGATAATGACGACGAAGACGATGAATCGAGTGCATCAGCGAGTAAAGCATTGAAAGAAGTATGAATGTTGATTTCGTTTGTTTTTTATTCTGATTTTATGTTTGTTTGTTTGTTTGTTTTTTCAAGATACTTCAATCAGCTTATCAAGTAAATATTACGTTATCACCGCATTCGAATATTTTCAAATTATTAATCGATAAAATGAAAGAGGTTTGTGTCAAAGAAAAAACGATACAGAAAGAGAGAGAGAGAGAGAGGAATTATTTGTTTTTAGTTTTTTCGAACATTTAAATGGTCGAATTGTCCTCGAATTGATCCCGATTTTAAACGGTTAGTTGCTGTTAATATGTTAAATAGTTTAAGTGGATCGAGGTAATCAAAATTTTAGAAGAAATACAGAAAAAAAACGAATGCATACGCATTTTATCTAGATTAGCGAAAAGTGTTTGTACACAATTGAACGATCGTATTCGAATATCGCATGATAATTTCGAAACTTTACTCAAACAACTCGAACATCGTCATTCCGATCGATTAAAATCAACTGAAGATAAACAGCAACGTGTTCGAAAAGAATTTACTCCTAAAATAGCTCGACAATTACTCGAAAGTACATCATTAAAAGATCTTATTCGTTATGGTCTACCGAAATCAGGTCGTGAAGTTGGCCGTGGACAGTACGGCGTTGTTTACGAATGCGATAGTTGGGCGAATCAACGTTCGTGCGTTTTAAAATCTGTCATACCACCCGATGATAGACATTGGAATGATCTTGCACTTGAATTTCATTATCTAAGACGAATACCTGATCATCCACGAATAGTCAAATTAATCGGTTCAGTTATTGATTATTCCTATCGTGATCAAACACCGGTGTTATTAGTTATGGAACGTTTATCAAGAGATTTATATAGTGCATTAAGAAATAAATTATTATTTCATATACGGTAGAAACGAAAATAACATGAATGCTTTTTTTTTGTATTTATGATTTTAGTATTCGAATTGCTTTGGATGTGGTCGAGGGTTTGAGGTATTTACATGGACTTGGTTTAGTACATCGTGATATTAAACTGAAAAATGTTTTAGTAAGACACTGATTCATCGAGAGATAAGGAACAAATATGATGATTCATTTTTCGATATCGATTTAGTTAGACGAAACGAATCATGCTCGAATCACTGATCTTGGTTTTTGTAAACCTGAAGTTATGATGAGTGGTTCACTTGTTGGTACGCCAATTCATATGGCACCGGAATTATTTACATCTAAATATGATCATACCGTTGACATCTATGCGTTTGGCATTCTATTTTGGTATATTTGTTCGAATGGTGTTAAACTACCGAATAATTTCGATGTTTGTTCATCGAAAGATGTTCTTTGGTCGAAAGTAAAACACGGTGTTCGACCTGAACGTTTGTCTGATTTTACTGACGAATGTTGGGAAATGATGAATCGATGTTGGGATCCAATGCCATCTCAACGACCTTATCTAGGCGAAGTTCAAGATAAACTCGAAGAAATCTTCAATAAAGCAATATCGACTTCATCGACAAGTTAAATACATCGTCATCGTTTATTTTTCTCTTTTTGATTGATAAATAATTGTTCCGAAAAAAAAAATTAATCGAATTGTGATTAAAATGCTAATTAATTTTCTTTTTTATATTCAAGTGCAATATATATTTGTTACATTTTTTTAGATTTCTAATGACGAAAAATCGTCGTTTTCCATTCGAATCAACCAAAGAAACATTATCTCTCGAACATTTTTTTACTAATGAAACACAATTGTATCCAATGATTCGACAGTACGCATCGATTTGTCGAAAAAATGATTCAAAAAAACCACGGCCTACACGAACCAATCTCATATTACCTAACGAAGAAAATGATCGATTGACTCATTTTATGAATCAATTAAAAGAAAACAAAGAAAATCCTTGTGTAAATATAAACGATCTATCAGATCTACGTCAAAATCATGTACAATATTGGAAAACTGTCAGATTTCAATGGCAAACATTTTATCGCGATGAAATGAAAAAACAAGAGGAATTATTTAATACTGTCAGAAAAAGTTTATGTTAATAAAGAAAAAAGGCATAATGAGTCACAATAGGAGAATATTAATAAATCATTTTCATTTTTCTTTTCTTTTTCTTTTTCTTTTTGCATGAATGAATCATCAACGAAATTGACTGGATAAATACAGATTGATTGATTCATATTTAGATTTATTCTTTGAAATGGCAGCAGGTTCGATCGAAAATGAAGGACCTGATATGGGTGTGGGCGATTTCGTCCTGTTATCAGAAATCTCTATGAATGCCTTCGTCAAAAATCTCAAATTACGGTTAGATTTTTGTTTATTGATTATTCATCGTGTTCAATGAGCATTTCGTTTTTCGTTTCCAGATTTGAAAAAGGACGAATCTATACATACATCGGCGAAGTTCTTGTTAGTGTTAATCCATATCGTGATTTACCTATCTATGGTCCTGAATACATCAAAAGTTATAAGGGTCGTGAAATGTTCGAACGACCTGCACATATATTTGCTCTTGCCGAAGCGGCATATCGAACGTTGAAACAACGATCATTGAACAGTTGCATTGTAATTTCGGGCGAGTCAGGTTCAGGTAAAACGGAAGCATCGAAAATTATTCTTCGTTATATCGCAGCTGTGACGAATGTATCGAATCAAGCTGAAATTCAACGGTAAACAACCGACAAAACAAATCGGTTTACTTAATTCTTTTGTTTTTTTGCTTGTCAATTCTAGAATCAGTAATATTCTTATTCAAACCAATGTTATTCTCGAAACATTTGGTAATAGTCGAACGAATCGAAATGATAACAGTAGTCGATTTGGTAAATATATGGATTTGAATTTCGATTATAAATTCGATCCAATCGGTGGCAAAATTCAACATTATCTTTTGGAAAAATCTCGTGTTGTTAAACAACAATTAGGCGAACGAAATTTTCATTCATTCTATCAATTGATCTATGGAGAATCGAATGTTCATGAATACGGATTGACACATCAAGGAGATAATTATTATTATATTAATCAAGGCAAATGTTGTCAAGTACCGAAAATCGATGATAAAAAAGATTATCAACAAGTTAAACAAGCGTTTAAAATCGTTGGTTTCAATCAAGATGAAATATCGACTATTTGGAAAATCATTGCAGCGATTCTTCATCTTGTAAGAAACGTTCTTGTTTTTTTGGTTGCTGTTTTCTCTCGAATGAGATTGTCTCTCTTAGGGTAATTTGAAATTTGCTGATGTCGATGGTGAACATTGTTCAATAATACGATCGAATGATTCGAACGATCCATTGACTTGGATATCGAAATTACTCGCGTGTGATCAATCAGAAATTTCCTCGGCATTAACATCTCGAGTTGTTGCAGCGCGAAATGAAGTTATTCAAACTCGACAGAACATCATTCGAGCTAATCACGGACGAGATGCTTTGAGCAAAGTAAGTCAAAGAAAAAAATTGAACTTTATTCAAAAGAAAGAAAAAAACAACGACAAAAACTACTCGAATCTTAAGATTTCATAATTCGTTTCCAATGGTAAGGTCGTTCTCCTTTTCTGCCCATGCATGTCTATTCGACTGTTTAAGACCGATATACTTAAATTGCATGACTGTTTTGTCTATGTTTCGTGTGTGTATTTATCGAAATCATTTTTAGGCTTTGTACGAACGATTGTTCGAATGGTTAATTAAGTATATTAATAAAACGTTGGCGAAAGAAAATATCGAGCATTCCAATCGAGTTAATCAAAGTTCGTTGGTTATTGGTGTGTTGGATATTTATGGTTTCGAGATATTCGAGAATAACAGGTAGAAATATCGCTCGACAAACAAACCATAGGAAAATGACGATGTTTTAGTTTTGAGCAATTGTGTATCAATTATTGTAATGAAAAACTACAGCAATTATTCATCGAACTTGTTCTTAAACAAGAACAAGAAGAATACGAACGAGAGAATATTACTTGGCAACATGTAAAGCTAAGAATAACATTGAATTATTCGATCTTAAAGATGAATTTTAGGTTGATTATTTTAATAATAAAATCATTTGTGATCTCATTGAACAGTCACGAACAGGAATTTTAGCTCATCTCGATGAAGCTTGTCATACAGTTGGAACAGTAACCGATGAGATCTTTCTCGATTCGATTAATAAAGCGCTAAAAACGCATAAACATTATTCAAGTTGGGCTGTATGTTCTTTCGATTTTTATTTTTCTCGGTTATTTTTACTGGAATACCTTTTTTTTGCTAGCTTGCACCAGGGGACAAAATTTGGAAAAATTTAAACAATAACAAACTATTTCTTATTCGTCATTATGCTGGTAGATTTTAACAATTTTGACATACGAATGTTGATCTTTTGTTGCTTGTAGGCGATGTGATCTATTCTGTCGATGGTTTTCTTGATAAAAATCGTGATACTTTATTCGAAGATTTCAAACGTTTATTATATCATAGTAAAAATCCAATTCTATCATCGATGTGGCCTGAAGGCGAGAAAAGCATAACAACAGTCACTCGACGACCATTAACAGCCGGTACAATCTTTCGAAATTCGATGATTAGTCTTTCGAATCTTCTCTCATCGAAAGTATGATTTAAAACAAATCTAAATCTTTTCAATCGAATTCGTTTCGTTTCGTTTCGTTTAAGCAACCATTTTATGTTCGATGTATCAAACCAAATGATGAAAAATCATCGAATTTATTCGATCAAACTCGAGTTGAACATCAAATTGCTTACTTAGGTCTGCTAGAAAATGTTCGAGTTAGACGTGCAGGTAAATAGATTTGTTTTTCTCAATAAAATAAAAACTGCAATCTTTGTTAAAAGGTTTTTGCCATCGAACACCCTACGATCGATTTGTTCAACGGTAAACGCCAATAATTGATTTACGAGTTTTGTTTTTTTATGTTTTAAAATTTTAGTTATAAGATCATTGATTCAGTTCGATCGAAATTGTATCCACGAGGTTCATTGAACAAGGACAGTGCAAGTTATATTTGCCGAGAACTTAAGGTCGACAATGATGTTGCCTATGGAAAAACGAAACTATTCATAAAACATCCGTAAATCAATGCACAGACTTGTTATCGAAATCTTTTTTGTTCGTATATATAGAATTTCATTGTTTCAATTGGAAAAAAAACGAACCGAAGGTCTTGATTTTATTGTTATAATTCTTCAAAAAGTATGTCAGCCTCTTCAAAACGTTTTCGAATCTTTTAAATTTTGTAAATAGTACACTCGATCATGGAAACAATATCGTCTCTTTCGACGTGAAATTGCCTCGATTAAAATTCAGAATGCCTTTCGAAAATTTCGAGCACGCAATTATATGAATAAACATTATGGGCAATTTCGGTAGGATTGATTTTCGTATTTTTCATCTCAAGTTCATCTTGATTGATTTCGAAAAGAAATGTTGCCAATTTACCGGATCTTGGCAAGAGTCTCAAATGGCCAGCACCGATCCCAGGCTTCGTACCAGTGAATAATCTACTCAAAAGAGTCTATCAACGGTAAATTATTTCAATTTTTGAAGAGAAAAATAAATGAATTGTTTTCGTTGGCGATTAGTTGGCGAGCATATAAAATTATTCAACGAATTCCTGTTAATCAACGAGATGTGTTCGAAATGAAGCTATTAGCTAGTGATTATCTACAGCAACGAACGTCTTTTATGCAAGCAAGTATTCGACAAGAATGGAAAGGAAATTATCTTGCATCGGTAGATCATAATCATCGAACACAGAAACAAAAGCGATTCAATGAGAATTTTTCAATTTTAGACCGATGAAAATCCTCATCTAGCCGAATATCAGAAATCAATGAATGATCTCAAAGCAAAAGATCATTTCAATCAAATACTTTTCTCTACATTTGCAATTAAAGTAATGATGTTTTTCGTTTCTAAGAAGAAAAAAAAGTAAAAATCCTTTTCTTTCGTGTCAAGTTGAATACGCATATTAAAATGGACGAACGTGCAATTGTTCTAACGGATAAATATCTCTACAAATTAGATCAAAAAAAGCATTTTCAAATGAAAAAATCCGGTATATCAATTGACGAAATCTCAGGTTTAAGTGTAACAAGTGGCAATGAACAATTAATTGTCGTTCATTTAATTTCAAATCATGATCTAGTTTTTTATATGCATACAAAAACTGATCGTGTCGGAGAATTTGTTGGAAATCTTGCGAAATTAAAACGAAAATCGTATGTAAATAAAAAACAGACTCATGCAAAGTTTTGTTTGTTTCGTTTGTTTAGATCGAATTTTATAGTTGATGTTCAACGATACAGTTCAGCACAATTAGATAAACATAAATATGTGATTAATATCACAACAGGTGGCACCGATAAGGTTGAATTTCGTAAAGGTTCAAATAAAAATATAACATTGATCTTACCCGAATGATCTTCGATTTCTCAGTCTCTATGATCTGCTTACAACGAATAATCAGATAATGGTGATTCTCTCTTTCTCTTTTTTCATTGTAGTAGTACGCTTTTAGATGTACATTCGTATTAAATAAGAAAAAAAAAGAAAATTTTTGATTTTAGTCTCTCTCTCTCTTTCTCTTCTGTTTTTATTGTATTGGAATCTGACTTTCTTTACTAATCTATGCTAATTGTCATTTTGTTTTTCTTTTGTAACTCAATGATCGGTAATTATATTTATTTAATTAATAAAATAAAATAATGGCACTGCTTTTGAAAGAAAACATGAAAATAGTTTTGAAATGAAAAGCGATAAAAGCAAGAAGATAAATGTTTTGTTCTATGGTATCAGTTTAGAATGTATATTTTTCACATGTATTTGTTTGTTGACGACGAGAATCATAACCGCCCATAGTTAAAACAGATTGATTTACAAGAATACTTCGGTGTAAACGTCGACCAGTATTTAAAACATGTGTGTCTGACCATGTTTTTGTCACAGGATCATACAATTCGCAGACAGTAGGATAGTTTTGTGTTGACCAATCGACACCACCTGCTGCCAAGACTTTACCCGACGGGAGAAGCGTTAGTGTAAATGCTGCACGAGCATATTTCATTGATCGAACAGCTGTAAAATTGCCAGTAGTTGGATTATAGATTTCTGCAGTTTTATATGAAATAAATGCGCCATTTCCTCCGCCAGCAATGAGAACAGTTCCGTCTTGAAGAAGAACAGACGCATGGTAAGCACGTGGTTGAATCATGGGACCATTGGTATAGATCCACGCGCCTGACATGTAAAGTTCAGCTGTAGATAACATTCTTAACCGCTGATCACCACCACCTGTTACAAGTACTGTCGAACCATCATTGAGTAATGTATTGCTGAACAAAGTTCGACTAGTTTGCATACTATTAACTGCTGTAAATGTGTCCGTTGATGGCGAATAAACTTCAGTATTATCCAGAATATAACCACGAGAATTCTGTCCACCAAAAATCAATATTTGATCATTTTCAAGACGTACTGCACCATGACCAAATCGGCCTGATATTAAATTCGATTGTGTTGATGTCCACGTATTTGTAGCGAGATCGTAGATTTCAGCTGTTCGTTCGTATGGTGCATACGCACTACCGGTTGCTAAAATTTTCGTATTGCCTGCAAACGGGGTTACTGCATGCGCAAAACGAGGATCTTGCATGACGACACTCTGTGTCCAACCGGTTGATGGTGAGTAAACTTCAGAATTTTTAACGATTGTAAATTGGTTGACTCGACCGCCAACAGCTATAACTTGACCGTTAGCTAACAGAGCAGCATCAAAATTCGATCGTGGAAAAAGAAGAGATGCATCTTGTGTCCAACGAGGTAATGCTGGATCGACTGTTGTTTGAATTGGTTTTGCTAAAGTCAAAGAATACGTATAAGAAAAAGAATAGAAAAACAAAAACAACTATCTACAATATATAGTTGTTGCTTGTAAATTTGCTGGAGTTGTTGTTGTTGTAACGTATACAAGTAAATTTCCTTCTTCATCGATTTGATTTCTAATTCTGCATTTGACCAACAAGAGAACTGTTATTGTTATACATCCAGCAAACGTCACAAAAGCACATACATGTTTTCTTAAATTATCGTTGTATCTTTACAAAAAAAAACAAACCATAGAATGTATATAGTTAATTTGTATGCTTACTTCATCTTGAAAAATATGGAAAATGACATTTTTCTCATTTCTTTCTATTGCGCTTTTAAGACTAGAAAAAAATATAGAATTCAAGCTACATCATCTGGACGATATTGTAGAAGTAGAAAAATATACTTTTCCATTAAATAAATAATGTACATGAATTTCAATTTTTTTCCATCCAATAGAAACACCTTTTAGTAAATTAGCTTGCATTGCTTTTTAACGCATCGATAAATTTTTAAATAAGAATTTTTCATGAACTGAAAATTATAAACACACAGTTGCAACTGCAAGAGAACCTGAAAAACAAATTATTTAGTTTGTTTAAGAGCTATTCAAAGTTTTTCTTCTACTTTAACATCAGTCTTCGTCAATGCAATATACGTATTTCTTTGTCGTTCATTTCAAGAGTTTTAACTATCGATTAACTTCTTCCTTTATTTTCATAAAACAAAAGATCAAAGCATTACTTTTCCGTTTGCTTCTTAAAACACACATCCTTTACCTCTCACTTTTCATCATCCGTTTCATCTCATATTCATTGATATCAAGTGACTAACTTCCATTCACGTGCCGAATATTACCAAGCGTGTCTCTTCATAATCGATAACATCAATAAACACTCTCTTCATACTTAGATTTCAAAAAAAAAGAGAGAGAAACGATAAGTCAATATTTTCTACGTAGATATATATATTTATATATATTTATTTATTGAACACAAATAAAGAAGAACGAAAGAACAAAAAAAGAGAGATATATATAATCCACTGTTCAAACACAATGTATCCAATGTTCATCTTTGAAAAATTCTGGTATTTGATCATCGAGACGTTGAATAATTTTGTAGATACTTTTCTTCCATGATGGTTCGAGATCTTTTTGTTGTTGAATAGCATGAAAAAATTCTCGTAAAGTCGATTGTACAGCCTCGCAGAAACTCGATGGAACCTAGACAAAAGTAATAAAAAAAAGGAAATTGAACATCGATTGTATTTAATTTAAAAGACATACATCGATTTGATTCGATCGATTATAATGAAGATTAAGAACACGATAGAGATCGGAATCAGTTGTGATGATTAAATCTTCCATATTTCGAATACCTTCGGCTAAATATTGTCGAGCATATTTTTCGATTTGAATATAAAAAAATTCGCTATGAAAAACATATCGAATGAAACAAAGTTTTGGCTTTTTTCTTTTAAATTCTTCTTACCGAAAATTGGAAAACCATTTAACTAATTGTGCAGTGATTAATTTATTAAATCGAACATCAGGAAAATAAACTTTCAATACCGATGAACTTGGATAACGTGTATAGAAAAACATTAATTTTGCTTTACGTAGATGAAGTGATGTCAAAACTGTCATGTAAAAAAAACGAAAAAGAAAAAAAAATGGACAAATGCTTGTTAAGGTAATCATATATTCTTCTCTCAATGGTTCGTATTACTTATTCGATGTAAGGATAGTTACTTTCGATGACATTTACACTCGATTAAGTTCTACCCGAAGAAAAGGTCAATTTTTTGGAGAATACTTATTTGATTAGGATTGTATTCGACTGTCGATTGATGATGGTGATGATGATTAGATGCCGATGAATCAAACGAATGATTCGAGAGACTTTTGTCATCGTCGAGTAAATCATCATGAGGAATGATTTTTGTTGTAATACGCGGTGATAAACGTGTATCAGTTACCTATTCGAATGAAAAATAAGAACAATTGGAGGTGTGTGTGTGTGGCTTTTTTTTCTCATTTGAATTCTACTTTTGTTCGACGTTTTTTATGAGTTGATAAATGAAAAGGAAATGAACGATCAGATGGTGTATTACCGAAACGAATCAACGGTGGTGGAGGAGGTGGTGGCGGATAAGAATTAAGATAAGAATTATTCATGAACATTGGAGAGAAATATGAATGTTGGTGAGGTAATGGCGGAGGGAAAACAGGTGGTATTGTTGGAATAGTACGTTTTGTTTCGATAGCAGCATTATGTACAGCAGAAAATAATTGTTTTTGAAGATTTTCAAGAAATCTTGCCATGGATACAGATGAATTAATATTATTTGTACGAGCTAAATCTTGTACGTACGATAAAAATGGGAGATTTTGAGGTGTAAATGGAAATAATGTTGGTTGAGAAAGAGAATTGCTGGTCTAGAAGAATAAATCAATGAATTTACGTTTGTTGTTTTATTTTTTCTCTCTCTTTATGTTAAATTACTTGTTTCTCATCTTGGCTATTGACTTCTCCGATTTCAGTTTCATCTTGTTTGTCAACTTCATCATCTGTTGTATTATTTGATTCGTTATCACTCGATTGATTTTCTTTGATAAGTTGTTGTGGTTTCGATTGTTTTCTCGAACGTTTATTAAGATTCGTTTCTTCGTCTTCGGCTTCGTCCTCTTCTAATTTCGAACGTTTACTTACAAATTCTTTTGATTTACGTTCATCTTCATTATTATTATTATCAATGAAAGCATGTGAACGTTTAGTTTGTTGTTGATTCGTATTATCATTGGATGTCACAGCTTTGGGTGAAATCGATGCTGTTGATGACGATGAATTCGGTGATGCTGATGTTGACGATTCAATCGAACGTTTTTCAATGATTTCTTGTAACATTTTCGTATGATTGAATGCCATATCATTTAAATGACTTAAATGTTGATGATAACGTGGATTGAAAACGGATGGAAGGAGAAAAGGTGAGAAATTCGTCGGTGGATTCATACGTTTGTTGATGTGCGTTTTTTTTTAATTTCAAGAAAAGAAAAATGTTTCAATACTAAAAGAAGAAGAAGAAGATATAAAAAAAGGAAAGAATGAGAAAATGAGATTTTATTGTTCGTTAGACAAATAAAGAAAAGTCAATTTAGACGGTCTCTTATCTGAGTGAACTTTACTTAAGTTAAAATGCAGCATCTCTACGTGCCGTTTCTCGGTGTTTTTTACATTCACACATCTCTCCCGAGACACTCACCATTTAGCAGTAAATTTATTCTTGACTCGTCCTGATGATTCGTCTATTTCTTCTTCTTCTTCTTCTTTTTTTCTTCTTCTTCTATATATATATGTGTGTGTGCGTAGGATCAGATTCTGAGAAGAAATGGAAAAAGAAAATCAACCATTCGTAGGGCGTCCTATCTCGTATTCTTAAGAGCAAAGAAGAAGAAGGAGAAGAAGAAGAAGAAGAAGAAGAAAAAAAAAGACGAGAGAAAAGAAATTTCAACCAATGTCTTTGTCAAGACTAAAGAAACATTACAGCTAATAGGAAACGGGAGAACGATGAACAAAGAAAGAAAATGTTTGACGTTTAAGACGAATGAAAAATCACTGTGCAAACGTGCGTCACCTGCTTACTGGTTTTTCTTCGTTTGCTATTTAAAAGAAGCATCTGCGCATATCCAAAAGATATCGATGGATAAACGATGATCGTGAAAACAAAATATATGTATATAATGCCCTAAAGGTCCTGTCACCGTTATACATACATCGATTGTTTTTCTAGCATCTTTTTATTCGAATAAGAATTAGTGTTTAATGATTTCTCGAAATCGAATCAATATAAATGAGAATGAGAGAAAAAGCGAACGGTGTATATGATATTTGAGGAGCAGAAGCTCGATATGTGAATGTCAGTGTTATGCATGATAAATAAAAGATATCGATGAAATGAAAAAAAAGTCCACAAAGAAGCGAACGTCAGATTATATTTTTGAACATCATCATCACGTAGGTGAGAAGATGTGTTAAATGAACAAATGTATCTAAAACATTTATCTTCACGATTTCTTTCTTTCTTTTTTTTTTCTCTCTCTCTCTCTCGCTCTCTCTTCGCTTTCTCTTGCTCACTTATTCTCGCAGTTGTTCGTTACTATTTCCTTTAGTTTAATAAGAAGAATAGCGGAAACGAGAAAGTCTCTTTTTTCTTTTCTCTTTTCTCTTGCTTTTTTTTTTATCAAGAGTCGTCTTGAGCCAATTACAAAAAAGTATTCGCCTTGAGGCTCAACTAACCAACCAAACATTTACTTTTCTAAATAGAAAAGGATCTGATTAAATCGTTAATTACGATTTTCACCTGTAAAAAATAACAATATGTTTTCACGGGATCAAACAGCAATCAACCGTAGATAATGTTCATCGATTAATTTATGTCTATTTCAACAAATTTAAATCATTCTGAATAGAATAGAATAAAAAAAAACACTAATCCGGATATGATGATGGTGATGATGATTGTCATGTTCAGCTGTGTCACACCTTGTTTTTCTGTTTTTCTTCAAATGCATTCAAGTTGGTGCGAGTTCCTGTGTCGCGAACTACTCCACCCTTGTGTCATCGTTTACAGACAATTTGAGATGGATATTTTTTGCTCGCTTGCTCGCTTGCTTCCAGTGCATTCAAGAATCATTTTGATTATATTAGTTATGTGCGTGTGTTTCAATGGTGAAGAATTATTGAAGAACGAGAAGAAAAAGTTAATTCTTTCCTTTCGTGTGAGCAGATGCCAGAGTTATGTTTTATCTCAAAGAAAATAATCTTCGATATTGATCTGTAGGTGTATGTCTCTCTCTCCCCCTCTCTCGTTCTCTACCTTTTGTTGTACGAGAGAATGCGTTCAAGTGATCAAACACATGTCAAGATAATTCTTTTTGTTTCAACATATAAATATATATATACGTATATATATATATATATATATATCATCATTTATCTCAAGAATGTTTTAAATGATGTATTGTCATGCACTGTTGATTTCTCTCTAGCAGATGTATATTATTTCTTTCTCACTTTCGATTTATTGATTGAATACATTGAGATCTAATAATATTGCTCGAAATGGATTTTTATCATCATTTTTATTCTAGTCTCGCACAAATGTCACTCTATCATTTCCTTTACTCAGAATACAAAAAGCGAGAAAGAAAGAGAGCGAGCGAGAGAGACAGAGACAGAGGAAAAAAGAACTGAGAAGGCTTATTTCTTTTTCTTTTTCATCTCGAATGTTAAAGCTATGAAAGAATGGCAGCTTTTGATTAAAAGTAAAACTTGTCTAATGAACTAGACGAGCAAAACACACATACAGAGCGAGAGCGGGAGTGCAAGTGTGAAATACATCCGCATTACTAATGACATCCCACTAGCAAATGTTCTTTGTATAGAGAAAAATTATATATATATACATGATAGATCATTTCTATCGCTTTAAAAATGCAAATTGAGTCGTTCTTTCAAATCAAGACAAGCGTAGCAAATCTGAAATACATGACAAATGTATTGGAAAAAAGAGAATATGATAAGTAAAGTGATATTCTTGTTGAACACATCTGTTGGACAATTAGAAATCAACATTACAAGCAAATTTTCATTCAATGATCTTTATTGGATAGAAACAAAAAGAAGAAGGAACGGTTCTAGTCAAATATAAGAATATTATTTGACAATCAACTCGCATTTATATGATTGTTTATACAATTATATCAAAGAATAGAAAAAGAAACATCGTTTTATTCTTTATAACTCATCAAACTACTGTATCGTTTCATCAAGATGAGTTGTTACCGACGTTGTTCACTTTCGATGCCACTTCACTGACACATGACTATAAGTGTGTGTGTGTGACATACTGAACAAGACAAAGACAAGATTGCATGTATGTCGAAATCGAAACAAGCAAGTTAACACGCACATGCTTAACTTGATTAGATAGATCCTGTTGTCCACTTTGATGTGCAAAAATGATCGTTATGTTCATTAAAAAGAAGAGATCAACTGATCTACCTTTATTTGTTTAATGTTTGATACACGTGTTTGTGAAAAAAAAACAACAAGAGAGAAACAACGATGCTGAACTTTACATAAAAGATTTCTAATCGAACAATTAATCTCTTTTCTCTTTGATAAATCTCGAAGATTTGTGTATTGTTGTCTTTTTAATTAGTGTACCTATCATTCGATCTTTCACAGTTGGACATTTGTCAATTGAATCGACGACGATGACATTCCTCCGTTTGCAGAGAAAAACGAGCGAGCGAGCGAGCGAGCAAGAGAGATTGTTTCTATTATTATATTAAGTGACAAATGAGGAATACAAACAAAAGGAATATTAGAACTATTTTTCTCTTGAATAGAATAATAGTTCCAATGATTCACATGTGCAAGTAACCTGAGGGTATATTTCATTCTCATTCAAAAGGAAATACTAAAATATGATCAATTTCGGAAATAAAATAAAAGAAAAGAGATTATTTAGATCGTTGTTTTGCCAAACGATTGGAAAAGGCATAGAGACCTTCGCTTGTCTAAATAGATGACTTTCGAAATTGAACTCGACAATCAAAATAATCTTTTACTTTAACTGCATTTAGTTCTTGTAGAATAAGATCTCGTCGAGTTGTTTGTGGAAAAATCGATTTAATCTGCGTTTGTGTTTGATATAATTGTTCTTGAAATTGATTTGCTATGTCTTTGCCGGATTGAGTTTGAAATTGATAATCATTTAGAATTTCATGAAGATTCGGATAGACATTATCACTTTCAAAGATTTCGAAATCTTCGATGCTTGTTGAACGATCATTTGGATAAACCGAATCGATCAAACAATTTTTCTATAAAAATACTATGAATAGGAGATAAATTCCTTGTTTTGTTTTGTATTAACTTGAACGGAATTGTTCGCTGGAATTTTCTCGGTCGTTGTTTGTGTTCGACATTGTTTAATCGATTCTTCAGTTGTATGTGGAAGTAAACCTTGAGATATTAGATCTTGTTCATATTTTTGTTGATTTTGACGTAAACGTTGCATATTTAATCGAAAATTTTCCTATTTTAAATTGAATTGTAAAACAAAGAATGAAATCAACATTTTTTGGTCAAATACTTTTCGAAGTTTTTTACAACGATTTTCTAATGTTGTCCAAAATGTTCGATCATTTAAATTCAACGTATTTGTTTGCATAAGTTTATTCAGTTTAGCATGTAGAGCAATGCCATCAGGTAGATTATCTGGTAGCGAATAGTTAATAATACCTTCTTGTGCTTTTAAATTCCAATCATTCCGTTTATTCAATGACAATTGACTATCGTTCGGTTTCGAACGAGTTTTTAATATTTGCTCGAGACTTTCACGATCGCTACGAGCTGTTGTAGATTTCGATGAAAAAGATGAGATTTTTGCTTGATCAAATGGCCAATGTTGAGCAAGTTCATCTAGAGATTTCTATTAGGCGAATGAATGAGTGCCTTGAAGACTTACAATGAAGGTCATTGCGATATGTCTCATATTGAATAGGATCTTGTACTTGAGCAAGTTTAGCAGTGGTTTTTAGAACAAGATTTTCAAGTGATTTCGATTTATTTTCATTCATTTTTTTTTTGATTTTGTGTTAAAATAATTATTAATCTTCCCGCTTTGCGCTGTCAATGCGCAAAAAATAATCTAGAATGTTGTTTATTTAAACCAAGTGCGAACTATCTTGAAATATTTTCTGATTATGTAATGGAGAAAAAAAATCTCGTATAACATCTGTCAATCAATACATCCTTTGTTTTTTTTAACTTACGAAACCAACTGAGCAGATAGTAAAATAACTGATTGTCCTAATAAATCGAGAATATTTCATCAACGATACTAATCACTCATCAAATATTCTCTGATGTAACGTTCTCCTTCTTCAATCAATAACAACAGCATCTGTGAATATCATTTTAGTATGAACTTGGCGAGGCGCCAAATAGAAAAGCCGTTATACGTAATAGTCGTCTAATTGAATTTGTACGTACGTATATAGACAGAAGTAGAGATGTGTACAAGAATGGAAACAGAAGAGAACAAAAGACGAGAGGGCAAGAAGAGAGAGAGACAGAAAGGAGACATGATGTGTTGATTTCAGTCTGACCGAATAAATGGACGGACGAATTGATGACCTCATTGTTGGTTCATTTTTAGATATTATAAACGAAACACATTTACGTTAGTCGGTCAAATAGACAAAAGAAGAAAAATGGGTGAAAAACGAAAAGGTCGTATGGCAAATAATGAAAAGTATGTCGTGATATTTTTGAAAAAGAATTTCGAAATCAAAGATTCGCTATTCCGTTTCAGAACATCGAAAAAAGAGAAAAAAGCAAATAGTTCAATTGTTAAAAGTGCTAGTAATGATGATGTAAGTTAATTTTTCAATTTCGTTTTTCTCTCGATAATTTAATATTATGTTTTAGATCGAAGAACAATCATCAATGCATTCAAATAGTAGCAATTCGGATAGCACAAGTCAACAACCGGTTTGAATCGTTTCCAAGCGAAGATTTGTTAATCGTTTTTTTGAAATTTCTAGTCTGTTACACAAGAGATAAAAAGTCTCGAAGAAATCGATGATCCTCAACCGATTGAAACTGTTGTTCATGAAGAAAATATCGTCGAATCAAATCCATTAATTGTTTCGGAAGAAACTCAACCGACTACAATCGAATCATCGACTGTACCAACGAATAAATCATGGTGGTCATCGATCGTTCGTTTATTTCATTTCGGTAATTCAACAGTTGATTCAAAACCTCAACTCGATTCCGAATCATCGACATTAATCAATGAAAATTATCTCAGCAACGTCAAACCTCGTCGATCACTTCATGGAAATCCAGTTGTTAGTTAAAATTAGAGAAGAAACTCTCGTTGTTTTGTTCGTTCGTTCGTTTGTTTGCTTGTTTGATTATACACTTCAATTCTCTTTACTCAATAAATATCAATTCTAAATAGGAAAAGTCAAAGGTTTTGTGATTATATACGGACGCTTTTTTTATTAATCAATAAATTAAAAATAATAAAAACACACACATGGATTTCGTAGATTGCCGATTGATTATCATTTAGATTGTTCGAAATTCGTCACATATATATGCTGGTAAACGTTGTTCGAGAACTTTAACTGATAAATCACCGTAATGAATAAACATTGTCAAAAAATCGAGCATAGCTACTGCTTCAACTGGAAATTCAGCTAATTTCGAACTAAAATAAAAATAATTTTCACTTGTTTGAATTCGAAATCAACAAGAAAACACATACGTTCCAGCATGATCAACATAGGATTTAACAAATTGACAAAGACATGTTAAATAATCATCGATTAAATCTGAATGATACTGTTGTGTTAGTGTATAAATGCCAATAACAAATGCCGAACAATCCATATCACGTTTGCCACCGGATGATGAACTACCACCTGATGATTGTGCTTGATTTCGAAGATATTTCAATGTAACCATGCGTGATATTTGACTGATTGTAAATAGAACAAGTAAAGGTATTAATAAGAAATGATTTTGTGCTGAAACATAAACACGTTGGAGAACATCATTCATGCCAACGGATTCTAATAATGGACCTAATTCATAGAGTAGTTCATTCATTGATTCAGGATAATCTGCTGGTTGATCGCTTGTATTCGTGTAGATTTGTTGAAGATCTTGTAGAAGTGTACTGAAAGAAGAAAAGTTATTAGGAAAATATTGATAAAAATCAATGTAATTACTCGTTAAATGTTTTCAATGAATGAAATAAATATTTTGAATCATATTTCGCTGATGCTGTTAATTCATGAGCTATTTGTTGTCGTAAAAGTTGCATTTGTCCAACACGAAGTAGATAATCACTGAGTTTACCCCAAGCATTCTGTCCTTTGGCTACTGAAATCGTATAGATACGAGTTGGTTGTGCTACAATCAAACAACAACAACAATAACAACAATATTTTTTTTCATATTCATTTTTTTTTACCGACAATACTATCAATCGGTTGAATTTGTCTCATAAATGAATCTAACATATCATTTGATTCTTTATGTGTAAACACACTTTGTATAGTTCCTGTTAGCAATTGTAAATCTTTAACAATCATAAATGATAATAGTCGATCGACGCCATTCAAACCGAATGAGCCAACAGCTCGATGAAGTTTTCGAAAGAGTAGAATATCGACAATTGGCTGTTTGGTTCGAACATCGTACCATGTACTACGTTGTTCAGCATAGAATGTTGTACGTGGATCAGTAACACGAAGAATTTCTCGAACAAGACGACCCATGAAATTAGTTGAACCATCGCCTAATGGCGCAATACGTGGTATTGGAATATGTCGAGATTGAAATGCTGATTGAAAATCATAGATCTAATCGATAGAAAAAAAAAATTCAAATAATAAATTAAGATTTTCGAATGTATGCTTACTTTATGCTTAAGAAAACTGTTTGATTCTTGTTCAACATTATAATTGATTATTCTCGAGACTTCTTCTTGCCAAATTTTTAATCCATACATGCCAACATAATCTTGAACGTATTCAAACGAACGACGAAAACCATCCATTTGATTACCCAGTGCATCTAATTTCGGAATTAATTCACTAGTCTAGACGACAAAGAATGGAACTAATTCTATCATTTGTACAAAATCAACAAACTTTAGCTTTTGGATTGAATGCTAAACCATTGTGTAGAGCAGTAGCAACTTGTTTAACCAATTCTTTTCGAATACCATCTTCTAGTACACGTTTTGGATCAAGCTAAATTTGAATCAACATTGAATATGTTCAATTGATTTTCTCTTTCGAATCATACTTTTATAATACCAACTAATGTTGTTTTCATCATAAGCATACTTTCAGTAAATATCGATATATCATGTGTTAATTTAGCTATTTGATATCGTTCATCTAATTGTGCATATTCTCTTAGTTTATCTTTTTCAGTTCGTAATGGCAGTTCACGAAGAGTATTCGTTTGAATTTGAACAATACTTGCTAACATGGTAAACATTGTTTCAGGAATGATCTGAATGTAAGTTTTTTTTCTTTCTTTCTGTGAAAGTGAAACGGAGAGATTTTTACTTGTAAAACTTTTCGAACATAAGCAACGAGTTCACCGGAATAGTAATGACTGACAATCATTAAATCATTGCTGCCAACTTGATTGATTCGAACTAGAGGAAGATCGAGTGCTGATGAAAGCTGAAAAGAACAGAACATTCGTATTCATATTTCTTTTCTTTTTTTTTGAAACGAAGATTTTCTACTTTTAAAAATGTAGCTCGAAGTTTGGTGACTAACGATGGATTTCGTTTGATATTCTCTTGCATAACACCAGTAAAACTAAAAACAATCGATCGAAATTCGATGAGAATCAATTGATTTTGATATTTTACCTATCGATAATATTCCATGCATAGGAAAGATCAGCAACAAGATCCATAATACTAACTGTCGATTCTTGAACATTATTCAATAAAATCATTGTACTTAATAAACGTTTATTATCGTTTAAGAATTGTTTGACTTGCATATTAGCATCGAGTTCATGAAATTGTTGTACTTCATCTAATGCAGTCATGATTTGATTGGTTTGACGACCGGCACCTGTCCAATCTTCGATGTCTAATGCTTCGATACGTTTTGCCATCGTTCGAAACCATGTTTGAAGATTATCTAGGAAATGATTTCGTCGTAAAAGATCGAGAAATTTAGTTTTGTATTTCCTACCATTCTTTTCAACTCGTGTCAATGGCATCGTGCCTGAAAATACATCAGCTAATTCGATCAAACGTTCGACGGCTTCTTTTCGATTTGCTGTCCAACGATCATGTTTCTCCGATAGAATCAATGTTACAATCTAGACAATTCATTTCAATTCTTTCTTTCCTTCGTTCAAAAATCTACAAACTTCTTTTAAATTAAATTCAAATTGTGCCGTATTTAATAAAAGCTTAAACACATTAGCTGGATTGTATTGTGTTTCAGTTAGAACAAATTGTAACATTTGTTTACAACGTTTATTGATATCAGCACCAATAGGTAATTCACTTGTATGTAAAATAATCCAACGTAAACATATATTGCATTCTTTCATGAATTTCAGAAGTGTAGAAATCGTTTTGAGAACAAATTCTTCTAAGAGAACACCTTCGACTAGATATTGTTCAACTTGTTTATTTAATGAAATCAATTTTTCTTGAATCATTTGACACTTGAAATTTGACAAAAACAAACAGAATTATTCGATAATTCGAAAAAGAAAAACAAGATTCTCTTACACGACTTTTAACTGCTTGAAGATCGAGCGTATTGTTTAATGCTGCTTTAGCAGCTTTGTATGGTTCCCAAGCATCGATTAAATTCACTGTTATGCCCATATATAAATTAATAACCCAATTATCCGAAAAATGTTTATCGACAATTTCTCTCATAATTGCTGTTTTATTATGTAGAACATCGGGATAGAAATAAAGTAGAACGTAGAGCATCGATGCTTGTGTTGAATAGGCAGCTGTTTGATGTTCAAGTTCGGTATAGGCTTTCTTTTGATTGTAGATATCATCGGAACGTAAACGGCCAATAATCATACCGATAACATCTTCACGAAAGCCGATACGACTGAAAATTGGGTTCAATAGGCAAATGTGTAATTCGAAAGAAAGTTTTTGTTTACCGAAAATAATTTTCTGGATAACCAGGCGGACGACGATATGGTTGAAGTGAAAAACCATCATTTCGTGCTAATAATTTGCCGACTTCATCGATGTTACTGTCCAAGGAATTACGTTTTCCACTTGAAAACAAAATTTTTTTTAAAGATTTCTTTTTTGTTTGCTTTTAATTAACATTTACCTATATCGAAAATATGAAACAATCATACGTTCACGAGCAGCTGCATCATATTTTGTATCTAAGATGATTAACATCACACCGAAGAGATAAACAGCTTCAGCCTGAAACAAAAAAAAACCGCACATGTTCTAATTAATGTAAAAACGAAAGTTTCTTTTTTTTTTCAGAGACCATCAATTGTTTTCCTGTTTCATTTCCAACAACAGTTTCGACTGTTTGTTGAAGATAAGTACCATTCATTAAATCTTCGATATATCTTTCAAAATAGCAAAAATACAAAATTTCATTCAATCATTTCGAATTTCATTTACCGATTAAATTCAATTCCATATTTATGTATACTTTCGAAAGCTTGATAAAAACGTGTTAATAAAGTTAAATTATTCTCACGAAATTCATCGTCAAGATCTTGAAGTTCCTAATTGATTCATAAGATGAAAAAAAAAAGAAATCAATCATTCAATTCAATTGTTCTCGTCTTACTGCTCGACTATTGATCATTTCATCGTAATATTCTTGTTTGGAAAAATATGAAAAATCAAAAATAATATTCGCATATTTGCCAGCTTCTCGAGCATCGGACGCTTTGAATACAGGCGGAATAAAATCAGCTAAACGAAGTAATTCAGCAATGATCGCATTGCCAGTTGCAACGAGTTGTAGAAGATTTTGTCCACACGGATTATTAGCCGCTAAAAAGTCACTCATTTTGATGAAGATCTAAAAACAACACAAGTCAGAGAGATAAGAAATTCGGTGCTTATCAGTTAGCTCGTTTTTTTTCTTTTTCAATGTGAGTTCGTTGCTATCGGAGAGATTTTATTTAATTAATTTCGATCGAAAATAAACTATTTTCTTTTTCGAATCTGTCAAAATTTTCTTTATAGGAAAACTAAAGACTGACGATCTGTGAGATTTACCAATAAATGATATCTACAGATGACGCTCATTGACGATCGTAGTGTAGTATCTTTTTATTACGAGCTTATCACGAACATGCTCAAACAGATTTACAATTCTCTTTTTTTTTCTATTTTCGATGAAGAAAAGTCTTGTGATCGTTTTGTTTTTTTTTGTCAATAAATCCAAATCTTATCTTAAATACGCAGTTTCATTTGAAATAAATACTCGAATAAATCCTTATTTTTGTCGAGATTTCGACAATGACAATGTATGCTCAAGCGAAATTACATTCATGGTCGACCGCCAAAACACGAGTGATTAATCAATTAGACTATGCTGGTAAGATTCACGAACAATCCCCGTATAGATTTCGTCGAAGTCTATCGATTTCATCTTATATACCTGTGTCAACATTATTTTCTTGTCAAGTTTGTATTTTTCAATATGTATAAACAAGAAAAATTTGTCTCTCAATTGACTGATTTAGTCGTTAACAAAATATAAATTCGATGCACAGTTACAAACATTTGTTTACTATCGATCGATTGATGAACATGAATATGAACCAAATATTGAAGATATGATCATTGCATCGTTGTTTTACAATGATTCCAAAGATCCACGTTCAGCAATCGTTGTTTATTTTACATCATTGAATACAGGAGTTATACGAAGATGTTTGAAATATGATTTTCAATTTCCATCTTTTCAATTATTAAGATATATTTTCGATCTGAAAGTACGAGATTGACTGTAATCAATACTTTGAATTTCTCTTTAGCTACTTGTTGGATATACAAACAATCGTTTGTATTTATTATCGAATAAAAATGGAGAATTGAAATATGTTACATCGATTAGTTGTCCGGGCAGAGCTCGAAAGTATAGACCAAGAAATTGTTGATGTAAATGTTCGTTATTTAATTTTTAAATTTTAGAATCGTTTATGATAAAGCAATACGTGATACGATCTATGTTGGAGGTGATCGAGGTCTATTCGTTTATTGGTATCTTACTCGAGATGCAGTAGAAATCGAAAAAAAAAATTATTTAATAAAGAAAGTTGATTTTCAATTTTTAGAATGGATATGATTTACGTATTGGTGAACGATTAAAAACGAATTTAATCAATCGACAATATAATATAATCGATATGAAAATTGATCGAATTACACATCAATTGTTTATCATCGGAGATAAAGGCTGTTTGATCTACGATACACTGGTTTGTCAATTTTCCCTTCGAATAAAATCGATTGTTGTCGTTGTTGTTATCTAGTTCAATAGAGAAACTGTCAGTGTTCTTTCGGCACATGGTGCACCGGTAACATGGTAAAGTGTTTTTTTGAGAATGAATCTATAGGATTGAGCATGCCATTTAGTGCGAATATATATGGACATTTGATTCTGATGGGTTTTTCCGATGGATTATTGAAAATTTTCGAAATTGGTAGCGATTCAGTACCTGTTCGATATCAGTTAAAACTTCATAAATCAGCTATGATTAGTAAGAAAACATTCGAATAGTGAAAAATCAATCCTATAATTCAGGTCTATTGATCACTCTCGATGGAACGATTATAACCGGTGCTGTTGACGGAACTATATATTTTCATTCTCTTGATTCATTAATCAAAGTAAATCAATTCGAAGATAAATAATAAAATCAATCGAATCTATTTTGTTATAGCTTGGTGAATATCATTTTCACGAACCAATTGAACGTTTAATGTTCGTTCGTGGCGAAGATTTATTAATTAAATTTCAATCTTCTTTAAAATTATTTACTTATACTTTAGTTAGAAATTCTAAATCAAAAGAAAAGAAGATTTTATGACGTTTTTTTTTCAGCCAATTCGATCGTTTTCAGGTGCTCTCGAGTCGATCGAACAAATACGTTTGACATTTCCTGTTGGAAGTATTCCAATACGTGTTGTTACACGAAGTACCTATAATCTTTTTACGATCTATAATCCACGATCAACTCAAATTATTAATACAATTCCATTGTCTCCCGAGGTAGAAATTCCTTTTTGAGACAAAAAACAAATCATTCGACTATTTTATGTAAATAGAGAATTGTCATTCACGATTTTGTCTACGATTCAGCTGGCGAAATTCTTTATATTCTAACGAATAAACTCGGTAAAATAGATCAAACAAACATTTGAAATCAACTTTCAAAAATATCTAGTTTGCAGCTACAATTGTTCGAGTCAACCAGCTTATTTATTAAATACATTTCAAGTTAATGAAGAATGTTTTTTTACTAAATTCTGTTGTATTATGTGGGTAAGATAGAATCGAGAAAATAAAACAAATCGAATACTTTCTATAAGTTTTCACGTTTTACGAAACATACAAGAAAACGTCGAGCATTCGGCATTATATTCGTTGGCACAACAAATGGCAAAGTAAATTTCGATAAATCGAAAGCAAAATAATAAAAAAACATTCATTTCTAGTTGTATCTCATACCTGGTGAGCATGGTCTCAAATACGCTCTATTACATGAAACACCCGAAGCACTTTACAGTAACTATCAAATCTTTCCACCGACAGTTACAATCGAGTATTTGGAAATATTTCAATCGCATGAAACTTATACAGCTCAAAGTATGAATCATGAGAATATGTTCTTCTCTCGAAATTGGCCATCATTCTAGGAAGTGCAAGATATTTACTTGCTGTTGGTAGTGATCTAACTGCAAAATTCTATCAAGTATCAATCAATGATCACGAGATTTTCATGCGAGAATTAGGCATGACTGTAAAAGAATAAATTAAATTGAAAAAGAAAGCCTTTTTGTTTGTTTGTTGATTTGAAGCTTCATCTCGATGCCCCATGTGTCGGTGCTTCTATGGCTCAGCAACGTATTGCTCTTGCTTGTTCTCATCGAGGTTATATTCAAATGTATGCAATAACAAATTTTGGTCTCGATGAAATCTCTCCCAAAGATATTCTTCACGAACATTCACCAATTAAATCTCTAACTGCATGTGATACATTAGGTGTATTCACAACATTACATTCTCGTAATGAAATTATGGTAGATGGAAAGAATTTTTGAAAGTATATGGTCTCATTAATTCATGTTTAGTTATGGTCGAGAAATAATGAAATTATTAAAATGATTCATTATGATGTACCATTGATTTCAATTGCGAATTTAAACGATCGAGGCGATATTCTATTAATTTCAAATCGACGTTTAAAGTAAAAAAACAAAACATCTCTTAACCTAGCAACATATAAAAGTACGTCGTGTTTTGTTTTGTTTGATAATAGTTTTTTAATGATGAGTGATTTTGCTCCTGAACAAATTCTTTTTGATTTAAGCAAAAAAACCATCAAAGTAAATAGTTATCAATTTTATTTTTTTTTCTTCTGAAGTATCCATTTTCGTTCTTTCTTTCGCTCTTTCTTTTTTTTTTAAAATATTAACATTTCAAAGCAAAAGCGCATCTTGATGTTGAAGATGCCAAATTAAAAGAAAAAAAAAGATGATAAGAATGATGAAGAGAACAAAAAACGTTTTCTTCCTTCTCCTCCTCCTCTGTGTTTTATTCAAGGAAATGACAGACTTTTGCTTTCTAGGACGATCCAATTGAACTTCCCAAGCAAATGAATAAAAATTTTGACATGTATGTACAAGAATTTTAAATTCGGAATAATAAAATCAAATTTGTTGTTCTCATCTCATTAATTTTAACAAGGTTTCATCGACATTCTGTTTGTTTTGTTTAAACAAAACACAAAAGGTTTTTCTATTCGCTTTTTTTTCTTCTTGTCAGGCAGATTATTGACAAAATAGTATATTAAATATTGATCATCAAGTCGGATGTAGTTTTGTACAAATAACATTATTCTCTTCCTTTTGAGATAAGAGATTTTGAAAAAAAGCCAGACGATTCATGTGAATTTCTTGTTTTTGTTTGCATTTCATTTTCCGTTCGGTTTTTTTTCTTCGTTTCAATTAAAAACAAAACAGATCCGTTTCGCACTTTTTTCTTCTATTGATTTTCAAACGGAATAATAATTATATTCAAGAGATTTCTTTTTGTATTTTTCTCTTCTTCGTCTCGCGTTGAATGACATCGTAAACAGATCAGGTGTATGTGTATTTATATTAGAATAATAATAAAAAAAACATACGAGAAAAAAAAAGCAGAGAGAAAGCCGTCGAACTTTTTCTTCAGATCACATAAACAACTTGAAAAATGAAATGCATCAACTTTCAAAACTAGCAGTCATTTTATTCGGCGTTGATTAGTTGAGAGATCTTTTAAAACGTAAAGAGAGAAGAAAAGCAAAACGAATTATGATACATGCTAAAACTCCTTCGCCTTCGCATACATTACAACGTAGAAAGAGACAATCGAATAGTGGTGGACGGTAGATCTTCGTATTTGGTCAAAAAGCTGTCGGATTTAGTTTTGTTTTCGTTTTTTTTCTGTATAGAAATGCGATTGAAAAACCTCAAGCCATTCGACTTAACGAACGAACAATTACGTCAAAAGGTGAAGTTGACCTTTTTTATTCGATTTCGTGAGTTTGTTTATTTGAATGTGCTTAGCTTCGAATGACATTGAAGAAACTAATACATTGGGATTCTTTGAATTAATTGAACAAGAAAAGGCTCAAGCTGAAATGAAGAAAATGTTAGCAAAGAAAAAACTCTATCCAGTAGCACCGGATGGTAACACGAATCTTGATATTTTTTATTCTCAATAACTTTTTTTTTTCATTTGCTTCAGCTCTGATTCCAAATTCAACAATTCGTTCAATGTTCGAAGTCAAAAAACTTGAGCCAGCTCAAGTGAAAATGTTTCAACTACGTTTGGTAAATATTCGATAGGCCGCCATCGTATTTCCCTCCTTTCTCTTTGCCTTCTTCTTCTTCTTTTCGGCTCATAACAAAAAGCAAACATTCTCGAAAGAATTCGAAAAAAACAACAAATATCACTCATTCACAATTAGATTTCATCACCTTCAAATCCCACTCCAATGAATTTCGATGATCAATTAGATCGTTATTCTGTTTTGACAAATTTCTTCGGTATTCATTCGACTAGTTTTCAAATCTTAAATAAACTTGTAAGTATCGAAAACAGCATCTTATACAAGTGTGCTTTTCTATTTCAGGATATACTCGATAATCTCCAGGTTTGTTCGTTGTTGTTTGATGCATGTCTAAGTTTTAATGGTGCTTGTTGAGAGATTTGTTGAATTGAATTTTAAACTAGCTTTGGTTTTTTTCTTCTTCTATAATTTATACTTATTGAAAAACTTTAGAACAAAACAAATCGAAATCGTAATTGGCAGAATGAAGATGATGAATGGATTGAATTGGCTGATCCCGATGGATCGTTTGCTAATAGCACATCAAAACCATCGAGTGCAAAAAAAACAAAAAGTAAAAATTGTCTTGTTCACGTAGTTTGACGTATTTCTGTTAAATAAATAGACGGTCGGCCAACAACCAGTACACTTGTCTCGCGACATAAGGTAAATATCCAATGAATTGACATGCCATCAATTCAAAATTTCAATCTAGCTGAATGGTGATCTCTCTGAAGATAATAGTAAATATAATCTCTTTTGGGATAAGGTATCCGAAGAAGTAGTGTGTGTGTGCGTTGAACAAAGAATATACGGGGGATGCTTGAATTTGACATATTAACTAGGAAACTAAGAAAAAAAAAGAAGACAGAATTCGTTTAACTATTTGAATTATTCTAGGATACAATGCCGGATATATTTAAACGTTTAAAAAATGAACCATGGTGGAGAGAAAATGACGAAGAATTTAATAGTGATCTTCGTTCGATGCTACTCCAATTAATCGATATACTTCGTGATAAAGAAGCTGATTCATATGAATCAGCTTGCAATTATGTTGTCGATATTTTTCGGTAGAAAACACTTTACGAAGTAAAATTTAAAAAAAGAAATCAATTTGTATTCGATTAGAACCTATGGAATTGAGCCAAATCTTGTCAATCAAATGCTCAATACTCTCATGGATCATTTAGTTTTAAGTGAAAATGATCCATTAGATGTTCATACAGTTCGAACGATTGCTCAGTTTATGATCGAAAAAAAGAATATTATCGTCAATCTACTTACATTTACTTCGAAATATGCATCAGTACGTAAAAAAAACAACAAAAAAAAATCAATCCAAGTTCGATATTGTTATTTTAGGATAATATTCTTCGACATGAAACAATCAATGCAATTAAATTTATAACTGATGTTAATTCTACCGAGGATATAGAACTAGTTCTTCAAAATATGTCAATTGTTCGAGTAAGATAAAGTCAATCAATTTTTCCTCTTCAAAAGAAAAACAATCGTATTTATTAATTAATAAAAATAAAAAGGATGCTGATGAAGATACGTTTTCATTGAAAACAGCCATCGAACAAATTAAATCGAAACAACTGAAAAAAGCTCCTTCAGATTTGAATAATGAAGAAGAAGATAATGAAAGTGAAATTCTTCATCCATTATTGAAGAAAATCTCCGAAGAACGATGGTTTCCTCGTGATATAACAACAATTACACTTGATTCTGTACTTCAGGCTATTCTAACTAAATTACCTAATGCAAGTAAATCGTTATTAAAAACACTGACAACACATCTTCTTCAATTAAGCCGGTTCGATTCAAAATATCACGAAAAATAAACATTCGAATTTCATTGATTTGATTTCAGTGTCATTGGCTATTCTGATGAACAATTTACCGTAGCTGCTCATGGTTTCATTTCACTTTTGTCTCATACCGATGCAGATTATCGGTTAATTGCAGCAACCAATCTCGCTGAACTCGGTCGAGAAACAAAAGCAATTGATCTTGCTTTACTTCAATCATTTTTAAATGATGCTCGAGTACGACCAGTTGTTTTCATTTTGAAAATTTTTTATCATTTAACATATTCGAAAATTTTAGGTTCTAGTTCGAACAGAATGTTGTGATACATTAAAGAAATTAACTGGCATTCATTCGGATACAGTTTTGAAAGATTGTGCAGACGACATAGCATATTTAGAAGTAAGAATAATAGTCTCTCGGAAATAAAAAAATCAGAGCAAAGCATTTAATTGATTCAGACTTTACCGGAAGAAGATTTTACACTTCAAAATTATTTAAAAGCAAAAAATCGTTTACCAACACCACCACTACCACCATCTTCATTGCCTATTGAAGAACAACCGACGGCGGTCGTTTCTTCTGAAGACAAACAAGAACCAGAACGAGAAGAAATTCAAGTTCATGATGAACAAATTGATAATTATTTACCAATAAATGAGAACAATTTCGAAAGCTCTGATTTTGACTTTCACGATCAACCTCCACCGATATACGATAGCAACAACGATCAAAATCATTCTCCAAGTATAACCCCATACTATGATCAACAATTATCTTTTGATCCTTATCAACACGGTTTTCCACATCCAACACCTAATAATATTAGTACTACACCCAGTTTCTTTTCATCGGCAGTAGCTGCTGATCAACCGATTCGAATAGAAATTAGTGAAAAAGCCAAACCATTTATTCCAGTTTCATCGAATGTTCCACAAACAAGAAAAGAAATGCCACTACCAGCACCACCATTGTCATTTTTTCAGCCACCTCGATCGAGAAAACCGCCAACTCAACTATCAGCCGAGTTTAGCAATCGAACACCTATTAAAATCACAGTTTCAGATCAAACAACTGGCAAACGGTAACGATTTTTCTTTGCTCTCATTCCCTATCGAATCCATCGTTTTTTTTTCTTCCGTAGAAGTGTTCTCTTACCGAATAACACTGAAATGTGGGATTCCTATGGCAAACAAAACGGTATTTTCACTTTCGCTTATATATTTATCTCTTCTTCTTTTTTCGTCTAGAATCAGTCGATGACATTTCGTCTCAAGTTTACACGTCAACTGAAATTCTTCACGAGCCACTTTCCGATCCAATTCAAAGCATTCTCGATGAACACAAACGTAGTCTCGGCTACTTTCGTATCATGCCCAATCGTCGTGTTCTTATTCCTCATAAGGTTTCATTTGACAATATACTTGGTGATCAATCTCATATAACTGTCGATCGTAAAACACCTTATCTGACAACATCTCAATTCGCATCGACAATGCAATTATCCGATCTCAATCGTAATCGACGTCATTTACAAGAAGTCGAATTCGTTCAATTACTCTCATCATTAGTTATTCGATCGGTTCAAATACATAAAAAATACGATCGATTTATTCCAGGTTCATTTCTCAATCCGAACGATTCGTATACAGCGTTTACAAATGCATTGTCGATTTCTCAAATGCAATTGCATTCGCCGTTGAATGTTGATCAAGGAAATTTCTACAGTTCGAGTTGTTATCCAAAACTTTTCAAAGAACGATCGACAGCAGAGGGAATAGCACGAATGAAAAGCGACGCACAACTGAAAGCGAAACGAACAGGTATCAATCTACGGAAAGCTAAAGATATGGAAGATGTGTTCTCACATTTACTCAAAAGTAATCGTGATCGAACACGATCAACAATGAATCAATCGACGACTCCACAGCCACCACCAAATATCTCATTTTCGAATCCGCATGAAATCACTCACGCTTGGTTACTTGATCAATGTATGTCTACATTCTCGTTGTTGTTGATATAGTTTCGTTTTTGTTTAGTATTAAAAACTCAAGGTGCACCCGAGTCTGAGCATTATATTCAACAAATTGCTCGAGCATATCCACAATTTGCTCCACTGTTACACTCGCGAATACCTGAAGGTCTAATTTCGATTATTTGGAATGATCCAGTATTGAAACGTCTTGCTGCCATTATCGGAAATAAAAATGTAATCTTTCAAAAAATGTCTATTTTTTCCTTTAGTTTTTCTTCTTTTTTTCTTAATTCGATTAGGATCATTCAACAGTCGATGATCCATCGAGTAGATCAACAATTACAAAAACATCGATGCCACAATTCGACGAAGAACATTCATCGAATTTCTTCGATTATACAGCTTCGAGTATTCTAATGAACATTCAACAGAAGAAAGAAGAACAAAAAAAGAAATTTTTACCACCGATTCGTGGCACTAAAATGTATTCGAAAATAATTTTCCGTTAATCAATTTCGAAAATGTTGTTTTCCTATTTTTCAGGCGTTTGCCACGTCATGTTATTAAATTTGGTTTTCGTGAACTTGAAGACGAATCTCCCGAAGCATCTCTCGATAGTCTTCGCGATGAAAACATTTCGAAAACTCGTCGACGTCGTATCTACATGCATCTCATGGTATGTTCTTCTCTTAATTTTTATCTTTTCTTCGTTTTTTTTTCGTGTGAATTAACATAACAAATAACTTTTTTCTCTATTCTCACAAATCTATAGTGTAATCATTATAATTCGTAAGTATCCGAGCGTATATAGTCGTCTCTGCTTTCATTCTGCTATAGAACTTTTCGTAATTTGCAAAAAAAAACACTGTCTTTTTTCTATTTAGATGTCCGTGAATGATGATATGGTACAAAAAATTGTTTTGTTTGAATTGTTATCTATTTGTATATTCTTTTGTTTAGTTAATTCGACATGAATTAGTCAAAAATCAATTTCGACAAATGTTAAAAACCGACAATCGTACTCCGACGTTTTTACCATTCATTGGTAAATCATCATCGATGTGTGCTTAAAATAAATAAATAAATAATTTGAATAAGAGATTTGTATTTATTGGATTTTGACGTATTAACAAAAGAAAGGAGGGGAAAACAGACAAGATTAGAATAATTACTGTAAAAAAAACGGCTGAACGAATATAAGCAAGAAAGAAAAAACAATAATTCACATGAGAATTGCTAATGTACATATCAAACGGTAGATAGTTCAGATTTCGAGATTATTGACGAAGTTAACAATGGACTTTGTCGGACTGCTCGTGATTCTTGTTCGATATCGATGAGAGATGAACTGTTCAGTTGATTTAAGGACGATGAAGGTGTTGGATGTTGAGTGGGTGTATACTGTTGTTGTTGAAAACGTTGGCCAAGTTTGGTTAGATTTTTCAAACGATTTCGTATTTGTTTATATCGGCAACATAAAAGACACGGTGCAGTTAGGATTAAGAATGGAATGGCTACGAGAAATAGAAGTATTAAACCGACAAAAATGCCAATAATTGTTAAACGATGAAAGAATAGCGATGCACGAGAATGGCCAAGTCTGTAAATAAATCGAAATTTCATTTTAATTCGAGAGCAAAAACACAAATTACCGATTTCGACACGGACCACGTTCGAAATGTAGAAGAAAAAAATCATTCTAACAAACAAAAATAACAAACGAAAGTTTTTGCGAGAATGTTCAATTGCGTTCTTACATCTAACGATTGCAGACAATACCAACAGAAAATATGTTTACAATTGACACACATAATTTGTGCACAACCAGCTACCCATTCGAGAGGAACACGACAACGTGGACAACGTTTGATGTTCGAATCGGCTTCCATTTCGTATGGCGTTCTTCGAATAAACAGAAAGATTGTTGTTGTTTTTTTTTAAATTAAATAGGAAGCGAAAATGCGGCTTTACAATAGATCCGAACAACGTTCATCGGGATGCCATTGGCCGCGACATTTCAAGCAGAATGTTTTTTCACACTGAAAATACGAAATAGTCGAATTTTTGAAAATGAATATTTCGACATACTTTTGTACAAGTCATTGGCCGTTCTTTATGAAGTCTTCGTTCATCAACAACAGTTAATACATGACCACAATCAACATGCGGACAAAAAAGTCTATGCGGATCATTTGTCACTTCTATTCGACATTTGTCAAAAAATAGAACAAACTACAATTCAAATTCAAATATTTTACCATGATCGAGTAGAAGCTTTTTGTAGAGTTCATACTGAGAATTATTCAGGAGATACTCAAGCTAGATTAGTAAAAACAAACAATCAATCAATTAATTCGAATCGATATTCGTTCATTTCAATATACTTCATTTAATGAAAGAATATTATTGCACTCGGTATTTGGACATCGAATCGGCACCCACCTAAATCAAAATCGTAGAAGATGAGAAAAAAAAACGAATATTTCATTATATCTTACGCCGTCTTTACTTGACTGGAGCAATACTGTTGTATACACTATAGAATGAAAATCATTTCAAAATCAAACGAATCGAAAACGCGCTTTGTTGATTACCTGAATACAAAATTGACAGTGACAATTTTCAATCGTATAAATATTCCTTTTCTCTTCGATATCATGACAACAAATTGAACATTGAAATAAATTTTCATCACATAATTTTACTCGTTCTTCTTCCATAATAATCCGGGTTTGCTTTTTGTCTTATCGGAAATAGAAAAGAAAAAACAAATCAATCAATTGCTAATAAAGAAAATAAAAGCGACAACACAACGAACAGTCCCATTTCGTTTTATATCTATTATATTTCTTGTTTTTTTTTTCAAATAAACACATACTGTTACAAGCAATCAACAGTTTGACACATGTACTGCTTGACTAAATACTAAGACACAAAGAGAGAAACAAAAATGCAAAACAAACAGAAGTTATTTTGCGTTCGGAACAAAAGATCCGTACAGAAAAAAAACTAAAAAAAAACAGAACCAGCAACGATAATGAATGTTTATTTACAGTGAATATAGTCGAAGAAGAAGAAGAACTATACTAGCTGAGACAGAGAGAAGAAAAGTATCACACAAAAGAACAAAAAACGGAATACAATAAATTTGTGTGTCTAGGAATAGTAAAGAGATTTAATTTACATCGGTTGATGGTATTGGATTTTGCTCGAGTGGAGCTGGATTAACATCTTCGTCGATCTGAAATCAAGGCAAAATATATCGTTCAAATTCGTAGAAACTTCGACAGACTTTCGCTTCGTCGGTAGTGGTTGTTGTTGTTGTTGCAATTTGTTCATTCTCAACGACAACTGGCGTACTCTTCGCACTAGCACGTGTTGCTCGAGTCGATGGAGCTAATGAGAATCGATGGATTTTGTTTAGTTGTCTATTTTTGATTTACCTCGTTTGGGTCTTGAGGATACTGATCGAGGTTTCACTCGTTTATTGAACGATTTTTTCTTCGATGCTTTTCGTCCTGGTCGGTAAACAAAATCATCTGGATCATCGTCATTTTCATCATCATCATCGTCATCATATTTATATTTCGGTTTCTTTTTCACAGGACGTTCTTCGTCACTACCCATATAATCCTCGTCTGTGTCATCTTTTTCATAGCTAGCATCGAAAAGTTCGTCATCACCATTCTGAAAAATTGAAATATGACGCATAAAAACCGATGTTTTTTTTTCTAATGAGAAAATTACTTCGAAATCTTCGTCGAATTCATCGGCATAGTTGATGACGGTTTTGGAATTCACACGAGGGGATTTAGCAGGACGTGTCGTGATTTTTTCTTGAGGTATTGGTTTGCCATCATCGATGGGTTCGAATAGAAAATTTAGAATATTCTCAGCGAGTTCAGCTTGAGAAACAGTCGTCGAGAGACCGAGAATATCGCTCATAGATTTTAATTGATTATTTTTCAATCTTTATTTAGAAAAAAAACGAAACAATAGATTGAAATATTGATTTATTTACTCACTTGTTTAGATTAGCTAAATGCCCTTGATAATCTTCACTAGTACGTTCGAAATCGAAACCATGAAATTCTTTTAAACGATCATGAACGTTGGTTTTATTCTAAAAGACATATCGAAATTGCCAGAGTTTTTTCGTACTGATATTTTTCTCGCTTACTAATCGTTGACCAAAACAAATCTGACTCAAACATCCTAGATTTTCGTTCGATGCCTGAGCTAATTGATAATCAACTAGAAATTCACAATGAATCTACAATTTCCAATGAAAATATAATTATGAAAACATACTATATGCAATGTCGCCCAATGCTTTTCCACGTCCCTGAAATAAAGAATGAAATCGATCGAAATATTGAATTAGTTTTGTTGTTCTACCTGAGGAATAACGAGTTCTTTTTTCGGTGCTTCCAAATCGGATAGTTCTAATCTCGATGTTGGCTTGCGTGATCGTTTGCCTTCGAGAATAATCGGTTGTTCGAATAGCGGTTGTGTATCCAATGGATCGCCATTCGTAGGCTCACGTTTTTTTCGTCCCGGACGTGCTGAAATCGGAGCAGAAGAGATTTCCGGTTCAACAACAGCAGCTGTTGGTTCCGAAGGTGGTGGAGGTGGAGGTGGTGCTGGTGCTGGTGCTGCTTCTTCTTCTGTTGTTATCGGATCTTCGGGATTCGATATCGGAATATTAACTTCGTTTTCTGTTGTCATAGTTTAATCTGAAAGAATGTAATTGTAGAAAATTTTTCTTCTTTCAAAACAACAAAAAATCAATAACAAAAACAAAACAATTATTTCTTTCGTTTCGCCGATGTGTTCCCTTTAGTTGTAGGAGCACGTCGACTGAATTTTGGTTTGCTACTGTGACGTTTATTCTTGTAATTAGTTCGGCCACCTTTACGCATTTGTCGTGCACGTTGAAGCGAATGACGTTTTTGTTTTTCAGCACGTTTTTTAACGATCTGTTCGGGTTTTTTGAGTTCTGAATGACTTGGCATACGTTGACCTTTAGCTTTCATTTCACTTTTCTGTCGATTCATTAGATTTTTGACTCGTTGTTGGAATTGACCTAGGTTTTCAACGAAGAACAGTAATAAATCAACAGTCAGCTCATATGTCAGACGACTTACGAGATTTACCATGAACACCCGATGTGTCATTATCATCGTTCTGATAATCAGAACGCGAACGACGACTATCAGGCAAATCTTTGTCAAGAACTTTCGATTTATTCAACCATTTCTTATAGCTAAATTAGAGACGAATAGTTTTTCATGACAAAGAAAGAAATGCAATCGTACACATTGGTTTTGTAAGATGCTTGAATCCATTGGCCACTTTCGGTTTTAACTTTTTTTGTTTTACCATCAGTTTGACCGACGGTAACGAATTTCTTTTTCTTACGATCCCTAAAAATATTCAAAGTATGTTGTTGTTGTTTTGTTATTTTCAACAAACCATTTTGTTTTTTGTATTGTCGGTCCTTTTATCTTCGTTCCATCATCATTCGTCAAATCCATAACCGCCTCATTTGTTTGTCGTTCAAACGATTCAATTTCCAAACTAAAATAAATCAATTTGCAATAATTCAAGTGAAAATCTGTCGATTTACCCTCGTTCTCGTTTGAAATCCGGCGGTTGATATGGAATGAAGAATTCTTTATCTTTCTCACGTCGATTGATTTTCTTTTTCTTCTTTGGCGACACATTTTCATCATCATTTCCTTTGATAGTAATCGAAAGATCTTCAACCTTACAAAAATTACAAGGAACTTTAATCAAAAAAACAAACGAAACGAGCAAACAAACAAACTTCGAAAGTTTCTGTCGATGGATCATCATCATCGTCTTTGATTTTCGGTAGTGGTTGATCTTTTTGTTTATATTTAAGAATTGCTTTATCATCATGAGCTCGTTTACGTTTCATAATTGCACTCGCTGTATTATTCGCTGATGGATTCACTTCGAAAATAGTCTACAAACGCAAAAATATCAAATCATTTGTTTTTTTTTGTGTTCAATTACATTTTTGGCTTTGAAATTTTTCAATTGTTCAATCAAACAATTTGGTGTGAGTTCTTCAACCGATGAATATTCTTTAAATATCGGATGTATGCCCATTTCAACAATTAATTTTTGATTCTCTTTCATTTGTTTAACAGACGCATAGGATGCTGCTACACGTGTTCGTAAATAATGTTGATAAGCATTGGTTTGAACTTGAAAAAGATTGGCGAGATCAATTTGTATTTCCGTTAATTTTCGAACACTTTCATTTTCTTCATCGATAATTGTCTGCGGAACATTGCCGAATAACAAATGATAATCATTCGTTGTTTCATCTTTTTGACAATATTCAATTGTTTTACCGATAAATTCTTCGACATCGTAGAGATACGACAGTTCATCAGTCGAGATTAACGAATACGCTGTGCCTAAACGACCAGCACGAGCAACACGACCGACTCGATGAACAAATAGTTTCGGTGTGGCTGGAAAATGATAGTTAACAACATTATCAAGCGTTGGTATGTCCAAACCACGCGCTGCAATATCAGTGACAATTAGAATTCGTGCTTTGCCTGATTGATATCTCGAGAGATTGATTTTTCGCGTCGAATGATCTAATGTTGAATAGATGGTTACGGCTGAGAACAGATCTTGTTGTTGTTGTTGTTCGAATAATTCTCTTAAATATTCGCAATGATGTCGTGTGGCAACAAAGACAACGACTTGTTCGTTTTGTGGAATCACTGAACGAAGTAAATACATGAGTAGAGCGGTTTTATCATCGTGTCGAAGATGAAAAAAGACGAGCTTTAAATTCTCGCTCAATTTCATTTCGATATCGAGACGAATCAATTCCGGCTCGTAGAGACCAGCTTTGGCAAATTCAGCGAGAATTTTTGATAATGTCGCTGAAAATAGCACTGTTTGCCGTTGACTTGGCAAACGTTTGATAATATCATTGATTTGCTCTTGAAAGCCCATTTCAAATAAACTAAAAACAAAAACAAAAAATGAATCAAAATTAATTCCAGTTTGTTTCTTTTCTACCGATCAGCTTCATCGAAAACAACGTATTTGACATCGTGTAATTTCAAGTCCATTTCAATACACAAATGCATAAAACGACCAGGAGTTGCGATGATACTAAAAAACGAACATGCTATTTTATTTCTCCTATGAAAATAATTCTATACGAACATGTCTGGATGTGCATGTAGATTGCTGAATTGTTCTTCAATTCTGTAAAAACAAAAATAAAATCAGAGAATTTTCAATTAGAAAAACAAATCTATTTGCACCTTTCACCACCGAGAATTGCAGTTGCAATGAGATCCGTTAGTTTTCCTAGCTACGAAAAAAGATTATTTCTTGACAAAAATTGAATCTCGTTCAAATACTTGATTAGTAAATTTCAATGTTTGTAAAGCTAATTCACGAGTTGGCGAGAGAATTAATGCTCGTGGGCCCGAACCCGGATCGTGTCCTTTCAATTTCTCGAACATCGGAATAAGAAATGCAGCCGTTTTACCACTACCCGTTCGAGCCATAGCTACAACATCTTTATTCTTCAAAATCACTGGTATCGCCTTTTCAATAAATTCAAAAATTCGAAAACAATTTTCTCTTCGAATTGTTCTACTTTTCGTTGAATTGGTGTTGGAACTTTGTAACCACGTTTCATAATTGCCTTAAATATCGGCGGAGATAATCCTTCGAATTCAAATGTCAAAATAATGATCTAACATTTGACGCGACTATCAAAACTTACCAAACGATTGAAATCCACCTGATTTCATTTTCTTTTTCGATTTCGTGGTTTTCTTTTCATCGGACATCGATGGTAATTCATCGTCAGACATCTAAAATAAAATATAGACAAATTAAAATGGAATGTGATTGATTTCAATTAATTTTGTGTAAAACAATGGACAGAATTACGAAAACAAACAGAAAGAAGTGATTATATGTATGTATCGATATCTGTGTGCGTTAGAAGCAAAAAAAACGCAGGTTGGACGGATTTTAATCTTGATCTTTTCGACCGTATTTAAGAATTTTAACAAATTCTTGATAATCGAAAAGTCCATCTTTGATTGGAGCGTCTTTGAAGAGTTCATCGACTTCATCTTCCGTATAACGATCACCCATACTCATTAGTAATTCACGTAAACGTTCTTCACTGATTTTGCCCGTACGATCTTCGTCTAATGCAAGAAATGCATTACGAATAACATCTTCAGGATCCGAACCAGTTAATTTCTCGCCAAATAAAGTTAAAAACACTTTAAGAACAACAACAAAAAATATTCGAATCAATTATTTCAGCTTGTTTTGTTTTTATTTACTCGTAAAATTAAGGTCACCAGGTGCTTCACGAATCATAGCTTCGATTTCGGCATCCGGAACAACTTTACCTAACGATGCAAACATATCTCTTAAATCTTCATTATTAATAAAACCATCCTAAAAAAATCGATTTCAATCGATCAGTATTTTTGACAAGTTAAACAAACTCGATCATGATCGATGATATTGAAAGCTTCTTTGAATTCCTGTATTTGCGATTGATCGAACATTGCAAATATGTTTGATGTAGCTCGTTGTTGACGTTGTCGCGCTGGTTGTCTTCCTCGGGCTCGTGATGCCATTTTTCAATCGATGAATGAAATGTTAGTTCAAAGAACGTACGTATATACACAACTCTCTTTTTTTTCGAAGATGATGGAAGATTTAGAACGAACGAACGAGCCAACAAGTGATTTATTTACTTCTCACCTACGCATCTACAGATGTCGTTGATAGAATTTTATTGTTTATTTTATTTTTTTCTTTCGATAAAAATCATAATTAAAAAACGAATTTTTATCGTAAAAAAAGTTTCGATTTCGAAAAAAATTAATTCCCTATGAAAGAACATTTTTGATTGGCTGGAAAATATGAAGCAACAACAACATGTCTGTCAGACAGATTGATTGATTGACCGATATAGCAAAAAACACACATACATACACACACGCACATACCTACGTATAAGAAAAATCCTTTACCGAGATCTTCTCAACAAATATAATGAATATCTTCTAAATAAATTTCCATCGAACCAAAGAACATAACATGCCACCCGTTACGAATGATCAATGCGAACATTGTCATACAAATTATACATTAGTCAAAAGAAAAGTAAAGACGATGACACCGAAAGAAAAAGCCAATAAAATCGTGTTTTTTTGTAGAAAAATTGCGCAGTATGTCGACAATCGTATTGTACAAATTGTGCACCACGTGAACGTCATTATAATTCTCCGTATCGTATATGTCTGGTTTGTCAATTAATCTCAAGTGAATCAACAACCGATGAACAATTACTTGCATTAAAAGTTAAACACTTAAGGTGCTATTTACAAGCGAAAAATATTTCTCATCATACATGTACAGAAAAACAAGAATTAGTAGATTTAATTGTACAAAACCGGCATATACCTTTCACACGTTTACTCATTCAACAACAACAACAACAACAAACACCGCCAGTAACGCCAACAGCAACAGCAACAACCGCAACAACAACATCCACACCGAATACAAATCAACAACAATTTCACACGACATTTAATCAATATTCGACGTCGACAAGTGCTTCCTCATCATCAACAACCACAACAACAAGTACACCCGTGCCTCCACCAACACCGCCTCAACCACCGAAACCAGGCAATTTCACTAATTTCCAACATACAATGTCATCATTCGCCAGTCAAATGAATCATTTCGCTGCTAATCTACAAGATTACGTCACAAATACAGTCTCCGGTGTCCTACATCATACACTCGGTGATCATCAACAAACAACAACGACAACAACAACAACTAATAATGGCAATGGCACATCAGCAACATTTAATTTTGGTGCGACAACAAATGGACCATTTACGTATAGTTTTACTTCGCCGGGTAATTTCGTTTATACAACAACAACGACGACAACAACAAATAGTGCAACAGCTAGTCCTCAAACTCAACGACATACAACGAATGAAACCACTACAAATTCGAATACTGTAATTCATTATTTTCTTTTTTTTAATCAATATTTTTGTTTTTTTTTCTTCTTTCTTAAGCAACAAACAACTACGACAACGACAACGACGAGTTGTTCTCAACGTCCACGTCGAAAGTCTCTGAGTGAATTGAATAATGAACATAATATTGAAGATTTATCTGTTCGAGAATTAAAAGAAATCCTACTGGCTAATTTTGTCGATTACAAAGGTTGCGTAGAAAAAAGTGAACTCATCGACAAAGTTCGACGACTCTACCGAGATCGACAAAATGAAAAAATCAAAGGTATTTCATTCGATTGATAAACACTTTCATTATTTTCCTATTTCTAGCCAAAGAACTCGATAATGCCACAGCAAGTGATAGCGAATTATGTAAAGTATGCATGGATGCCATTGCCGATTGTGTCTTTTTGGATTGTGGTCATATGGTAAATAGCTTTTTTTTGTTGGTGAATGAATTTCAATAAAATATTGTTTATTCTAGGTAACTTGTGTGAAATGTGGAAAAGTACTAGCCGAATGTCCGATTTGCCGATCGAATATTGTTCGTGTAGTTCGTGTTTTTAAATCATAAACATCTTTAATCACTTCGTTTTTATGTATTTTTCTCTTGTGTACAGCCTCTCTTATGAAATCAACAAGTTTATTATTAAAGATTATCTTCATTTACTTTTTTTTGTCTGAACAAGATCATTCCACAAATTGATTTCTTTCTCTCTCTCTCTCTTTTTTCATTTTATATACACCGCTTTGTTTTCTGCTCTCTTTCTTCGATATACATATATATATATATAAATGTGTGTGTGTTTATGCTTGTATGTGGATAGAAATTTCTCAATTGTTTTCTCCTTTTTTTGGTCTTCATTGTATTTAAAAACAAACAGCAGCATCAGAAAACAAGACAAACTAGAAAAAAATAGAAAACAGAATCGAATTTATATATTGAGACAATCGTCTGTCAAGTATAGACTAAGTGTATGCATCTATGTTAATAATCGAATTATACACGTCGTCAATCTTTTCTCTTCTTCTTCTTCTTCTTCTTCTTTTTAGTCTGTTTCGGAAAAAAAGGAGAACAACGAGAAAAAAAGGAAAAAAAGGAAAAAAAGAGAAAATGTGTGATATAATAATAATGCTCGTGCATGACGATGATGTCTTTCCTTTTTTTTTTATTTTTTTTCTTTACTATCATCAACAACGACAGCATATCCTGTTGTTCCCATGTTATAAAACTAAGTAGTAAGAGAAAAAAAGAAACTCATACAATAGAAAAATCATAACGAGCAAAAGATGGTCACGCCAACATCGGTAAGATGGAGAATAAAAGTAGTAATATAAATATTTAGTATGTTGTTTTTCTGTTCACACAGTCAGAAAATAATATTTCATGGATTCAACGTGCATTTAAAAAACGTGAATGTGCTAAATATGTTCCATCAAAAAATGATTACGACCTTGATCGTTGTTGTTGTGGACGAAGTTTTATTGAACATCAAGAAAATGTGCAAACATTTGTCAATGATATGAATCTTCTTTCGGTTAATAAACACGAACGTTGGTCGGTACATAAACATACTCGATGCGAATCGACCGATGCTTTCGGTGTAATTGAATTTGAAGGCATGGCACATCCAACAAAAGCTCAAGTAATTTTTAGATTGATTTCGAAAGAGAGACAAAAAAATCTATGTTGACATGTTGTTTTCACAGTATATTCGTTTGTCATATGATACACGGCCGGATTTAGTCTTGAAGCTATTTTTACGTGTCTGGAATTTAAAATTACCTCGATTGGTTATTTCAATCGATGGTGGCATAGCTAATTTCGAATTGCAACCGAAATTAAGACGAGTACTAAAGAAAGGACTCTTTCGAGCGGCTAAAACAACGGGCGCTTGGATTATAACGAACGGATGTCAACAAGGTAACCGGAAAAATAATGTTTGACAAATGAAAAAAAAAGAAAGTTTTTCCATTATCATTAGGTGTAGTTAAACATGTCGGCGATGCTCTTTTTGCTAAATCTCCAAAAGCTAAATCAGATATCGTTTGCATTGGCTTTTCACCATGGGGTGTTGTCGAAGGACGAGAAAATCTCATTGGCATCAATGTAAAATGCACACAAAAAACAAAAATCAAAGAGAATCTCTGCTTTTTTTTTTCTTTTTAAAAAGAAAACGGTTTCATATCATTCAAAGGCTATTGCAACAAAGAATAATGCAACATTAAATAGTAATCACTATTATTTTCTACTTGTCGATAATGGTACAAGTGGAAAATATGGCGGAGAAGTTTTATTACGCAAACGTTTCGAAAGATTTCTTTTGAAACAAACAACGGCACATACATGTTTGAATGCTTTTCTTTTTGTTCTCGTTGCTTAAACAATTTCTTTTTTTTTATTTTAAGCTGAACAAACGAATATTCCTGTTGTTTGTGTCGTAGTTGAAGGTGGAACAAATACGATACGAATGGTTTTAGAACATGTTACCGATAATCCACCAGTGCCAGTTGTTGTTTGTGATGGAAGCGGTCGAGCGGCTGATTTAATTGCATTTACTCATCGATATGCGAAAGACGATGGGTAGGAAAATTGTTACTTCATCAAATGACGACAGACTACTAGATCAAAATTAGATAAATCTGCGATAGAGAGGGAAAAAAAAGATTATTCAATTAGATTGATTATCTAAATCGATTTAATTGAGAAGAATGTTTCTTTTCTTTTTTTTGTAGAACAATGCCCGATGATATTCGTGAGCAATTAATTCATACAATTATGAAAACATTTAGCTACACGAAAAAACAAGCAAATCATCTTTTTACAGAATTACTCATGTGTGTCAAAAGACGAGATCTAGTAATAATTATAAATAAAATAAAAAAACAAGAAAAGAAATTTGATTTACTTTTGAATTCAAAAGATTACAGTATTTCGAATGGGTGAAGAATCATCACAAGATATCGATCTATCGATTCTTCTTGGTCTGCTACGTAGTACATGTGTATCATCGATTGATCAATTAAAACTAGCTTTAACTTGGAATCGAGTTGATATAGCAAGAAATTATATTCTCTCCGGTGTACATCAATGGCCCGTAAGAAGAAAGAAAAAAAAAGCGTGAGATTTCATCTGATAATTTTCTTGCTGCTAGATATTGGCTTTAGAAGACATAATGATGACAGCATTGACAACAGATAAAGTTGAATTCTGTCGATTATTACTTGAAAATGGAATCTATATGCAAAAATTTCTAACTATTCAACGACTCGAAGAATTATACAATACGGTAAGAATATCATATCACATTCTATAGTGCGATGACTATAATTATGTATTATCACGAGAGAATCAAATTGAAGGTCTTTCCTGCAAGTAGCATATTTCCATAGGATTTGAATCGTTCCGGAAATTTTATCTGATTAACTTCCGTTGTAAGCATGACATTGATTAAATCTTTCTTCTAGCGTGATGGGCCACCGAACACACTTCATTATATTGCAAAAGATATACGGAAAATCCGAAAGGTTCAGTGTTTTTTATTAAAAAACATAAGAAAGAAAAAGAATAATAATAATAATAACGAATATGATGTTTTCTAGTCGACAGCAGCAGGTGTCTATACACTACCTGATGTTGGTCTAATTCTTGAGAAATTAATGGGACATGGCTATCGATCGAATTATACTCGACGACGATTTCGCATGCGCTATGCAACGACATGCAAACAACCGAATACATTAGCACATGTAGGTCAATTTTATGAGAGAGAGATGAGTTGAAATCGGTTATTATTATTTAAATAGTTACATCGAACAACATTGAGCACAATATTGAAACCTGTTGATGATACTTTTCAGTATCCATATAATGAGTTATTAATATGGGCAGTACTGACGAAGAGACATCAGATGGCGTTATTTTTCTGGGAGAGAGGTAGAGGAGATTTTTAGTTTAACATGTTTTTTTTTCTAAGAAATCTCTTCTCTTTCGAATTATTTTAAGGTGAAGAAGCGATGGCAAAAGGTATTTTTTTCTGGAAAACAAAAAAAGAACGAAAGAATAATTCATTTGATTTTTGTTTCTTTTAGCGTTAGTTGCATATAAACTAAATAAAGCTTTATCTCACGAAGCTGAAGATGATGAATTAGAAGTTGAAGTTGCAACTGAACTAGCTAATTATGCCGAGTTTGTTTTTGCTTGATTTTATTCCGAATTAATTTGTGTTTTTTGTTCTCCTCTGTTAATTCTTAGTCAATTTCGTGAATTAGCTCTCGGCGTTCTCGAACAATGCTACCGTGAAAATGACGATAAGACATGGCAATTATTAACCTACGAACTCAAGAATTGGTCTGATTGGACATGTCTTTCGTTAGCTGTCATATCTCATCATCAAGAGTTCGTTGCACATAAATGTTGTCAAACGATTTTAAATGATCTTTGGATGGGTGGTATGTCGATTCGACGATATTTAAATTGGAAAGTTATTGCATCGATACTCTTCTTTCCTCTTGTTCTTCGTATTGAATTTAAAAGTGTCGAAGAATTAAAATTACAACCGAAAACTCATGAAGAACATTTAGCAACACAAGATGATAGTGATTATGAAGATGATGATGATGACGATGATGAAGATTATGATAGTGAAGGAATTCACTCAGGTACAATATCAAATGATTACACGCATTGTCGACTATCGGATGAAAATACCAAGAGACGTATTTCAACGAAACGACCTAAGGATACATCAATTGAATTCATTACTGAAAATCCAAATGTTGAAAGCGAAGCAATTGAAATGATTAATTTGAGTAAAACGAATACATTGAAGCAAACATTGCCCGTGCCAGGACAAACAGATGATATCAGTGATATGAATTTAAATATTGAAATGCCGAAAAAACTCGATGAGCTACCTTCGATGCCTTCGTCGATTCCATTGACACAACGATTTTATGAATTTTATAATGCACCAATAACGAAATTTTGGTTTAATGCTATTTTCTATTTACTTTTTCTTTTTCTTTTTACATATATGGTTCTTATTCGAACACCTTTAACACCAAGTATAGCAGGTAGACGAGTTTTGTTTTAGTCCAAAATCATATTTTATCATTTTCACGTTTTCTAGAATATATTGTAACGTTTTATTTAACAACAGTAATACTGGATATAGCACGAGAAGTTCGATATTCCAACGACTCGAAAATTCGACTTGTAACTGTTTGTTTTAATATTTAGATTTGTACAAGTTCATCGCCAAGATTTCGACGACGATTAATCGTAAGTTATATCGAAACATATGAAAATTTATTCAGTAATTCCGATAATTTTTAGTTATATTTCTCGGATTTCGTTCATATTTGTGATTCGTTAGCATTATTAACTTACGCCATTGCATTTATTCTTCGATTCAATTCTCATACACTTCACATAGCACGTTTACTCTACTGTCTTGATGTGTCCTATTGGTGGATACATCTATTAACATATATTTCCGTTCATAAATCACTTGGTCCTTATATTCACATAGCTGCACAGAATGTAAATCGAATGCTAAAAACTTTAGTAATCTAATCATTGTTTTTCTTTTTCGTTTCTGAAGTTAATTGATTTATTCAATTTTGTGATTATTATATTGGTTATTATGGTTTCATTTGGTGTGTCTCGACAAGCAATTAAATTTCCAAATGAACCATGGTCATGGAAATCAGTTAAAGAAATCTTTCTCGAACCCTATTTTATGGTAAAATTGAGTTTAAGCGAAAGAAAAAGCGCAAGAAGTAGTATTTTTCGTTCGATTAGATCTATGGTGAAGTTTACGCTGGCTCAATCGATCCACCTTGTCTCGAAAGTGAACCTGACGCTCCTCAATGCATGCCATTTCATTGGGTAACACCAATAACAATGACAGCCTATCTTATCTTTTGCAATATTTTACTTCTTTCAATTCTAATTGCAACATTTAATAATACATATATTCGTATATCGAAATCATCGGATCAACTTTGGAAATATCATCGATATTATATCGTTTTAAAATATGAATCAAAACCGATGTTACCACCGCCATTTATTATTTTTTCTCATTTATTTTTTCTAATTAAACTTTTAATACGTCTTTGTCGACGAAAGAAATTCAAAGTCGATCATGGATTAAGTTTGTGTCGTCTTTCTGTCTTTGATATCATATGTTCAAGTTTGATTTTTAGAATTATTTCTTAGCGAAAAAGAAGTATCAGAAATTCATGATTTTGAAGAAGAACAAATCGATGAATATTTCGCCATGAAAGATCGAGAGAAAAAGAATACGACAGCCGAACAAATCTCGCTCACATCCGAACGGTAATAGAGTCTTTTTGTTTTTCGATTTGACAAAAAATCATCAATCATCATTTCGATTTAGTGTCGATGCAACAGTCCTACGAGTTGATGATATCTATCAACGTGAAACACAAAATCGTTTGATTCTTCAAAATCTCGATTGTCGTTTGCAACGTTTAGAAGATATGAATACGAATATGTATGGATTAATCGAGAAAATTCTAATAAATCAATCATTTGACGAACAAAAATATGTTCGAAGTCCTCTATCATTGTTCGATGATGGTCGTCTTCTACAACGACGTCGATTTTCAACATTGACTGCCTATGATTTAACAGCACGTCAACAAGAATTCAATCGACTATCAATGACAAATCTACGTTCGTCAGCGTCCGAACGAACGTCAACAAAACGAACTCCACATCGATTGCGACGACGATCGACTATTCAACGATTAAATTCGACTAATAGTAATGATATCAATTTCAATCAAATACAATCAAATGAATATACTTCAATAACCGATAGTTAGAAATACGACAACAAAAAAAAATTCGATACATATACTTTTCTTTTTTCTATTTTCTCTTAGCCATCGATACGAATTGTCTGCAATGGTCACCGCCAAGTCATATGTCGTCACCATTGACAGCACTCACGTGTCCAACGAATACTCTGGCCGAATCAGCAAATGCATTCGATGCCGAAGAACAAACACATCATATTATAGGAGAAATTCTTCGTAAACGAACGAAATCATCGGCAAATCCAGGCAGTACTTCAATCGAACCGTATTGCGATAGTGATCGAGTATCACTTATGTCCGAAGATATGAATGCCAGTACATCGAATCTTAATCTTGAAAATCTCGATACGAAACATTAATGCTTTTATTCTAGTCAATAGAAAAATAAATAAAAACACGAATGAATAAAACGGTTTTCTTCTTTTTCATGCAAATTTCGAGATAGCTGATCGAACCAGAAAATTGATTGATACCATCTGTTCACCAAACAGTCAGAGTATTGCCTTTCATTCTTATCATTGTCTTCGTTTTTCGTTTGATTCAACAAACAAACGAACTTCATTTGCAATGCGAATCAATCGTTTGAATATTAAATACATTCTTGCATGTACTATTCTCGGTTTAATATTGAGCACGATTCTATTTGTTATTATTTCGCTCAGCACAACACATTGGGCGCATTCTAAATATGTACGTGCTGGTTTATGGAAACTATGTCATTTGCAACCTGTCATATGTTTTTATTCAATTCTACAAACTCCAATAGCATTGACAATAACTGGTTTTCTACTACTTTTAATTGGACTTTTTTCGACAATTATTTTCGATATATTTAATTATCGTTTTACGTCATGGTTTCGCTATTTTTCATTTGCTTCGGTTAGTTCACTGACATTGGCCAGTTTCTTTTTTACAACAACATGCGTGGTATTTGCTAGCCAAACAACACATTCATTTTGTTATTCATATTATCTTATGATTATTGCTCAATTATTAGCAATGTTAGCCGCTATTGGAGCTAGCTATTTGCAGGGTCAACGAAATGCATTAGTATCTACATCGGTCATCATGTCTCGATTGGCTGTGCGTAGACCTTGAATCACCTGCTTCGCTTCTTCTTCATTTTTTTTTCTCCGTTCTGTCGTACGTGTGTGTATGTGCGTGTTTCTTTTTTGTTCTTCGTTTATTTTTCTCTCGTTTCTATGATAACTGCATCAAGCATGAGTTGAGAGACCTGTTGATCAATGAAAAATGTATGCATGACAAACCAACATGTTATGGTTGAATGCAATAGAAAATCTTTTTGTTTGATCAGTTATTTTTTATAAAATTTTCTTACTGTTCTTCACTCAATAAAGAAAAATCGAAAGTAATCGTTGTTTTTCTTTCTATTTGTTGATGTCTTCGAAATCCTATCCTGAATACAGTGAAAAATCCAGCACGGTTAATCTTATAGCAACGCCAATGTCGTCTGAGTCCAATGGTCAAACTGCCAATCGACATGTAGTGAAATCATGTGTTTGGTCGACAGTGATATTCTCAATCAATTTTCTTTCATCTATTCTTGTCATTAATCTAGCAAAATGGTAATTTATTCTTGAAAAGTTGTTTTTCATTAATTTATTTCATTTTCTTTTTTTTCTCGAAATATAGGATTTATGTTAAACATCATTTTCCAAATTTAACTTTAACGATGTTTAATTTCTTTGTTACCTTTCTTCTTCTCCTTGTGTGTATGCAAGCTAAATTGTTTACCTACGTCAAACTGCCAATTTTAAAAATGATTCCTGTCTCAGCATGTTTCGGTGGTTTTATTGCTTTTAGCAATCTCTCGTTACAATATAATACAGTTGGTACATATCAATTAATTAAATTACAAGTTACACCAAGTACGTGATATTCGTCAATATTGACTAAAGATAACAAACTGTATTTATTTTTCTCTTTCTAGCGGTAATGATTATTAGTTGGTTGTTCTTTAAAGCTCACTATCCTTTTCCGATCGTTTTATCGTTTGTACCTGTTTTTCTTGGAACGTTAATCAGTACTTATTATGATTTGCAGTTCAATGTATTTGGTTTAATATGTAATGCAAAAGCCTTGAGTCTATTCTTTTCATTTTCTTTTTCGTTTTTATTCAGGTGCATTAACCTCCGTTTGTTTCACTGCAATATATCAAATACTTGTTGAATACTATCAAAATACGTACAAATGTGATTCATTACAGTTATTATTCTATCAAGCACCACTCTCAGGCTTATTACTGTTAATTTTCGTTCCATTTTTTGAACCCATCACAGATTTAGGCAAATTCATGACATTCGATACATTATCATTGATATTATTATGTGGTATTGTGGCATTCTTTGTTAATTTTAGTATTTTTTGGGTTATTGGAAATCTTTCGGCTGTAGCTTATAATATGATTGGACATTCGAAGACATTATTGATTATTTTCTTTGGCTCAGTTATCTTTCATGAACCATTAAATCAACGCCAAATATTTGGTTTATGCTTTACAATGCTCGGAGTTTTTATGTATTCATATTTTAAGTATATCCGAAAGCCAATTAAATAGACGTCTTTCTTTTTTCCTCTCTTGCTCACACACATTCTCTCTTTCTTCTATTATTATTAATCTGACAATTTCAATCTAATTTCATTCGATTTCTTTTGTTGTACTGTGATACGTTCATTGTATTTGGTTTCTTTTTCGGTTTTTCGTTGAATAAACAATATCGTTAACGAAGTTCAGATTATTTTAGATGACATCCTATTCGATTGGTGTCGATGTTGGAACCGGTAGTGTTCGATGTATGTTTTTCGATGAAAAATGGACGCCTGTTGTTCAATGTCAAAAACCGATCAAAGTATTTTCTTTTGTAAAACAAAAAAAACTAACTCTCGGTTTTTGTTTGCTGTCCTAGACTTTTCATTCATCGGACGCACCATTAGAATACGAACAATCATCCACTGATATTTGGGAATCGATTTGTTATTGTGTTCGAAAATGTCTTGAACTTGGCAATTTTACATCGAAACAAATCGAAAGTATACGTTCGATTGGTTTCGATGCAACATGTTCATTAGTTGTACTCGATGGTTTCTATCAACCTGTGAGTGTATCACGTTCAGGCAATGATAAACAAAATATAATCATGTGGCTCGATCATCGAGCACATGCCGAAGCTGCAATTATTAATGCGAGTTCGGATGATGTTTTGAAAAATTTCGGCGGTAAAATTAGTTTGGAAATGCAACCGGGCAAACTCATGTGGTTGAAACGAAACCTATCGAAAGAAAATTGGACACGTGCTCAACATTTTTTTGATCTGCCTGATTTTCTACATTTTCGTGCAACCGATCAATTAGATCGTTCGCTTTGTTCATCGGTATGTAAAATATGCTATCGTTCATCGGAAGATCGACAAGGATGGGATGAAAATTTCTGGGCCAAATTTGATCTAAGTGATTTAATGGAAAATAACAGCGAAAAACTTGGTACACTTGTTCGAAAACCATTTTCAACATCGGACAAAGATCTTTTGAATAAACAAGCCGCTGATGAACTAGGCTTATTGCCTGGGATTCATGTTGGCTCGCCTCTAATTGATGCATATGCCGGTGCTTTAGGTGGTTTAGCTTGTAAATCACCAATAGCTGATACTCAACTTAGTGAACGATTAGTTATCGTTGCTGGGTAAGAGAAAGATCGTATTGGTAAAAGAATTCATGTTTGATTTCGATTTAGAACATCGAGTTGTTTTATGGCGTGTAGTGAAAAAGGTGTTTTTGTACCAGGTGTTTGGGGTCCACATTATAATGTTTTGATACCTAATCTTTGGCTTAGCGAAGGTGGTCAATCGGCTGCAGGCAAATCAATCGATCATGTTATACAAACACATCCAGCTTATGCTGAATTAAAACAATTAGCTGACCAACAGAATGTATCCGTGTTTGATCTATTAAATTCGACTTTGGCTAATCTACAAGCGAAATATCAAGTCGGAAATGTTTCATTATTAAGTGGCGATTTACATATGACGATCGATTTTCATGGGAATCGTTCGCCATTAGCCGATCCAGAATTAGGTGCATCGGTAACCGGTCTTCGATTTGATACGTCGATTAATAATCTAGCTATTCAATATTTAGCTGTTCTACAAGCGGTTGCATACGATAGTCGACATATTATCGAAGCTATGAGCAATGCTGGTCATCATTTTCGTGTTATACAAATCTGTGGTGGTCTTGCACGATTACCGCTTCTTACACAAATTATTGCTGATGTTGTTCAAATGCCGGTTTATGTATCCGATCCAAGTATCGATTGTGTTCTGTTAGGTTCAGCAATTAGTGGTCAATTGATTGCGGATAATGCTCGAGAAGTTCAAGATTTATTGAATAATATCGCTTGTCCAATTGAAACCTATATGCCTGATACGAAAATCGCTGATTTTCATAAAGAAAAATATGAAATCTATCGTTTATTGCAAAAAACTGAAATCGAAAGTCGACAACGAATGAGTAAATACTGTCGACCGTAAACAACCCTCACCCCCGTGAAATCAAAAGAAAACGTTTGATTGTGCAATTTTTTTAATCATTGATTACATCTTTTTCTGGAGATTTTCTATTAGTTAGACAGTAATATTTATAGACGTACATCTATTTTAAGTTGATTTTAGATTGTCAGATAGGAGAATGAATAGATCTGATATTGAAAAAGTAAGAAACGAAGAATGTGAAGTGAACGTGATAAAATTTATGATTCTCATTTTCTAGTTATTTCGAGAATGTGATCGAAAAGGAAAAGGTTATCTCGATCGAGAGGATATCAAAGTTGCATCGATACGACTTTATGGCTTGAAAATGGATAAAGTATAATCAAGGTTCTTGATATTTTATGATTGATCCGTAACATTCTTTGTAGTATAAAATTGAACGATTACTTACGAGTGTTCCTAATCGAGTTCATCCAGGTAATCAAAAGAAAAAGAAATCTTTTATTTCAAAGAACTCCAAATTCTGTTTTCGTGTAGGTTTAACGCTCGATGAATTCATTGATTTTGTACATAGTTATCAACATCGAATTGATCGTGAAGATGAAAATCGTGAAACATTTCTTATTCTCGATCGAACATGTAATTTGAATAAATCCGTCAAAAAAAAGAAGAATTTTTCACTTTATTTTAGGCAAAGGATTTTTAAATAAAGAAGATTTTATTCGAGCATTCGAACGCTTAAATATTAAATTAAATCCCGAGGCAATCGATTCAGCATTTAAGTATGTTTCAAATCGATTTTCTAGAAGTATAAAATTTATTGTTTTCCCGTTCTAGGCAACTCGATGTCGACGGTGATGGTCGTGTTAGTTATCGAGATTTTGATTTTATGATGAATTACATATCTGATGAATAAATAGAACTAATTCTTGAAAAAGAAAAGATTACGATAAAACAAACAAGTTGATTATTTTGAAAAAGAAACCAAATTCAAACTACAGATGCGAATAGATTGATTAGATAGATAGAGAGAGAGAAAAGCGAAAAACAGCAGTCAAATAATGTCCATCTAAGAATTGCACGTCTTTGAATTTACTATATACAAATTGTTTGCGTGTCCTTTCTTCAAACAACTGTTTCACGTGCTTCTAAAGCTTGAATAAGTAAAACACGTTTGTCTTTGCCTTCTTTGATACCTTTTTCAACGAAATTTTCGCAGAATTCTTCTTTATCCTGAACAGAAAAACAAATAAGAAAGATTTCTTCAAAACAAAAAGCTGATGCCGATTCGACTTACATCATCTTCACTTGCACATTCAAAAATTGTTTGCAGACTCTTTTTCGGCGGATCACGTGTAGCAGCTGGACAATCTTGTATTAACCATTCATTGAGATTATTCCGTCCTTTTCCACTTCGATCACGTACATCACCAAGTGCACCTTGAACTCGTCCACCTAAACAATCAATCATAAGATGAAAAACTATTTCTCTCTCTCTCTCTCTGTCTCATAACAAACCATAATACATTGGAACATTGAGCGAATAGAAACTTCCGTGATTACAAATTTGTACTCGTCCCGTATTTGAACATTCGAATTCTTTGATTTCGCCTTGTGTCGGTAGAATCGAATGAATTTTACCGTTAACAAATCGAAATGAAAATTGTAAATCAGCAAAATCATGCGCTAATAAATAACTACAAGCTGGATTCAAATAAATATAATTGCCATGTACATCTAAACCATCGCCCGATTCAGTTAGAATCGCTTGATATTCAGGTGTTAAAGATGGATTTCGTTTGAATAGACGTTTAGCTAACGTACGTAAAGCTTTATAATAATTCATAAATGTTTCTGAACGAGATTGCAGACGATTTTGAAGAATCGAACGAATCGTATCGAATGCTTGATCACGATTTCGAAGTAAACTACCAATGCCAAGTAACAATTCACTCGAACCAGCATAACTACCTGGTTGACGACCAAGTGGAACTAAAACTTCGAAATTCGTATTATTAAGAAATGCATTCGGCAGATTTCGAATAGCGTTTTTGACACGTTCTCGAACGGCTTCTTGCCGTTGTGTAATACGTCTTGAAAATTTCTGCAGATTTCCAATGAGTAATTTCGATGATGCACTTAATTTCTTCATTGATTTCGATGTTTCAGCATCAACTGCTGTTGCAAATTTATCCGAATCGATATCAGCAACAAGTATTCGAAACCATTTATTTTCATCGCCTTTACTTGCATCGTCAATAGCTTTGAAAATAGCTTTCCATCGGCCTGTATTCTGTTTGGATAATTGTTCGAAACTTGCAACTAGTTTTTGTACATAATCAGCAATACGTTTGTCGATATCAGATTGATCGACTTTAGGCAGAAGTCGATCGAGAACATTCTCGGCACGTTCTAGTAAACGTTTGATGAATGCTGTTCGACGAACTTGAAAACGTTCGGACAAATCTTTCAAACGATTGTTTTGAACAATCATTTCGATACGTTCACGCCAGAATTGTTCACGTTCAACTGAACGAGCACGAAGAATGGCCGAAATACGATCGACTACTTGACTATATGTCGGATATTTAGCAAAGAATTCGCTTAGACCAAGACGAGTTGACCATTGTCGAAGGAAACTTTTCTCGGATTCTTTGTTCCATGAATTGACGACTTCTTTCAATGCTTGATAATCAACATCGATTATTGTTCGTAAACGTTCTCGAAACTTTTGAATTAAACCAACAAGATTGGTTTGATTGAAATCTTTGACTAAATGTTTAACAACGAAATTCCGTGTATAATTTCGAAGTTGTTTAGCTGTTTCAATATTTCGATAGCCTTGACTATGAAAAAAATAGATCGATCCGACTTGATATGCATAATTTCGATCGAGTTTCAAATCGTTGACTAATGTTTTTCCACCGTCGAACGAGTGACTTATTTTCGCTACTAATCGTTGTTCATTCCATTTATTCGTTGACAATTGAACGAAATTACCATTGAGATCATTGACAATTCGTATGGCATAGCTTTCAGGCAATTGACTATGTTCTCGATGAGTTTTCCAATGTTGTGTATTGTAAACAGTGAGAAGAGCATCACCAATTTGAAGTTTAAACACTTTTTTAATTGTTTCTAAACCGAATCGACCATTGTGCGAACCTAATTTATTCAATGCTTGAGAAAGAGCAACGAGAATATGAGAATCGAGAGCTAATTCAACTAATGGTTTCGATGATTTGCTTAATATTTGATCGATATCATGCGATGGACGATTTTGATTACGTAATGATGGTAAATAGGGACGAATTTGTGCACGATCAATGGTCAATGAGAGAAGATTTCGTGCTTGAGGAGATGTTTGTTTGAGTGTAACAACAGTTGAATTGTCCCATTCGAGTTTAAGATGAATATTTGATGGTGAAAATTTTACTTCAATTTCTTGACCATTCACTTTTGTACCTTCAACACGTAGGACTTCTTTATCTTTCTGTTTAACAATGACAACTGTCGATTTGCCTGGTTGTCGTTTAATATTCCATGATGTAACAAGTGTGTATAATGTTGCATCGAGTTCATTGGTTTCGGGATTTCTGACACCTTCGTAACCAATACGTTCGCCTGCAAATCGATTTAAATCAACATAAACTTTCGATATTCCAGCTTTTCGATCGATATCAATTGTTAATGTTGTTCGTTCGCCTTTACAATCCAACGAGAAATCACCTGCATCCGGTCGATCAACTTCACATTGATAAGTTTTCTCAGCCGATGCATCATTTGCATTGAACGAATATTTAAGAATACCTTGAAAATTCGTTGGTGTTTTTCGTTTTTCATCATAGTTAACTGAAATTGGATTCGTTCGAGGTAGATTCGCTTTTACTTGAATATTCATTGGTTGATCATCGTATCTCGGTTGAAATGAAACATCAACATCGACAGCATCTTCTTTCAAACGATTTAAATCCAATGTTACTTTATGTGGACCTGTTTTAGGATCGAATTTAACATCTAAATTCAATGTTCCATCGTAATTCACTTGACCGGTTGGATCGGCCAATTTCGGATCAACTGGCAGTTCTAAACGTTGTCGAAGACGTTGTGCTAATTGATTACTAGCTTTCAATGTGAATGTCGTTGTTTGACAAATACCATTGAGAACATTGGCTGGATTATCTTTGCATTTGTTCGATTGACTCGACCAATCGATAACTGTTCGACCTTGCCGTTGAAATTGAACATCGATTTTACGTTGAACATCGCCGGATAATTTATTAGCAGCATTCTGATTGAAACGTACGTCAGTGGCTACGAGAGGTTGACCTGTTTGTGAGTCGGTTAATGAGCTTTTAACTTGTAAACTATTCCATTGTCCATTTTCTTTTTCCACTGAACCCGAATAACTGAACGAACCTTTGCCATTGTCTTGTAAAAATTTACCATCGACATTTGTTTTCGAACTAAAATCTTCGTCACGTATACGACCTGTATGACTATGATCGAGTTTTAATTCGATTTGATCGGGTACTTTAATTTCTAATTTCGCTGCGCCACGTCCAAGACTAAGATCAAATGAACCTTTCTTCCCAACAGCATTACTTCCCGATTGAATCGTTATATCACCTTTATAACAACGAGCATAGACTCCTGTTGCCGAGCATTTCTTTGCGTCGATATCCGAGACAATTGTTTGTCGACTATCTGTTCGCTCCGTATGACCCGTTAATAAATCATCATCATAGCCAATATCCATTTCGTATTTATAATCTTTATTACTTGTTGTATTAATCACACCGCGAACAATGAATTGATGTTTTTTAACAAGTGCATAGAGTGAATTTTGAAATTCTTGATTGTAGAATTTCATTGCCGTTGAAAGACTCATTTGATTGACCGATTGTGGATGATATTGTGCTGTTAGAAGTGTTGTCAACGCAATATCATTGCCAACATGAATCGATTTCGATATATGAAGACTTGTATTCAATGAACCTTTGGCGTGACCATAGATGCTAATCGGTGTAATCTTTGGTGAAGCAAGTTTAAAACCAATGACGCCATCAACCTTTCTATCGGCATTTTTATTGAACATTGGTAGATTATAGAAAACATGTAATGCTGTTAAATTCGATAGAGGTGTACCAAATTCTAAATGAACACCGAATTCTTGTGGCCATTTGAGTTTACCAATACGATTCTCTCGATCGATTGTCAATTCACCGATAATACTCAATGGATTACCAGATAATTGTGGACTTTCCAAAGATAAGGCAACTTTTCTTGTTTTATTCGAGAAAATATATCCAATTGAATGTTTATGTAAAAGATCATTGTTACGTTTATATAAACCAAATGAATGTAATTTCGACCAACGTTGTACATCAACTTTAGATAAAACATGTAGACTATCACCATTGGCACGTAAATATTCAATTTCATTTGTAACTTGAACACACGGTGGTTTCGTTTCTTGTGAACGAGCGATGCTTACGCGTGCATAATGTGCAACAACCGGTTTAGCTAATAATTTACTTTCAATAAGATTGATTCGACCATTGGGCGATGCTCGTGCCAAATTGAAATCATGTGTTATATATGGAATATATTTAAATGGAAATGAAAGTGTTACATGTGTTTGTAATGAACCATCACCTGTTTGATTTCGATTGAAAACAAGATTGAGATTGTATTCTTTCAATGATTTATCAACTCGATAGGCAATTGAATTGAATGTTTGAAATGTTCGTTGTTGTTTCGTAAGATTACCTTCGAGATCAATCAATTGAAAAGCTTTATGTTTAGGAGCTTTGATTGTAAGATTATAAACGCCAATGAAAGATTTCGGTGAAACTTTTTTTGCTTGTCGATCAAAACGAACATTGAAATCAAGTTGAATATCATTTTTATCCGGAACAAGATTTGTATCAATATCCCAATGAGTTTTTAATGTTCGTGAATGTGTACAAATTGCAAAATTGCCGATTGCCGTCGCTTTTTTCTCTTTATTATCCCATTGTAATTCGGATTTACTCGTGCCATAGAAAAGATGATTGTCAGTAATTTTATCGACTTGTGAATGATAAGTGAATACGGCTGATCGTTGACGACGACGAAAATCATATTGAAATTTATAATCGACTGTATTCAATAATTCGAAATCGAGATCGGATAAAACATCGAAAGCAAATGGTCGAGGAAGATCAGGAAGTAATTTATCGGTATCGGCAGCAATATGAATTTTATTGGCAAGATCGAATGTTGGCGGAAGAGTTTGCGGACCTTTTTTCGAACCTTCGGAACTCTTTCGATGTCGATGATCGAGTAGAAATTTGAAAACATTCGATTTCGTTTTGATTTGAATCTTTAAATTTGCTTCCGGTGAAAGTAAACGTTTGCTTGCTGAATTAGTTCGCACAGATTTTCGTGCGTAATCGAATTCGATACGTTCGTGAACAGGTGGCTGTCGTGTGAGAATAAGAAAATCCAGTGAACTCGAAATTGTTGCATTCGATAGATCATTTGCACGAATGAATTCAGTCTTAAAATCAAATAGATTCACTGGATTATTTTGATTGGGTACTTGTAATGATAGATGAGCAACAATATTTTGATTGTGTTGTGTTTTAGTTGGATTCGATTTTCTCTCGTAAACAAAATCATAACCATTTGCAGGTGAATTTTTAGTAAATTTCATTGAACGACGTAATTCAATGCGTGTCAATGCAGCAGTTCGTTCTAAATGAACTTTACCATTGTAATTGACTTCGCCAAGTTGAAATTGTCCATCGATATGAAATAATTTACTATCCGGTTTGTAAATATCACCGAGAAAATGTATTCGAAACGATCGACTCTTATCCGGCGTTGTTAAATCAATATCAGCAACAAGACCTTTGCCACGATTTGCTAAGATATTTGTTTTCAATTGTAGAACTTCTTTTTTACTCGTACTATCGACGAGTTTACTATCCAATTGAAAAGCATCATTCGTAATTGTTAATGTGCCCGATGTTGTCATCACTTCTTTGTTTTCATTCGAATAGATTTTACCATCGAATTTATTACCTGTTTGCGTACCTTTAACATTAAATGATTTCATACCAGTGAGAACTTTAATATCGAAATTATTGCCCGTTTTCGTCGCCGAAATTCCTAAACCAGGATAAGTTCCTGTTGTACCGACTTTTTCAACAGCAACTTCGTATTGTGGTGCATCGACAGCATTGAAACGCCAGCCAATACGCCATTTTTTAATCGCTGGATCTTTACTCAGAGTGACAGTTATCGGATAAACTGCTCGGCTACCAAGTTGAATCGATCGATATGGATTCAAATTCAAACATGCTTGAACACCCAACGCACGATAGAGCATACTTGGCGTGCATGACGGATCGAGAGCACCACCACTAGGATTTGCAATCAATTTGAGACCTTTCGATGTTCGAACTGAATATTGAAAACTACAAAAGAAAAATTAATTTATAAAATTAATATAAAAAAAAAGTAAAAGTTTCTTCATTACTCAGTTGCTAGAAGTGTTGATTGTGCATTTAAAATATTGAATTCTCTTACACGTCCGTCTTTACTGGCTTCAGCCGAATATTCAAATGGTACATTGGTTAATGCACCGACTTGAATCGTTTCGCCGAGACTTGTTAATGGTGATGCAATTTCTCGTTGAAATGTCAATGAAAAACTCAATCTAAAATCGATTTTACAACAAAAAAAACTCTCAATAAGGATCACTTACGCTGATTGACTAGTTAATTTAAATAAACCAAGTCCTGAATTATCACGTGTATTCTTAAAATCTGTTGATAAATCAGCAACAAATCCGAATTGTGCCGATCGATAGAGTGTCAAACCATTGGCCGCAGCTGATGCAGCGCCGATTTCTAATGGCAAACGGTAGATTGGATTCTTTCCGGCGAGATCTTTTAATTTATTTAATAATTGATTTCGAATGAATGTTCGTAGATTATCTCGAAGAATATCTTGAACTTTATCTGTCACATCACGTGAACGAAGATCAGCACCAAATAATTTCAAATAGAAATGAACCGACGGGTCAGGATCTTCTTCTTTCTCATCATGTTTCTATTTTCAAAAATTGAATATATTTCATTGAAATCAAATATCTTACATCTTGTAATTTCTTAACACCAGCCGGTAGGTCCTTTTTACTTTGGTCACGAAAATCATCATCGACATTTTTGTTCTTATTCAATGGATCTAATTTCAAGAAATATTCAGCTACATTCCAGTCCAAATTTTCAATAATTAACGCCACATCAATCCATGGAAGACGAAGCGTTTCACGACGAATACCATCGAATGCTAATTTTGCACCAATAAATGATGGTACAGCTCGATCATTTTCGAAGATAATTGAAAGATGAACAATAGCTTCGTAATTCTTTTTCAGCGGTAATTCAATTTCGATATGTCGTGATGAGAGAGTGGCTTGTTCTAAGAATTGTTTCTTATTTTCATGATGAACTCGAAGTCGTGCAGCAAGACCACGTAATGAACTAAGACGATCGAGTGCTGAGTATTTCAAAACAGACCAGATGAATCCATTAACTTGATTCAACGGTTGATTGAGCAAATCGGATAGAGCTTTTTCGAGATCGTCAGCTAAACTTGAATCATCCGTTTCAGGATTGTATATAAACGATGTATACAAAGCTTCAAACGACCAAATACGAACAGCATTTTTATTCGATTGATTTTGTAATTTTTTCAAAAGAATCTTTTGTAGACTTGTTCGTATTTTTAATTCTTGATCATCATCAATATTATCTTCGCATATATGACGAATAGAATTCAATGCATGATATTGAATTTCCAATGGAAGTTGATCATCAGCAGCGATTGCTTCAATGGCATCATCGTATAAACCTAATTGTGCATAAGCAGATAGGGTTGCAGTGAGAAGAGCAGATTTGTCTTTCGATGGATTATTTAAAAATTTCGAAATTGATTTTTGAAATTCTTTGAGCTTTTGAGAGTAAACAAGTTTGCTATTCGTTTCGCGAGATTTGTATGCTTTGAGAATCGTCGCTGCAAGACCAACAAATTCAGGAACTTGTTCGGGTGTTAAACGACTCGAAGCTTGAACAATTTGATCAACTAATTCTTTCGATGGATTGTCCAAATAGAAAACAGAAAATGGATTCGCAAATTTTAATGTTGTTGGATCGAAATTTAATAATGAAGCTGATGGATCATGCGCATAGATTGTATTCAAAAATGTTGGCACTAGTTTTCTACAAGATTTCAATGGATACTCGTTTCGAAAGATAGACAAAAAAATTACTTAATATCAGCATTGGATCTGAACGCATTCAAATCAGCTTTGTCCATACGTCGTAATTCATTGGTAATTTCAACAAATCGAGCAGCTGCAAATTGATTCCAATCTTTAGAATTTAAAAGTCCCTGGATTTTCGAAACTAATGTTGATACAGCTTCGTTGGATTTATCAAATGAAGTTGTAGGAACAAATTGAAGTGTTTGACGAACAGGATTTTTTACTGCATCTAAATATAATTACGTATCAATTCAAATAGTAGAAGAAAATCATTTTATTCAAGATTCAAACAGACTCGCATCGACATTAACATTTGTTGTTGATTGTAATTCGAGTTCTTGTTTAATTGAAACAAGTTTCGACGAAATTTCTTCGTCATCTTTGGCATTAAAATCAACATCATCAGCGTCACCTTCTTCGGAACTACTATCGTCACCTGTTCGTTTTGTCTCTGCATCGGGATCGATTTCGATTGTTTTACATTTAACTTTTTGAACTTTTTTATCACGAATTTGTGTTTGACAAATATATTTCGTTTTCGATGTAAAGACTTCTTCAACCTAAAAGAAACAATACTTTGATTCAGATATTCAAATCAAACGTACAATCGGTCCGAGAAGTGAAGTTAAAATTGGACTTGAACTAAAATGTAATTTATCTCTTGAACAAGTCGACAAATCTTTGTTCTTCACAACAGTTGTTTCAGCACCTTTTTGAGAATATTTATATCGAGTTGTACAAACACCGAGTACATCTTCTTCTCGTACCTTAAAACAACATTAAACAAAAAACGTAGCTATACGTTTCTCTTTATATGACTTCCATTTGTATATTTACCAAAGTCTCGTCATCGGTCGAAACCGGTGAATAAACTTGAAGTGCACTGAGAATACCTTTGACGAAATTAACATGATCAACTTTAGCTGATTCATCGGCGTCGACACCAATAACGAAACCATCGATCCATCGAAAACGAACAACAAGATTTTCAAGTTCTTTTTGTGCATTTGCAGTCGATTTAACTTCATTTTCATCTTCATCATTTGTTTCAGTTATTTTCACATTTTGAAGCTTAAGAAAACGACGATAAAAATACATTTCACAAATCAACTTCCGTTCTACCTGAACTGCATAGTTACAAGAACCTAAATTCTTGATATTCACTTGAGCTTTGATCTTATTTTTAAGATCGAATGCACTGTTGGCAACTGAAAGTTTCACTTCCGTTTCATATTTGTATACCAATGAATTTTGACCGGGTGCCACAAGTTGAGCTGAAAAATCAATCGAAGAATTTGTCAATCGAATGAGAGCTCTTTTTGTTTTTACCAGATGAACATATCGGATCAGCAGGCTGATTCGATGAAACAGGTGCCGTTCCAACTCGATAAACTTTTGTAACAGAAAAACAAATATGACTTCGAAATAATTCATTTTCATCTTACCAAATAGCAAGACTAGAGTAAATCGAAGATTTAAAGATCCTGCCATTGATGGATCTTTTATATCTTGACTATTTTATTTAGATACAAGATATCTATTCTAGACTGTGTGCGTATGTTCGTATGTACTTAAATACAAAACAGTTGGTTACTTCAATCGACAGTTATATTTATACATCAGATTACTTGTCTCGAATCTTCGCATCGTAATATTCAATTCACTAGATGATAAGATTTTTTTTACTGATGAGAGCAGACTCAGTATGTACAAGCAAAAAAAATCTTAAGTGTCCGTATTTTGTATACATATGCAACAAATCAATATGTCGTTAAAGTACTACTGACACGCATATCTATTTATCAGTAAATCGAACTACTCGAAAATAATCTCACTGTTGAACTTTCTTTTTTTTCGATATCTTTAAGTACTAACCGAGAGCAGACATCAGTATACTGATACGAGAACATGTTTGATTAAATCATATTTATTTATGAAATTGAAAGTGCAAGCGATTAATCAGCAAACGAAGGCGTTAGTAAGCCAGTAGAAAAGAAAAATGGAATGCTGTATGTATATAACAAAGTGTGCATAAAAAAAAGAAAACATTCGTGAATAGGTTTTGAACTATACAAAAAAAAAGTTTGATTTTCTTTTATGACTCGTTGTCGTTTGGTTGTTCCTGTTCATCGATTTTAGTTTCTTCATTTTCTTGACTTGATGATCGATTAACAAGAACATATTCGTGTCCGTTCGAATGAAGTTCAGTTGATGATGATGATGAATTATTTTCATTTGGAATTATATTACTTTCTTGTCGTGAAACAGCTGTTTCAAGTTCGCTATCTTTATCTTCTTCTTGATCCGAGTCATTATCTTCTTCATCACTACCGATTCTATTTGAGACGAGAGAAGAAATTCGATTTTTACATACAAATATTTCGAAACATACAAATTCAATGGTCGACTTTCAGATTCAGCTAATTCAATTTGATATTTATTTTCATTTTCTCCATCGTCGATATTATTTGTTTGAGTTTTATATTTTACTAATTCTTCAAAAATCGCATCTGATATATCTCGAATGAGATCATTTGCACAATCTCGAATACTAAATAAAAGATGAAACTCCAAATCGAATCTCATATCTTCTTGTTATTTACTTTGTTCCACAATATTTCTCGATTGTTTTTTGTAATGATTGTGAAAATTCACTTTGATATTGTCGAATTAATTGAACGCAATCCGGTTGTTGTTTGAATAGGAATATAATACGTTCACGAATATGATTCAATATCGATTGATTGAATGTATCGTTGATATGTAAACGCATGAATCTATTCATACACACAAGAACTGTTGAGAAAAAAAAGAACAGAATGCATTTTATATTCATATTTACGGAATTAATTGAATCATAATTGATTTAATTTGTAAATCGAATGTTTGAATATCAACATTATCCAAATCCTAAACACGAAATTATTTCCAATTGCTGTTCAAAAAGCAATCGAACAACATACTTGTGTATTTGAATTCGAATACATCGAAGGTTGAATATTAAAAATTGTTTTCGATAGATCATCGATTTGTTGTTGTTCATCATCATC